>OLRU01000384.1_pt1 | contig 52687 bp, 51 predicted proteins | sample 1672961 | NCBI WGS metagenome assembly OLRU01 (sample SAMEA3136741, study PRJEB25190) | human gut metagenome | biome: human gut; feature: human-associated habitat; material: faeces | place: Austria | collected 2013
CCGCCCAGCACCGCGGCGTAGTCCTCGCCGGGCTCGCCTATCACAGCCACCGGCTTGAGGCAGGCCACCGTCTCGCCCTCCGCGGCGACTATCTTGAGCAGTGTGCCGCTCTCGGTGGCCTTGATGGTGTTCGTGAGCTTGTCGGTCTCCACTTCAAACAGGTCCTCGCCGTCCTTTACGGCGTCGCCCTCGCCCTTGAGCCATTTGCTGACCGTACCCTCGGTCATCGTCAGGCCCAGCTTGGGCATTACTATGACTTTAGCCATTGGCTTACCTCCTCACTTTATTCTGTACATTCCCAGCTCCGACGCGCGCGCAAGTATCCTGCGCGGCACGACACGCCAGGGGCCGTCGCGGTTTATGACGAACTTCACCTCGTCGCCCGGCTGGACGCGCACCTCGCGCTCGCCGTCGAGGGCTATCATGCAGCGGCTCTCCGCCGTGAAGGCGTACTCCTCGCCCAGCTCCACACGCCGCGCGTCCGAGACGCGCACCGGCGTCAGCACGCCGGCCGCGATGGGCGCGAGCACGCCCTCGCCCTCACTGCCGAGCGTGATGGCCAGGCCGAAATCGTCCGTATCCTCGACTATCTCATAGGCCCCGGCCACGGCAGAGAAGCCTATGGTCGCCGGGTGGCAGCGGGTGACCGCTATGCGGCGGATGCGCTCCGGGTCCCAAATGGCCTTGGCTCCGGCGTAGAAGTCGTCGGACACCACGGCGTCCACCAGGGCGATGTCGCGCGCCTCGCCGTTCACGTACACGGTTATCTTCTTGTCGTGGATGCAGCACTCGTAGGGGTCGTCCATCAGCGCCGCGGCGGCGGCCGCCATTCCGGCGACGGTGCCCTCCATCATGGCCGGATAGACGTTGTTCGTGCCCGTGGAGATGCTGAGCATCGGCGTGCCGCCGATGGCCTTGGCCGCGGCCCTCGAGGTGCCGTCGCCGCCGAGGACCACCACGCAGCCCACACCGCGCTCCACCATCATGCGCGCCGCGCGCACGGTGTCGTCCATCGTCGCCTCCAGCTCGAAGTCCAGCAGCGACAGCCCGGCGCGGAGCACGCCGTCATCCTCCAGCGAGTCCTTGACGGCGTAGCCTATCATGAAAGTGTCCGGCATAAACACCGCCTCGTCCACACCCATGCCCTGGGCGGCGAGCACGATGCGCTTGCATATGTTTACTTTTTCGTTGTTGTCTATCGTGGTGGCGTAGGACACAAGCCGGCGTATGTCCTTGCCCGACGCCGGGTTGGCGATTATACCGATCGAGGTCAAGATAGCCCTCCTTTACAGCTGGAGAGGTTGGGCGGACGCACCCGGCGGAGATATCTGCCCTCCGCCGGAGAGACGCCCGCGTGGCAAAAACCGGCAGCCCGCGCAAGAGCGCTCTTGCGCGGGCTGCGCCTGGGAAGGATGTAACTCAGAGTATCTTTTTTGCGCCGTTTATGATGTCCTGCGCGTTGGGCATGTAGTACTGCTCAAGCACAGGTGCAAAGGGGACAGGGGTGTCCAGTGCACCGATGCGCACCACGGGGGCGTCGAGGTAGTCGAACAGCTCCTCGCCTATGATGGCGCTTATCTCGCCGCCGAAGCCGCCGCGCCTGACCTCCTCGGTGACGACCAGAGCGCGGTGGGTCTTGCTGACGGTCTCGCCTATCAGATCCTTGTCCAGCGGGTAGAGGCTGCGCAGGTCTACGACCTCCACGCTCACGCCGTCCTGAGCCAGCTTCTCCGCGGCCTCGAGCGCGTCGTACACCTGCTTGCCGTAGGTGATGATGGAGAGGTCGCTGCCCTCGCGGCAGATCTTGCCCTTGCCCAGCGGGATGGGGTCAAAGCTGTTGACCTCGCTCTTCATGCCGAGCAGCACCTTGTTCTCAAAATACATGACCGGGTCGTTGTCGTCTATCGCGGTGAGCATCAGGCCCAGGGCGTCCTCCGCGCAGGAGGGGTACACGACCTTCAGGCCGGGGACGTGGGTCAGCCACGCCTCAAGGCTCTGCGAGTGCTGCGCCGCGGCGCCCGTGCCCGCGCCGGCGGGGAGGCGGACGACCATCGGCAGGCTTATCTTGCCGCCGAACATGTAGCGCATCTTGGCCGCCTGGTTAACCAGCTGGTCCATGCCGACGGTCAAAAAGTCGCAGAACATCAGCTCGGCTATCGGGCGCAGGCCGGTGGCGGCGGAGCCGACGGCGCAGCCGATTATCGCGCCCTCGGATATCGGGGTGTCGCGCACGCGCTCAGGGCCGAACTCGTCAAACATGCCCATCGAGACGCCGAAGCAGCCGCCGAACTTGCCGACGTCCTCGCCGAAAAGAATAACGTTGGGGTCTTCGCGCATCCGTATGCTCATGCCCTCGCGGATGCCTTCAGCATAGGTCATCATCTTCATCTGTCGCGCACCTCCTCAACTATGTCGGAATACACGTCCACGACCGCGGTCTCCACATCGGGCAGCGGCTGGGCGTCGGCAAAGGCGATGGCGTCCTCGATCTCCTTTGCCACCTGGGCGTCGGCCGCGTCAACTTCGGCCTGGGTCATGACGCCGTTTTCCACCAGGAACCTGGCGAAGCGCGGCATCGGGTCCTTCTCCATCCACGCCTCCTGCTCCTCCTTGGGCTTGTATATCGCGGGGTCGCCCTCGAAGTGGCCGTGCTGGCGGTAGGTCTTGCACTCGATAAGCGTCGGTCCCTTGCCCGCGCGGGCTCTGGCGACCGCCTCGTGGGCCGCCTCGTACACGGCCAGCGGGTCGTTGCCGTCGACGGACACGCCGGGGATGTTGTAGGCCGCGCCGCGGTCGGCGACGTCCTTTATCGCCTGGTGCCTGTCCTGGCTCATCGAGATGCCGTAGTGGTTGTTCTCGCAGACAAAGATGACCGGCAGCTTCCATATGCTGGCCATGTTCAGCGACTCGTGGAAGGTGCCCTGGTTGGTGGAGCCGTCGCCGAAGAAGCAGACGCAGACCTGGTCGGTGCCGCGAATCTTCGCGCTCAGCCCCGCGCCGCAGGCTATGCAGTGGCCCGCGCCGACTATGCCGTTGGCGCCGAGTATGCCCTTGTCGCGGTCGGCGATGTGCATCGAGCCGCCCTTGCCCTTGCAGTAGCCGGTGTAACGCCCGAAGAGCTCGGCCATCATCAGGTTCAGGTCGCCGCCCTTGGCGATGATGTGGCCGTGGCCGCGGTGAGTGCTGGTGATGAAGTCGTTGTCCGTCAGGCACTCGCAGACCGCGGGGGCTATGGCCTCCTCACCCAGATACAGGTGGACAAAGCCGGGTATCTTGCCCTCCGCGAACAGCTTCGCAGCCGCGCTCTCGAAGTCACGTATGCGGCGCATCTTCACATACATGTCCTTCATCTGCTCATTGCTGATTGCCATTCAATAACCTCCTTTGGCTTAAAAATCGCTTGCTGATGCCGTTTTGATTTTTACACCGCGCCGCCGGTGCGCGTCGGCGCGTTTATTCCTTTACATACACTTCCACCGCGGCGATTGCCGCCTCGATGCTCTTGTCGCAGTCGCCGAAGGCAGGGATGCACAGCCCGTCGCACCTCAGCCCTCCGGCCACCGGCACGACCTCCACGGTGCCCACCGGGAAGACCGAGGCCACCTCCTCACAGTTGACCTCCTCGGGGCGCGTCACGGCCACCGTGGCGCGTATGTAGACCTGGTTTTTGAAGTCCGTCAAGCCCAGAACATCCTCCAGGCCGCACAGGCAGCTGTGAGAGATCGCGTCCTTGGCCGCCTTCTTTGCGGCCTTGGTCACGTCCTGACCGTGAAAATCCGATCCCAGGCCGAGCTCCACGATATATTTCTTCAAATTTCTCACCTCCTGAGGAGCTTTACGCTGTTTATTATACACGCCAAACCGAAAATTCTCAAGTTCCCTCCCGTAATTCTCAGATTTTCAGCGTTAGCCATAAACAAGGAAGAATTTTCTTGAGTCATTTGCACAAATAGTCATTAAAATAACAAAGCCCTAAGATGAATTTCGACAAATTCATCTCAGGGCTTGAGAATTCTGTGTGACTTTCTCAATCGGTTTTGAGATTTGAGACTGAGCTGCGCAGACTTTTCACATCTATATTGTGCCGCTTGATGTGGCGATAGAGCGTAGCGCGGCTTACGCCCAGGCGCTCCGCGGCCTTCTCTACGTCGCCGCCGCACAGCGTCAGCGCGGAAAGTATCTCCCCGGTCTCTGAGCCGGGCTGCTCGGCCTGGGCGCGGTGCTGGATGTCGCCCACGGCCAGGGGCAGGCTCTGAACAGAGAGAACGTTCTCGGGCGTGGCATAGTACGCGCGCTCTATGCCGTTTTGCAGCTCGCGGACGTTGCCCGGCCAGTCGTAGCTCATGAGGCCGTCGATAAACTCCTGCGACATGCTCTTGTTCTGCTCCTGGCCGGCGCCGTTCAGCCTGGCCAGGAAGCGCTCGGCGCAGATGCGTATGTCGCCGGGGCGGCGGCGCAGCGGCGGGATCTCCAGCCGCAGCACGTTGAGGCGGTAGTACAGGTCGCCCCTGAAGGCGCCCGACGAGGCCAGCGCGCCGAGGTGGCGGTTAGTGGACGCGATTATGCGAATGTCGAGCTCTATCTCCTGCGTGCCGCCGACGCGGGTGATGCGGTGCGTCTCCACCGCGCGCAGCAGCTTGGCCTGGAACTCTATCGGTATGTCGCTTATCTCGTCGAGGAACAGGGTGCCGCCGTGAGCCAGCTCGAACTTGCCGGGGCTGCCGCCGCGGTCCCCGCCCAGGGGAGAGGCGCCGGCCTCGTAGCCGAAAAGCTCGTGGTCGAGCATGTCGCGGTGCAGTGAGGCGCAGTTTACCGCCACGAAGGGTCCCGACGCGCGGCTGCCGGCGTTGTGTATCGCCTGGGCTATCAGCTCCTTGCCCGTACCTGACTCGCCCTCAATGAGGATGTTGCCGTCGTAGTGGGCGTAGCGCGCGGCGAGGGTGACGGTCTTGCGCATCTCCGCGTCGGCGGTGAAGATGTCGTCGAAGGTATAGCTGGCGCGGTTGCCTATCAGCTTGTTCACGGACGCGATAAGGTGCTTCTGCTTTTTGAGCGTGACGTTCAGCGTGCGCGAGCCAAGCGCGTCGGCGTGCGTTATCGCCGCGCTGCAGCGCACCACGCCTCCGCGGGTGGTCACGCGCACGTCGTCGGCGAAGCTGCCGCCGTGCATCCAGCCCTTGGCCGCCCAGTCCACGTCGGGCAGCAGCGTGCGGAAGTCCAGGGCGCGCAGCTCGTCGTCCTCCATGCCCAGCAGGCGGCGCGCGGCGCTGTTCGACCACACGGGGCGGAAGTTGTAGCCCAGGAGCACTATGCTGTCCGCGCTGCCCTCCAGTGCGGAACGCAGTATCTCGGCGTTGCGCTGTATAGACAGCTTGCCCTCTATGCCTATGGCGGCGGCGAGCACCACGGCCAGGGTGTGATCGTGTACCCCGGCTGCCTCGCCGGACATGTTGATGCAGCCTATTACCTCGCCGTCATAGCCGTGTATGGGCGCGGCGGAGCAGGTCCAGCCGTGGTGCGTGCGGCAGTAGTGCTCGGCTCCGGCCATCTGTATGGCGGTGTTGCAGTCCAGGGCAACGCTTATCGCGTTGGTGCCCACGCTCTGGTTGTCCCAGAGCGCGCCGGGGATGAAGCGCAGGTCGCGGGTCTTGGTCATGATGCTCTCGTCGCCCATCGTCTCGAGCACATAGCCCGCGCCGTCGGTCAGGACCATCAGAAAGCCCGTGCGGCGCACTATGTCGAATACGCTCTGCATTATGGGCATAGCTGCGTCTATGAGCTGGGCGTTGGCCTGGCGTATGCTGCGGAACACCTCGTCGTTCACGCGCCGGCCCAGGCCGCCTATAGGGTTCACCCCCGCCGCGCGGCAGCGTTTCCATCCCTCGGCGACGTAGGGGTTGACGCTTTCGTCCAGCTCGCCCTCGTAGACGTATTTGGCCCAAATCTCCTCCAGCGCGCGCAGATCTTTCATAGGCTCCCCCTCCAAAGTGCAAAATGGGCGCGCCGCTGTGGGCGCGCCCGGCATATTTATTATAGACGAATCCGGCCCAAACGGCAATGCGCCGCGCGAGATTCTCATTTATTTCGGCGATTGAGACAAATTTGCCGCAGCAATACTGTGACTTCTGCAAATACATCTCATATCTTGAGATGCGGTTCAAATATCACCGAAGCCACGTCTTCAGCCGTTATAGTCCCCAGCATGGGACGCATGTCCAGGCCGGAGAGGGCGGAGATGACGGCCTCACGCTCGAACCTGACTCCCATCAGGGCCTCCTGGGCGGGAGCGCAGGGGATAAGGGCCATGAAGTCGCCGCAGAAATGCGCGCGGCGTATTACGCCTCCGGATACGTCCAGCGAGACGGTGAGCGTACCGCCGGGGAAGCGGCGCGAGTTTTTAAAGCCGAATTCCGGGGCCCGGGCCCAGGTCCAGTCCCACGAGCGGTATTTTTCGTCGGCCAGGCGGCGTATTTCGTCAAGCTCTGCGTCGGTTAGCGTTTCGCGGACAAGTCCGTCCTTCGTGAGCTCGGCGAGCAGGGCGGCCTTGAAATCCGCGAGCGTGGCACCGTCCGGGAGGAAGTCGCGTATCTGACCCACCCTGGAGCGCACGCTCTTGGCTGCCTTGGACTCGAACTTGCCCGTGTCCGGGCGCAGTACGGCGGACATCGTGGCCGCGTCGGTCTCAAAGAGCAGAGTGCCGTGATGCAGTATGCGCCCCCCGCTCAGCCGCTGCGCAGTACCGGAGACCTTGAGGCCGTTAACCGTTATGTCGTTCCTGCCCGTGGCCTCGGCGGGCACGCCCAGCGCGCGCAGGGCCCGGCATACCGGCTCCATGAAGCGCGACAGGCTCAGTGAGGCAGCGTCCCCCGCGTCGCCGAAGATGGAGTAGTTCATGTTCCCGGCGTCGTGGTAGACGGCGCCGCCGCCGGTGGCGCGGCGCACTACGGCTATGCCGCGAGCACGGGCAAATTCGCCGTCTACCTCCGCGGCCGCGAGCTGGTTGAGTCCTATTATTACCGACGGCGCATCCTGCCAGAGCATGAGCCAGCTGCCGACGCGCCTCGTCTCCAGCACATGCTCCTCAAAAGCGAGGTTGAAGCAGGGGTCCAGGCTGTTCGTCTCGAGATAGTGTACCATATCCACCCTCCGTATCATTGCTTGAGACAAGTATATCCGCATAAAGCGCCGTTTTCAACCCCCACCGCCAGGGGATACATCAGCATTTGCGTCATATTTATACCTGCTTTGGCGCTGCTGCACAGCGGAGGGAACGCAAGAGAAGGCGGACGGCCTGAGTGCAGCAGTGTAAGCCATGCGCCAGATGTCGTATGACGAAGAATGAGCATTAAAGGAGCTTTCCGGAGATAATATAGAGCCGCCGGAACATACCGAACGGCTCGTAAATACTGTTTGCTTATACTGTGCGCGTCTTCAAGCTCTGAAAATGAGTAGTGTGTCGGATATCAGCTGTAGACTATGTGCTGTTAAAGGGGAAAGAGCTCTTTTATCGATGGATACAGCCGCACGTATTTATCAAACAGCTTCCCGTAGACGTCGCAGTTTTGCTCATTGGGGTAATAAATACTTTTTACACGTACAATGTCAGGCAGGCTGTTTGTGTCAAGTATCCCTCCGGCTATGGCCCCGGTAAATGCGGCTCCCATGGCACCGGTATCCGGCATGTGCACCACGGACATCCTTCTGCATGTGATATCAGCCATAATCTGAACAAGAAAATCGCTTTTGCTTCCGCCTCCGGTGACGTATATGTCCTCGAAGGCTGAGCCGTTCACACCCTCCATTATTTCTAACATTTGCCTTATGCCAAACGCCGCGCCTTCCATTATGGAACGGGAAACTGCTGCACGGTTGGTTGAAAGGCTGACTCCGAAAAATACGGCCCTGGCGTCCGAATCATAAACCGGCGAGCGCTCACCATTTATATAGGGCAGGCATATGAGCCCATCTGCACCGGTGCGGCTCAGCGCAGCTTCTTCGTCGATTAGAGAATATGCGTCCTTCCCTTGCTCATGCGCTGATTGGATAAGATCTTGGCAGAAATTATCCCTGAACCATCTCAGCATGGCACCTGGATTTGACATCGCTCCGCCGACGGCCCACATGTTTTTATAGACAAAAGACCTGGCCATGAGGGATGGGTGGAAAGTGTCTTTGTCGGTTACCGTATACAGCACGTGGGAAGTGCCGAGTGACAACATGGCACGTTCCTTGTTTATGCCCATTGCCAGCAGCGCGCTCACAGTATCACCTGCGCCGCATGAGACCGGGGTGCCTTCGCGTATGCCGAGCGATATGAGCTCGGCGTTTGTCACGCCGCCGAGGAGATCGACGGCCTCGGCCAGCGGCGGCAATTTGGCTGGGTCGATGGCAAATGTGTCAGAGATTTGCCTGCTCCAGTTCTGCTCATGCACATCGTACAGTCCGGTGCCGGATGCGTTTGACAGATCCATCCTTACTTCGCCTGTGCACTTATATCCCGCCCAGGCTGGCAAATGCACAAAGTACTTGGTCTTTTCGTATATATCAGGACGATTCTCTTTAAGCCACATAATTGTCGTAATGGATGTGGCCCCGGACATTATACGATTTCCAACTATTTCAAAGCTTTTGTCAAATGGCAGTGTTTTGTTTATAAATTCTGTCTGCTTGCCGCTCCTGGCGTCCATAAATATTATGCAGTTGCCGAGTTCACAGCCGTCATCTCCCAGGGCTATGAGGCCGGGGCAAAGGGCGCAAAACCCTATTGACACTATATTGGAACCCTCAATGCCGTATTTGTTTCGCAGCAATATGAAACTGTGCAGAATCCGCTGCCAAATGGTATTGCAGTCAAACTCTGCGTATCCCGGATGCGGAGTTAACAGGGGATATTCCAGGTATACCGAGTTAGTCTGTCCGCTGCAGTGGTCGAAGGCTACACATTTCACGCCGCTGGTCCCGATATCAAATCCTACAGATACTTTTTTATTGCTCATGTGGATTAAAGAAGCAGCAGGGATATCTGCGGAACATATGTCACTACCATAAGGGCTATGAGGGAAGCTATAAGGAAGGGTACGCAGCCCTTTGCCACCCGCGAAAACGGAAGCCCGGTTATACCGCAGGCCGTGTACAAATTAGCTCCGACCGGCGGCGTTATGAGACCGATAGCAATGTTCATGACAAGGACAACGCAGAGATGGATCGGGTCTATATTCAGGCTGAGAGCCACGGGCAGCAGGATGGGTACGAAGATGTAGTATGCGGAGTTGCCATCAATAAGGCATCCGGCTATAAGGAAAATGATGTTTACAATGATAAGGAACAGGAACTTGCTGTCTCCTACAAAGCTGAGCAGGAAGTTGCTGGCCGCAGTACAGGCGCCTGTTACTGTGAGCGCATAAGAAAACAGATTAGCGCACATGATGATGAGCATAACCACGGCGGTCTGTTTCGCAGAAAGGATACAGACGTCCTTTATCTCTTTCCAGCCCATCTTCTTATAAATGAAAACGCCCACTATCAGGCCGTATACCGCGGAAACCGCTGCGGCCTCCGTGGCCGTGAAAATACCTCCGTATATTCCGCCGAGGATAATGACGGGCATCATCAAGCCCCAAAAAGCCTGCTTGAGCGCTTTCCATCTGCCGCCCCAACCCACGCGGGGCAGCACGGTTATATTCTTGTTTTTGCGGTTCAGCCATATTCCGGCTATTATCAGCGCCAGACCCATTGTAAGACCGGGGAGCACGCCGGCGATGAACAGATCGCCTGTAGAAATACCGGCCAGAGGCGCTATAACAACATAAGAAATAGAGGGCGGTATTATGAGCCCGATGCCGCCGGCGGTAGCTGTCAGGCCGGTTGCCGTCTCCTTGTTATAGCCGCAGCTTACCATAGCGGGTATGATAATTGTGCCCAGGGCGGCCACCGTTGCTGGACCTGAGCCGGAAATAGCGGCAAAAAAGCATGCCACCAATACGCAGACGACAATCAATCCGCCTTTTATATGGCCGACGCAAGCACTGGCGAGGTCTATAAGCTTCCGTGATATTCCTGACGTATCCATAATATTACCGCCGAGAATAAAGAAGGGTATAGCCATGAGTACGGCCTTTGAAAGCGCTGCCTGTGAGTTGATTGCAAGGGTGATAATAGGCAGATCCATTTGCAGTATTACAACAAGCGAACTTATACCGAGACAAATGGCAACGGGGATACCCGTTATAAGCAGTACTGCGAATACACAAATAAGAAGAATTCCACTCATAAGTTGTCCTCCGTCTTGCCCTCCAGATAACTATGCCTGCACAGGCTGATTATGGCCTTGATTAGAATTTCAAGAAATGACAGGAACATAACTGCAAAGCCAATCAGACAAAGTGAACCGTATATCCACATTGGCAAGGCCAGGCCGGCCGATACCATTTCGGTTTCATACTGTTGCTGTACCCTCAGAAAGCCATACCAGCACAAATACCCAAACAGGAACATGCCGGATAACCCTTCGAATATGTGGAAAAATTCCTTACCTTTCGCAGAGAGCTTATCGCTGAAAATGTTTAAGCCTATGTGGTTGTTGGAACGCAGTGCCAATGCCGCTCCCACCAGACTGAGTACAACAAAGAGGTTCGTGGTTATTTCCTCGCTGGCCGCTATGGATGAGTGGAATATATACCGCGAACAAACATTTATAAATGTAAGCGCCGTCATAACAAGTATAACGACTACACAGATAATTTCTCCTGCTGATTGTATTGCAGATTTCTTTTTGTTCAATATATTACGCCGCCTTTCCCTCTTCCGTACGTTAGACACATCCTATCGTTTAAGAGCTTATTTGGTTTGAAGGTTGAAGGAAAAGCTGAGCTTTTCCTTCAAACCTCTGTTTGCGTAAAGCGGTATGTGGTTTTACGTAATGTTGAAGGCTTCGCAGGCTGCTTCGCCGTACTCGGCCTTGTACTTGTCAATAACATCGGCCAGGGCTTCCTTGAATGCGGCTGTCTGCTCGTCGGTGAGATAGCTGACTTCCATGCCGGCGTCCTCGAACTCCTGAAGTATGGTTTCCTCCTCAGAAGCGGTTTTCTCATTTACTTCTTTAGCAGCTGACTGCAGCGTGGTCATAAGCAGCTCCTGCGTGGCCTCATTAAAGCTCTCAAAAGTCGGGGTGTAGAAAGAAATGAGGAACGCTCCATAGGTGTGGCGGCTCACAGTGAGGTAATTTTGTACTTCCTGAATGTTGCCGGATTTTATGGTGGCGGGGCTGTTGCTCTGCGCGTCATAAGTTCCATTCTGCAGGGCAGTGTAGGTTTCGCTCCAGTTGAGGGCGCTCGGATCTGCTCCCAGGGCGGTATACATATCAATGTTGAGCTGGGTTCCGGAAATTCGTATCTTTATATTTTTGAAGTTTTCCGGAGTGTCCAGCTGTATTTTTGAGCAGGTCAGGCACTGCAGGCCGTTATGCGCATATGTGGCATAAGTGAGGTTATAGTCTTTAAGCGCGTTGGAGATATACTCTCCGCCGGTAGTGTCATAAGCAGCTTCAACTTCATCATAACCGGAATACGCGAACGGTATTGCGCTGACACCGATCGTCGGGTCAAGAGCGGCTATAACGCTTGTGTCGGCGCAGTATATGTCCATGACTCCGCTTTGTGCGGCTTCAACAGAAGCACTCAGGTCGCCTCCTGCCAACTGCGCATCAGTGTATATTGTCACAGTGATGCTGCCGTTGGTGGCTTCCTCTATGCGCTCTTTGAAAAGGTTGGCAACCTGTGCCTCGATAGAAGTGCTTGTGCCATTGATGGAATAGGTCAGATTGGCAGTGTCATATGTTGTTTCGCCGTCAGATGCGGGTGGCGGAGTGGTAGTATCCTGATCCTGCGTGGTTCCACACGCACACAACGCGAACACCATAGCAAGGGACAGAATGAGTGACAAAGCTTTTTTCATGATTTTCCTCCTCGTGTTTTTTCTCTCATCTCTTATCCTTAAAATTCAGCTGCTATTTGCTGTAGCAGCCCTACGCACATATTGCAGGCCCTCTCACATGTCTCCGCGGACTGCCCGGCTATATGGGGTGTAACCAGGACATTGTCCAGCTTGATCAGTTCCCTGTAGAATCCGAAGGGCTCATTACCGAGCACGTCCAGCACCGCGCCTCGTATCCATTTCTCCTCCAATGCTTGTTTCAGGGCTGGATAGTCCAACAGGGCTCCCCGGGCGGTGTTGATCAGTACTGCGTGTTTCTGCATGAGCCGCAGCATTTCGCTGTCAATAATCGGCGGGGCCCCTTTGGCCGCCCTGCTGTGAAGGCTCACATAGTCACACGTACTCACAAGTTCAAGCAGGCTTACCCTTTGCACATGGTCCTGTTCGAATATGCTGTCTTCAATATGCGGCGAATATGCAAATGCCTCTATGTTGAAGCCAGATAATAGTTCCCTGAAGCTCCTGGCAATGTGGCCATAGCCGATAAAGCCGAATTTTTTACCTCGAATCTCGTGACTCTCATATGTATCGGCACCTTTTATCCACCACTGCCCGGATTCAAGCATCTTACTGCCGCGGCTTATCCCCCTTTCAAAATCGAGCAGCGCGCCCAGGGCAAATTCCGCAACGGCGGGAGCATTTTTGCCGCTGGTGTTAAGGAGCCTGATACCATGATCCTGCATGTATGCCGTGTCGATGTTTGCCGGACCGCCGCGGAGAGATATGACATATTTAAGCTTGTCCGCTTGTTCAAGGACCTCCGCGGGTAAGGCGGCACCGTGTATAATAAGTATGTCAACGCCCCTGATATCCTCTTTCAGTGACAGCGGCGGGCCGTAAAACTCTGATACACCGCAGCAGGAATACCGCATTTTGATATTTGGATCCTCAAAGCACATGCCGCTCGGTATCTTCGTGCCGTCGTCAATACAAAAACTGCTCCTGTCAAACGTGTAGGTTTTAGTTTTTATATTAAATCTGTTTTTTCCGAACTCGTTTTCAATGGCTTCCTTGAAACGTTCAGGAACCATCATATTGTCTCCGGTAATAAGTATAGTTATCATGAATTCGTTATCACCTGCACGGAATTGCACTCAGCTTCGCTCTGCCGCGGCGGCAACAGCTGAGTAAATTGCGATTTTGGCTGTCTCTTCTACCAGCTCTGTACGCTCGTAGCATTTTTCCATGCCCTTGTCAAAAACTATAATCCCGTGCCGTTCCATTATTATCGTTTTCATATCCGGGCCGTTACTATGTATCGCCTCTTCAGCTCCGGTTATCAGGTCTTTGGAGCCGGCTTGTGCGAACGGTATGTAGCCCACTCGACCTATTTTGTTAATTGCAGATACGGTCAGTATGGGGAAGTCATGGGGGAAAGCGATGCTGCACGCTATGGAGAACACCGGGTGTACGTGGATTATGCTGTCGATGTCATCCCTGTTTTTGAACACTGCCAGATGCAGGCCCACCTCTTTGGATGGCCGTTGCCCTCCGTAATCTTCCCCTATGACGTTGCCGGAGCTGTCTACTTCGAGTATATCTTCCGGTCTCAGGTTCCTGAGCGGGGCGTTTGTAGCTGTGATAAAGAAGCGGTTTTCATATCGCATGCTTATGTTACCGCCTGCAGCCGACACCAGCCCGCATGAATAAGCAGACAAGCCTGCATTTATAATTTGTCGTTTAATTTCCTCTACATTCATTTGCGTTCCCCTTTCTTTGCTTGGATATCTGCAATCATATAACCACACAAACACACATAAAGTCAACTTAAATAAATTATTTCGACTAAACAGATAATTATTGTCGTTATATTTTGAGCATAATGACTATAATATTCACTGATTGTCAAAAAAGAATCCAACATTATACCTCAAAAACCAACATAAAGATTTCAATGCATTCATAGCTTTTGCTTATCGATATTTTCTTTTCGATTTTTCTTAACACACAGTATGGTTTGTGATATACTGAAAATATAAAGTAGACAGTAGGAGGCCGATATGCTTTCTGTAGATAGACTCAACAGTATTAAACAAATACTCGCAAAAGAGCACAGTGTGACAGTGGCAGAGCTCAGCAAGGCCTTTAATGTAAGCAGCGAGACGATACGCCGGGACCTCGATAAACTCAGTGCCGAGGACTCAATGATTCTTCGTGTACATGGCGGCGCTTATAGAGTAACTGCAGACAATGACCCTCCGTACACGTTCCGCCAAAGCTCAAAGGTAGATGAAAAGCTGCGGATTGCTAACGCCTGTATGTCAATGGTTGACAACGGTGATTTCATGTTTCTTGACAGCAGCACTACTACGCTGTACCTGTCCAAGCAGATTGCCAAATCAAGCCTCAGGCTAACTGTGATAACAAACAGTCTCGGTGTGGTCAACGAGCTGTGCTCGAACGAGAATATAAGCATAGTGTGCGTTGGCGGGCGATATACAAGGGATACGCACTCGTTTGTCGGCACATCTACACTGGATGAACTTTCCAACCTCTTTGCCGCTAAAGCTTTTGTCAGCTGTTCTGGCATAGATCTCGGCTTTGGGCTCACTCATAACAGCGACAACGAAGCTGCCGTGCGCAAAATTATGCTTTCTAATGCAAAAACCCGCTGCCTTTTAATTGACGCCAATAAATTCGGGCGCTGCAAAATGCATAAAATCATCGGCCTCGAGAATGTTGATGTGGTTTTCACCAATGAGGAGCCGGGCTTCGAGTGGCGGGAACTGTTCGAGCGCTATCACATAAAACTTATTGTCTGCGAGTGAAGTGATAAGATAAATACAAAAAAACAGCGGCGGCTTACCCAGCCGTCGCTGTTTTTGTATTTATTTTCACTTTACATCAGCTTCTAAGCGCCCTTACAGGGCTGCGAAGCGGGCGGCGCCGGAGCGGCCCAGATAGATGTACATGGCGGCGCAGGCCGCGGCCAGCAGGGCGGCGCAGATGTACATATACACCGTCACGGTGAGCACGCCGTCCAGGGCGATGACGTAGAGGATCACCGGCGCGGCAAGCACGGCCCAGGAGGCGAACATGGTTATCATCACGGACATGCTGTTCTTGATAACTGCCGTCTCGTTTATGTAGTCGAATTTGGGGAAGTGCAGGTTGGTCACAACACCCAGCAGCGCGCCGAAGAGCGTCATCAGGGCAGGCACGATCACTACAGCCGCAGCGTCGGCGGCGCTCATCGGGAGGGCTATGATGCAGCAGACGGAGGCGATGAGCGTGGGAGGGAGCGCTATTGTCAGGTGCAGGTTTACCTTGCTCATGAGTATGGTGCGCGGCGTGACGGGCAGGCTCTTGAGCAGCCAGAGCGTCTTGCCTTCGAGCGAGATGCTCGGCGCACTGATTACGTCTGTGGCGCACAGGAAGCACAGCGCGATGGTCATGAGCGCCGCCGTCCAGCCCTCGGGCAGAGCGCCCAGGACCGTAATGAGGGTGTCGCGGTAGATTATAAGCGCCACGGCCGCGGCAATGGTGAGTATGGAGCCGAGGGAGGCGTTGAGGATGTACATGCCGTTGGCGCCGAAGTGCCGCAGCTCCTTCTTGAGCAGCGCTCCGGAGGCACTGCTGACGGCGAGCTTCTGCTCGCGGTAGACGGTTTTCTTTGCTGTCGGGCGGTGCATCGTCACGGAGAGGAACGAGCGCGAGAGTATGGCGCAGACTATGGCAAAGGGTACGGCGCAGCAGGCGGCAAAGCCGGCCAGATACAGCAGGTTCCCGCCGGCAATGGCCTGGCCGAAGGCGTACACGGGGTAGACCACGGCCACCCCGCCCGCAAGCTGGGCGCTGTTGGCGATAAGCCCCGTGAGGATGTTGTTGAAGTTCATGTAGACGTAAAAATACGCCGCGAGGAAGGCGAGATAGAGCACCATCGTGACGATGGTCTTGTTGCGCATCCTGGAGCTGACGGCGGCCAGCACCCAGGCTATTATGCAGGTGAAGGTCAGCACCAGCAGCGGCAGCAGCAGTATGCCGAGCACCAGCGCAGCAACACCGGCTGCGGAATAGCCGACCTTCACTCCCCATATCACAGCGGCGGGGAGCATGACAAGCAGCTCAAGCACGTAATTTATGGCCAGCAGCATGACCATGCGTGAGCTGAGGATGAACTTGGGCTTTATCGGCATGGCGAGCAGGAGTTCGTTGTCCCGCGCTGAAAAAAGCTGCTGCTGGGCGGTAAACACGCTGCCGATGAAGCAGAGGGCAAAGGCCGTGAGCGCGGCCATGGCAAAGTAGAACCAGTCCAGCGCCATGGTGTGCATGGGCTCGGCAATGGCATAGAACATTGCGCCGAACGCGAACACCAGAATGGCGGCCACGAACACAAACAGCACCGCGATAAGGGCGGCACTGCCGCCGGAGCGCTTCTCATTGCCCTTTGACGAGCGCATGAGCGAGGCCATGACGCTCGCGAGCTGGACTCTCATGAGGGCCTTGAACATGTTTATTCCTCCTCCAGCTCGAGGAACACGTCCTCCAGCGAGTCGTCGCCGCGCACCTCGTCCATGGTGCCGGAGCGTATGAGGCGGCCGCCCTTGATGATGGCCACCATGTCGCAGAGCTTTTCCGCCACTTCCAGCACGTGGGTGGAGAAGAATATGGCGCCGCCCGCGTCGCAGTGCTCGCGCATAATGCCCTTGAGCTTGTGCGTGGCCACGGGGTCCAGGCCCACGAAGGGCTCGTCCATGATGATCAGCTTGGGCGCGTGCACCAGGGCGGAGATGATGGCCAGCTTCTGCTTCATGCCGTGGGAGTAGGCGCTGATGGGCTCGGCCAGGTCGCCGGTGAGCTCGAAGAGGTCGGCGTACTTGTGTATCCGCTCCTGGCGCTCGGCCTGCGGCACGCCGAAGACGTCGCAGATGAAGTTGAGATACTTGATGCCGGAGAGGAAGTCGTAGAGATCCGGGTTGTCCGGTATGTACGAGAGCACGCGCTTGCACTCCAGCGGCTGGGTCCTGACGTTCTTGCCGTCGATGTAAATCTCGCCGGAGTCAAAATCCATGATGCCGCAGCAGGCCTTTATGGTGGTGGTCTTGCCCGCGCCGTTGTGGCCGATGAAGCCGTAGATCTGGCCCGGCTCGATGTGAAGAGTCAGGTCGTCTACGGCGCGTTTGTCGCCGTAGGTCTTGGTCAGATGTTCGATTCGGAGCATGTTTATGCCCTCCTTTGCAATATGTGCGCGCACAGTGTGCCGCTTAAATTTCAACACTTTATCAATTCTGTGGTATCTCTGCCGCCAGTCTGTCATAAAATGCGCGGGTGCTGTCCTGGTCGTTAAGGCTGAATATCCAGCACGAACCGTCGGCCCCGGTCACGGCGATAAAAGGCGGCTCACTCTGGTTGAGGCTTATCGTGCAGCGCCCGTAGCCCTCGGCCTCATAAGTGCCCTCGGAGAGGAAGTAAACGCCGATGCCGCTGACCTTGCTCAGCCCCGGAGGGGTTTCCAGCAGCTGCACGGACTCTATATCGCTGACGGGCACCTCGAACCTGGTGAACAGGTGGTGGAAGCGCAGCGTCCCGCCGTCAATCTCCGCGCTGCGCGGGGAGAAGATTGCAAACAGTATAAAGGCCGCGATCACAAGCAGAAGAATGACGGTGAATACAACGCGCCCGTTCAGGTTGGATTTGCGCTCTTTCATGGAAACCGCCTCCGGTCACAGTTTATATTTTTCAAACGCCTTTTCGGCGTCAAAGTGCACGTCTTTGAGGAACAGCGCCAGCCAGACAATGAACGCGGCCACGGCGAAGTACTGCGACGCGAGCAGCGAGAGCGCGGTTCCCGCGGCGAAGACGGCCGTCCAGATAAACAGACTGTTGCGCTGGTCGTGCCACATGCGCTCCGTGTCGTAGAGCGCGCGTTTTTCCGGCGGCAGCGCGCCAAAGCCGCTGATGAAGCGTACGACCCGCTCCCCGAGGGCGGCGAATACTATGCCCAGCAGCAGGAACAGCGCGCCGAAGATACCGCAGGCTATGGCGCCGACGTTGACGTTCATTTTACCGCCTCCAGAATTTCATTGTAAAACGCCTCGGTCTCCTCCGGCGTCTCGAGAGAGAAGATGCGCGACATGTCCCTGGTCACCACCGCTATGAACGGCGGCGACTGCGGGTTAAGGCTGATGCGCACGTTCTTGTAGCCCTCGACGGTGAAGCGGCCCTCGAGCAGCGTGGACATGCCCGTGCCCGCTATGCGCCTGGCCTCGGGGAGCTCGTGCAGCAGTTCCACGCTCTCGACGTCGTCCAGGTCTATCTCGTACTTCTCGGAGAAGTGCTGAAAACACAGCATATCGCCCTCTATATACCCCTCGCGCGGGGCGTCGAAGCCGGCGGCCATGGTGACGCCGAACACGGCCAGGCCGATGAGTATCAACGCGGTGCCTATGACGATGAGCTTGCCGCCCGTGCGGCCTATGTTCACACCCATGCCCGAGCCGGTGCGGTCGTTTATAAATAGGTGCCTGTCGCCGGGGTTGTTGTAGAACATGCCCCAGAGCCAGAGATCGTCCTCGTCCACCACGTCGCCGCGCGCCCCGGCGGTCAGCCGCTCCATCGTGTGGCGGACGGCAAACTCGGTCGCCATGCAGAAGGCGATGAGCGCTGTCATAAACGCAAAGGACAGCGCCATCGTCCACAGGTCGCTGTCGCGCACGAACCAGTAGGCGAGACCGAAGAGCGCCGTCATGTAGGTCGTGCCCAGCAGCATTTTGAACCAGTTGTAGCGCCTCACCCGCGTGAGCGCCGCGTTCAAATCGCTGTCGTCGCCGGCCACGTCGGCGCGCTGGCGGTAGATGAGCGGGTAGAGCAGCATACAGACCACGCACACCAGCGCAAAGGTGATGGAGAAGATGACTCCGCCAATGCGGTCGCCCTCGCCGACGTCGGTAGTCAGCGCCAGTACGCCGGGCACGAGCGAAATCAAAATCGGCGGCACAAAGAGCCAGCGCTTTACGGGCTTGGGCGGCTCCGCCGCGGCCTTTAGATCAATGACGACCCCGCCCGTGTAAGGCGTCGTCCAGCCTTCGGAGCGCTTCAGCTCACGGAGCTTTTTGTTTGCGCGGATATATATGGCGTAAGGCACGATTATCATGGGTATGAACATAACGCACATCACGCCGATGGCCACGCCTTCGCCTGTCAGGAAGTGGAGCGGTACCCAGGCGGCGGTCTCTATCAGCACCCACAGCCACTGCGCGCGCTTGAAGCGCCTGGTTATCTCCAGCACCCGCGCATCACTCCTGGCGCTGTAGGGCAGCGTCGCGCCGAGGATGATGCCCTTCTTGGGCTTGGCCTCGTTGCACATCATCCCTGCCAGCAGAGGCACGACAGACCAGACCAGCAGGAAGAAAATCATTTTAAGCATTGCTTCCGCCTCCTCCTTCGCGGAAAATATCCCGGCACAGCGCGGCAAACTCCTCCTCGTCCATACCGGAGAGCCTGGCCTCGGCCGCAATTACGCGCAGGGCGGCCAGGTAGCGGTCACTAAGGGCTCCGGCTCCCCGGGAGCCGCTCACGACAGTCCCCCCACGGCGGTCTGTCGTGATATACCCTTCCTGCTTGAGTATGCCGTAGGCCTTGTTGACGGTCATCATATTCACGCCGCTCTGCTCGGCCAGCGCACGTATGGTGGGCAGTTTTTCGCCGGGCGGCAGCTCGCCGGAGGCGATGCCGAGCACGATTTGGTTGCGTATCTGAAGGTAAATGGGCACCTTCGACGCCATGTCCAGCTTCAGCAGCACGATAACTCACCCCTTTTGTATTAGTTATTATAATGCAAATAAGGCAAAGCGTCAAGACCCATATGTATCCGGTGCGTTGACTACGTGCGGGTAAAGTGTTAAGATTAGGACAGAGGGTTATTCTGTATATTTACACCCCTGTGCGGCGTCCCCGGCCCGGCTGCGGGACGGGTACCAAACCGTGGGGTATTGACGACAACACTGATACAAAGGAGTGACGCAAGATGGAACTCACCCGTGAGCAGCAGGACATACTCAACGGCTCCGAGGGGGAGGTCATGGCCAAGGTGATGAAGAGCCTCGTCATGTACGGCGAGACCTTCGGCGCGGACAAGATGGTGCCCGTGACGAGCGAGTACGGCCACACGGTCATAAGCTTCGGCATCGGCGTAATGAAGCCGGTGTACGACCTCTATGACCAGCTTATCGAGGCCGGCGCGCTGAGCAGGCAGAAGTTTTCCGCCGACCCCCTGCCTCTGGACAAGAACGTGCCGAGCTCGTTCCTGCAGGACCTCATCTTCAAGCACTTCATGTACTCCCAGCAGGGCCGGTACGAGAAGCAGCTTGAAAAGCTTGGTATTATGTCAACCGACGCCTACACCTGCGCCTGCTACCTGGACGAGGTGGGCAACAAGCCCAAAAAGGGAGAGGTGCTCTCCTGGGCAGAGTCCAGCGCGGTGGTCTACGCCAACAGCGTGCTCGGCGCCAGGTGCAACCGCAATTCCGGCATGCTCGAGCTTATGGGCAGCATCGTCGGCTGCGTGCCGCACTTCGGGCTGCTGACCAACGACGGGCGCAGGGCCGACTGGATAGTTGAGGTCAGGACCGCGAAAAAGCCGGAGGCCCAGCTGCTCGGCAGCGCCATCGGAATGAAGGTCATGGAGAAGGTGCCGTACATCAAGGGCCTGGACAAATGGCTCGGCACCGAGCTCACGGACGACGTCTGCGCCTATCTGAAGGACTTCGGCGCGGCCACGGCCTCCAACGGCGCCGTGGGGCTCTACCACGTGGAGAACCTCACCCCCGAGGCGGTGGAGCAGGGCGAGGCCCTGATCCGGGAGAACGCGCCTGTGTACGTCATAGACGACGCGGAGCTCGAGCGCGTGAAGGCGGGCTATCCGGTGGTGTGGAAGGATCTGGACGCCGAGCTGAAGCTCTGCTTTATCGGCTGCCCGCATCTCACGCTCGCCCAGCTCAGGAGCTGGACGGGGCGCATTGCCGCGGCGCTCAATGCAAACGGCCTCAAAAAGGTCACTGTCCCCACCGTCATGACCGCCGCGCCCGCGACGGTGAAGAAATTCAAGGAGATGCCTGAGTATAAGGCTCTCGAGAGCACGGGCGTGGTGCTCAGCTATATCTGTCCGCTGATGTACATGAACAACCCCCTCAGCGGCAAAATGCCGGTCATCACCTGCTCGAACAAGCTGAGAACGTACACGACGGCGAGATACTACACCGAGGAAGAGCTGCTCGGCAAGATCACGGGAGGTGCGAAGTAATGGCTAAGGTATTCAAGGGCCGCCCGGTGGTGGCGGGCAGCTGCACGGCCCCGGCGCTGGTCTCGCACGGCGGCTTCAACACGCTGGCCAGCTTCCAGATGGCCATGATGTTCGGAGACAAAAAGGTCAAATGCGGAGACCAGAACAACGCCGACCTCTATAAAAAGCCCATGAAGGGTACGGCGCTGTGCCTGCCCCAGACCATAGGCTCGACCACCGGCGGTATGGTGCTCTACACCGCCTGCGCCACGAACAACCAGCCGGCGTGCATGCTCTTTTCCATGACGATAGATTCCCTGGCCGCCAGCGGCGCCATCCTGGCCGACGTCTGGACGGATGCCAAGATGCCCGTCGTGGACGAGCTGGGCGACGAGTTCCTCGACTACGTAAAGGACGGCATGACCATCACGGTCGCCCCGGACGGCACCGTGACGGTGGAGTAAAACCGGAAGTAAAGACAAAATCCCCCGGCCGCACTGCGGCCGGGGGATTATTATATCTTATGGCTTATTCGGGCAGCTTGGTCACATCAATCCACTCCAGGGCGTTGGAGTATTTCCAGAGCTCGTCGAGATTGAGTTCAATGGCGCTGGAACCGCTGCCGACGGCAGGGAAGACGGTGGTGAAGCGCTTGAGGCTGTCATCGAGGTAGACGTCCACGCCGTCGTTTATGCCGAAGGGGCAGACGCCGCCAACCGGGTGGCCTATGAGCTCGAGCACCTCGTCGGCGGTGAGCATCTTGGCCTTGTAGTGGAACTTTTCCTTGAACTTGTGGTTGTCTATGCGCGCGTCACCGGCGGCGAGGATGAGGATGGCGCCGCCGTCCGGGCGCTTGAAGCTGAGGGTCTTGGCGATGCGCGCGCCCTCCACGCCCAGAGCCCTGGCGGCCAGGTCAACCGTGGCGGAGGAGACGTCAAACTCGATTACGCGGTCCTCCATGCCGAACTGGCGGAAGTACGCGCGGCCTTTTTCTATGGACATCGTATTCACCTGCTTTGAGCAATTTCCCCGCCATTATAATACAGTGTCCGGCATAATTCAAGGCTTTGTTAGCTCAAAACCGCCCTCCTGGGAGAGTGCGATAGTCGCCTCCCCGCACGAGCCGTAGGTCAGGCCATAGGCAATAAACGTCCGGCCCGCGTGCGAGTACAGCGTCAGCCCAAGGCTCTCGCCGGCCTCCAGACGGCTGACATAGAGAATGGGATAGGCCGGAACGTAGCCGCCCTCGCCGTCGTAAGCCAGCTCGGTCAGGGCGAGGCCGTCAACGGCCTCTCTGGCCGTGAGCTTTACGGCGGCCCCGTCGCCGAAATTGACCTGCACCGTGGCTCCGTCGGCAGGGCCCTGGCTGAGCGAAAGGGCGTCCTCGCCGCCGCGGGGTGCGGAGTTGGGGATGTATTCGTCTTTGATCACGCCCGCCAGCTCTGAGTAGGGGATGACGAAGACAACGCTGCCCACGGCGTAGGGGGCGATCTCCTCCGGCGAGGCGAAGACGGCCAGGCCGTCAGGGGAGAGGTACCACTCTCCGCTCTGCAGGACGCCGGCGGCGAACTCCTCCAGGCTGTAGAAACTGTCCGAGTTGGGGTCGTTGGCGGCGGCGTCCAGTATGTATTCCCGCACGGCTTCGGTCAGCGCGCCGGAATTCACCGCAAGTGTCTCCGGCGTGATGCGCTCGCCGGTGCGCAGGTCGTACGTGAGGCCGAAGCCGCGCCCGGTGGGGTGGGGGCCGCCGGCCATGCGGCTCTCCGTGCACTGGAGGCTCAGCACCCGGCCGTCACAGCGCATGAGCTCCACGCTGCGGTCGAGACCGTAGCCATGCCGGTTCCAGGAGCGGCGGCCGGCCTCGTCAAGGGCACCGTAGGCCGCGCCGGCGGCCTCGGTCACGGGGGAGAGGTCGGCTTCGCCGGGGGCCAGCGCGGCGTTGGCGTCCGCCGTTACAGCCTCTCCGGCGCCGCTGCTGCCCTCCACGGTGACATCTACGGACGGGTAGGTGTAATAGTAAAGGTCGGTGCCGTCCTGCCCGACTCCCTTGGTGAGCGTGTCGAACTGCACTACCGTGCGCGGCGAGTTTTCAGCCGGGGCGTCCGTTCCGCCGGACGGGGCCTGCGAGAGGCCGCAGCCGGTAAGGCAGAGCGCGGACAGGAGCAGCACAAGGGCTGTGAGCTTTTTCACGAACATCCCTCCTCGGATTCACTGGGGCGGCGGGCGCGCCGGGGCGTCCCGCCTGCAGGTCAGACGAGCGCGGGGAGGCTTTGTTCCACTCAGCCGAGGGCCACGTCAAGGATCATCATGATGACGAAGCCCGCCGCCGCGCCTATGGTGCCGATGTTGGAGTGCTCTCCGGCCTGGGACTCGGGTATCAGCTCCTCAACCACGACGTATATCATCGCGCCCGCCGCAAAAGAGAGTATGTACGGCAGTATGGGGGTTATGACGCTCGTGAGGGCGATCGTGAGCAGTGCCCCTATGGGCTCCACCGCGCCGGAGGCCACGCCGAGGGCAAAGGAGCGGCCGCGCCGCGCGCCCTCGCTGGCCAGCGGCATGGATATGACGGCACCTTCCGGAATGTTCTGCACCGCGATGCCTGCGGAGAGGGCGAAGGCGGAGGCCAGCGAGAGCCCTGCCTCCCCCTGCATGGCGCCGGCAAAGACCACGCCGACAGCCATGCCCTCGGGCAGGTTGTGCAGCGTGACGGCGAGGAAGAGCATGGTGCTCTTGCCCAGGCTGACAGGGCAGCCCTCGGGCTTGTCGCAGTCCAGGTGCTGGTGGGGCACCACGCTGTCGAGGATGAGCAGGAAGGCGACACCGGCCAGGAAGCCCACCGCCGCCGGCAGCCAGGCGGTCACCCCCTGGCCCTGGGCCATATCTATGGCCGGGATGAGCAGTGACCAGACGCTGGCGGCTATCATGACGCCGGAGGCAAAGCCAAGCAGCAGCTTCTGCACCCAGGGCCGGATAGCGCCACGCAGGAGGAAAACCGCCCCCGCGCCCAGCGCGGTCCCGGCAAAGGGGATCAGTATACCTATGAGCATGTTAGTCCACATAAACTCACCTCGCACCCATTGTAGCATAAACCCGCTGCAAAGCGAAGAAAAATGTCCCTGCGCTGCAAAAGACGCCCCCGGCCGGGGCAAGACTGCGTGCAGTAATGGTGTGCCGGACACGTCATAGCACCGGGAACAAGCGCGGCGCTGCAAAGCAAAAGAGCGCTTTATACGAACAGGAGTCAGGCTAACCTCTGGGGGGCGCATGGCTCTTTTTTGAGAAATGTTGACAAAAATGATACCCGTAATTGTAACAGTAAAACCAACTGCGAGCCCAGTGAAACGGGTTCGATTCGGAGAGGAGCTGCGACAGAATGAGTGAGAAGTGACTTTTGTAAAAAAGTCGCTGCGGACGATATGCCGTCCGCAGCGACGTGGTGGAGCGTCCGCAACCAAGGGAGAACACTTTTTGTGATAAGATACAACACTTTCAAAGTGTTCTTCTATCTCGTCCAGCAGAACATCGTCCAGAATGATGGGCCGCTCTCCACCGTTGAAAAACAAGGTCATCCGGTCATCGTAGAGATAGACTGCCCGGAGAAAGATGTTGATGATTCCGCGCCGGGTATTTTCATCGTCTATATCTCCGCACTTGAGCGCATACAGGAATGACCTGACCTGGGGTGCGGTAAGGGTGACCTGCTTTCCCATCTCAACGGCAAGCTGGCCTTGCAATTCGGCCTTCTCCTGTTTGCGTTTCTCGATGCGCTCCGTAATCATATCCACGGCCTGTCCACGCTCCAGGGCTTTCCAGAGATTTTCGATGGCAGTATCGGCTTCCTGGATGGCCGCTTTGATCCGTTTGATGGCGGAGGTGTCTTGATCTGTTTTGCAGACATCTGCTACGGCGGAGGCGATCCGCTCAATGTTGCTGTCGGTCAGCAATTTACAGCACTCCAGCACAACGCGGTTTTCGATCTTTTCCTTGTTGACCACTTTCTTTTTGCACTTGCGGCGTTTGAAGTTGTTGCAGGCGTAGTAGTGATACGCCTTGCCTGATTTGCCCGTGCCGCCGTAGCCTGTCATCATCTCCCGGCAATAGCCGCAGAACAGCTTGGTGGTCAGCAGATATTCCTCCCTGCCTCTGGAACGGGCAGGGGCTTTTTTATTGCGCTCCAAAATGTGCTGCACCCGCTCAAACAACTCGTCCTCGATAATACGGGGCATACCGCCCGGCGTTTCCGTGTCCTTGTAGATGTAGTAGCCGATATACCGCTTGTTTCGCAAAAGGCGGTGCAGGCTGTTCTTGTTGAACTCCTTTCCCAACGAAGTTTTGACCCGCTTGGAGTTGAGATACTTGGTGATTTCGGCTACGGTCTTTCCACTGGCGTACATCTCGAAAATCTCCCGGACAATGGCGGCTCCCTCCGGGTCAACATGAAAGCGGCGCTCCTCATCCACATAGTAACCCAAACCGGGGTTGCTCCCATTGCTCAGACATTTCTCGGCATTGATGTTCATGCCACGCCGGATCTTCTGAGACAGTTCCGCCGAGTAGTATTCCGCCATACTCTCCAGTACGCCCTCCACCAGAATACCGCTGGCATCGTCGCTGATGTTTTCCCTGGCGGAGATGACCCGGACGCCGTTCTTTTTCAACTTGGCCTTGTTGATGGCACTGTCATAGCGGTTCCGGGCAAAGCGGTCAAGCTGGTAAACAAGGACACCTTCAAACGCGTGCTTGTCACTGTCAGCAATCATCCGCTGAAACTCGGCCCGGCTGTCTGTGGTACCGCTCTGTGCACGGTCGATGTACTCTCCAATCACGATGTGCCCATTGTGCTTGGCAAACTCATGGCAAGTCTGAAGCTGTCCCTCGATGGACTGCTCCGTCTGGCTGTGACTGGAGTAGCGGGCATAGATAACGATATTCATGGAAACACCACCTTTCATGGTTCTGATTTGATTATAGCAAGCGGAATTCTATCAGCGAACTGACAAAGCGCCTAAACTTTGTTCACTGTACTTGGCAACGAATTTCGAGAGGAATCGTATGACTGCCACCTGAACGGGAAAATCCAGTCTTGGTTTTTCCTGTCTTGGGAAACCCTGAACAGGAAAACCCCGCACAATTAAATACTAAATAATAAAATAAAGATCTATCAAATACAGAAGGATCAAATCCTATCCTGTCCGTTGCGGCGAAAGAAAGGATTGGACGGGACAGGAACAGGCGTGAGAGGAGAACTGACTGCATTTTTGTCTTTTATCAAGAATCACTTTGAGCCCTTCCCCAAAATGTAGGAATTAGGGTGGAAAAAGACTGAATAATTCGCCTGTGACAGCATTTCAGAGAGTGCCCCTTGTGATTTTCCATGGGAGGACTTTGTCACGGTTTTGCAGGGAGAAAAAGCCTATTTTCAACACTTTTCAAGAGGGCCTGCTTTATGGCTGACTCAACAGGATACGTCTTTGTAACTGCCATATCTGGCCCATCCTCTCCAGGATCTCCTCCATGTCGGCTTGGTAGGCAGGACCGCCGGCGTTCAGCCGCTTGGCGATCTGGTTGATGTTCCGGCCGATGGCGGAGAGGGCATGGGTCATCTCCTTGATGTCGGTGGTGTCCACTTGGATGATGTACCCATCAATCGCCATTTTGCGGAGATAGGCGCCGATCCGCTTTGTGTGGAGCTGGGCCATCTTCTGTTCTATCAGGGCCCGTTCCTCTGCTGTCACCGGGCAGCGCAGGATGATAGGCCGTTTGCGATTTGCCATAGCGTGTGCCTCCGTTTCCTCATAAGGGTCTGGGACTATCCCAGCAAGCAATTTTTTGATTTAGGGGCAGGGGTCCCCCTAAACCGAAAATTCGCAAGTGTGGCTACACTTGCTGTGCTTGCTACAACAACCCTTCCCTCGTTTTCCCCTCTATCAATACTACAATATCTGAAAGGCTTTTTGGCTTCTGCCGCCAAAAAATCAATAGCTATAACGGAAATCCAAATGGAGTATTTTCAAACTGAATGGAGTAGCAGACCCTGATTGGTGTATGGTAATATAAATCTTGCGAAATCCTGTTTCGCACTTTTTTAGCGCGGCAGGTTAGCAAAGCCTAACTATATCGGAGGTATGTAGAGAATGGAAGCAAAAAGCAACAAGCTACAAGCAAAAGACCTTATCAATGTAGGCATTTTCACCGCCATCTATTTTGTCATTTTCTTTGCGGGTATGATGCTGGGATATATCCCTATCTTTATCCCGCTGCTTGGACTGGTGTGCCCCATCCTGTGCGGTATTCCCTTTATGCTGTACTTAACAAAGGTCAAAAAGTTTGGCATGGTATCCCTGACCGGCATTATCCTTGGCTTACTGAATTTAATCATGGGTAGCGGAGTTTTGGTGCTGGTTGCTGGGATTATTTTTGGCATTGCAAGCGATTTGATTTTAAGAGCCGGAAAATATCAAAGTTGGAAATGCACATTCCTTGCCAATGGTGTGTTTTCCCTTTGGATCATGGGTTATGTGAGCCGGATGTTCCTCACCCGCACAGAGTTCTTTGCTTCGCTTGTAAGTAGTTATGGACAGGAATATGTAGATACGCTTATGTCCTACACCCCAAATTGGATGTTCCCTGTTTTATTCGTTGTAACCTTTATCGGCGGCGTTTTGGGGGCACTTCTTGGCAAGGCCGTGTTGAAAAAGCATTTTGAAAAGGCGGGGATTGCCTGATGGATGCGGCGGTTACAACGCTAAAATTTGAAAGCAAATCTGTTATTCCCACCGATCCGAGGACAAAACTGTTTTTGACTGTAACTGTCAGCACCATTATGATTACCGGCGGCACGGGCGGATTTATGAACCTGGTTCGCCCGTGCCTCATGGCGTGCCCGATTGTATTCCTGCTCCTTTCAAGGAAATGGGTGGACGCAGTCAGATTTGCTGTTACATACGCTATTCTGTTTGCTTTGGAATTAACGGTATTACCGCTGCTCACTGGTACATGGAATTTTATCCTGGGAGCCGCAGTCGGGATCTATACGCACATGCTCCCCGGATTTATCATGGGATATTATCTGGTGAGTACGACAACGGTCAGTGAATTTGTTGCTGCGATGGAGAAGATGCACATTCCACAAAAAATCGTGATCCCTATGTCGGTGGTATTCCGATTTTTTCCCACAGTCAAAGAGGAATATGCGGCTATACGGGATGCCATGAAGATGCGCGGCATCACTACTCTCCGCAGTCCCATGAAGATGCTGGAATACCGGGTGGTTCCTCTGATGATGTCGATTGCCAAAATCGGAGAAGAACTATCTGCGGCGGCTCTCACGCGAGGGCTTGGAGCACCGCAGAAACGGACAAATATTTGCAAAATTGGCTTTGGGCCTTTGGACATTTTCTTCTTCCTGCTGGCGATACCTTGTTGGATCGGTTTCTTTATCTGTTAGGAGGAAGGAGTCTATGATTGAACTTCGCAACATCAATTTTCGATATGCCGGGGGAACGGATGCCGGTGGGCTTGATAACATTGACTTAATCATCCCGGATGGGCAAGTCATTCTCTTGTGTGGGCAATCTGGCTGCGGAAAAACGACTTTGACCCGGTTGGTGAATGGGCTGATACCGAATTACTATGAAGGCAAGTTGAGCGGTGAAGTCCTGCTGGATGGCAAGAACATCATCTCCCTTCCGCTCTATGAAACGGCAAAATATGTGGGAAGCGTTTTTCAAAATCCTCGCACACAATTTTTCACAGTGGACACCACCAGCGAACTGGCCTTTGGATGTGAAAATCAGGGCTTACCTGAAGAAGAAATCATCCAGCGGGTGACATCGACTGCGGAGCAGTTTGGAATGGAGAATCTGCTGGGGAAAAATATCTTTTCTCTTTCCGGTGGGGAAAAGCAGAAAATCGCCTGCGCCTCGGTATCGACCAGTGATCCGCCCATCATTGTCCTGGATGAACCATCTTCTAATCTGGATATGTCAGCCACAAAAGATTTGCGCCGGATGATCCAGATTTGGAAACAACAAGGGAAAACAGTTATTATTGCGGAACATCGGCTCTATTATTTGAAAGAGCTGATAGACCGTGTTATTTATTTGAAAAACGGAAAAATCGAAAAAGATTATCTGGCTTCGGACGCCTTGAAACTGTCCGCAGCGCAACAGGCAGAAATGGGATTGCGGCCTTTCGACCTGGGTGTGTTCCCTGTGACAGCACATCCTGTTGCAAGCAGTGGTTCTATCGAATGTGAGAACTTTCATTTTGCTTATACAAAGCAAAAGGATGCGCTGGATATTGACAGTCTTTCGCTGCCGCAGGCGGGCATTATCGCAGTGATTGGCCATAACGGAGCTGGAAAATCCACCTTGGCCCGGTGCCTCTGCGGATTGGAGAAACACTGTAAGGGCATTGTGAAAGTGGACGGGAAAACGTATAATAGAAAACAGAGACTGTCCCTGTGCTATATGGTCATGCAGGATGTCAACCATCAGCTGTTTACGGAAAGCACAGAGGAAGAAATGCTCATCAGTATGGCGGAGCCAGCTCCCGACAAGGCGGACGCGGTTCTTGACAGATTGGATTTGTTGCAGTTTAAGGAGCGACACCCGATGGCGCTCTCCGGCGGTCAGAAGCAACGGGTGGCGATTGCCACCGCCCTTGTTTCTGATCGCAAAATTTTAGTGTTGGATGAACCTACCAGCGGTCTGGATTTACAGCACATGAAGGAAGTGGCCGATGAACTTATAACGATACAGGAGATGGGAAAGACCTCTCTTGTTATCACCCATGATTATGAGTTGATCGTCAGTTGCTGTACTCATGTTCTGCATTTGGAGCATGGTGTGGTGCAGGAACAATATGCGCTGGATGCCGCAGGGCTTCAGCTCCTCAAAAACTTTTTTATTGAATCGAGGTGATCCCAGTTTGAACAGAAGCGACCTGTTTTTTTCGCAGCAAAATATGAATTTGCTCTGCCGGGACGAATCTTGTTCCGTTTATCAGATGAAAAACGAAACAGGAGATGGAACAGCAACCTACTATGAGGTGTATCCCGGAATAGGCGTCATGTATAATGATTTTCACATGGAGCACTGCCCGTCAAGGAAGTTTGAACAAAATACACGCACTTTTGCAATTCATCATTGCCGAGAAGGCCGTGTCGAGTGGGAAGTCAGCAATGGCGCTTATCTTTATCTTGCGTCCGGTGATATTATGCTGGACAGTTCTGCTACGGAAAACAACCATTGCAGTTTTCCCGTAAGTCATTACCATGGGATCACAATTACGATTTCTGTTCCCGAAGCTGCTGAAAGCCTCGGAGAGCTTTTACCCCTATTTTCTATCGATCTGGAACGGATTGAACAGCAATTTGCCTTAAAGGTTCGACCTTTCATTATGCACGGAAATTCCGTTCCCGACCATGTGATTTCAGAACTCTACCAGGTGCCGGAAAATATCCGCCTGGAATATCTCAGGGTAAAGGTATTAGAACTGTTGGTCACGCTCAAGACAGTAGACCCTACGGTTTTAGGTGTGGAGCGCCCCTATTTTTATAAAACACAGGTAGAGAAAGTTAAAGCAATCATGGCATTTATGACGGAGGAGCCGGAACGTCACTTCACAATGGAGGAACTGTCTGAAAAGTTTGATATTTCTACTTCTGCCCTAAAGCAGTGCTTTAAGGGCGTGTATGGCACCGCCATTTATACTTATATGCGAAATTACCGCATGGACCTGGCAGCTTCACTTTTGACACAGACAGATGAGCCGATTACGGTGATTGCCGGAAAAGTTGGCTATACGAACACCAGCAAGTTCTCCGAAGCGTTCAAAAAAGTTAAAGGGAAAACACCGCTGGAATATCGAAAAATAAAAATCTAAATGGAGCAAAACGGGGCTTTGCAGAGTGGCAGACAAATTGAATACCTGTAATACTTAGAGAGTATCAAGTCGATTGATACTCTCTATTATTTTGCTTAAGGAGGAAAGGAAATGAAGCAGAAAAGCTGGATTTCTATTGTGTTTTCCTTTGCTTCACAGTGCCGGGGCAAGATTGTCCTGTCCGTTCTATGTGCAATCATCAGTGTGGTTGCCGGACTGATACCCTATTGGAGTGTTTACCAAATTATCACACTCTTTATCGACGGTTCACCTGTGATGGCAGAGGTTTGGAAATGGTGCTGGATTGGACTTGGCGCTTATGCGATACGCTTCTTGCTCTATGGAATTTCAACGAGCCTGTCCCACATATCTGCCTACACCATTTTAGAAAATATTCGCTTGACCCTTGCCCAGCGGCTGATGAAAGCGCCGCTGGGGACAGTCATCGGCGAGTCTGTGGGTAAGCTGAAAAGCGTATTGGTAGACCGGGTAGAAACGATTGAGCTGCCTCTGGCCCACATGATCCCGGAATGCATCTCCAACCTGTTGCTCCCTGTGGCAGTCTTTGTTTATCTGGTCTTCATTGACTGGCGTATGGCGCTGGCGATGCTGGTCACGCTGCCTTTCGTTCTGATTGCTTTTGCTATGATGATGAAGAATTTTAACAAGCTCTATGCCGATTACATGGAGTCCAACAACTATGTGAACGGTGTGATCGTGGAGTATGTGGAGGGTATTGAGGTCATCAAGGCGTTCAACCAGTCCTCCAGTTCCTACGAAAAGTTCGCCAAGGCGGTAGAGTCCTTCAAAGATTACACTCTTAAATGGTATCAAAGTTCCTGGAAGGTGATGAACTTTGTTTCGGCTGTGCTGCCGTCAACCTTTTTGGGAACGCTTCCGATTGGTATGTATCTCTACTGGAACGGCAGCCTTTCGCCGCAGGATCTTGTGATGTGCCTGATTCTCTCGCTGGGCATTGTAGGTCCGCTTATGAACTTTACTACTTATATCAATGAAACGAAAGCGATTGAATACGCCGTCCACGATGTGGACGAACTGCTCCATGCGGAGGAATTACCCGATGCTGAAAAACCAGTGGATATACAATCCAAGGACATCCAGCTTCAGGATGTTTCGTTCTCTTATGATAAAGAGAGCGGTAAACAGGTGCTTTCCCATATCAATCTGAAAATCCCGGAGGGAAAGTTTACGGCACTTGTCGGCCCGTCCGGTGGAGGTAAGTCCACCATCGCTCGCCTGATTGCCCGTTTTTGGGATGTGAACGATGGAAAAATCACCATTGGCGGTGTGGACATTCGCAGTATGCCGCTGGCCCAACTTGCCGATATTGTCAGCTTTGTTACACAGGATAACTTCCTGTTCAACTGCTCCATCAAGGAAAATATCCGGCTGGGAAACCCTGATGCTACGGACGAAGAAGTATATGCGGCAGCAAAAGCCGCCTGCTGTGATGAATTTATACAGAAATTGGACAATGGCTATGACACGATGGCCGGGGATGCAGGGAACCGGCTTTCAGGCGGTGAAAAACAGCTCATTTCTATTGCCCGCATGATTTTGAAAAATGCCCCCATCGTGATTTTGGACGAGGCAACCGCGTTCACCGATCAGGAGAACGAAGAAAAAATCCAGCAGTCTATCGCTGCTTTGACAAAAGGGAAAACGCTGCTGGTCATCGCACATCGTCTGTCCACCATCAAAAATGCCGATCAGATTATTGTCCTGCAAAACGGGCAGGTTGAGAACACAGGTACTCATCAGCAGCTTTTAGATGGCGACTCTCTCTATCGGGATATGTGGGAGGCGCATATCGGAGCGCAGAACTGGTCTGCCGGTTCCGGGAAAGGAGGTAACTGATATGTTTCGGATTGTAAATCGACTGATCCAATGGACAGGAAAATATAAACGGCGTATTTACATCGGGTTTATCTACGCTTTCATTCATAGCATTTTTACCGCAATTCCTATTATGCTGGCTGCAAAGGGACTGAGTGCTGTTCTGGATGACTGGGGTGGCGTTAAACCATTGGAGGGCCGGGACATCTGGATCATGCTGGGGGCCATGATTTTAGCTGTATTGGGCCGATACCTGTTCTCATATCTCCGAGCCATCACGCAGGAAAGTGTCGGTTATGAAGCAACCGCTGACGAGAGAATACGGCTGGGAGACATTTTGAAGCGGGTGTCGCTGGGATTTTTCAACAGGAACAATATCGGTGAGTTGTCGGCAGCCGCAACGACCGATCTCTCGTTTATGGAAATGTATGCCATGAACATGATAAACACTGTAGTCAACGGCTATATTACCGTAATTGTCCTGATACTGTTCCTTGTATTTTACAGTCCTTTGGCTGGAGGAATTGCTTTGGCTGGCGTCCTTCTGTCTGCCCTGTTTCTTCATCTGCTGGAGGCGCGCAGCCACCAAAACGCGCCTATCCATCAAAAGGCACAGGACGATATGGTGGAAAGTTCTATCGAGTATCTGCGAGGGATGCAGGTGGTGAAAGCCTTTAAGCAGGAAGGCGTATCTATTGCCGGTATCCGCAAAGCATACAACGACAGCAAGAAAATCAACATCAAAATTGAAGTGGAATATATGCCCTTCAACTGCCTGCACCTGTTTTCTTTGAAAGCCGCCTCCATCGCCATCGTAGCTGTGGCTGCTTGGCTGACCTATAACGGCAGTATGGAACTTCCTACCATGCTCATGTTGGATATGTTTTCCTTTATGATTTTCGGAAGTGTTGAGGCCATGAACAACGCCGCCCATGTATTGGAGGTCATTGATGCTACGCTGGATAAACTGGACGGCATTGAACACGCCGACATTATAGACAAAGACGGGAAAGATATTTCTTTGCAGAACACAGACATTGCTTTCCGTGATGTGACATTCTCCTACGATAAAGTTCCTGTTTTGCGGAATATCAGCTTTTCCATCCCCCAGGGCAGCACTACGGCCATTGTAGGGCCATCTGGCAGCGGCAAGACCACGATTTGCAACCTGATTGCCCGTTTCTATGATGTGGACAGCGGCGAGGTCACAGTAGGCGGTGAGGATGTGCGAAACATGACCTGTGACAGTTTGCTCCGCAATATCTCGATGGTCTTTCAAAAGGTCTATTTGTTCCACGATACCATTGAAAACAACATCCGTTTCGGCAATCCAAGTGCAACGAAGGAAGAAATTATAGAGGCGGCGAAAAAGGCTCGGTGCCATGACTTCATTATGGCCCTTCCCGATGGATATGAAACGGTGATCGGCGAGGGCGGCTCCACGCTGTCTGGCGGAGAAAAACAACGCATTTCTATTGCCCGCGCCATTTTGAAAAATGCCAACATTGTCATTCTTGATGAGGCAACAGCAAGTATTGACCCCGAAAATGAGCATCTGATCCAGCAGGCAATCAGTGAACTGACCATTGGAAAAACGGTTATTGTTATTGCCCACCGTCTGGCGACGATTGAACACGCCGACCAGATTTTAGTGGTGGATAAAGGTCAAGTTGTTCAGAAAGGAACACATCAGCAGCTTGTTCAGCAGGAAGGACTTTATCGCCGTTTCATTACAATCCGTGAGCAGGCAGAGGGCTGGAGCATTGCCTGATAATTTGAGGGAGAACCGCAACATGAAACTTCATGCGTCCGGGGAGGACTACCTGGAAACCATCCTTGTTCTCCAAAAGAAACTCGGTATGGTACGCTCCGTAGATGTGGCCCGGCACATGGAGGTGTCAAAGCCCAGCGTGTGCCATGCGGTGGCTACCTTGCGGGACGGTGGCTTTCTCACAATGGACGAGGATCACTTTCTCCATCTGACCGATATAGGCCGCGAGGTTGCCGAAAAAATCTATGAGCGCCATTGCTTCTTTACTGAGCAGCTTATCGCAGCAGGCGTTGCCCCCAAGACTGCGGAGGCCGACGCCTGCCGGATGGAGCATGTCATCAGCCAAGAGTCCTTTCTAAAGTTAAAAATTGCTTTTTCCAACATCGAAAATTTAGAAAAAGAGGAATAACTGTGACCAATTTCAGTTTTACAACATTGCTCTCCAAAAGAGAAATAAAGCAAACTATGATGAAAAGGAAGCGTGGACAGGGGCGTCCGCGCTTCCTTTTTGTTCGACATTTTTCTCCAATATTCTTTACGCGGAATTGGACATGGCCAAAACCATGTTTCGGGGAACCAGTAATATATGAAAGGGAAAAACGATTCTAAGGCGGGAGGGGGTGAGATTATGACGACTGAGCAACATGAGGAACACAAGCAACACACCTTTGATTGCTTTTGCAAACGGTCGCTGAAGTATGAAGCCTATAATGCCTACCGAGAGATCCGGCGCAGACAAGAAAGGCAGGTCAATTTCAGCGAACTGCTGTCGGAGGACATGGAACAGCTTGCGGTCTGCGATTCCTACCCCAGCGAGTGTGCTGCCTATGCCGTAGGCGATGAGGAGATCCTCATTCAAAGCGACCGGCTGGCGGATGCCCTGAATGCGCTTTCCAAAGAGTGTCGAGAAATCATCCTCATGTATTTTTGCTTGGAGATGCCGGACCGGGAGATTGCCGAGCATTTGGATATTTCCCGGCGGACGGTCAATACCCACCGGCGGCGGGCTTTTCAAGAGCTTCAGGCATTGATGGAGCGTGGGAGCAAATGAAAGCTACATATCGAAAAGTTGCTTTGCTTCCATTCCCGGTAATTGCCGCCGCAGTCAATGGCGATCCTGACGCAGTAGCGCGGGTGGTCCGCCATTATTCCGGCTACATGGCCGTACTTTCTATGCGGCTAAGTTGTGGTTCCTTGGGTAGTTTCCAGTTCCAACTCGACTACGACCTATACCAGCGGCTGGAAAGCAAATTGGTGGCGGTCATCTTTCAGTTCCATTTGGATTGACCACATTCCCTTTCTAACGGTAACGCTTGCCAGACAAGCCGTTACGACCTTTCTTGCGTAACATCCATCAGCGGTAAATGCCGCAGGACGAAACGATAGAAAGGAATTTGTACCTTGAAAATTGAATATGAGAAAGATATGAACCCTGCCAATGAAGCGCCACTACAAAGACAGGAGGAAATTGAATTGCCACAATCGGTTATAGAGTCTTTTGCACGGTTTTTGGTGTCTGAACTTTGGAAATACTATGGAAATGACAGCAAAGTTTTTTAGCCTCAGGTTTCTTGATTAAAACGAGTAGAAAAAGACGCCGCCTGATCAAAAGAACTCAGGCGGCGTCTTTTTCTACACATTAACCTTCAGGCGGGAAGGGATCGTTTCCATGAGAATCTTTCTCACGAATGCGTCCATCTGGCCGGTGGATAATCAGTTCGGAGCCTTGGTTTCTGGAAATTTCGCGTGCTCGGTCAATAGCCTCTTTTTGCGTTGATGTACGGACAGTGGCTCGCTCATTTCCTTCACCTTTTACCTGCCATCCTCCATCAGGATGGGGTGTTACATGTTGATTTTTTCCCATCGCAAAATACCTCATCTCAGTCGAGTAATGCGTCCACAATGCGGACACTTACAAGGGTTAGTAAACGGAATGACTTTTTTGCCACAGCGGCAAATATAGTATTTGTATTTGATTGCCATTTTTCTACCTTTCTAAAAATTTATTTAATCACATTTTTAGAAAAAGCCTGCGTTTATTTACCTTTCTGGACACAGATTTCATATTGCAATCGGAAAAAAAACGTGGTACAATGATAAAGCTATATGACAAAGTACAACATTCCGTGCTTCTGTCGTCCCGCAGGACACCGAGCTGCAACTCGGTGTCTTTTCTTTTTCTTATAAAGTGTGACTATCAAAGAATAAATCAGGATTGCACCCAAAGGCACCTTTAAGAATTTGGGCAGACAAGTTAACCTTAGCGCGTGGAGTTTGCAGTTCACTTAATCTGTGCAACGAACTTTTTCCATAGGGGTCTTTAGTTGTTACCCATACTTGATCACGGCGGAAATTACCTTCTAAAAGTAATGGCTGGTGAGAAGTGCATATTAGTTGTGCATGCTTAGGATTACTTTCTTCGTTAGTAAATAAATTCACGATTTCCTTTGCAAGTGAGAGGTGTAAGCCATTTTCTAACTCGTCTACGACTAAAACGCCGCCGTCCTCTAAGACATCATAGAGATATGGAAGAGCGGTAAAGAGCTTCACAGTACCCAGGGATTCTTCTGCAAAAAATGTTATGGGAACTTGCTCATCCTGCTCCTTGCCATTGCTATAAACAGCATGTCGAGTATCAACATTGACAGTTGTTTTTTTTGCAATAATTTCCCTGTTTTCAAAATCATCCGCATCAATTTTCTGCCGTGCGATTTCCTCCTCGGAAGAAGAAACATTAATATCCCGAATTGTTGGGTCAGCTTTTTGTATAATGCGAATGTATTTTGCTATACGCTCTTGGGTGAAAGTTTTATGGGGATTAATTGGATTTAAACGTCCAGCCGCCATACTGACTACTTGAATACCGCAAATTGCGGCATTCAATTTGGCGGCCAATGGATTATTCAGCATGGCTGCAACAGGGAGGCACAACGCTTCTGGTTTTACGGTTTGTTTGGTGGGCTCAAATCCTTTTAGCTCAGACCGTAGTTGTATGTCTTTAAAAGCGGATGATGTGCGTTCTATAAGTTTTTCTGTCCGACGGTATTTTTTTGTCAATAGTTCTCTTACAATTGTCTTGCCTTGGATTGAAAACTCGTAATGATAAGTTATGCCATTTAGTACAATATCAATTGAAAGAGTTGTCGGTCTATTTTGATATTGCGTATCAAAAACGAACGGCTTTACAGGAACATCTAAACCCTTAATCTGTGGGGTTGCAAGAAACTGGGAGCTATTAGTAGCCGTAATTAGCGGGGAAAGAGCCATAACGCGCTGAATCTCTCTCAGGATCTTACAAAAGAAGGTTTTTCCCGATCCGTTTGCCCCATAAATAAAAGAGACCTTATTAAAATGCATATCATCAACTGTGAATGTATTTTCAAGATGCTCCTTCTTGCCCGAAACCGTTTCCGTTGAAAACTCTATTCGCTCGGCAAACGAAGCGAAATTTTCCGCGGATAGGGATTTCAAAACCACGTTATCCATGCATTTCGCTCCTTTCTTACGGAATTATAGCATGTTCTCCTTGCTTTGTCAATCTATTATTTCGAGAATTTCGACTAGAAAACCGAAATATTAGGATTTACTAATCAAAGAGATGTTCTCTCCACAAAAAATAGGCACCGAGGCCAAACCACGGTGCCTATTTTTTCACATCACAGCCACACCCTGACGGCAAAGCCGCCTTTGAAAAAATAGGTGTTCGTGTAATGTCCAATTGGTGGAGGCGGGGGGAATCGAACCCCCGTCCGAAAGTGCTTCCTCCGGAACCTCTCCGGGCGCAGAGAGTTATTTACATTCCCTTATCCGGACGTGAACGCTCACACTTCCGGGTTTGGTAGCTTCATTGTGCATGGTGCGCTCAAAGCTTTGCGCACTCACGTTCGCCGCTGATCAACGCCCAGCATCCGGGCCGCGGCCCTCCCGGAGTGGACGCTCACTGCTTAGGCAGCGAGAAGAACAGGTTCTTTGTCGTTGTTCTTTAATTTATAAGTGCCCGTTTTAAGGATGTCAGGCGCATCCGCCCGCTATTCCGGTCTCCGCACCCCCGTCGAAACCAGTACGCCCCCGCGTCGTCGTCGGCGCGGACTGCATATCCTTCGCTTCTCCGCAAGCGGGAAAGCTCAGTCATTCCGTCGCGCCTCCTCTCAAAACCGAACCCGCTTCGCTGGGCTTCGGTTTTGTGTTGGGGTGAACATGTTTTGGGGATTTGGAACCTGTCTTATATGTGAAAGGCGGATTTTCTGTCATGGTGTCTCCGAATTTACAGGTTCGGAGACACCACCATCCACTCTTTCGCTAAATTTAGGCGATGCCGGTCAGAACTTCACCGGCTCGGGGTAATCGACGCCGAAGGTCTCGGCGGTGACGGTCTTCATGCGCTGTTCGGTCTTGGGGCGGTCATTGTAGTCGGTGGGGGTGTTGGCGATCTCGTCAACTACCTCCATGCCCTCGATGACCTTGCCGAAGGCGGCATATTCGCCGTCCAGGTGAGGGGCCTTGTCGTGCATGATGAAAAACTGGCTGCCGGCCGTGTCGGGCATCATGCTGCGCGCCATGCTGAGGACGCCGCGGTCGTGCTTGAGGGTGTTCTTGGAAAAGCCGTTGTGCTTGAACTCGCCCTTGATGCGCCAGCCGGGGCCGCCCATGCCGGTGCCCTGAGGGTCGCCGCCCTGGATCATGAAGCCGGGGATGACACGGTGGAAGATGAGGCCGTTATAAAAACCGCTCTTTACGAGGCTGAGAAAATTGTTGACGGTGTTCGGGGCGATGTCGGGATAGAGCTCGACCTTTATGATGCCGCCGTTTTCCATCTCAATGGTGACTACGGGATTGGGCAAAACAATCATCCTTTCTTTAGCGTGAATCCGTTACCGCACTATGTCCGCAGCGGCGGTGCGCACGGCGCTCTCATCCATCCCGGGACGGATCTCGGTGCGATACAGCAATTCTATTATAGCCCAATCGAGCGAAGTTGGCCAGTCTGTTTCGGTATGATACTGATAAAAAATACTCTCGGGATAGTCATAGGTGTCGTTGAGCAGGCCGAGGCTCTGGCAGAGCTCCTCCACAATTACCGCACTGCGCAGCTCCTGGGAGATGTCGGTGCTGTAATATATGCTGCCGCTGGTGATGTTGCTGTTGCTCCAGGACACGGTCACGTAGCCGTTGAAGTTGTCGCCTGCCGCGGAGAGCATGCCGGCGGAGTCAACAAAGCTGATTATCAGGTTGGCGCTCTCGGCACTGTCCACTGCGGATATGCCGGGGAAGCCGGTTATGCCGTTGAGGGCGTCGGTCAGCGCGGTTATCTGGGCCAGGTCGGTCTCCGTGGCCGCGCCGGAGATATAATAGTATATTGGGCGGTCCCACTTGATAACCGTGTGGTCCGTTTCACCGTACTCCACCTCCAGCGCTACGTCGCAGAAGTAATCTGTAATCTGCGCGGCGGTGAAGCCCTCGGCGCTGATGTAATTGTCGTCCGGATCGTCGCCGGAGTGCACTGCCCGGTAGAGCAGGGTGGCGGCCTGGGCCCTGGTAAGCGTGGCCTGGGGACGGAGAGTGCCGTCCTCATAGCCGTCGAGCAGGCCGTTGGCGTAGAGGGCCATCACGCTGCTGAGATAGCTGTTGCCTATGCTGTCGGAGTCGGTAAAGGGCAGCACCGTGCCGGCCGGGTAACTCAGGCCCAGCGCGGCGGCGATTATCTTGCAGGCCAGCTCGCGGGAAACGGTCATGTCGGGCGAGGAACGGGGTACGTCGTCCTCGGTGATCCAGCCGGAGCGGTAGGCGTTCTCCATCTGCACGCCCGCCCAGTGTTCCTCGGTGGCGCCGGTGGCGGCGCCTGTCATGCGCGCGGTCATGGTGACGGCCTCGGCCACGGTGACGGTGCGGTCAGGCTGGAACGTTCCGTCCTCATAGCCGTCTATAAACCCTGCAGCCACCATCTCGCTGACCTCGTTGTAGTACCAGCTGCCGGGCTGCACGTCAGACAGGCTGACTGCGGCGTCCGCGAACGCGGAAACCCCCAGCGTGAGCGCAAGAGCGCATATGAGTATACCGGAAAGAAGTCTCTTCACAGCGAACGCCTCCTTAAAAAGAAATTTCAGTATTTTTCCCGCATCGCGCGGTCCATGTCGCGCTTGGCCTGGCGTTCAGCTTCGGCGTCGCGCTTGTCGTGGAGCTTTTTGCCCTTGCACAGTCCGACCTCAAGCTTCACGCGCCCGTCCTTGAGATAGAGCGAGAGCGGTATGAGCGCGACGCCGTCCTGCATGACGCGGGCGTTGAGCTTGACTATCTCCCGCTTGTGCATGAGGAGGCGCTTGGGCCGCATGGGGTCGCGGTTGAAGATGTTGCCCTTCTCATAGGGGCTTATGTGCAGTCCGCGGGCGAAGAGCTCGCCGTTTTTGATGGTGCAGAACGAGTCCTTCAGGTTCACCGTACCGGCACGGATGCTCTTGACCTCGGTGCCGAAGAGCTCTATGCCCGCCTCGTAGCGCTCCAGCACGAAGTAGTCATGGAACGCCTTGCGGTTCTGCGCTATCTGTTTTATACCCTGCGCACGCGCCAAGAGGCCGGCACCCCCAGTCAGAATAAAAATTTCGGGCACATCCCGGAGCCGGTCAACCCCGGTAATGCCCTGAACTCGGTTGATTATAACACAGGAGCTGTGAAAAATAAACCGATGCAAGATTACATTTGTGTTTCAGCTTCATGACGCCGGGACACCAAAATATCGCCCGGGCAGCCGCCGGTGTTGCCTTACAGGCTGGAATATGGTAATATATTATTATATGGCTATGTCTGCCCAAAGCAAGCAGACGGGCCGGGAGGTAGTTAATAATATGGCTTTTGAGAAGAAAATAGACGGCGAGACGCTGTACAAGGGCATCATAGTGGACGTCAGCATGGACCATGCGGAGCTGATAAACGGAGACATAGTCCGCCGCGAGGTGGTCCACCACCCGGGCGGCGTTACGATAATACCGGTGGAGGAGGACGGCACCGTATGGTGCGTGCGGCAGTTCCGCTACCCCATGCAGCGCGAGATGCTGGAGGTACCGGCGGGCAAGCTGGAGTACGGCGAAAAGCCGCTGCCCGCGGCCGAGCGTGAGCTCGGCGAGGAGACCGGACTCACCGCCGGGCGCATGGTGTATCTCGGCGCGTGCTGCACGTCGCCGGGATTTTCCACCGAGGTGCTGCATATATATCTGGCCCTGGAGCTCCGGCGCGGCGAGGCGCATCCGGACGAGGACGAATTCCTGAACGTCGAAAAGCACTCCCTGGAGACCCTGACGGACATGGTCATGGCAGGGGAGATCGACGACGCAAAGACTATTATAGCCGTGCTCAAGGCGCGGCGGTTCCTGGAGGCTGAAGGATGGAGAGAAAAGTTCTGATCGTCGATGACGAGCGCTCCATAGTTGATATTCTCAAGTACAATCTGGAGAAGGACGGCATGAAGGTCGTCAGCGCCTATGACGGAGCCGAGGGCCTGCGTCTGGCCCGGAGCGAGGACCCGGACGTCATACTGCTGGACGTGATGCTGCCGGAGATGGACGGGTTTGAGGTCTGCCGCACCCTGCGTGCTGAGGGGAACAACGTCCCCATCATCATGATAACCGCCCGCGAGGAGGAGACCGACAAGGTGTTCGGCCTCGAGCTGGGCGCGGACGACTACATAACCAAGCCCTTCTCCATGCGCGAGCTGATGGCCCGTGTGCGCACCAATATGCGCCGCGCGGCGAGCATGCTGCCCGCGCAGCCTGGCTCGGACGAGGACGTCCTGCGCGCGCGGGACCTGGTGATAGACCGCGCCAGGCGCAGCGTCAGCAGGGGAGGACACGAGCTGGAGCTCACTCAGCGCGAGTACGAGCTCATAAAGTACCTCGTCGAGAACCCCGGCAAGGTCATGAGCCGCGAGGAGCTGATGGCGGCCGTCTGGCAGTACGATTACTTCGGCGACCTGCGCGCCGTGGACGTGGCCGTGCGCCGGCTGCGCGAGAAGATTGAGGATAACCCGTCCGAGCCGCAGTATGTCATGACCAAGCGCGGCGCGGGCTACTATTTCGCAGACTGAGGGGGAGGGCATGAACCGCAGCCTGTACACAAAGCTCGTGCTCATAATCCTGGTCCTCATAGTGGCGCTGATGCTCGTTGCCGGCGTGTTCCTGACCAGGGGAGTGCGCAGCTTTTATCTCAACGACTTTTACGACAGCATGGCGGAGGCCTTCGGCGACCAGGACCTGGCCGAGGACCTGCGCTCCGCCGCCGCGGAGGACGACCCGGCGTACATGAGCGAGATACTCGGCGCCAACGCCGGCCAGCTGGGCATAGACCGCGGCACGAGGAATTACCACATACTCTCGGGCGAGACCGGCGAGTGGCTCGCCGGCAGCATCACGCCCGAAAACAACAACCTGGACATAACGCCCAACATCATAACCGCCCTCTCCGGCGGGAACGGCGACGCGAGCGACCCCAACGCCGACTACATGGACATAGCCCTGCCCGTGGAGGGCGGCAGCAGCGACTATATCATCTACGTCATAGACAACCGGGAGACCATGCGCAGCCTCAACGACCAGCTGCTCCAGATAATAGTCGAGGCCATGGCCGTGGGACTGGTCATATCCGTCTTCCTGAGTCTGCTGCTGGCTAAGACCATGATAGCGCCCATACAGGAGCTCACGCACGCGGCGGAGAAGGTGGCCTCGGGCGACTTCTCGGACAAGGTGGAGAACTCGTCCAAAGACGAGATCGGCGTCCTCACGCGCACGTTCAACGACATGGCCGTGCAGCTGGAGGACACGCTTGACGACCTCAAGCGCAGCGAGCAGATGCGCCGCGAGTTTGTGGCCAACGTTTCCCACGAGCTGCGCACGCCCATAACCGGCGTCAAGAGCTATGCCGAGACGCTGGCGGCCGACCCCGACATGCCGGCCGACACCCGCGAGCGCTTCCTCAACGTCATCCTCAACGAGTCCGACCGCATGACCAAGATCGTGCAGGACCTGCTGACGCTCTCGCGCTTCGACGCGGGCAGCTTTGAGTTCAGCTTTGACGAGTTCTCCTTTGAGACCTCGGTGCGCGACGTCTACAACGCCGTGCGCATGGAAGCCCAGGCGCACGGGCACGTATTTGTGCTGGAGGTAGAGCCGGGCATCCCGCGCATACGCGGCGACAAGGCCCGCGTGGAGCAGGTGCTCATGAACATGGTCTCCAACGCCATCAAGTACACCAAGGACGGAGGCCGCATAACCATCAAGGCCGGCGTGCGCGGCGGGGAGGTCTGGTGCTCGGTCAAGGACAACGGCATCGGCATACCCAAGGACGACACCACAAAGGTGTTCGACCGCTTCTACCGCGTGGACAAGGCCCGCTCGCGCGAGAGCGGCGGCACGGGCCTCGGCCTCTCCATAGCGCAGGAGATAGTGGTGCGCCACGGCGGGCGCATAGACCTCAAGAGCCGCCTCGGCCACGGCACCACCATCACCGTGTGGCTTCCGGTGGAGGGACCCCAGGATGCGTAAGGAGCGGCGGCTGCGCCTGCCGCGGATCAAAAACAGGCGCCGGGCCGTCAGCATGGCGCAGAACGTGCTGATCGCCGTGCTCGTTATAAGCGCGGTCATCCTCACCGGCGGCCGGGCCGGGTTCAGTATCGGAGGCGGCATAAGCGGATACGGTGCCTTCGCCCGCGGCGGCAACGGCGGCAGCGGTGCGGAGTACGGCGCCGCGGCGGAGCCCATGTGCGTGGTGGTGACGCCGGATAACGGTGTTCACGACGCGGCCATGTACTCCTCGCGCGACCTGGACGAGGCCTACGGGCTCTTCAGCGCCGCCCTGGCGGAGGCGCTGGGCTCGGCCGGAGAGCCGGAAGCTGTCACGATGGATGAGTGGGAGGCTGCCATCGGCGGCACCGGGGTGTATTTCGACTATTATACCGACTGCCAGCTCTCCTCCCTGGCCATCTGGCTTGGCTCGGAGATGGACAGCGGCGCAGCTACGCATACGGCCAGGCGCATATGCATCTCCCTGAGCGGGGAGGAAGTGGTGCTCTACTACATGCGCGAGCGCAACGTCTCGGAGAAGACGGCCTACCGCTGCTCCACCGAGCTCAACTATACGGAGCTCTACGAGCGCGTGCGCGAGAGCGAGCCGGACGGCGCACAGTTTGTTTTCGAGATGGACGAGCCTCTGGCGGAGGTCGATCCCTACGCCGTGATTACCTACGGTGAAATAGAGGTACGCACGGTGTCCTCCGAGAACTCGCTCGACCAGCGCCAGGCGGACTCGATTATGTCAGCGCTGGGCATGAACTCCAACCTGGCCCAGGGCTATATCGAGGCCGACGGCACCGCCGTATATATAGAGGGCAGCAATATCACGCTGAGGCTCGGCGCCAGCGGACATCTGCGCTTTACAAGCCGCGTGGAGATGGAGATCCCGGTGACCATATCGCCGACGGACGCCGTGCAGCTCACGCGCGAGGCGCTTGACGGCACCGTGGGCCTGGTCAGCGGTGTGGCCGAAGTGCGGCTCTCCTATATCTACTGCGATACGCAGACGGGCGAGTACACCCTGCGCTATGACTACGCCATCGACGGTATGCCCGTGAGCATACAGGGGCGCGAGTGCGCGGCCGAGTTCCGTGTCATGGGCAGGGAGATCACCTATGCGGACATCATGTTCCGCAGCTACAGCTACACCGGAGGCACCGAGCGGCCGCTGCCGGCCAACCTGGCTGCCACGCTCACCGAAGCGGGCGGCGGCGGGGAGCCGCGCCTGGAGTACATAGACTCCTACGGCTCCGTTGAGGCTGACTGGGTGAAGGTATAGGCTTATGGATTCGATCAAGGTCAAAAACTTCATAATCATAGTCCTGCTCATAGTCAACGCCATACTGCTGAGCGTGTTCGTGACGGATACCGTGCGCGAGCGCGGCCAGGCATCCGGGGCAGTGGACGGGGCCGTAAGCCTGCTGGCCGAGAACGGCATCGCCGTCAGCGCCGACGCGGACCTGTCCGAGCGCAGCCTGGGCGTGGTGGCCCTGTCCAGGGACACGGAGCGCGAGCGCGAGCTCGTCAGCAGTGTGCTGGGCGATGTGACGGTGACCAACCTCGGCGGCAACATCCTGCACTACGTGGGGCCGAAAGGGGAGGCCAACTTCCGCGGTACGGGCAGCTTCGAGATGCTCGTCTACGACAATGACTTTGTCGGCGAGGAGCCGCTGACCGCGGCCAGGCACTTTGCCGCCCAGCTCGGGCTCGATACGCTGAGAGAACCCGTGAGCTCCTCAGTGGACCCGGAGACCCTGGACGGCACGCTGGAGCTGATGTGCACGTCCAACTCGGCCAGCGTGGTGAACTGCCGGCTGAGCTTCACCTTCTCCGACGGGGAGATAATCATGGTGCTCGGCACCCGGGTGCTGGACAGCGTGGTGAACGAGAGCGGCATGGACACGCTCGACGTGCCCACGGTGCTCATGCGCTTCCTCGCGCTGGTGCTCGACAGCGGACGTGTCTGTTCGAGCCTGGACTCGCTGGAGCTGTGCTACAGCATGACCGCCACCGCTGCCGGCGACGGCTCCCTGGTGCCCGTATGGCGGATAACCACGGACACCGGCGAGTACTACATAAACGCTGTTTCCGGCCTGGAGGAGACCATAACCTGAGCCGGCCGCGCGCTGCAGTACCGGCGCGGAAAGCGTTACTTGAATAATTGGAAACAATGTGTTAAAATACGTTGTTAGCAAAGGCGTTTTGTGGACAAACTATCACCGCCGGATATCCGGCGCCAATATCCGCAGGAAGCGGCTGCGCGGAGAATGGAAGGTGTTTTCTATTGGAAAAATACGTAATTCACGGCGGAAAGCCTCTCAACGGTGAGGTTGAGGTCAGCGGCGCGAAAAACGCGGCCGTGGCCATAATCCCCGCCACGCTCATGGTGAACGGGGTGTGCCGTCTGGAGAATATCCCGCAGATCAGCGACGCGGATATGCTCATGACGATACTCGAGCATCTGGGTGCGAAGGTCCGCGTTGTGAACCCGAGCACCGTGGACATAGACTGCACTGACGTGCGCTATACTGACGCGCCCTATGACCTGATGCGCAAGATACGCGCGTCCTACTATCTCATAGGCGCCATGCTGGGCCGCTTCGGCGCGGCCAAGACGACGATGCCCGGCGGCTGCAATTTCGGCGTCAGGCCCATAGACCAGCACATAAAGGGCATGACCGCCCTGGGAGCCGACGTGGAGGTCACCGGCGGCTTTGTCTATGCCAGGGCTGCCGACGGCAAGCTCCACGGCACCAAGATATACCTTGACAAGGTAAGCGTGGGCGCGACGATGAACATCATCCTCGCCGCCAGCATGGCCCGAGGCAGGACCATTATCGAGAACGCCGCCAAGGAGCCGCATATAGTTGACCTGGCCAACTTCCTCAACTCCATGGGCGCCGACGTGCGCGGCGCGGGCACGGATTCCGTCAAGATCAACGGCACCGACTCGCTCCACGGCGGCACGTACACCATAATTCCCGACCAGATAGAGGCCGGCACCTACATGGTGGCCTGCGCGGCCACGGGCGGAGAAGTGCGCATAAAGAACGTCATCCCCCGCCACCTGGAGAGCATCAGCGCCAAGCTGCGCGAGATGGGCGTCACCGTCATCGCCGACGAGGATTCCGTCACCGTGCGCAGCAGCGGCTCCCTGCGCCGCGTGAACATAAAGACCATGCCCTATCCCGGCTTCCCGACGGACATGCAGCCGCAGTTCGCCGCCGCGCTCTGCCGCGCCAACGGCCAGAGCGTTATAACCGAGGGCATCTACGACAACCGCTTCAAGTACATGACCGAGCTGCGCAAGATGGGTGCCAACGTGTCCGTAGAGGGCCGCGGCGCCGTCATAGAGGGCGTGGATAAGCTCAGCGGCGCACCCGTGGCGGCCTGCGACCTGCGCGCGGGCGCGGCCATGGTCATCGCCGGCCTCAGCGCCGAGGGCGTCACCGAGGTGGAGGACATCCACTACATCGAGCGCGGCTACGAGAACTTTGTCGGCAAGCTCCGGGCCCTGGGCGCGGATATAGAGCTCGTGCGCGAGCCGGACGAGCCCGAAAAGCTGGCCGGGCCGCAGCTGGTGGGCTGATGCGGATAAACGTATTCGCCAGCGGTTCCACGGGCAACTGCGCCCTGGCAAGCCTGGGGGGCGCCAGAATCCTGATTGACGACGGTATATCCCTGCGCCGGCTGAAGGGTTTCCTAGCCTCAGAGGGGCTCACGCCGGCGGAGCTCGACGCGGTGTTCATAACGCATGAGCACCGCGACCACATCAGCGGCCTGGCCATGCTGGCCAAGTACCACGGCGTGCGCATACTGGCCAACCGTCCCGTGGCCGCGAGGCTGGACGGGATGCTGCCGGAGGCAGGGGATTACATAGAACCCATACAGCCCGGAGCGGGAGTGGAGCTCTCCGGCGTCAGGCTGACGCCCTTTCCCACCATGCACGATACGCCCGGCTCCTGCGGCCTGCGCCTGGACGCGGCGGAGGGGTCGCTGGGCTTCTGTACCGACCTCGGCGTGGTCACGGACGAGGTGAAGAGCGCCCTCGCGGGCGTGGACGCGGCGCTGATAGAGGCCAACCACGACGTGGATATGCTGCGCTTCGGGCCCTATCCCGCCGTGCTCAAGCGGCGCATACTGTCCGAGTACGGCCACCTCTCCAACGAGGACTGTGCGGCCCTGGCCGTGTTCCTGGCCGGAAACGGCACGGATACCCTGATACTCGGCCATATAAGCCGCGAGAACAATACGCCCGGCAGGGCCCTTAACGTGGTTGGAGATGCGCTGGCCAGGGCCGGGCTCTCGCCCACACTGCTCGCCGCCCCGCCGCTGGGGCCCATGAGCACGGAACTGCTGGAAAAATGCCCGGCGTGAGCTTCATTTTTGTGGGCAGGATGCGCGAGAAGCATTACGAGTCCGCCTTTGCCGAGTATATCAAGCGTCTCAGCGCCTACGGCAAGTGCGAGGTCAGGGAGATTACCGAGCAGCGGCTCGGGGAGCGGCCCTCGGAGCGGGAGATAGAGTCCGCCCTCGCGCGCGAGGCCCAGGAGCTGGAGCGGGCCATACCGAAGGGCGCATATGTCTGCGCGCTCTGCGTTGAGGGAGAGATGTGCTCCAGCGAGCAGCTGGCGCAGCGCCTCCAGGCGCTCGACACTCGCGGCGTGAGCCGCATATGTTTCATAGTCGGCGGATCCTACGGGCTGGACGAGGGGTTCAAGCGCCGCGCCGACTTCAGACTCTCCATGTCAAGAATGACCTTTCCGCACCATCTGGCGCGCGTGATGCTCGCCGAGCAGGTGTACAGGGCCTTCACCATAAACGCCGGCACACGTTACCACAAGTGACCGGCAATCTGCCTGATATTGAAAAGGAGCTGCGCAAATGGCTGAACCAAAGCTCGAGTGGGGCAGGGACCTGCCCGGTGACCTGGCTGAGAAGTGGCCGAAGGACGAAAATGGGGATTTCGTCCCGGCGGCATGGCTCACAAACTGCTCGCAGATAGACATGGGGGACGCCATACTGACCGGCGTGCTCGACTCCTGCGGCATACCTTTCTACAAGCGCTTCCCGCATTACGGCGGTTTTGGAAATCTGATGCTGGGCATGAGCGCGGAGGGCGTGGATATCTTCGTCCCCGAGACCATGCTGGAGGAAGCAAAGAATATACTTAAAGGAGAGTCCGAAGATGAGGAGCTATAAGGAAGAATACCAGTATTGGCTGGACAGCCCTGCCCTCGACGAGGAGGAGTGGAAGGAGCTCTCCGCCATTGCGGACGACGAAAAAGAGATCGAGAGCCGCTTTTACGCCCCCCTGGAGTTCGGCACGGCCGGGCTGCGCGGCGTAATGGCCACCGGCCTCAACCGCATGAATGTGCATATCATACGCTGGGCGACGCAGGCCTTTGCCGAGGTGGTCAAGGCCGAGGGGCCGGAAGCCTGCGAGCGCGGCGTGGTGGTCTGCTACGACTGCCGCCTCAACAGCGCGCGCTTTGCCCACGAGGCGGCGGGCGTCATGGCCGCCAACGGCGTCAGGGTGCGCATATTTGACGCGCTGCGTCCCACGCCCGAGCTGAGCTTCGCCGTTATACACTACGGGGCACAGGCCGGTATCAACATCACCGCCAGCCACAACCCGCGCGAGTATAACGGCTATAAGGTCTACTGGTCCGACGGGGCCCAGCTCCCGCCCCAGCACGCCGCCGCCGTGGCGGACAAGATGTCCCAGCTCGACCTGTTCAAGGACGTGCAGCGCATGGACTTTGACGAGGCCGTCAGCCAGGGCCTGATAACCGTCATCGGCGCCGAGACCGACGAGGCCTTCCTGGCTGAGGTCATGAAGATGAGCGTCAACTCCGACATCGTGCGCGAGGTGGCCGACGACTTCAGGATCGTATACACCCCCTTCCACGGCGCCGGTTACAAGCTGGTGCCCGAGGCGCTGCGCCGCCTGGGCGTCAAGCACCTCTATCCCGAGCCGAAGCAGATGGTCATAGACGGCAACTTCCCCACCGTCAAGAGCCCCAACCCGGAAAACCCGGAGGGTTTCTACCTCGCCGTTGACCTGGCCAAGCAGGTCGGCAGCGACCTCATCATCGGCACCGACCCGGACAGCGACCGCGTGGGCACCATGGTCCGCGGCAGGGACGGGGAGTACCACACCATCACCGGCAACCAGATGGGCGTGCTGCTGCTGGACTATATCATCAACGCCAAAAAGGCCAACGGCACCATGCCGGAGAACCCGGCCTTTATAAAGACCATCGTCACCACCAATATGGGCCGCGAAGTGGCCGAGCGCAACGGCGTGCACGTGGACGAGACATTTACCGGCTTCAAGTTCATGGCCGAGAAGCTGGCTGAATACAAGCGCGACGGCTCGTATAATTATCTGCTCGCCTATGAGGAGAGCTACGGCTACATGGTCGGAGATTACGTCCGCGACAAGGACGCCGTAACCGCCAGTATGCTTATTGCCGAGATGGCCGCCAGCTATTTCAAGCAGGGCATGACACTGGCCGACGCGCTCGAGGCGCTCTATGAGAAGTACGGCTACTTCGGCGAGCTGACGCTTAACCTGGTCATGCCCGGCCTGGACGGCCTGGAGAAGATGCGCGGCATTATGGCCTCGCTGCGCGCGGAGCCGCCGAAGGAGATAGGCGGCGCGGCGGTGCTGGGCATGCGCGATTACCAGAGCGGCACGGTGTCCGTCGCCGAGCTGGGCGTCGTGGGCAAGACGCCCATCGCGGGCAGCAACGTGCTCTATTTCGAGCTGGACGACGGCACGGCCTTCATCGTCCGTCCCAGCGGCACGGAGCCGAAGATCAAGATTTACATCCTCGCCCAGGGCGAGAGCCACGCCGACTGCGACGAGCGCATCGCCCGCTACAGGGCCTTCGCCGAAAGCCTTAACAAATAAGTGCCGCATCGCAGCATATCCAGCGCTTTCTGCCGGAATCCGTGATATTTCCGGCAACTTAAAAAACAATATATTACATGTGCCGGGATGGCTTACGCTATCCCGGCACAAATTCCGAGTATAACGAGGTGCGTGCGCATGAAAGAATACCTCAGACTGTTCTGGGCCTTCATCAAGGTGGGGGCCCTGACCTTCGGCGGCGGATATGCCATGCTGCCCATACTCCAGCGGGACATCGTGGAGCACAACAAATGGGCGACGGACGAGGAGGTCATGGATTACTACGCCATGGCCCAATGCCTGCCGGGGATTATCATGGTCAACACCTCCGTGTTCATAGGCCGGCACCACAAGGGTACGCCGGGCGGCATAGTTGCCGGCATAGCCTCCGCGCTGCCGTCACTGGTTATCATAACGGTGATCGCCACCTTCCTGACGGCATTTGCCGATTACCCGGTTGTCCAGAACGCCTTCGCCGGCATCCGGGCCTGCGTCGTGGTGCTCATTGTCAACGCCGTCGTCAAGCTCTGGAAGAGCGCCATGGTGGACTGGAAGAGCATCGTCATAATCTTCCTGCCCGTTTTTGTGCTCAGCGCTTTTGTGGAGGCCTCGCCCATCCTGCTGGTGGTGGCCGCCGCTGCAGCCGGCATCCTGATAACCGTGCTCAGCGGCCGGAAAGGGGGCAGGCAGGCATGACTTACGCATTGCTGCTCCTGTCGCTGTTCTGGGAGTTCCTTAAGATAGGGCTGTTCTGTGTCGGCGGAGGTATGGCCGCCCTGCCCTTCCTCTACGACCTGGGAGACAAGACCGGCTGGTATACGAGCACACAGGTGCTCGACATGCTCGCCGTCAGCGAGAGCACGCCGGGGCCCATCGGCATCAACATGGCCACCTACGTGGGCTACACCGTGGGCGGCATACCCGGAGCTGTGCTGGCCACGCTGGGTACGATACTGCCAGGCGTGATACTGGTGCTCATCCTGGCCAGGTTCCTGCAAAAGTACCGCGATAACAGGTATATAAACGCCGCCTTCTACGGCCTGCGCCCGGCCTCCACGGCCCTGATCGCCGCCGCTGGCGTGTCCGTGCTGGGCGAGTCGCTCTTCAACGTGGCCCTTTACCGCCAGACGGGAAACATCTCCGACTTCTTTTCCTGGGGCCCGATAATCCTCGCCGCCGTGCTCGCGGTACTGACCAATATAAAGCCCACGAAGGACATACACCCGGTGGTGTATATAGCCGCCTCCGCAGTGGTCGGCATAGTGTTCGGCCTGGGAGGGGCTTGAGGGTTGTGCGGCCTTTGTAAAGGCGGCGGAAACTTATTTCTGAGGGATTTCTTTTGGTCATGGCCAAAAGAAACCCCTCAGACTCTAAAGAAAAGCCGCTTTTTGTGGGTGCGGTGGAACCTTGCGGTGGCGGTGTTGGCCGGGTGGTCATCCCTAAGCAGGATACGTAATTGAGCATCGCCGACCGCAGTTTGAGCC
>OLRU01000388.1_pt1 | contig 52492 bp, 51 predicted proteins | sample 1672961 | NCBI WGS metagenome assembly OLRU01 (sample SAMEA3136741, study PRJEB25190) | human gut metagenome | biome: human gut; feature: human-associated habitat; material: faeces | place: Austria | collected 2013
CCGGCCGTTTCTTAAAAGAGGAGTTTGAAATGAAGTTGTCAGTTAAAGCTGCTGTCCATCTATGTTAAACATCCGGACGGATGTTGTTGTCAGGCGGGCACGGTGGCGTTGCTCGCGCTGTCCGTTGCGGCATCGAAGGTCACGCTCAGGGTCAGGTACTCGCCGGAGCGGTACACGACGATGTCACAGGTCTCGCCGGCGTAGTGGAAGGACATTTCAGAGGCCAGCTCGCCGTAGCTGGTTATATCATAGCCGTCCAGCTCGGTGATGATATCGCCCACCTGGATGCCGGCATTGTCGGCGGCGGAACCCTCCTCAACGTAACGGATATACGCGCCGGCGGGCAGGCCATAATAGGTGATGGCGTCCTGACCGACATCGTAGCCGTTCACGCCGAGCCTGGCCGGGGCCGCATCGGGATCAACCTGGTTGCCGCCGCTGATGACCTCGTTGGCTATGCGCACGGCGTCGTCAATGGGGATGGCGAAGCCGATGCCCTCGGTGCTGCCGCCGGAGCTGGTGGAGTTGGGCTTGGCGGTGACAATGCCGACGACCTGGCCGTAGGCGTTGTACACGGGGCCGCCGGAGTTGCCCTCGTTGACGGCGGCGGATATCTGGAACATGTTGGCCGTGCCCTCATCGGTAGTGATGACGCGGTCAGTGGCGGAGACTATGCCAGGGGTCATGGAGTAGGTGAGCTCGCCGAGCGGGTTGCCCACGGCGTAAACCGTGTCGCCCACGCGGAGGCTGTCGCTGCTGCCGAGGGTGGCGGCGGAGAGACCGCTGGCGTCAATCTTGATGACGGCCACGTCGTTGTTGCGCTCAAAGCCCACGACCTGGGCGGTGTACTGGGTGGTATCGTAGCCGCTGTCGGCGGAGAACATAACGTTGATGGTGGCGCCGGTGCTGTAGGCATCCTCTATGACGTGGTAGTTGGTGAGGATATATCCGTCCTCGCTGATGACAAAGCCGGTGCCGGAGACGCTGCCCTGGACCTGCATGCCCCAGATGTTGGTGTCGGTTATAGTGCTGGAGATGCCAACGACCTGCTTGAGGGCCAGGTTGTAATAGATGTCGGTAGCGCTCATGGCCGCGCCGCTGTCATTGGAGACGCTGGAGCCGTCGGTAGTCGGGCTGGTGGTCTGCGTGATGGGCGGAGTGGTGCTGCCTGCCGTCCCGTCATCCGCCAGGCTGTTGGCGATCACGCCGCCGAAGCCGCCGCCCACCAGGGCACATACCAGGCAGAGGGCCACTATGGCCGCCGCCGGCATTCCGCGGCGCTCCTTCTTCGGCTTGACGGCCTTGCGCTGGGAGCTGGGACTGGGCGAATAGTAGTTGGCCGGGCCCTCACTCTCGCTGGTGTAGTTGGCATCGCGGTAGCCGGGGTCGTGACTGTGACGGGTCTCCGGCTCAGGCTCCTCATCCTGACGGGCGTCGAAGCTCTTGCCTGCGTCCGGCCTCACCATGCGGTAGCTGCCGTCCTCGGACGGTTCGGTGTTCGTCTCATCGGAGGCCTCTGTGTCCCCGGTGTTTTCGTTTTCGCTGTTCAGGTTGGTGTCTTCATCATATGGGTACATGGTTTTTCTACCTCCATGTTTTTTGTTTACGTCCGTAATAATAAATGTCACATGTGACCTTGTCATGAACAAACTTGGGACAGTATTTTAAAAATCTTGGGGACAGTTATGAAGGCAAAACCGCCCGGCAAAAGTGCCGGGCGGCCGCTGTTTCGCCGCTTATTCCGACGGCGTCAGATTCTGCGTTTCCGCGATGGTTTTCAGCTCAACGCCATGCTCGGCCAGCCAGGCGTTGGTGCGCTCAGACCATATGGTGGGCACGGTGTAAAAGCTGATCTGCCTGGAATCAGGTGCAACCACCTCGATCTCTATCCTGCAGTCGCAGACGCTCTCATAGTATGCCTCGTCCGTGCGGTACCATACCAGGCCGATGGTGCGGTCGCGCATGTCGGGGAGGATACAGTCGCGGTAGAGCTCCAGCGCCTCCCCGGCCGTCAGCTCTATCTGCTCGCCGTTATACATACCGGTCTCAAAGCCCGGTATTATTTGCCCGTACACGACCGTGCTGGCGTTCATAGCCACGCCGGGGTCCTTGCGCTCGCTTATGCCCTCGGACGAGTTCATCAGCGTCTCCAGCAGGTCCAGAGTCTGGGCCCGGCCGCCGGAGGCGATGCGGTACTCGCGCAGGAGCTCGTTCCCGCCCGTGAGCGTATAGCTCAGGTACAGGTTGGTGATGCTCAGCCCCTCCTCGCGCGCGGTCTCGTTTTCCTCGCGCGCTGCGATGGCGCTCTCGTGTATCATCAGGACGGTGGCGATGTTCTCCGACTCGTCGAAGGTTGCCGCCGCGCCGCCGGCGCTGACCTGTACGCTGATAATGTCATCCGTATCCGGCACGCGGGTCTCGTAGCCGGTCGCGTCCAGCTCGCAGGCGAACACCAGGGCGGCACACAGCACGCTCACGATGGCCCAGGCGGCATAGCCCAGGCGGGATTTGAAGACGGCAAAGCTCTTGTTTACCAGCATGGCCGCGCAGAACCAGCCGATAAAGGCCGCCGCAGACATGCAGAGCGCATATACCACCGCCTGGCCCATGCCGTCGGCGGGGCTGCTGCCGAACGGCAGGGTGTAAAACAGGTTTCCGAGTATGAAGGCCGCTGCAAGGGAACAGATAAGCTGGAAGACCGGACGGAGCGGCGCTATGGCTACGACGTCGCCCGCGCTCTCTACGGCGCGGCGCTTGTAGAGCGCGCACGACGCCGGCAGCAGGGCCAGTCCCAGCACGCCGTACACCAGCAGATATCTCCAGCCCTGGAGATGATACACGCCCTCGGCCGCGGATACCACCCTGATGCCCTGGGGCAGGCAGACAAATGGCGAAAAGAGGTCCGCAATGCCCGCGCCGGTGGACCTGTAGCCGTAACAGAACATATCCGGCACTACGAGCGCCATGTTACCCAGCCAGCTGACGACCACTCCGAAGGCGATGAACAGTATGGGCATCACCACTATGTGCCCCGTCAGCTGGGCGCAGAAAACAGCGATCCCGAAATAGGCTGCGGTAAGCAGGCTCACTGCCCCCAGCCACTCCAGCAGCGCGGGCAGCCCGGAGAAGCCGAAGACCGCCTCCGTGGCCAGGGATATGAGGAAGATGAGGACATTTGCGGCCAGCAGAGGCAGCAGGCCCGCCAGGGAGAGTGAAGTGAACATGGCCCGGCGGCTCACGGGCAGCACGGAGTAAAAATCCGCCGCGCGGTCGGAATACAGGTGCGCGAACACGGCCAGGGCCGAGGCACAGCAGGCGGCGGGGCAGAGGTACTGGGCCACATAGGCCGCGGCTTCGATCACCTGCTGGTTCACATGGCCGGATACCGGCGTGCTCAGCGGGGCGATGATGTTCAGGGGCAGGACCAGGAGCTGCACGAAGGCATAGATCGCCCAGATAGGCCAGAAGCGCAGCACGCTCTTGACAAAAACGCCGCGGTTAAAGAACGATGTCGCGGACTTCATGGCCCTCACCTCCCAGCTCGTATATGAAGATTTCCTCCAGCGTAAGCGGCACGGCGTCCACAAACACCGGGCCCTCGGCCTCCAGCCGCTCCAGCACGCTCTCGGGCGCGCCGCGGACTATGAGGGTCTTGAGCTTGCCCTGGCCGGATATGTGCATGGTGTTCAGCCACTGCGGGATGGCGCGTCCCTCGGGCATGACCAGCTGGATCTTGCAGATGTTCTCCTGCAGCTCGCTCAGGCTGCGCTCCAGGAGCATTTTCCCGTTGTTTATAAAGCCCACACGGTCGCACACGTCCTCCAGCTCGCGCAGGTTGTGCGAGCTGACCAGCACGCTCGTGCCGCGCTCGGCCACGTCCGAGAGCAGCAGCGACCAGACCTGGCGGCGCATGACGGGGTCAAGCCCGTCCACGGGCTCGTCAAGCACCAGCACCTCCGGCCGCAGCGACAGCGCCAGCCAGAAGGCCGCCTGCTTCTTCATGCCGCGGGAAAAGCGGCGCAGCGGCTGCCTGCGGTTCAGAGGGAAGGCCTCGGCCAGGCGCTCAAAGCGCCCGGAGTCAAAGCCGGGATATACGTTTCGGTAAAAGTGCATCATGTCGTTTATCGTGGCCTGGGGGAAGTAAAACACCTCGTCGGGGATGCAGGCCATGCGGTTCTTGACGGCGACGTTTTCATATATGGGCTCGCCGTCGGCCAGCACGTCGCCGCTGTCCGCGCGCAGCACGCCGGTTATGTGGCGTATGGCCGTGGTCTTCCCGGCGCCGTTGGGGCCTACAAGGCCGTAGACCGCCCCCGCCGGCACCGTCATCGTAAGGCCCGCGAGCGCGGTATGGGCGCCGAAGCTCTTCATAACGCTCCTGAGTTCAATTTTCATCGCCGCCGGCCCCCTTTCCGTCTATTCTCGCCTTGAGCTCGCCGGGCGTGACGCCGAGGTACAGTAGCTCCTCCGCCGCGTCGTCAAAAATCGCCAGCAGCTCCTTCGCGCGGCCGGACTCCACGCCGCTCTGCGCGCGGGCAAAGCTGCCCTTGCCGGGTATGGATACGATATAGCCCTCGTGCTCGAGCTCGCGGTAGGCGCGCTGGATGGTGTTGGGGTTGATGACGAGCTGCGCGGCGAGCTCGCGCACGCTGGGCAGCTTCTCGTCCGGCGAGAGCGCGCCGGACACTATGAGCCGGCGGAGCGCATCCTTGACCTGCTCATATATGGGACGCGAGTCCCGGAAATTTATAGATATCATCGCCTCACCCCGCAACCGTACTAATCTGGTTAATACAGTTAGCATATACCATCCTCCGACATTCTGTCAAGAGATTGCATCAAATTTGTATCATGTGCTCGCCTTGACTTGTCTGCGGCGGGAATATATAATGTACAAGATGTACGGGCAGAGAATGGGAGGGCATTTTCTATGTATGTGCTTGGTATAGGCGCGGCCAATGTGGACGTCCACGGTATGAGCCGTGCGGCCATCGTCATGCGCGACTCCAACCCCGGCCACCTGCGCACCAGCGCCGGAGGCGTGACGCGCAACGTGATGGAAAACCTCGCGCGGCTGGGCGTGGAGGCCCGCATGGTCAGCGCGCTGGGCGACGACCTGTTCGGCGACCTCGTGCGCCGCGAGAGCGCCGCGGCGGGGCTGGACATGTCGGAGTGCATAACCCTGCCGGGTGTGACCTCCAGCTGCTACGTCTCCATCCTCGACGAGAGGGCGGACATGCTCGTGGCCATGTCGGACATGAGCGTGCTCGAGCACGTGACGCCCGCGGCGGTGGACTCCAAGCGCGCCCTCATCCGCGGCGCTGCCGCCGTGGTCTGCGACCCCTGCCTGCCGGCGGAGACACTGGAGAGCATACTGGATAACGCCGGTGAGGTGCCCGTCTTCCTCGACCCGGTGAGCACGGCCTACGCGCACCGGGCGCAGCCCCTGGTCGGCCGCTTTTACGGCCTCAAGCCCAACCGCATGGAGCTGGCCATCCTGGCCGGCATGGACACCGACACGGACGCCGGCATAGAACGCGCTGCCGACGCCCTCATAGAGCGGGGCACGAAGTGCGTCGCCGTCAGCCTGGGCGAGCGCGGCTGCTATTACGCCGACGCGGCCGGCAACCGCTTTTACCGCGCTCTGCGGCCCGTGAGCGAGATGAAAAACGCCACCGGGGCCGGGGACGCCTTCCTGGCCGGGCTGGTCTGCGGCTTCGTCACCGGGCTGAGCGCCGCCGACAGCGTGGACTGCGCCCTCGCCGCCGGGCACATTGCCGTGGAGAGCGATCTCACCATCAGCCCGGAAATGAGCGCCGCCAGGCTGCGCGAGGTGCTGGGAGAATTCAGGCAGTAAAGCACATCAACAACTTCATAAGGAGCGAATATAATGACCAATCTTGAAAAATATCTTGACATCCAGCCCGAAATCAAGGCCGCCCTCGACGCCAGGAAGCCCGTCGTGGCCCTTGAGAGCACCATACTCAGCCACGGTATGCCCTACCCCGAGAACCTGGATTTCGCCGCTAAGGTTGAGCAGGTCGTGCGCGACAACGGCGCCGTGCCCGCCACCATGGCCATCATCGGCGGCAAGCTCAAGGTGGGCCTGAACGAGGCCGACCTCGCCGTCATGTGCAGGGCCGAGAACGTCGGCAAGGTCTCCCGCCGCGACGTGCCCGTCTACATCGCCAACGGCCACACCGGCGCCACCACCGTCGCCACCACCATGCTCATGGCCGAGATGGTCGGCATCCGCGTCTTCGCCACCGGCGGCATCGGCGGCGTGCACCGCGGCGGCGAGGTGACGATGGACATCAGCGCCGACCTGCAGGAGCTAGCGCACACCTCCGTCGCCGTCGTCTGCGCCGGGGCCAAGCAGATCCTCGACATCGGCCGCACCCTCGAGTACCTGGAGACCATGGGCGTGCCTGTCCTCGGCATGGGCACCGACGAGTTCCCTGCCTTCTACTGCCGCAGGAGCGGGCACAAGCTCGACTACGCCGTCTCCGGCCCCGCCGAGGCCGCGGCCATCCTCCGCGCCAAGTGGGAGATGGGCCTCGCCGGCGGCGTGCTCATCGCCAACCCCATCCCCGAGGAGTACGGCCTCGACTTTGACGAGATGGAGGGCGTGATACAGAAGGCCCTCGCCGCCGCCGATGAGGCCGGCGTCCACGGCAAGGACATCACCCCCTTCCTGCTGGCCAAGGTCAAGGACCTGACCGGCGGCGAGAGCCTGGCCAGCAACATCCAGCTCGCTCTCAACAACGCCAGGTGCGCCGCGCAGATTGCCGCCGCCATGTGATCGTCCCCATGCAAAGAGTTTCAGCCCGCCGGAAGTCCTCCGGCGGGCTGATTTTCATTCACGCTGGCGCGCTCACGCCAGCACGTATTCCGTGCCGTTGACCACCACAGAGCGCACGTTCTCCAGCTCCGGCGTCACGGCCAGCAGGTAGGTCGCCACGTTGTCCGGGCTGCCCTCGGACGCAGCGGACGAGTCGCCGAGCGCATAGAGCGTGCGGTCGATGCCGTTTGCCTCGTCGATTATCACCATTTCGCTGCCGTCTGTCATGCGCAGCGCGGCGTAGTCTATGATATCGACCGCGGTCTCGTCGGTGTCGAGCTCGATGCGCAGACCGACCTGCGAGAGCGTAACGGCCCCACCGGCGCTTTTCACGCTGGGCATGGGCTGCGGCTCAGGCAGCGCTACGGACAGTACCGCGCCGTCCTCGCCGTGCTGGTACATGGCGAGAGTCTGCGCATCGCCGGACGCGTAGCCGGCATAGCCTATCAGCGCGGCCTCGAGGTAGTAGACGTTCTCGGTAGAACGGTCCGTATCGAGGTAGAACGGTCCGGTGAAGCTCGTGTTCCCGGCCACGTCCTGGACGTCAAACCAGCACTCCCCGTCGCCGTTTGAATACGTCTCCGCCAGCGATGTCCAGTTCATGCCGGGCTGGTTCCGGTATTCCGGCAGCAGCTCAGCTATTTTGAACGGCATCACGCCGTCGCCCTTGAGGTTATCAAGCCGCAGGCTCACGACGCCGGTGAGCGAGCTCTCGTCAATGAGCACGCTGTCCACCGTCAGGCGCCAGTCGGCGTTCTCCGCCGCGGGCGCGGCGGGCGTGACGGCGTAGCCGCTTATCGCCTCGCCGCCGTCGCCGGGAAAGAGCAGCGGGAAGAGCCCGCTGCCTGCCGCCAGGGCCGTGCCTCCCAGGCAGAGCGCCGCGGCCAGGGCTATGGCGGCAATTTTCCCCGCCGTCATGCGGCGCACGCGCCTCTTTTCGGGCAGCGCGGACAGGGTATCGCGCACGCGCGCGTCAAATTCCTCGGTCATATCCGGGAAAAAGTCTCGGTTCATCATGCGTAGCACACTCCTTCCAGTTCCTTGCGGAGCATTTCCCGCGCCCTCCGCAGGCGGGTTTTCACCGTGCCCTCCGGCACCTTGAGCATGGCCGCTATCTCCTGGGTCCTGAAGCCCTCGATGTAATGCAGCGTCACGGGCAGGCGGTACTTCTCATCCAGCGCCTGCAGGGCCGCGTAGAGCTCGCCGTGGCCCTCCGGCGCGGGCGTGTCCGCGTCCTGCTCCAGGGGGACCAGGCGCCGCCGGCCGCGCAGTATGGTGCTGCACTCGTTTATGAGGATGCGCACCAGCCAGGTTTTGAAGTACTGCGGCTCCCTCAGCGTGTGCAGCCGCTCCCAGGCGCGCAGTATTGCGTTCTGCGCCGCGTCCGCGCAGTCGGCCTCGCTGCCGAGCATGGACTTGGCCACGCGGTATAGCGTGGGCTCGGCGGCCAGCACGGCGGCGGTAAATTCGGTTTTGGTCATAGGCAACTGTCCTTTCCTGAAAACCGGCTTTCACTTATTAGATGGTAAGGCGGCGCGTTTGGTTTCAGCGGGGGGAAAATTTTTGCTTCCGGGCAACACGTGTGGTATAATCGTATCATGCTTTTACGGAGGAGTTTGCCATGTGGTACGACGAAAGTGTATTTTATCAGATATATCCCCTGGGCCTTTGCGGGGCGCCGCAGGCCAACGACGGCGTACAGGAGCACCGGCTGCGCCGCATCCTCGACTGGATACCGCACATTGAAAAGCTCGGCTGCGGCGCAGTGCTCTTAAACCCGCTCTTTGAGAGCGACGCGCACGGCTACGACACGCGCGACTACCGCCGCGTGGACGCGCGCCTGGGCACGAACGGCGACCTCAAAGAGCTGGTCGCCGCCCTGCACGAGCGCGGCATCCGCGTAGTGCTCGACGGTGTGTTCAACCACGTGGGCCGCGGCTTCTGGGCCTTCAGGGACGTGCAGGAGAAGAAGTGGGACTCGCCGTACAGGGACTGGTTCCACATCAGCTTTGACGGCAACTCCGGCTATAACGACGGCTTCTGGTACGAGGGCTGGGAGGGCCACTTCGAGCTGGTTAAGCTCAACCTGCGCAACGGCGCCGTAGTTGACTACCTGCTGGACACGGTGCGCTTCTGGGTTGAGGAATTCGGCATCGACGGCCTGAGGCTGGACGTGGCCTACTGCCTCGACCGGGACTTCATCGCCCGGCTGCGGCAGTTCTGCTGCTCGCTGCGGCCGGACTTCTTCCTCGTGGGCGAGACGCTGCACGGCGACTACAACCAGTGGGTGGGAGAGGGCAAGTGCCACAGCTGCACCAACTACGAGTGCTACAAGGGCCTCTACTCAAGCCTCAACGACCTCAACCTCTTCGAGATCGGCCACAGCCTGCGCCGCCAGTTCGGCAGCGAGCCCTGGTGCCTCTACCGCGGCAAAAAGCTGCTCAATTTCGTGGACAACCACGACGTCACCCGCGTTGCGAGCATACTGAGGAATCCCGCCCACCTGCCCGTCATTTACGGCCTGCTCTTTGCCATGCCGGGCATACCCTGCATATATTACGGCAGCGAGTGGGGCGCGCAGGGCGACAAGACCCACGGCGACGCGGCTCTGAGGGCCGCGTTTGAGCGGCCGCAGTGGAACGGCCTGACGGACACGATCGCCGCCATGGCCGCGGCCCGCCGCCGCAGCGCCGCGCTACGGGACGGCGAATACGCCGAGGTGCTGCTCACCAACCGCCAGTATATCTTCGAGCGCCGCTGCGGGGATGAGCGGGTGCTCTGCGCCGTCAACGCCGATGCCGCGCCATACACAGCCCACTTCAACGCCGGCTGCGGCCGCGCCGTTGACCTGCTCACCGGCGAGGGGCACGACTTCGGCGGCGGCAGCGAGCTTGCGCCTTACAGCGTACACTACTGGCTCTGCGAGGGCTGAATAAAAGTTACAGGACCGTTTTTTCAAACGGTCCTGTCGCTTTGTCTGGTGTATTCGTACTGTATCAGCTCGTAGGCCGTGCCCAGCTCATAGCCGATTATCAGGCTGTCCCCCTCCAGCCGGTAGTCCATCACCACATTGTACACCGTGTCGTAATAGGCCAGCCCGTCGCCGCTGTCGCTGAGTATGGGGTAGAGCAGGGCAATCTTGCCGTCCGCGGCTCCCCACTCCATGCGCGTCCAGTCCTCGCCGTTGCTGCTGGTTAGCATCAGCCCGTTGTCAAAGGCTATCATGTCCCTGACCATCGGCGAGCTGCCCGAGGTGAGCGAACCCCGTCCGTCCGTTACCGCCGTCCAGGCCCCGACAATTTCCGCCGACGGCTGCGTATCCCCGCCGCAGGCGCTGAGCACGGCACACAGCATCAGCGCGGCCAGCGCCAGCGCAGCTGTCCTTGACTTCTTCATCTCCTCGTAACCCCCGTTTCATGTCGTGTATTATAACGCCTTAAAGTGGTTATATTGTATTATATAACAACCTTCGGTTGTATACAACAACAAATATCGGGCGTTTTGATTAACCCCCTCCAGTTGTTACGATATAACCGAGGTGGTTGTGATGCTGAAGAATCTGAAGAAGCTGCGTGCTGAGGCCGGCATTTCCCAGGCCAGGCTGGCAGAGGCCATCGGCGTCAGCCAACAGGCGATAAACAAGTACGAAAACCACAATATCGAGCCGGATATTGAAACTTTGGTTCAGATTGCCGACTATTTCAACACCTCCGTGGACTATCTTGTCAGTCACACCGATATCCGCCGCAAAATAGAGACGGTTCATGCCTATGAACTCAACAGCGCGGAGGCGCGCATGATAGACGGATACCGCGCCCTGACCCCACGCCAGCAGGAGTGCGTGGACAAGGTTATAGACACCTTCAACGGGAAATGATGCAAATTGTTTACCGCCCGTCCACAACTTAAATAAAACCTTCACGGCACATTAACTTATCGGAAACATTTGGCCGCTATACTCTGCACATACCGGGTGACCGGAAAACGTGCAAAGGAGCTAAAAATCATGAAGAAATTTATCACTGTCGTCGGTACCGCCGCCGTTGTCGTCCTGGGCGCACTGGGCGTGAAGAAATTCGTCAGCGACCGCCGCGCCGCTTAAGTCTGGCCTTTTTCCCCGCGCTGTGTTAGAATGGTGAAATCACAGCGAAGGGGCGATTTGAATGATACGCAAGGCGACATCCGCCGACATAGATGCCATCGAGGCCAGCTATAACGAACTCTTCCGGCACGAGCGGGAGCACGGGAGCACCACCCAGTGGATCCAGGGCGCTTACCCCACGCGCGCCACCGCCGAGGGCGGCGTCAAGCGCGGAGATATGTATGTCTACTACATCGGGGACGAGCTCGCCGCCAGCATGATTGTGAATTCGCATCAGGCAGCGGAGTACTGCGAGATCCCCTGGCTGTGCCCCGCCGGCGACGATGAGGTCATGGTCATACACACGCTCTGCGTGCCGCCAAGCATGGCCGGGCGCGGGCTGGGCACGCTGATGGTCGCCTTTGCCACGGGCCTCGCCCTCGGTGCCGGCAAGCGCATCATGCGTCTGGACACCAACGTGAAAAACATCCCCGCACAGCGGCTCTATCAGAAACTGGGCTACCGTCTCGCCGGCAGCCATCACGCCCTCCACGAGGGCGCGCTCGACACCGAGCTGGTGTATCTGGAGTACCTGCTGTGAGCGCGCAAAAGCGCCCGTCGCATGACGGGCGCTTTTGCACGGCGTTTTGCCGCTCACAATTACATATTTTATCACACGCCGCTTATTATTACAAGCGGATTTGGGCGCAATAATTATTTTCGTTAAAACGTCAAAATTGTGAAACAAGCATATTATATGTTGACATTTCGGCGCACTGGTGGTATATTATGACCAGAAGATAAGAGCGAAGGCGAAAGCAAAGACTCAAGACCATAGGCCCAAGGCTCCCCAGGGACAGGGACTGAAAAGCGAAGGATCAAAGCAGAAAGCACAAAGGCATAAACTTAAAACAAAAAGCTGATTTTCAACAAAAAGCGCAACGATTAAGTTAAAGCCCCAAGCTGAAAGCCCACAAGGCTTAAAGTCAACAGCAGATGCCATAAGCAAACGCCAAGATTATAAGTCAATCCACAAGCTCACAGCAAATATGCCGTCTTGGTCCAGTGTTATTCCCCGATTGTTTATTGCACAGCCGTAAATAAACAGCCGGCAACTCAAAGCACAGGAGCTGAAAGCCGTAGTCCCGGCTTAAGGAATCTTGACCGAAGTCTTTACGCAGAAAGCCAGACGCCTTATCTCATTGGGAGACCGACCTGAGGATGCGCGGAACCGCAAATTTGTCAGTGAGAACAGCCGTAGATGCCAGCGTGGCTTTGTTAAAGCAGGAGCAGTAAAATTTGTAGAGACTGAATGTAAGGCATACCGGACGGTGTTCAATAACGTGGTTTCAGGCAGCGCCGAAGGAACGGAAGGTCCGAAATCTGCAGAAAGAGAGGTTAAATCGATGTTAGATATCAAGAATCACCGCATCTGACCCTTATCTCGAGTTCGTGAGAACAAAAGATAAGGGTCAGATGCTTTTTATGGGCCCTGCGGCTCAGGTATTCTCCGCGTCGCCGTCCCTGCCCCGCCTGCGCCGAAAGCGGCCTATTATGGGCAGGTTTTTTCTGGCGCTGGATATGTAGGAGCGGGCGAGGAGCTCCATGCTCTCGGTGAAGAGCGCGCGCTCGTCCTCGTCGCTGAGCAGGTCCCGGGCGGCGGTTAGCGCCTTGCGGACGCGCTGCTCGGTCAGATCCGTGAGCGTCCTGGCCCCGGTGCTCTCCAGGGCGTCGAACACGGCGTTGATGAGGTCCTGCCGCTGCTGCAGGTCGAGCTTGTCGGCCCAGGCCCGTATGGCCTCGGTATACACGCGGGTGCGCAGTGAGAATTTGTCCCGGCGCACAAAGCGCGTGCCCAGCACCTGCCAGGTGAAGCCGTTGTGGGCCGAGGTGCCGGTCTCGCTGCTCTCTATTATCTCGTAGTCCGCGTCGTTGGTGAGCAGGACGCCGACCATGGCGTACTGCGGCACCACCATGCGGATTTTGCCGCGTATGCGCTGGTATCCGGGCAGCGCGCGGACGCTCTCGCGAAAGCCCGGCCCATCAAAGTTGAACACGTCTATCAGGCGCTCCTGCAGCTCCTCCGGCGCGTTCATGGCCGCAAAGACGGAGAGGTTGCCGCCCTTGGAGTGGCCGCCCACGCGCAGCCGCCCGTCAAAACGCCATCCGGCCCTCGTCAGGTATGCGGCCGCGTCCATCTGGGCGGGCACGGCGTCGTGCGCGCTCATGTTGAAGTCCTCGCGCCAGGCCGTGATGGTGTCGTCCGTGCCGCGGAAGGCGACAAAGCGCGTGCCGTCCGGCAGGCTGGCCGTGAGCGCGCAGAACTGCTCGGCGTTGGAGTCGTCGATGTGGTTGATGTAATCGTATATTACCATGCCCTCGAAGCGTTTTGCTTCGAGCATTTTTTTCGCCATCGTCACCGTGCCGGCCGGCAGGAGCACGCCCAGGCGCACGTCCTTGTCGCCGCGGCGCTCAAAATAGGCGGCCAGGGCGTCGGCGAGGGGCATGCCGCCATCCGCAGGGACGATGTCCGTGAAATCCAGGCTGGTGAGCTTGCTGACGATGAGCCCGTCCACCTCGTTGAATCCGTCCAGGGAGAGCGGCACGTCGCCGCGCCAGTCGAGGTAGTCTATCGCATTGGCCATCAGAGATTTTCTATCGCGTGGCGCATATAGGGGTTGTTCGCCCGCTCGACGGAGAGGCGCGAGGACATGTCGTGGCCCGGATAGACGTCATAGTCGCCGGGCAGGTCAGCGATGCGCTTGAGGCTCCTGAGCTCCGCGTTCATGTCGCCGCCGGGGAAGTCGGTGCGCCCGCAGGAGAGGCGGAAGAGCGTGTCGCCGGTGAAGAGCGCGTCGCCGCAGATGAGCGTCACCCCGCCGGGCGTGTGGCCGGGCGTCTCCATGACGCGGAAGGTGAGCGAGCCGACCTGCACCGTGTCGCCCTCGCCGTAGAAAACGCTGTCCTCGGGCGGGCGGAAGTCGCGCAGCCCGGTCACGCCGGTGCCCTCCTCCCTGCGGTTGACGTAGCAGCGCGCGCCGGTCTCTTTCATTACCGCGCCGAGCGCGCCGACGTGGTCGAAATGGGCGTGCGTGAGCATGACGGCGCGGCACTTGAGGTGGTTGTCTTCAATGTAGCCAAGTATGGTGTTGCTCTCCGCGCCGGGGTCGATAACGGCGCACTCGAGCGTGTTCTCGTCGGTGACTACGTAGCAGTTGGTCTCCAGGTGGCCCACAGGGAGAGTTTTTATAAGCATGTGCAATTCCTCCGTTCACACGGCCCGGGCGGTTGCCGCCCTGGCCGCGGGTAAAATTCGCCGCCGGCGCATGGCTGTGCGCCGCGCGTAAGCTGCGGCGGCGGGGAGGACCGCTCCCCGCCGCCCGCTGTGTCACAGTTCGTCCGTATCGATAAGTATAGTCACCGGCCCGTCGTTTATGCTCTCGACGAGCATCTCGGCGCCGAATTCACCGGTCTCCACCTTGAAGCCGCGGCTGCGGCACTCGGCGATGACGCGCTCGTAGAGCGGCACGGCGGTCTCAGGCCTGGCCGCGCGGGTAAAGCCGGGACGGCGGCTCTTGACGTCCGCATAGAGCGTAAACTGGCTGACTATCAGCAGCTCGGCGCCCGCGTCCTTGGGGTTGACGTTCATCTTGCCCGCCTCGTCTTCAAAAACGCGCAGGCCGCAGATCTTGTCGGCGACCTTGTCGGCCTGGGCCTCGGTGTCGCTGACGTTCACGCCCAGCAGGACGAGAAAGCCCTTGCCGATGCTGCCGGCGGTCTCGCCGCCGATGGTTACGGACGCGGATTTTACTCTGGTTACTACTGCTCTCATGAGCTCGCCCTCCTTACTTCGGTTACGCCGCGCACTCCGGCGAGGCGGTTCATAATGCCGCGCAGCTCCGTGAGGTCCCTGACCTCCACGGACACCACGGCCACGCTCTGTTCGCCTATGTCCCGGGCGGACAGGCTGCGCACCCTGGCGTTCAGGGCGTTGAGCACCGTGGCCACGTCCATGACGAAGCCGCCGCGGGCGTTGGCGGTTATGTGCAGCGTGGTCGTATACAAATCCGTGGTGTGGTCGGCCCAGCTGACCTTTATCCAGCGGCCGTCGTTGTCGTGGCTCTGGCGCTGGCGCTGATAGTTGAGGCAGTCCGTCCGGTGTATGCTCACGCCGTTGCCGCGCGTGATAAAGCCGATTATCTCGTCGCCCGGCACGGGGGTGCAGCACTTGGAGAACTTGATGAGGCAGTTGTCCAGGCCCTCGACCAGGATGCCGTGCACGGCTTTCTGCGGCCTGGCGGTGCGCTTTTCTGCCTGCTCGTTGATCTTGTCGAGGACGGTCTTCTTCTCCGGCTTGCGGATACGCGAGAGCTCGTCCTTGACCCGGTTGACGCTTCTGACCGCGGTCTGTCCGCCGTAGCCTATGGCGGCGAACAGCTCGTCGAGGCTGGGCACGGAGAGTTTCTTGAGTATCTGCGGCAGCACGTCCTCATCCGTCACGTCGGCCATGACGAGGCCGTTGCGGCGCAGCTCCGCGTCGAACATGTCGCGGCCGCGCTGGATGTTCTCCTCGCGGCGCTCCTTTTTGAACCACTGCTTTATCTTGGTACGGGCGCTGGAGCTCTTGGCCAGCTGGAGCCAGTCGCGGCTGGGACCCGGCGCGCTCTTGCTGGTGCGCACCTCAACTATGTCGCCGTTTTGCAGCACGTGGTCAAAGGTGACTATGCGCCCGTTCACGCTCGCGCCGACCATGCTGTTGCCGACGCCGGAGTGGATGGCGTAGGCGAAGTCTATCGGAGTCGCGCCCGCGGGCAGGTTTATGACGTCGCCGCTGGGGGTGAACACAAACACCTCGTCGGCGAACATGTCGATTTTCAGATCGTGGACAAACTCGCTGGCGTCCGTCTCCTGCTGGGCCTCCAGCAGCCTGCGTACCCAGGCGAACTTCTCCTCGTCGCCTTCCTTGACGCCCTGGTCGCCGCTCTTGTACTTCCAGTGCGCGGCGACGCCGTACTCGGCGGTGAGGTGCATGTCCCAGGTGCGTATCTGCACCTCGAAGGGTATGCCCTCGCTGCCTATGACGGTGGTGTGCACGCTCTGGTAGCCGTTGGGCTTGGGCGTGGACACGTAATCCTTGAAGCGGCCGGGCACGGGTTTGTACATGTCGTGTATCATACCCAGAGCGTTGTAGCAGTCCGGGATGCTGTCCACAATAACGCGGAAGGCGCACAGGTCGAAGATGCCGTTTATGTCCAGCTGCTGGGCGAACATCTTGCGGTAGATGCTGTAGATGTGCTTTATGCGCCCGTAGACCGTGGCCTTTACGCCCTCGGCGTCCATGCGCTCCTGGATCTGCTTTTCGACCTTGGCCATAAAGGTGCGCAGCGTGGGCATCCTGGAGGACAACGCCTCGGTTATCTCCCGGTAGCCCTCGCGGTCGAGGTAGTAGAGCGAGCGGTCCTCGAGCTCCCACTTGATCTTCTGCATACCGAGCCTGTGCGCGATGGGCGCGTATATCTCCATCGTCTCCGCGGACTTGATGAGCTGCTTTTCGCTGCTCTGGTAGTCCATGGTGCGCATGTTATGCAGGCGGTCGGCTATTTTTATGAGGATGACGCGGATATCCTTGGCCATGGCCATGAGCATCTTGCGCAGGTTCTCGGCCTGCTCCTCCTCATGGCTGGTCCACTGCACCCGCGTCAGCTTGGTGACGCCCTCTACTATGTCCGCCACCGTGGAGCCGAACTGGCGCTTCACGTCGTTGTGCGTGGATGGAGTGTCCTCTATCACGTCGTGCAGCAGTGCGGACACCACGCTGTCCTCGTCGAGGCCCTGCTCGGCGATTATCTCCGCCGTGGCGATACAGTGCGTCACGTAGGGCGAGCCGTCGCGGCGCTTCTGGCTGGAATGCTGGGCGGCGGCGTATTCATAGGCCGCACGCACGCGGACCATGTTCATGGGCACGTTGCCCGAGCGCAGCCGCTTCTCCAGCCGCGCCCACCCCTCTTCGGGGTCGAGCGGGGTGTGCTCGGTCTTGGGGCCGCCCACCGGTATGGGCGCCCACTCGGCATCATCCCCGGCGGAACGCACCTCCTGCATCTCGCGCTGGACGTCGTCCTTCAGCGCGCTGGCCGCCGCCTTGCCCGATTCGGCGTCGGGATGGAGCTCCCCGTTCTCCGCCGCGTCGGTGGGCAGGGGTATGGCCATATTTATCTTGTCTTCAGTCATGTCTCCGCCTCCTCTCGCGGTATTCTTCGCAGCGGCGGCGCAGCTCCTCCATGACGGGGCTGGCCTCCAGGTCCGCCTTGCCCTCACGTTCGAGGGCAGATATACTGATCCTGCCGCCGGCGCGGCTGATGCCCGCCAGGCCGGACTCGGCCATCGCGCGCAGACACACGGCTGTTTTGGCCGGGTGCAGCCCCGCTGGGCCCCAGTCGCGCAGGCTTGCCAGGGCGCCGTCCGCGCGGCCGCCGATGTGCTCCAGCCAGCGCCAGACGCGCACGAAATCGCGCCGCTCCGGGTAGAGCTCCGCGCTGTCCCAGGCGCCGGGAAGGGCGCCGTCAAATATCTCCTCGCACTCGGCGAGAGTATCCGCCGGGCGCAGGTCCGTCATCAGCAGCTGTACGCTGCGGCGGCCGCGGAACTCGTTTATCTGCGGGTAAAATGCCGCGTCCACGCGGTCGCCCTCGGCGGCCCCGAGCTCTTCGCTCCTGCAGCCGAACATCACGCAGTCGAACTCCGCGCCGGCCTTGGCTATACGCAGCTTAAGGTGATTGCCGCCGCCTATGGGCGTCACGCGCTCGAGCAGTGCGTCGGTTATGCACATGATGGGCTTGGGGTTGCCGGCGCCGTAGGGCTCCAGCTCTTCCAGCTCCGTCACGCAGTGCATGCTGAGCCAGGAGGGATCGTCGATGCGCACCTCGCACTCCAGCGCGGGCTCCTCCGGGGGCGGGCACTTGCTGTAATACTCGGCCAGCTCCCGCCGGAAGTCGTCCACCCGGTCCCGGCGTATGGTCAGGCCCGCGGCCAGCGCGTGCCCGCCAAAGCCCTCCAGGCAGTCCGCGCAGGCTGACAGCGCGTCAAACAGGTTGAAGCCGCCGTAGCTGCGGCAGGAGCCCTTGCCCATGTCCCCGTCCAGGCAGATCATGACGCAGGGCAGGTGGAATTCCTCGGCCAGGCGCGAGGCGGCGATGCCTATGACGCCCTGGTGCCAGCCCTCGCTGGCCAGCACGATGGGTCCGTCCGGCGGGCTGCGCCGCAGCAGCTCGTGCGACTGCTCCCAGATCCCGTGCTCAAGCTCCTGGCGCTCACGGTTCATGCGGCAGAGCTCCTGCGCCAGGGGCACGGCCTCGGCCGCGCTGGCTGTCAGCAGCAGCCTGGCCGCCAGGTCCGCGTTGCCGAGCCGGCCCGCGGCGTTGAGCCGCGGCGCGATGGTAAAGCCCACCGTGGTGGCGCTCACGCGCCTGGCACTGCCGCCGCACTCGTTCATCAGCGCGGCCACGCCGGGGCGGGCATGGCGCTCCATCTGTTCCAGGCCGCGGCGGACTATATATCTGTTTTCTCCAGTCAGCGGCATGACGTCGGCGACGGTGCCGGCCCCGACCAGGTCGGCGTAGCTGTCCAGCAGGGCCTCGGCGTCTCCGTCAACGGCGCAGAGCAGCTTGAAGGCCACCCCCACGCCGGCCAGCCCCTTGTTGGGGTAAGTGCAGTCGGGACGCTTGGGGTCCACGACGGCGAGGGCGTCCGGCAGCGAACCGGAGCCGCACTCGTGGTGGTCGGTTATGAGCAAATCCAGGCCCAGCTCCTTGGCGTGTTCGGCCTCCTGCACTGCGGTTATGCCGCAGTCCACGGTGATAAGCAGCGTCGCTCCGCGCTGGGCAATGGTGTCCATCGCGGCGGTGTTCAGGCCGTAGCCCTCACAGAGCCGGTCCGGTATGTACGGCACGCACTTCAGGCCCCGGCTGCGCAGGTAGCTCGTGACCAGGCAGGCGGAGGTTATGCCGTCAACGTCGTAATCGCCGTAGACGGCGACCGTCTCCCTCTTGTTTATCGCATCACGCACGCGCGCAGCTGCCTTTTCCATGTCGCGCATCGCCTCCGGCGGCAGCAGCGACTCGGGCCCGGCGTCGAGGAAGGCCCTGGCCTCCCCGGCGTCAGCGAAGCCCCTCCTGTACAGCGTGGCCGCCAGCAGAGGCGAAAAACCCGCCGCCAGCAGCGCCCCCGGTATCGGCTGCTCACCGCGCGGTATAATCCACTTTCTATATTTCATCTCAGCACCTGATATAATATTTTATCAGTATATTATACCCACAGACGGAAGCAATATCAAGAGCTTTCTCTTGCCAAGTGCCTTGACAGCCCGGGCCGGGAATGTTAACATTAAGCCACGCCGGTGTGGTGGAACTGGCAGACACCTGGGACTTAAAATCCCATATCCGAAAAGGATGTACGGGTTCGAACCCCGTCACCGGCACCACGTCGGAGCAAGCTTCGTATCGCTTGCTCCGACTTTTTTCAAAAGTCAGAGCGCGCTCGCTCCGCTGCTCCTCCTTTCAAAATTGAACCCACTTCGTTGGGCTTCAATTTTGTTTTGTTCGGATTCATAAGCGTAAATGCTGTAAGAACACCGGCACCACCGTGGAAAGCCTTACAGTGTTTGAGTAACGCTGTAAGGCTTTCCTTTTTTCTCACAGCGCGGGCGCTATTCAGTTGTTGACGCGAGCACCACTTCGAGGGTTGGATGCGGGGTAAAGCGGCGCAGATATTTGAGCAACGGGTTGTCATCTACCTCTACCGTGTCGCCGCCTTGTATGATGAGCTTAACGCCGTGGCTGTCCAGCGTTTCGAGGACGGCGAGGGCTTTCAGAGCGTCACGGCCTATGCGGTCGAGGCTGGTCATCAGGATGGTGTCTATCTCGTGATGCTTGACCAAGCACATTAGCTCGTGTAGCCCCGGGCGGTCGAAGTCGAGGCAACTGGCTGTCTCGCGGATGATGTGGGTGACGTTCAAGTTTAGCGTTGCCGCTATGCCCTGTAGAACTTGGACTTGCCAGTTCAGGGTTGTCTCATTCAGACAGGCTGTGCGGGCGTAGATTGCAGTGCGATTCATTTTGCTCCCCTCCCTCATGCGCTTGCTGTGTCCGCGGCGGGAGACGGCGTGTCAGGCTCGTAGGTGACGTAGACGCCCTGGCGGGTGTTCATTGTGACGTGCGGAGCTTGAATTGTCGCCGTGTCGGGCAGCGTTATTGCGTCTACGCAGTTGTAGTGAATCGTCAGCCGTTGCCGCCAGACGCCGTTCTTCTCGGCCTGATGGACTTCAATCTTGTCTATCAGCTCGTTCAGCATTCTGGGCGTGAGTTTGCGCGCCCTCGTGTATTTGCGCACGGCTGAGATGAACATATCCGCGTTCGCGGCCTTGCCGTCGATGCGCTCAATGTCAGCTTGAAGCGCCTTGATTGAACTGCGAAGTTCGGCCTGTTCGTCCTCGTACTTCTTGGACATGCGGACGAAACGTTCGTCGCTGATCTTACCGGCTACGTTGTCCCCGTAGAGCTTCTCAAACAGCGTGTCCAGTTCACGGTCGCGGACCTTGGCCTTGCTCAATTCAAGCTGCACCTGCTTGCGCTCAGTTGCCATCGCCTGCTGTGTGAAGCCCATCATCAGCTTGGCGAACTGCGTCTCGTGCTGGCTCACAAACTTAGTCAGGCGGCGAATCTCGCCCAGCACGACTTGTTCAAGGAAGTCCACGCGGATGTAATGTGTGCCGTTACAGGTGCCGCGCTCGCTCTTTGTGTTCGGGCAGGAGAAGTAGGTTATCTCCGGGTTCTTGGAGTTGAAGTGGTAGTGGAGATTTCGCCCACAGTCCGTGCAGACAAGCAGGCCGGAGAACATATTGTGTTCACCCTTGTTGGTCTGCCTCTTCCGGATGCCTGCGCGCTTCTGCTGCACTCGCTCCCAAAGCTCTCGCGGGACGATGGCCTCATGCACGTCCTTGAAGATGACCCAGTTCTCGGGGTCATTTTCAAGGCGCTTTTTGTTTTTGTAGGACTTTGAGTAAGTCTTGAAGTTGATGAGGTCGCCGCAGTATTCCTGGCGTGACAGGATGGTTATAACTGTCGAGCTGTTCCAACGGCACGGCTCCTCTGTCACTGGTCGGTTTGGGCGGCTCACGCCAGTAGTGAGTCGGAGTGAGTACGTGTTCTTCAGACAGCCGCGCGGCAATCTGCTCGGCGCCAAAGCCGTCCATATACAAACGAAATATGCGTCTCACCACCGCAGCTGCTTCCTCGTCCACGACCCAGCGCTTGCTGCCATCCGTGGCTTTCATGTACCCATACGGCGGCAGGCCCATGGGCACTCCTGCGTTTCCACGGATTTTATTGCTGATTCGCCGCTTTTTACTTATGTCGCGGCTGTACCACTCGTTGAACAGGTTGCGGATGGGCGCGAGCTCGTTTTCGCCCTCATCGGTGTCGATGCCGTCAGATACTGACACAAGGCGTATGTCGTGCTCAGGGAAAAACTCTTCCGTGAGTCTGCCGACCTCGATGTAGTTTCGCCCGAGGCGGCTGAGATCTTTGACGAATACCGCTGAGGCTTTACCGAGTTCAAGCTGGGCAATCATGTCCTTGAAGCCCGGTCTGTCCATTGTGACTCCTGAGATGCCGTCGTCGAAGAAATGGACGAGGTGGGTGTAGCCCTTTTCCTTGGCGATCTTTGTAAGCAGCTTCTTCTGGTTTTGGATGCTGTAGCTGTCGCCCTCGAGATTATCGTCACGCGAAAGGCGCTCGTACAGGAACGCTGTATTCTCGCGGGTTTTACCGTTTGTCTTTCTCATGCTTTCCTCCTTTTCCTCTGGCAAACGGCAAGTGGCATGGTTATTCTACCTCCGCTCGCCGAAGTTGTCACGGATGTCAACCCATGGCGTCGAGACGCATGAGGTTTAGGAGAAGTGAGAAAAGAGAGGTTTCACCCTCGGACTTGAAAACCGACTCTACTATGTACTCGCGCTTGGCCTGCTCGAACTTGTAGGTGGTCGGGGCGTCCATTGTGCGGCGGTTGCGCGTTGCTTTCTCGTTTTTGGTGAAGGTCTGGTTCATGCGAACACCTCTGTAAAGCTCCACGGCATAATACTGCCGTGGAGCTTGTTCGTATTTCGTCTCCCGCCGTATTTGCCACGCGCCCCGGCGAGTAAGGGGGTTACAGGAGCTGCCTTTGGCGAGACTGTCTCAACTCTGCGTATGCCGTCCTCACGAACACCGCAGGGCTGCCCCCAAGTCTACGGGAGCGCTTGCGCGAGAATTTATTATCTGCACGCGCTTTCGTTGCGAGACGGCTTGCCAAAGCCGTTTTAGGGACAGCGTTCATCGCTCTTGCCAGAGCAAAGCTCTGGACGTCATCGCGCCGCCTCCCATGTCGCTGAGCCTCTCAGCCCACGCGGGCAGTTAACTCCGGCACCGTGTATTCAGTTGTAGAGAACTCTCAAGAAGTTTTGCTTCTCACTATATAGGCAGTGGGAAAGGCAAATCGGTGCCATTGACATCAAAAATTTTTCAAAAAATTTTTGATGCGTGTTATTTTGCGGCTGATGGTTGAATGTGCAACGCCATACAGCTCTGCAATTTCATTTACTCCGCAACCATCACGTACTATGAGCGTCAGCAGCTCTATGTCTCTCTCGGATAGCTCAAGCAGCCGCTCAGCCAACTGCTGGTCGCTCACCTCGTCAATCCAGCTGTATCGCCCTGTGTCCGCTTCCGGAGCCTGAATATAGCAAGAGCCGCAGGCCGTCTCCAACGGATACCTGCGGCTCTCGTATGCCCTGTCGCGATTGAATTGCGCGAGGTCGAAGCAATGCATCGCCTCAATGTCCTACTCGCTCATGCCTTCTTTCCTGTACCACAACGCCTTTTGCTTCCACTCGGCGTCAAATTTTCGTTTTTCCTTAGCATAGTTATATGCCATAAAATGACCTCCTGCTTTGATTTGAATGGGAATCAAAACAGGAGGTCAGAGGTATTCAGCTATGCAGCACTCCCAGTGCCAAAGGCGCATATCTGCTTTCCCCGGTTAACCAACGATACGAAATGTCACAATATAATCGGACGATGTACCATTACAACATGTTCATTCTAAATCGATACGCTCGATCTTAAAAATTACAGGCCTTGTTCCGTCGTTACAGCATGCTATCATCTTCTTCTCATCCCTTGTCCAACCATCCATAATTGAACCACCCTGCAAGGCCGCATATATGTAACGGTTTATACAATCCCATGCTTCGGCGCAGAACTTTCCATTGAGCATATTGGAGTATTCTTCAGCACCTATTATGAACTCCTGCCCGTCACGGAACAATCCGCACTTTCCCGCAGCGGGGTCAGCCAGATACTCTTCCTGAAGGTCCTTAAACAACTCGCGTCTCAGAACAGTTACTCTTACTTTATGCTTCATAGTTCTCAGTCCTCAAAACAGCATGCTTCCGAGCGGATAGCACAAAATTCCGCATACAATAACACTGATTACAGCCATAACGATTCCGTGACGCAATACATAACCACCGTTGCAATACGGGTCTGTTACGGAAAACGTGGCCACAAAGCTGGCGGCCGGCGTTGTGTATGCCAAGTTACTGCCCAAGGCTATGACTACTGCGACTATCACGTGATTGACTCCGACGGACAGCGCAAAAGGTGCGCAGGCTGTGGCAAACAGCATACCGACCGCTGTGTTGTTGAGGAAATTCGTTACAACAACAGTTATTGCCGCTAAAACCAGAACCATAACAAAGGGTGAAAAACCCGAGACCGCCGGGGCAACATAAGCGTCAACCCAGTCAATAACGCCAACCGTATCCTGCCTCAATGCGGTAGCAATCATAACGACGCTTGCAAACATAAACGTTGGCGTCCAGCTAATCTTGTTAAGCGCTTCAGACATATTTAGTATCGGCTTTCCGTCGATATGTATAAACGCCAGCAGAGCAATTGCTGCCATCACCGGGTAAAGCATGGTCATTTCGTTAACGAAAGCCAGAATTGACGAATCCGGAGCAACGATTCCCAAGACTCCCGGCGCTAGCCAGAACAAAAGAACAGCGCATGCAACCACGGCTACAATTTTTTCCTGTGCACTCATTTTTCCCGGTTTCAGCGCACGCAGTCCGGAAAAATCTACGTCGTTAAATTTTGATGTATCGGGTTTGACGAAATATTTAAAGTAGAGAATCAATATTGCAAAAAGGATAAGCCCTACGGGCACTCCTATCAGCATATATTGCACCATGTTAATGCTCTCGCCGCTTGCCGCCGCCACTATATCCATGACGGCTATTACAAGATTGTGTCCTATCGGCGTCATTCCAAAAGCTATAGTCACAGTCATTGGTATCGCAGCAATTATCATTTTGGGCCATTCGTCGCCTTCTTTAAATCCAAAAGCATTGAAAACCTCGTGGGCTATAACTATCATCACCATAGCTGTCGGAGTACAGTCCATTATAGCGCCAACGACAAGGGTGGCAAGCAGCATCATCGTTGTGAGAGCCCAAGGTCCCTTTTGCGCTACTTTCCTTGTTATGAACCACAGCGTCATTCTACGCAGAAGTCCCACTTGCTGAAGCGCCTCACAGAGAAGAAGCATGGTTACGATAAACAATACAATCCAATTGCCAAAGGATTGGATGACGGTTTCATATACCGGACTGGAGGCTGTAGAATCGGGATAAATATCGAAAGCATAAAAGGAAAACAGGCATATCACCGCAAAAGTCGGCCAAACCTTATCTACCGCTGCAATCATCCATATCAGGCCAACGAACATACCTATTACCGCCATGCCCGGTTGAGTAATCGGTGCTGGAGCCGGAATAAACTGGATTCCGAATATCAGCGCCAGTCCAATTATTGCTTTAACCCAGTATCTTGTGTCTCTGGCTGAAGTATTGCCAGCTACAGCTTGCTTGCTCATTAAAACTCTCCTCTCGGGCTAATTAATGTAAAACGTTCCACAGCGAAGCCATATAAACGTAGAAACAACAAGCCCAACCATACATATCAGCTGATACACGACACAATATGCCGTGCATATCGAAGCTTTTTCCAGTGTGCCGCCGGCAGCGTAATGTGCCGCCATATATACCGGATTTTGATACATGAAGAACCATGGATTTACCAATGCGTAAACAGCCAAACAGACTACCCATGGGTTAATGCCCGCCTGCTCAGCCAACGGCACTGTAAAAGCTATGAATATATTGACAAATGCCAGTTCGGACACTATTACGAATCTCGATACCGTCGTAAACAATGCAACTGCGAGCATCAAAGCGCAGGGCTTATCTACCAGCCCCGTCAGCATGGGAGCGAGCGTATCAACTATCCATTTGTCTATGTTCAAATAAGAGAACACACTTGACAGGCTCAAAGCAATTCCGAGGAAAAGCATGGAACCCCAGTTAATGTTGGCACAAAGTGCCGCTGCGCTGCACCCTTTTCCCACAACAACAAGAGCAAGTGAAATGACCGCGGTAATTTCGGACGGTATTCCATGCAGCCCCTCCGATATCCACATGCCTATTGTGGCTAATGAAAGAACCAGCATGTATTTCTCTTGTCCCGACATCGGCCCCATGGCCTCAAGTTTCGTTTGTAATGAATCCCTGCTGATTGATATTTCGTTTTTGGGTCTGAAAACCAGAAGCAGAGCGGAGAAATTGAGCACAGACACAGTTGCGAACCATGGGAAAGCATCAACCAGCCATTGAAGCATCGAATACCTTTCCTGTATATAGTCAGGTAAAAGGCCAATGAAAGCATATCCCAAAACAGACGCGCTTATAAACAGCGGCCCCGGATTGCGCAGTCCGGTCAACATTGCCAGGAATATTCCGCTGGCATGCCTGCTGCCATCCCGATATCCGAGATCAGCACATATACCTTTTACCAATGGAGCGAAAATAGCTGCTTTGGCGCTCATACTTGGTATAAACGGAGCTGTCAATGTTCCTACTACAAGCAGCCCCGTCACTTGTCCCGTAAAACTTGCAGGAAAGAGTTTCAGAACGCTAAGTGTAACTCGTTTCATCAGGCCGCTTTCAGAGACTCCGACGCTTATGCCGAATGCCGACAGGAGCAGCCACCATGATGCCCCGGAGAACGCTGAGAAAACAGTTTCTGTTGGCACGCCGCAGAAAACAGTGAATGCTGCGCACATGAGCAGCCCTGTGACAAACTCGGGGAATACCTTTACTATCCACCATACTATGGCGCATGTTAGAATGCCGAGAGCTGTATGAGCCGAAGCGCTCATCCCCTGCATCGGCAGCAGGCACACCACGGCTCCCAGCACCACACCGAGAGCCGTGTATTAAGTGCCGCCTTCACTCAGGCCTCCAGCCCGGCTTTGAAGCCCTCCTGAATATTGCGGAAGCCGTTTTTGCCGTCATGCGCATCACCAGCAACTATAACCTTGCAGTTTAAGCCGCTCAATTCATCGGCGAGGCCGTTATTGCTGCGCACGCCCAAAGCCATTACAACCAAGTCTAGGCCGTCTATCTCACGGATGTCCCCCGGCTCGTCTACAGAACTGACAAGGACGGAGCTTTCGCGCACCTCCTCCAGTTTTGTGGACGTATAAACATGAACGCCGTATTCTTTCAGGCTTTTGTTCAGCAGCTTCTTAGGGGATTTCTCTCCATCCACCATGATGTCAGGCAGCATTTAAACTATGCTTACGTCTCTGGCTCCATGTACGGCAAGAAAATCCGCCGTCTCAGCGCCGACCAGCCCACCGCCTGCCACAACAATTTTCTTGCCGGGCGCAACATGAACCCTGCCCAGCAGCACATCTATCGCGGGAACTACAAGTGCGTTTTCACGCAGTCCGGGTATCGGCGGCATAAGAGGGGTGCCTCCTGTGGCTACTATAACCGTATCCGGCATTTCGTCGCGTACAATATCTGCTGTCAGCTCGATCCCCAGCCTTACATCCACGCCGAGCTTTTCGAGAGTATGCTTCTGCCACACTACGAAGGAATCGTATTCCTCCTTGCCCGGAGGTGTGGCAGCTGCAAGCCACTGTCCCCCTAATGCGGCGCTTTTTTCAAACAGAGTTACTTTGTGGCCCTTTTCAGCCGCGACAATCGCCACCTCGCAGCCGGCGACGCCGCCACCGGCAACGTACACCTTGTGCGGCTCTGAAGCAGGGCTTACATCATATTCGTCCTCCATGCCAGTCAGAGGATTTACCATGCAGCGGGTTATGCTACCGCGTCCCAGCTCGCCAGTGCAGCCCTGGCAGCATCCGATACAGTGAATGATGTCCTCGTACCGCTCCTCTATGGCCTTGTTCGGCATATCGGGGTCAGCCAGCGACGCTCTTGCCATAGTAACCATATCGGCTTTACCCGTAGAAATTACGGAATCGGCCAAATACGGGTCATTTATGCGCCCTGTGGCGACCACAGGAATTTTGACAACTTTTTTTATTTCCTCAGCGTTGTTCTCAAACATAGCTTTGGGCGTGACGGAAGGCGATATTAGAAATTCTCTTGAGGAATATGTGCCCTGAGAACAATGGATAAGGTCGGCACCTGCTGCTTCTGCCATCTGCGCATATACTTTTGCCTCGGCGAGCTCAATGCCTCCGGGAACGCCGTCGTATGTAGAGAGACGCACGCTTATCGGAAAGTCGGGTCCAACCTTGGAACGCACATTTTTTATAGTTTCAACCATCATACGTGCCCGGTTGACTATGTTGCCACCAAACTCGTCGGTGCGCCTGTTCATGGCGGGTGAGAGGAACTCATTTATAAGGTATCCGTGAGCACAGTGTATCTCAACGGCGTCGAAGCCGCACTCTACCGCACGACGCGCGGTATCTCCGAATTTCCCGATAAGCTCCCACACTTCTTCGGTAGTAAGCGCCCTGGGCATGTCTCCCATGGAGCCCTCGCGAATGGCCGATGGGGCAACAGGCTGTACTCCCTGTGCGGCAACGCTGGTCTGGCGGCCGGCGTGATATATTTGGCACCCTATCGTTCCACCGGCTGCGTGTATGCGGCGAACAAACTCCTTGTGCGCCGGGATCTGGTCGTCGCACCAGAGTCCCGCTTGCTTTTTAAAGGAGTTGGCGTGCTCTGTTACACCGTAATTCTCTGTCCACAGCAAACCCCAGCCTCCGCGGGCCTTGCGCTCCCAATACTGTATCCACTTCTCGGTCGGCAGGCCGTCGCCATCGCGCGGATACTGTGTACACATGGCCGAAACCTGTATACGGTTTTTGAGTGTAAGGCCGTTTATGGTTATCGGCGAAAAAAGTTTGTCAAACATTGATTTTGTCTCCTCTCTTGAAAACGCCCGTCTATATCAATTTTCCCAACGGGTAGGCTAAAAGACTCAGCGCCGCGAGGCTGAACAGCAGCATCACACATCCGTGACGGAATACATAGCCGGCGTCGCAATACTCATCTGTGCAGGAGAATGTGGCAACTACGCTTGCTGCCGGAGTGGTATATGCACAGTTCGCTCCGAGCGCAACAACCACCGCCACAACGGCCGGGTTAATTCCCAGAGATGCCGCTATTGGTGCACTGGCGGTTATGAAAAGATATCCCACAGCGTTGTTGTTCAGGAAGTTCGTGCATACGACAGTCACAACCGCCAGCACCATGATAATTACTATTGGCGTGGCCCCGCCTATAAGCGGTACAATCTGTTCTGTGACCCAGTCAATGACACCAACACTGTCCTGCCGCAGAGCATTCGCCACCATTATAATCCCGGCAAACATGAACGCAGGAATCCAGCTTATACGGCTGAGAGCATCTTTCATGTCCAGAACAGGTCTGCCGTCTATCCTGACCATGGCAAACAGAGCGTCCGCTACCAAGACCGGCCAGAGCATCGACATATTGTTCACGAATTGCAGCAGCTGTGATTGCGGCGCAGCTATGGCAAGCACACCCGGCATCAGCCAGAACAGCAGGACAAGCAAAGAAACGGCTGCGACAAATTTTTCTCGCTTTCCCATAGCTCCGCTTTTGAGCGAAAGCAGCGCACTGTAGTCTACATTGGCAAAGGGAGTAACGTCCGGACGAACAGCAAAGCGAAAGTAAAGGCACATACAAGTGAGTATAACAAGCCCTGTTGGCACGCCTATGACCATATATTGCACCATATTTACAGGTGTTTCTGACGCCTCAGAAGCAATGCCCATAATGCCTACCGCCAGGTTGTGCCCTATAGGCGTCATGCCAAAAGCCACAGTAACCACCATTGGTATCATGCAAATAAGTGCTTTGGGCCACGAATCACCCGGTTTAAACCCGAGGGCCTCGAATATTTCATGGGCAATCATTATCATTATTACAGTGGCTGGGGTACAGTCCATCACACATCCTACAATAAGCGTTGCCAACAGGAACATAAGTGTCAAGCTCCACGGCCCACGTCTGGCAACTCGGCTTGTCACAAACCATACCGTCATTCTCTGCAGCAGGCCCGACTCGGATACTGCGTGGCACATCAACATCAGCGCCACAATAAAGAAAGTAATCCTGTTGCCAAAAGACTGTAAAACAGTCTCATATACCGGACTGTCTGCAGTTGAATCCGGATATATGTCGAATGCGTAAAAGGAAAAAAGAATCATGACCACAAACGTGGGCCACACCTTATCAACGGTCGCTATAAACCATACGATTCCTAAAAACATACCGATAGCTGCCATACCGGCTCTGGTTATAGGCTCAGGTGCCGGCAGCAGTTGAAATCCGAATGTAACTATCAATCCAATGATGGTTTTTACTGTAAGTGCTCTATCGCCTCTGTCTTTTTTTGCTGTCAACCTATCCAACGGGCATTCTCCTTGCTGCTGGGATGGCCGGGTCAGCGAATTACTGCCGGCCCGGCCGTGCCGTATTACTACTTGCTGTGTTAAACAATGACCACCTTATAATTGGCGAAAATCTTGTTTATGTACTCGGGATCACGTTTCATGACGTATTCTTCCGCAGTCAGCGGACGGATGGCATCCAGGAACTTCTGGCAGTCCTCGGTTATTTCCGCTTGCGCAGTCGGACGGCTGAAATGACCGAACTGGAAAGAATCAACATTCCAGTAGTCGAGGATGCACATACCATCCCATGCAGTCTCTCCGGGTACAAGTGTTTTAAAATACAGCTCCTGATTGTACATGGCGGCGCCGGTGTGTGTGCGCAAGGCCAGAGGAGCGTGACCCTTTTCCCAATAGTTGAAGAAATCTATCTGCCGCTGACCGTCAAGGCATTTGAGCAGGCTCATACGCTTGAGGAAGTGAGACTTCTCGCCAACCTCCCACTTGGCGAGGCACGGCTTATACGAAACCTCGATTCCATCGTACGCACACATAATCTTCACGTTTTCGCCCTCATAGAGCGCCAGAACATCGTATCCCTCCGGAGCCCAGATTTCATCAACCGCCAGGATTTCGGTATGATCCTCGTTGGGGTAGAATCCCCAGCCGGCATCGAGCATTTCCTTCGTTGGTTCAACTATTTTGTTTGCATAATACTGGTCTATGTCCTCGCGGGCGGCAATTTTCTTGGCGTGATCACTGAGATACCAGTTTTGGAACTCCTCGATGCTCATACCATCGGGACGACCCAGAAATACCATCTGCTTGGGAAGCTTGCTGTAAATAGTGCTCATTTTGTTTTCCTCCTTGTTTTATGTTTTAATTCTTGACGTATATACCGCCGTCACAGATAAGGTCGTGACCATATACAAATGAGGCGTCATCAGAAGCAAGAAACAGTGCGCATGCCGCCTGTTCTTCCGGTTCGGCCGCACGCTTCAGCGGTATTCTGGCTATAACAGGACCGGCCTTCTCGGGGTTTGACCATATGTGCTTCGTGAGGGGCGTTTTTGTGAACCCGGGGCTAACGCTGTTTACGCGGATTCCGTAAGGCATTAGGCCAATTGCCATAGCGCGGGTCATGGACCAGCTGGCCCCTTTGGTTATGGAATAGCCCACAGAGTAGTCGTCAATAAGGTAGGTGCTTATGGAGTTGAAGTTCACCGCGCTTCCGTGCACGCCATTATCCTTCATGAAGCCGCAAATTACCTGCGCGCAGTTCATATAACCTTTGACGTTTACAGACCAGCACTCATCGAACTGCTCATCCTCAATGTCCAGAAAGCTATTCCTGCACGGTATGGCCGCAACATTGAACAGGGTGTCAATTGTTCCGAAGCGCTCGACCACTTTGGCTGTGGCGTCTTTAACCTGCTGCTTGTCAGCGGTGTTGCAGAGTAAGCCTATGGCATTTTCGTTCCCCAATTCCGCAACGACTTCGGCCATGAGAGCCTCTTGTATATCGAATATGGCAACTTTTCCTCCCTCGGCTACAAAACGTGTCGCAATCGCCCTTGCTATACCGGAAGCTCCACCGGTCACCACGGCCACTTTGTCTTTAAAACGATCCTTGAAAATCATGTTTTATCTCCTGTCCTTTCCTGATAATTTTAATTTTTGATGTATACTCCTCCGTCGCATATTAAATCGTGTCCATACACGAATGATGCGTCATCCGATGCGAGAAACAGCGCGCATGCTGCCTGCTCCTCCGGTCTGGCTCCACGGCCCAAAGGGATTCTGTTGAGAACAAATTTATGCTTTTCCGGGTCCGACCAGGTGTGTTCTGTCATAGGTGTCTCGGTAAATCCGGGACTGACTCCGTTCACACGTATACCGTACGGCATAAGTCCTATTGCCATGGCACGTGTCATAGACAATGTCGCTCCTTTTGTGATGGTATAGCCAACAGAGTAATCATCAATAAGGTAAGCGCTAATTGAATTGAAATTCACAATAGCTCCACCGGTGCCCTGTTCTTTCATCCGCTTTCCGACTGCTCGCGACATATTCAGGTATCCTTTGACGTTGACCGAAAAACAGCGTTCAAACTGCTCGTCGGTTATGTCCAAAAAACAGTTTCTGCACGGCAGTCCCGCCACGTTGAACAGGCAATCAATATGCCCTAGGAATTCACACGCACGATTAACGGCGTCTTCTACGCAGGCTCTGTCGGCAACGTTGCACACGAAAGCTCTCGCCAAATCATCTCCGAGATTATGGCACAGGGCTTTCTCGGCCTCCTCCTGGACATCGAATACAGCTATTCTTCCTCCTTCCGCTACAAAACGCTCGGAAATTTTTCGGGCAATGCCAGACGCGCCACCGGTTACGATAGCCGTTTTTCCCTGGAATCTGTCTTTCAATATCATTACTGTCAGTCCACTCTTTCCTGGCTTCGTTTCTTGTTTACATACATATCATAAAGCGGAGCACAGCCTTTTTATATTAATTAATTGTCAAACAACAACACAAAATTGCCACAGTTAAGCATTTGGCTTCCATACAAGAAAGGAACCACCGTTGACATCAGTTTGTCAACGGTGGTTCCCTTCCATGAATAATTTCTTTGTCTAATTATATCAGACGTTTTCTGTACTCATGCGGAGAAACGCCTGTGTGCCTGGTGAATATTTTAGAGAAATAACTACTTGAGTTGAAGCCGCAGTCCATAGCCACTTCCGTTATCGTTAGTGTTGAATGCTCAAGCAAATAGCGGGCGGCCGTCACTCTGCGGTCTAATAAATACTGCTTCGGAGTCATACTCAGCACATTGTTGAAGCAGCGTATTGCCTCCCTTACGCTTATATGGGCGCGCTCAGCTATATCCGACAGCTCAATAGGCTCACTGAAGTGTTCATTAATATATTCACTCATGAGCTTTACACGCTGTTCCTGTAGCTCTTCTGCTTTTCCCGGGGTGCTCCCGAGATATTCACGATAATGTCCACAGATCATCATCCATATTTCACAGAGCAAAATGCGGGTGCTTATCTCTGGCATGTCTTCGCCCTTATCAAGTATATCGTACATTGAAAATATCCTGTCCAGCACATTTCTCTGCCATGGCACACTACGTCTGAGGGCAATGCATGGCAATCCTTGAGATTCCTGTATGGGCTTCACATACTTTTGAAAGATAAGGGGGCTGCCGCCCGAAATAATGTCAGGGGCGAAAACGCACCCTATGTGTATGCATTCAGACCCAGCTGACGGACTTATAGAGTGCAGGGTTGTCGCGTTAATAAAGCATCCGTCGCCCTCCGACAGCACTATGTTTTCCTTACCGATGCTCAGCTGCTGGCTTCCCTGAAACACCATGTTTAATTCAAACTCCGGATGCCAATGCCATTGCACATATCCGAGATGCAGTTTATTAAAGTCTACATAGTGAAACTTCATCGGATACGGTGCCTTGCCTATCTCTTCTCGGTTGAGTCGCTGAGTTTTATCGATATAGAATGCTGTGTAGTTTTTATCAAGAATGGTATACTCGCCGTTCATTGCCTATCATCCCATATGTGCAGATTGTATGTCTTATAACAAAGTTCACGCACCTCGTCAAAAGAATACTGATTTATAGCTGCGGCAAACCTGCAAAACTGTGTCAACCCCCAAAACGCAGTTTTCCGTAACGACTGCAAAAACGGCATGGCAAAGCAGGCCGGCGAGAATGTTTCTCGCCGGCCTGAGCGTTTATCTCAGACCCTTATGCTGCTGCGAGGCACTCTTTCACGCGGGCGTAGTAGATGCGCAGGAACTTCGCAGCTCCGGCAACCATGTAGACATAGTAGTGCTTTCCCTCGGCTCGCTTCCTGTCCATAAAGGCATACACGGAGTTGCCCTTGTCCCTTCGCTGCAATATAACAGAGCAGACTCGGAAAAGAGCAGCCCGTAAATGCGGCGATCCGCACTTTGAAACATGCCTGTTTTTTGAATCAAACGTACCAGACTGAAACGGAGGCGCATCAACGCCAGCAAAAGCCACCAAAGCACCTTTGTGCGTGAAACGCCTCACATCACCTATCTCAGCCATTATCTGCGGCCCCGTGATTGACCCAGCACCCGCGTCGTCGCAAAGTCCGCTCGGCTTCGTTTCCGGCAAAAGTCAAAGCCTTCTGCCGAAAACTGCGCTCGCTCCCTTGCTTCTCCTCTCAGGCACAAACCCGCTTCGCTGGGCTTTGTACCTGTAAATAGCAAATCAGCAGCTTTGTGCTATCGTTCTTCTTGAACGTGGCGACAGATTCCCGGGCGTGCCGATGTATTCTCTCGGCATCTGCCTGGCTGTAGTGGTATCCGGTTCTCTTGCACCACTTGCGGAAGGATTCAGAGAACGATTGGATGGAAACTGCCGCCACGTTGTCTTTATGCCAGAAACGCCGCACGAAGTCTACTCACTTGTAGTGGCCTTTCGCATTGCGGTAACTGGTAGGAAAGAAATTGTTGGCTCCGGGGAAGGTCTGATCGAGGAGCTGGCGCGTCTCGTCTGTTTCGGAGTAGTCTCGCAAATCACTCCAATAGGCGAGGGCATAGTTAGCTATCTTCATGGCGCGGCCTTGTCCGTCTTGACCTTGCGGAGCGAATTGTCGCTGAAACGATGAATGAGTATGGCATTGACCACACTGACGAAGAAGCCGGCCTGCTTCAGTGCCATAGCTACAGGTCGCCAATACATCCCCGTGTGCTCCATTACCACGCGGACTTCTCCATCTACGGCTGCGAGCTTACTGACCAGGCCAGCTATGCCAGCCGCCGTGTGCTGTACTTCAAACGGCTCCATGACTACCTCGCCTCCGGGACGGCGCACCGCCACCATGCTTTTGTACTTGGAAACGTCAATCCCAACGGCTGTAATGATTCTGTGCTCCATAGGCGTACCTCCAGCGAAAGATTTGCAACCGGCGACCGCCCCGGCTCATTACCGATTCAGCTTGCTTAGTTACCCGAATGTATGGAAAACCCCGATGATTCAACCTGCGTAAATCGAACACCGCAATGAGAGGGTCGGCTTACAGTTTGCGACTCCGAGCGTGAAAGCTCATGCAGGGCGTGGTAAGGCCGATTACCCCCCTCATTGTAGCTTAGGTACGATCTGCTGAAAAGCGGTAACATGATTGTAGCAAGCAGGGCAACCGTATATACGTTTGCAAAAAACGCTTGTTGGGGCTGATGCCCCAACTCAAAAAGCTCCAGGCCAGTGCCTGGAGCTTTTTTCGGCGGCGCACCCTCGCGGGCGCTTATCTTTCTCCGCGATCCTGATGGGACGCGGCAGGTTTTTCTTCGCCGAGGAACACCTCGGCGTTGTGGCGGTGGACGAGCAGTTCGCGGTGTTCGTCGCGGATTGCACTGTATTCGGCGTAGGCCTCGCGCTTCTCTGCAACGAGCTTGTCAAATTCGGTGTTGAGGTCTATCATATTGGGCAGCTTCTCAATGCCGTGTGCGTTGAAGTAGCGCTTTGCCGCGCGGTGCTGCTCGATCTCGCTCTCGTGAGCGTCGAAGAATTTGCGCGAGTAGCGCGATGCCTTGTACTCGTCAAAGATTTTGCGCGTTTTGGCGTAGGCAACAATCTGCCCACGCAGTTCGGTGATCTCCTTAATCCGCGCGTCAATCGCCTTGATGCGCTCGTTCACGGCAGTGAGCTTTTCACTCGCAGCGTCGGCGCGGGCGTTGAGTTCCTCCCGGTTCTTTATGCCATGCTCCTGTAAATACAGCAAGGTTTTCGCCATCTGCTTCACGTTGAAAACCTTCGCCCATTGTGCGTAGCCGCCGCCTTTGCCTGCCGCGAGCTTGGCCTCGATGTCTATGAGCAGACTTGCGTCCTCACGCTTCCCGCGCGGATTGTGTGCCGCTTTGCCCGCTATGACATCACGCAATTCGGCCTCGGAGTAGCCCGCGCCGAGCGTGTGAAGCCGTATTGCTCGCTGGCCATCACGGTAAAACGTTATGTTCTTACCGGCGCTCACCCGGTAGCCACTTTCGCAGATAAGCTGTATTAACTCATCAAAAGTTTTCGGTTTATGCGCGAGTGCATCATCAATGACGGCGCGCAGCAAGTCGCGGTGCGACGGCTGTTTTTTGTCACCCGGCCACTCGTCGTACGAGAGGCTGTCCTTAATGCAGTAAGCCACAGAACCATAATAGCCGGGGAGACAGTGACATAGCGGCTCTCTTCTGTTTTCAGCGTGGTGCTTATAGCGCCTGTCTCGGACGTGTACACACAGTTCTCGGACAGATAGAGGCAGTTGTTCTTCCAGTCAACACATGACCAGCGCAGGCCCATTATCTCACCGCGCCGCGCGCCTGTTGATATGAGGAGTTGCGTGCAGATCTGCCACTTCAAAGGCTCAGTTTTCAACGCTTCAAATATGGCTTCGAGATCTGAAACTTCAAACGTTTCCATCTCGTGCTTTGATACTTTGGGCGGCGTAGCACATTCGGCCACGTTGCAGAGGGCCTTTGCCATGGCCATGGGCAAGCTAGCGGAAAGACATGCAGGAATTTTCAAGAAAAACAAACGCTCCATACAAGCAAAAATCCACGAGCCGGAATCAGGGAGATTTTGTTTTTGAGTATGGACTTATAATAGCACACCGCCATTTTTCTTGTTGCTGGGGGCCATTTTCGGACAGCTCAGGCAAATTCAGCTATTATCTTCTCCCTATCCTCATCCATAGCATGGCAGCGCGCATAATCGTTTGTCACTCCCTGACTCTCAAAATAGAGCGGAAACTGGCTCACATACACAGTTTTCCCTGAAGCACCCTCACCGTCGTAAGTTTGCTTAACAAAATATCCATTGGCAAGGTTATGCTCCACTTGCTCAGGCTCTGTATACCGGTCTATGAAGTGCCCGTTTATACACGCAGGAATATTCCCCGCCCGTAGCTTTTCCAGCAGTTCTTCCCCTGTCATTTCAAGCGCACTACGAATGCAGCGTTCCACTATCATTCTGCAATTGTCCGGGTCATTGACCGCCATTCTTGTGTTGAACCGCGGGTCATCGTGGATATCGTCCAGGCCAAAGGCTTTGCAAAATGCGTCCCAGCGCTTCTCGTATTCATTTACAAAAAGTTGCACAAACTTTCCATTCTTTGTCTTGTATGCCTGCCCCATGGGACTCTGTGTCCAGCGGTTCCTTGGCCAGGGGTTGTAGTACTGCGTGCCTATGGCGCAGTTCTGCGAAACCCATTCGCCGACGCCGTACAGGGACGTCATGACATAGTCACCCTTTCCGCTTTTTTCACGCTGGTACAGGGCCGTCATAATTCCGATTGCCAGGTAGCCTCCGGTCGTGAAGTCCCCCATACCGGTTACGGGGCAGATTCCACCGTCATCGGTGAGCATGTTGTCGGTGAGCATACCGTTTATACCGAAAAACGCGACCGCGTCCAGACCTGGATAGGCGCTCAGCGGACCTTTTCTGCCATAGGCCGTCCCATGCGCATATATAAGCTTTGGATATCTGTCTTTCAATGAGTCGTAGTCCAGCTTTAGCCGTTCAAGGCCGGCCTCACGCACACTTGTTAAAAAAACGTCAGCTTTTGCCAGCATTTTGTGCAACAGCGCCATAGCGTCCGGATCATTCAAATCCAGGCTTATGCACTCCTTGCCGCCGTTTGATACGTCGTGAATCGGGTTCTCGGCATCATTATGTGGCACTCCGCAGGTGCGCCCAAAAAAACGTGTGGAATCTCCGTAGGGTGGATGCTCTACTTTAATTACGCGCGCTCCCTGCGCTCTGAGGTATGCGCCTGCGGAGGGGCCAACCCAATAAGTAGCAAGTTCGATGACAAGAAGTCCTTCCAGCGGTTTTGGCATATCAGTTTTCACCATCCTTTTTCTTGATTAGGTAAAATACAATGTGTACATTGGCACAAAGGAAGCCGGACGCAGTCTTTATTGGAATATCCATGGGATACTGTCCCCGACCGTGTTCCTCAATGTATGCTATCCTACTTTCCGCATCCTCCTCCGACATGGTCAGATCTATGCAGATGTCCTCCGTTGCAGGCCGTACGTAGTCTATAGATACGCTTTTTATAATCGGAGTGAACTTGCCGGCATAAGTACACTTTATCAGCGTGGCGCCAGTTGCCTCAGCAAAGACGAAAAAACTTCCGGCATAGACTATTCCTACGTGGTTCATGTGCATATAATTCGCCGGTAGCCTTGTAGCTATATGCCGTTCTTCAACAATGACAGGTATAATCCCGGCCATATTCATGTAGTTTATACGGCTGTGGGTTAGGCTGTCTTTTGCTCTCTCAAAAAATACACCGTCCATTTTGTTCATATGATGGTACCTCCCTTTAAAAAACTCCCGGCAGAAGCATTTCCAGCTCTTACCGAGAGTTTTTGTCCTTATATGCCAAGCGCAGAATTAGTCTTTTTTAATCCTATCTCCGCCAAAACCTGACATCTGAGTTGCAGTGAGTCCGGGAATGGCCATAGAGAACACTTCGTTCACATAGGTGTAATCCCAGTAGCCCATGCGGCCTAGAGGCTTAATTTTGAGGAAGTCAATCTTGCCTTCCGGAGTCAGGACATCATCCGCGATGTGCACTTCAACAACCTTCGCGATTACCATGTCGATAACACCCTTTTTGCTCTCGCTCGGGAAGTGGATTGTCTGAAGATATTTGCACTCGAACTGGATCGGGGACTCGGCGACGCGTTTGGCAGGCACCTGGATGGAATCTGCCTTGGTTAGTCCAGCGGCTTCCCACTCGTCGAGGTCGTGATGGGGGATGGCGGTAATGTTCATCTGGTCTTTCAACGCGTACGGCACGATATTGTATACGAAGCTACCAGTCTCCTCAATGTTAATGAGTGTATCCTTCTTGCAGGCAGACTCCTCGGTACCGGTCGGTTGGAAGGATATCATAACCATCGGGGGATTGTAGCTCAGATTGTTGAACTGGCTGAACGGGGCCAGATTGTCAACGCCGTCGGCGCTGACGGTAGATATCCAGGCTATCGGACGCGGGCCCACGCACGCCTTGAACGGATCGGCTTTAAGCCCGTGGTTGTTCAGTTCAGTGTTGTAATGCATCTGTTATCTCCTTTCCTTCTTAACGTCTATGATCAGGCTAGGCCAACCATTTTCCAAATCGGCAGGTTTATCAGTGCAGCGACAATAACAAGCGCACTGTATACGAATGTCAACTTCTGGACTTGCTTAAACTCCACGTAGCCGTTGACAGCACCGAGGCCAGCCATAAGCGTAGCGTTATATGCGCCGAAGGGCCAGCACTGAACACCCATATAGCCAATGAACACGACGACGAGAGTGTTCATGCCGAGAGCGCTTCCCAGTCCGGCGAAGAGAGCGTAAATGAGCGCGCCGGAAGTAAACATGGACGCCACACCCCAGCGCAGAGCGAACACAACTACGCCGATGGCTATAATCAACAGCACCTGGTTGGAGGCGATGGGGCCGAGGATGGGGGCAAGTATACCGGTCAGCCATTCGGGAATGCCGTAGGTTCCCATTAGGGAGGCCAGCGTGGAAATAGAGGCCACCAGTGCGATGATGGTCCAGGGGATACGGGAGCCGAAGTCGGCGGGCTTGAAGATGCCCACGGCGCCCATGAGTATAAGTCCGATGACGGACCACTCCGCTACAGATATGCCGGTCAGATCGGCAGTGAGCCAGCCAGCAACCATTATCACAAGGATTATAAGGCTGAGTTTTTCGTCGCGGCTCATGGGGCCGAGCTCGCGCAGCTTTTCCTTTATGAAACCCTTGGGCAGGGGCTGGTAGTCCTTTGGCTGGTAAAGCAGACGAATAATGAAGAATCCGCCGATTGCAAACACAAGAAGATACGGCCAGAAATACTGAAGCCAAGTCCAGAAATTGAGCGCAGCAAGAGTCTCCTCGTCGAGGTAGGCCATCATGGTGCCAACATATACACAGCCGGTAAAGAAGAAGTTGCCCAGAATACCGGCTGACCAGTAGGCAGACAGGAACAGGCCGGTGGCACCCTTGCTGTTTTTCTCAAATCCGAACGCCTCGGCGGCGGGGATCGACAGCGGGGATATCAGGGCCGCCTTTGCGGTTATGGAGGGCATCATGGGGCTGACGATTATGCCAGCCGCATATAGGGCCAGCATCTGCCCGGTGTAGGATCCGGGAAAAAACTGCATAATTACATATGCGATACGCTTGAGCACGCCGGTTTTTCCGAGCATGGCTCCGACGCCGAAGGCGCCGACGAGCAGCCATGTGGTCGTCCCGGCAAAGGGCGCAAACGCCGAGGTGAAGTCAGTCAGTTTGCAAAGTATCGCCAGTATGAGGAACGCTATACCCGTCAGGAAGTCCGGCATAACGCCACCGATCATCCAGCATATAAACCAAACCAGAAGACCGAGATAACGCATGCTCTCCGCAGTGAGTTCGGCGGGAGGCGTCATAACCCCTATTATGACGCCGAGAATTACGCCCAGCAGCGCGCAGATAAGCTTTTTCAATGAGATTCCTTTCAAGGTTATCTCTCCTTTTCCGTTTTTCTCTCTTCGTTTGTAGCCTAAGACAGGCTTTAAATATTCTCAAAGGTCGCCTTCTCCTTAAGGGATTCGGGACTCATCCAGCCGAAGCTGCCGGGCACCGGGTCCTTCTTCATACTGCCCGTGGACATTTCAAATACCTCTGTAACACTGGTGTAGTCAGCATAGCCCAGCCTGGACAGGGGACGGAGCTTGATTATATCGAGTTTGCCGTTGGGGAGGACATAATTTTCATCGATGTGAATGCGTACAACGCGACCGATGACAATATCGGAGTGGCATTTCGGGTCAGCTCCGGGCAAGCGGATGGTTGTCACATATTGGCATTCGAGCTGTATCGGAGATTCCGCGACGCGCTTGGCCTTTACAATGTCTGAATCCAGCTTTGTAAGGCCCGCCTCCTCAAATTCGTCCACTTCGCTTCCGGATGGCTTTGAGGTGATGTTCATGGCGTCTTTGAGATCGTATGTTACAAAGTTGTGGACAAAGCAACCAGTGTTTTCTGCGTTTACTACAGAGTCTTTGCGGCTGCCGTCAGCCTTCGGGTGGCCGCAGAACATAACGTACGGAGGGTTGAACCCGACGTTGCTGAACTGACTATAGGGAGCCAGATTGTCTATACCATCTTCGCTCACAGTCGACACCCAGCATATCGGCCTGGGTACAGCGATTGATTTGAAGGGGTTCAAGCCCTTCATTTCGGAAAAATCGCTGCTCGTGGGATCAAAATCCAACATAGTTCTTCTCCTTTTCTTTATTATTTCTCTAAAGCATGGCCATCTTTAGAAATTTGCTTATGATCATTGCCGGCCTCCGGCTTTATCCAGCTCGGCCAGCAGGCAGGGGATAAATGTCCTAAGGTCCTCCACTACGCCGATATCCGCGATATCGAATATGGGCGCAGCCGGGTCGGAATTTATGGCTATTACGGTGCCAGACTTGTTCATACCCGCAGTGTGCTGAATGGAGCCGGAAATGCCGCAGGCGACGTATACCGAGGGACTCACAGTCGCTCCGGACTGCCCTATCTGACAGTCATCGGGAGCCCATCCGGCGTCTATTGCCGGGCGCGAGGCCCCAACAGCAGCGCCCAGCGCGCCGGCCAGCTGCACGACAAGGTCGAAACCCTCTTTGCTGCGGCAGCCGTAGCCGCCTGCCACAACTATGTTTGCCTCACGCAAATTGGAGCTTCCGGTCGCTTTGGCGAGCGTCTTGACAAGCCGGGTTCTAATCTGGTCCGGCGAGAACCGAAAGTCCTCATGTATTATTCTGACGTCGGTGCTGCTGTGGCGGACTACGGGAAATACACCGGGGCGGACAGTGCCCATTTGCGGGCGCTTTTCGGCGCAGACTATGCTCGCCAGCATCTGTCCTCCGTAAGCAGGCATTATCCAGTTTATGCAATTCAGTTCGTCGTTGTAGCTGATTTCCGTTACATCAGCTGTCAGACCGGTCCTGAGGCGGGCAGCTACACGTGGAGCCAATCCGCGGCCATTGACGGTTGAACCTATCATAAGGGCCGCGGGATTGTATTTTTCACACATGGCGACAATAGCCGCACTGTAAGCGTCGCAGCTGTACTCGGCAAACTCAGGGGCCGAAATTACGTGTATTGTTCCGGCACCGCAGGAGGCCAGCATGTTTACAGCATCTTCGGGTATATCGGCACCTATCAAAATTGCACAGACTCTGCCACTGTATTTTTCAGCCATTCGGCCCGCAGGCGCCAGCATCTCCAGACCAACATCGGCTACGACGCCGTCCGTCTGCTCGCAATAAACGAATATGTCTTTCCCTTCCATGTTGAACCTCACACTGATATCAGGCGGGACAGTATGCCCGTCAGTTTTTTTGCCTTTTCAGCCTCGGAAGCTCCGTCAACAAAGCTGACATCACTTTTCTTGTCAGGTGCGTACGTACTTATGGTCCTTGTGGGCGAACCGTCAAGCCCTATTTCGCCCACATCTATGGCTGGCAGGTCTGCCAATGTCACTGTTCGGATATCGCTTGTGCGGTTCGCCGCCATGACACCGCTGATGGTTGCATATCTCAGCTCATGCGGGGTCTTTCCAACTGTCAGCAGGACCGGAGTCTGCGCCTGGGCACAGTGTATTGAATTCTCTCCATCCATGGTGGCAGTCAGTGTGGAGGCATCAATTTCCGGCGTATCGCAGACGCCGGTGAGCTGCGCCATATCGAGTTGCTCTGCCAGCTCCGGGCCAACCTGCGCGGTATCTCCGTCGGAGGAGTTTTTACCGCATATCACCAGGTCAAACTTTCCGTACACAGCTTCATCTTTCCTTATTGCGGCAGCCAATATGTAGGCTGTCGCATAAGTGTCCGACCCAGCAAAGGCCTCGTCACAGAGGAGGTAGGCTCTCTCCGCACCCAGGGCGCAGCAGTCCTTCAGGACGGCACGTGCCTGCGGAGGCCCCATGGTAAAGGCTGTTATCGAGGCGGAATACCTTTCGCGCAGCCGCAGTGCAAGCTCCAGAGCATAGCAGTCACACTGATTCATTTCCACAGCGCCACGGTCCCTCTTGAGCTGCTTTGTTGCCCTGTCTATTCTGACGTCAGATGTAGCTGGTACCTGTTTTACACAAATGGCAATCCTCATATATTCAGCCCTTCCAGTTCGCAGAAATGCGGTTTTCTTTCAGTATTGAATTGAATATTACAATCCTCTGTATCTGATTTGTTCCCTCAAAAATTTGGTACACTTTGGCGTCACGCATCAGCTTTTCAACGGGGAAATCCCTCATATACCCATATCCGCCGAGAATCTGCACCGCATCGGATACCACAGTTTGGAGCACATCGGTAGAAAACAGCTTTGCCATAGATGCGAGCTTGCTTACCTGGCTACCTTCGCCATTGTCGAGCAGATCCGCCACATGAAGCCCGAAGGCTCTGGAGACCTCTATCTTTGTAGCCATGTCGGCCAGCATGAATTGTATGGCTTGGTTTTTATATATCGGCTGACCGAAAGTTACTCGCTCTTGGGCATACTTGATTGCGTATTCAAAGGCTGCACGCATAATTCCAACCGCCGACGAGCATGTTCCGGCTCTGCCCTGGTTGAGAGTTTCCATAGCTATGTGGAAGCCGGCTCCTTCGGCGCCGATAATATTTTCGGCAGGAACTCTGACATCATGGAATATTACATCCGCGGTGTTGGAAAGGCGGATCCCCATCTTGTTCTCATGCTTTCCCACGTCCACGCCCGGCGTATCGCGGTCTACCATAAACATGGTGAGTCCCCTCGCCCCCCTGCTTTTGTCCGTGGAGGCAAGCACGGTATAAACGTTGGCGAGCTCCCCGTTCGTTATAAAGCATTTGTGCCCGTTTAATATATACTCGTCCCCAACACGTTTTGCCGTAGTTTTCATGGCTCCGGCGTCGGAACCGGCATCTGGCTCCGTAATCGCAAAAGCCGTAAAGCCGTCTCCAAGGAGAACGTCCGCGAAGTGACGCCTTTGTTTCTCGCTTCCGGCAATCAACAGCGGCTTAAAACCTAATCCGTTTGCACCCAAACTTAGCGAGAAACCAGCATCGCCCCACGACAGTTCCTCACGTATCAGGCAGGACGTGACTTTGGATACACCCGTGCCTCCGTATTCCTTGGGTAAGTCCAAGCAATTTAGCTGCATACGGCAGGCTTTCTTGTATAGCTCAATTGGAAACTCCCCGCGCTCGTCAAACTGCCGCGAAACAGGGCGTATCTCTTTTTCGGCAAAGGAATGGACCAACGCCTGTATATCTTTCTGCTCTTCAGTAATAATCATAGAAACCCCTCGTCACCCGCTGTTTAGTCTTTTTTCGTATGAAACACGCTGTTCTGCGCATCTGTTATTCGTTTGTCCGGGCAAAATAGGCCCAACTTTTTCAATATTTCAAATGAAATTAGAATTCTCAGCCGCACATCTGCGTCGTCAAGGTCCAGCCCCAGAAGCTCGTCAATTCTGCGCACACGGTAAGCTGCTCCGTTGCGGTGCATATCCAGTATTTTTGCCGTAGCAGTTATGTTGCGTTCAGTCCGCAAGTAGACGTATAGGACGGACAAGTTGTCATATTCATTGTGCTTTCCCTCGGTAAGGGCATCTAACTGCCTGGTGTATACAGTGTCCAGAGGTATGATCTTGCCATAACCAGAGAGCATATCCTGCAAATACCAGTCGGAATAAAAACGCAGTTGTGTATCTTCGGCGGAGCAAAATGTGTCGGAGGACATGATAGCACGCTTGGCCTGAATGTATGCAAGGCGAAACTGCGACATATTATCGAAACCAAGGCTTATGCCCATCCGGCAGCGACTTGCCTTCAGCGTCGCCGCCAAGAGGTGCATTTTCTCATCCAGGAAGCTTGCGTCGCGGATTGTGCTGTAATCCCAGTCGTGAAACACGATGATTACATCTGTGCGGAACTTGTATATGCCATATGTCTTTACCGGGCAGTATATAAGAAGGGATTTGGTCATTCCTGCTGCAATACTCTCTTTACCGCTCTCACTCTGTATAACGCCTATGCGGAAGTTGCACTTGTACGGCAGGCGTAGTCTTTCGCACCTGTCGCGCGACAATGACTCGTTTTCCTCGTTATCCGGTCTTAAAATATCGGCGACCAGTTGCTCGTCCGGCATGGCGTATGCGCGGCGCTCAGACTCGGCTATTATAAGCCGCTCTATGCAATCGGTCAGGCCCTTAAACAGAAGATAGTCAAACTCTGACGGACTGCGCGTGATAAAATAGCAGGCCACAAAGCCCAGCAGAAGGCCGCGGTTCTGGTAAGAGCGAAGAAACAGGTCCTTTCCGCTGACCGTTTCATTTGGGCTGTACCTTCTGGGCCTTACCGTGCGCTGCCAATCGTCAAAATATCCGTGCTTGGCCAGCATATCGACGTCGTTCTTGTTGTAATATCCCCTGTCCAGAAGTTCCTGAAGGTACCTGTCGTCAACTTTTCCCATTGTCGAATGGATTATATTGTAGGCCGTATCCGTCATTACAATAAGGCAGTCTGGAAATTGCCTGGCTACGAGGTGAAAAATGCTATTGAAACCGTTGCCGGTAATCACCTGCTGCTGCAGCGCTTCCATGAAGCTGTTTGCCGACTCAAACAGATACAGCAGACCACTTATTATCTCCAGAAGATTACAATCCGCTCGCAACACGATAGCGTTTGGCGGGGTGCGGGTCGCCTCGCAGCTGTTTTGCTGTATGAGAAAGCATGAGTCAGCACAATCGAACACAGCACCCGGAACACAGCTTGTGCAGACATAAAGAATATCCGGGCGGAACCCTGTAGTTTTTTCTGTTACTATTTGAATACCTGTGAAGTCAAAGTCCTCTTTCTGCGAAAGGTTAACTTCTGATATCCATTCCTGCAAGTGCTCAGAAATTGCTTTCTCTGAAATTTTCATTGTCACATCCCTGTTCTGAAAAATGGCTTTGGGCTGTCAACGCTGGCAAAGTGCCGCCTCATCCGAATTCTTTTCGTATCGCGTCTCCGTCCTGGTTGAGAGTGTGGCACGGCTCGTAGTTGTCGGTAACCCCCTGGCTTTCAAAATAGAGCGGGAACTGATTTACGTATATTGTCTTCCCGCTTGCACCTTCGCCGTCATAAGTGTGTTTTACAAGGTAACCGTTTTCCAGGTTGTGTTCAATTTGGTCTGGTAGTGTGTATTTATCCCTGAACTTTCCCAGTATTACGCACGGTATGCCGCCTGCCTGCAAATCCCTGAGCAGCCCGTCGGAGGTCATATGTGCAGCCGCTTTGTGGCAGTGTTCAGCCAAAAGTCTGCAATTGTCCTGGTCGTTTATGGCATTCCTTGTGTTTACCCTTTCGTCGTCACGCAGGTCCTGTATACCAAATGCGTCAACAAAAGCACCCCAGTATTTTTCATACTCGTTCACAAAAAGTTGCACATACTTTCCGTCACTGCACAGATATGCCTGGGACATGGGACTTTGTGTGCCCTTGTTTCTGGGCCATGGGTCATAATATTGCGTGCCTATGGAGCAATTTGCGGAAACCCAGCCGCCAACGCCGTAGAGCGAGGTCATAACGTAATCTCCCTTCCCAGTCCGGTCTCGGTTGTAGAGCGCAGTCACTATGCCTATATCCATAAAACCTCCAGTCGTGAAGTCTCCCATACCGGTTATGGGGCAAGTGATTCCGCCTTCAACCATAAGATTGTCCGACAACATGCCGTTTATGCCAAAAAAGGAAACCGCATCAAGCCCTGGAAGGCTGCTCATAGGTCCGTTCAAGCCCCAGCCGGTGACGTGAGCCATTATGAGTCTCGGGTATTTGTCCTTTAAATCGTCGTATGTCAGCTTCAGCTTCTTCAAGCCGTTCATGCGCGTGCTGGTTATAAAAACGTCTGCCTTGGCAAGGAGCTTATGGAAAAAGGCGTAGTCATCCTCGTCTTTGAGATCCAGAGTTATGCACTCCTTCCCGCCGTTGCTGAGGTCATGTATGGGGTTTTCATTATCTGTATAAGGCGTCCCACAGGTTCTTCCGAAAGAGCGTACCGAATCGCCGTGCGGAGGGGCCTCAACTTTTATCACGCGGGCGCCTTGAGTGCGCAGAAACCTTCCCGCGCTGGTGGCGGCCCAATATGTGGTAAGCTCGATTACTAGCAGACCTTCAAACGGCTTTTTCATACTGTTCAACTCCCGATTATAAACAAAAAGCGTTTGCCTTAAGAGCAGCACGCTGCGGCGAAGACGAGGTGTTGTTAAATGATTGTCTATATTGTATACGAAATAACTAACGCAAAGCAACTTCATCGTGCACAAATTGATGACAACATTAACTGATGTTACTGTGCACAATGAGCTTTTATGGGGCCCAAACTTTGTGATTTAATAAACTAGACTTCGGATTTAACACGGGCTGCTGTCCTTCGTAAAGGCCGGAGCAAGGCACACTCACAGAAAGAGGAAGGCTATTTATGTCTGAAAGGAAAGAATTTGTCAGGGGCACCGGCATTGCACAGATTCTCGATCGGGCGATCACTGACTGTCCGGACCAGGACGCGATTGTGTTTTACGGCTGGCATATATCATATAAAAGCTTCTACATGTACGTTATCCAGACCGCACGCTGGCTGCACGAGCGTGGTATTGGCATGGGAGATACTGTAGGCATAATAAGCAGGAATCGCCCGGAATTTCTCATAGTAGAGTTTGCCCTGTACAAGCTTGGAGCCATACCCGTGAAAATCAACTGGAGACTCGCTCCGAATGAAATATCCAGCCAGCTGCTCACAAGCGGCGTGACCTTTGCTTTCATGCAGATAGAAAACGAGACATGGGGTCGAAGCCTGTTGGAACAGCACTGCGATTCTATTAACTTTTTTATTATGGATGGCTGCGATATGGAATCGTCCTCGTTGCTCAGGGTGGTAACGAACTACCCGGCCATCGATTTCCAAGTGCACATACCGGATACTGCTATTGCATGCCATATGCACACAAGCGGAACCACGGGCCACGCAAAAACCGTTGTCTGCACGCACGGAAGCCTGCTGGACAAAATGTCGATAGTTAAGGATATGTATGGATATAAGCCTGGCGCCCGGCTTCAGTTTATCACCCAGCTGTTTCACTCCGGAGCTATTGGAGCATGGCTGTGCTTTGCAACCTGCGGCACCCTGGTTTTGATGAATTCCTTTTCCACTGAAAGCTATCTTCTAAGCATTGAAAGGGAAAGGGTAAACGCCATAAGCATCATACCTACAATCCTGAAGCGGATTCTCGATGAACTGGATCGCAGGGAGTATGACCTCAGTTCCCTTGAGATAATACGCTACTCCACCTGCCCGGTTTCTCCGGCACTTTTAACCCGGGCAATCGAAAAATTGAACTGCAAATTTTACCAATCATACGGTATGACTGAAATGGGAAGTATGGTTACCATTCTCTCGCCAGACGAACATTTTTCCGATGGTATGTCACATCTTTCAACGGTGGGGCGGCCCATTCCCGAAACCGAGATAAGGATTGTCGGTCCTTCCGGACGGCCCTGTCTCGCCGGAGAGAAGGGCGAAATATACATAAAAGGCCCTGGCGAAATGCTTGAGTACTATGGCCAGCCAGAGCTCACCGCCGCACACAAAAAGGATGGCTGGTATTCTAGCGGAGACATGGGCTTTATCGATGTGAAAGGATACCTGACCGTTTCCGGTCGAAAAGACGACCTGATAATTTCGGGGGGCGAAAATATATATCCCTCTGAGATAACAAATGTGCTTATGAAGCTGGATGAAATATCGGAGTGCTGCGCATTTGGAGTCCCAGACGAGATTTGGGGAGAAAGCGTAAAGGCCTGCGTGACCCTGACGCCAGGCAGCACCTTGACCACGGATGACATCTTTAATTACTGCCGACAAAACATGCCGCACTTTAAGGCCCCCAAGGAAATCCAGATACTTGATGAGTTGCCTAAAAACACCTCCGGCAAGATCCTGATAAATGAGCTGAAGGCCAGAGCCTTTGAAAAACATCAAAAATAATTTGGAGGAGAATTTATGAAAACGAAACTCACAGAAATGTTTGGCATCAAGTATCCTATAATTCAAAGCGGAATGCAGTGGCTGGCAGTACCACGGCTTGCGTCTGCCGTATGCAATGCCGGGGGAATCGGCACCATTAATGTCACCTGCTGGCCCACTTTGGACGAGTTTGCCGATGCGCTCGACGAGATGAACGAGTTGACTAGTGGGCGCCCTTACATTGTAAATATATCACTTGCTCCCACACAGCGGCTTGACGCTAACGAGATAAGGCGCACAATAAAGCTATGCGGAGAAAAGCATGTCGCAGCGATAGAAACTTCCGCCGATGACCCTAGGGAGTTTATTCCGGACATAAAAGCTGCCGGGATGCGCCACCTTCACAAATGCCCCAACTATAGGGTGTCAATGAGCATGGAGCGTAAAGGCGTTGACGCAGTCATTATAGCCGGATACGAGGTAGGCGGGCATCCGTCGGCCGACGGTGTGGGTACATTCGTGATTGCCAGAAGGTGTGCCGCAGACCTATCTATTCCTGTGGTAGCTGCCGGAGGCGTAGCCGACGGTCACGGCCTTGCTGCAGCTATCAGTCTTGGAGCTGCAGGCGTTGCCATGGGCACGCGCTTCGTAAACACTACTGAGTGTCCAATCCACAAAAACCATCAGCAATGGATAATTGACCACACAGAAAAGGACACCGTTCTTGCCCAGAAAACAATCGGTTCGATGATGCGTATAACAAAGAACAACGCGGCCCTGCTTGCAAATGAAATCGAAGCCCGTGGGTTGGCCAACGGATACGACACCACACGCATACTCAAAGAACAAATGCCTGTAATAAGCGGTCAAAAGACAAAAGCAGCGTTCCAAAACGGAGACGTCGGCAGCGCGACGTTCTGTACTGGCATGGTCATGGGGCTTATACACGACGTGGTCCCCGTCAAGGAGCTGCTGGACAGAATGGTCGCGGAAGCGGAGGCGACTGTAAAAGAAATGGTCTCCATGTTTTAAGTTACAGATTTGGGGTGCTGGTATGTACAGTTTTAAAACAGAAGTTACGGAACGGCTGGGTATTGAGTATCCCATAATACAGGGCTGTATGCAGTGGATTGCGCGCGCCCCTCTGGTCGCCGCAGTATCAAACGCCGGCGGGCTTGGAATGATCTCCTCGTCCACTTTCAGGGACAAAGAGGCGCTGAGGGACGAAATCCGGGCGGTGAAGACACTGACGGAAAAGCCTTTTGCGGTGAATCTCACCCTCATGCCATCGCTGGTTGCGCCTGATTACATGGGATATATACAGGTCTGTGCAGAAGAAGGCGTGAGAATAATCGAAACAGCCGGCCGTCCTCCGGAGAGCGCAATGATTGCCGCCATAAAAGCAACTGGTATTACGCTTATTCACAAGTGCACAACGGTAAAACACGCCTTGAAAGCGCAGTCAATAGGCGCGGATATGGTTGTCGCCGACGGCTGCGAGTGTGCGGGCCATCCCGGCGAGAACGATATTACCACCATGGTTCTGACCCCTGCCTGTGTCAAAGCGCTGAGTATCCCCGTCATAACGGCGGGAGGCATAAGCACAGGCCGTCAGATGGCTGCGGCGCTAATGCTTGGCGCCCAAGGCGTATACATGGGCACAAGATTCCTGACTTCCACCGAATGCCCCGTACTTCCTGAAATAAAAGAGCACCTGGTCAAAAAAGCCTCGGAAATGGACACCTGCATACTCCTGAGAAGCTTCAGGAATTCAACGAGAATGTATAACAGCACCGTGGCCAAGCGTGTCCTGGAGGCAGAAAAAAAAGGCTGCTCATTCGAGGACGTGCGCACTGACGTCGCAGGAACAACAGCCTGCAAGATGTTCTTCGAAAACGGAGATGTAGACGGAACTGGAGTAATCTGCCTCGGAGAGACAATTGGGCTTATAGATTCCGTACAATCCTGCGAAGATATAATAAAATCAATGCTATCCGAATGCCTGGAGACTATCAGAAGGTTCGTATAATAGCATAATACACCGTCGGAACAGCATATGGCCTGCTCTCACGCTTTTTTGCTAATACGACTTAGCGTTGTAGCACCTGTTGTATGTGTGTTTGACTCAGATGGCGATCGCGTAGTAGAACTTTTGAAAAAATATGCAGGTGAATGGAAAAGCACCATTTAGCAATCAATATTGCCATTGATGAGGGAGGAACCTGGTTGATGCAGATAAAAGGAATTTTTCCGATTATTTCGGCTTAAAATTATCATTAACGCCCGACAAAATGGAAACATCACAAGAATTATCTGAATCAATCCCATACAAAACCAACCTCTATTTTTTACAGCAGCTAGTACCACATTCAAGGAAAAATAAGGTTTAAAAAAACTTATCCTGTGAGCAGCCTGGGAAAGAGCTGCCTACATATAATGCTTTATGGGCTGAATTTATTGAAAAGTATTGGGATGTTGACATAGCAAGCCATAACTCTAATAGTCTATTGCGTGCAATAACTAGGGTACGACTGGCTTTGAGATATGATTTTTATATTCGCAATTTTGTTCCCCAAAAGAAGAAGCGCCATGCCAGTCATATGCCATACGCGAAAAGCCGACACAAGCGGTTTTCCTGCCTATTTTGGCCTACACAATTTCTAGGCTTTCGGGCGTGGAGGGAAAGGTAGTGCGGTCAGCCCACAATCACCGCCCAGAACATCTGCTTGTGGGGGAGATGCAGTTCTTACAAATCTTGTTATACTTGCGGCATCTGTTCTCCCCCTGGAAAAGAACCACTTGAGCCGGCTCATATGTCGTGCCACCGAGGATTCTGGCGAACTTTGTCTGGGGATCTGAACTCGTTATATTCCCGCCTGGCCTCTGCCAGCCGCTTCCGGATGGAGAGCTTTTTCTCCGGCGTTGTTCTAGGGGCCTCGTCCTCCGCCGCCATGCAGGTCATGGCTCACTAGGGAAGTATAGTAACTGCCGATGGTAGCCGGGGCGTTATACAGGGCGGCCAGCAGGTATTTCTTGATGTTGCGGACATAGGTGGTGTTCTCCCGCATCCGGTCCAGCACATACTCGATGTTCTCCAAAATCAGTTCCCGATAGCTCTCGCGCTCCCGCATCCAGTCCCGTCCCATCCCGTCCGAACCCCTGGGGGCTTTGGGGGAGGATAGGACAGGATTTGATCCTTCCGTACTTGATAGATCTTTTTTTGATTTTTCTTTACTTGATCTATTAGTATTTAATTGTGCGGGGTTTCCCTGTTCAGGTTCTTCCAAGACAGGGTAAGCCTGTTCAGGATTATCCAAGACTGGATTTTCCCGTTCAGGGTTTCCCTGTTCAGGTTGGCGGGGCTGCTCCAGAATAGTGTACTCGATGGCGCCGAGCTGACCGTTGGGGTTGCGGACCCGCTGGCGGATCACATACCCGTGTTCCTCCAGCTCCCGCACCCCGGCGCAGATACTGTCAACGCCATCCTTGCAGATCCGGGCCAGCCCCTTGGTGGTATAGTCCCACTCCTCCGGCAGGGAGAGCATGAGGGAGAGAAGGCCCTTCGCTTTCAGCGAGAGCGACTTGTCCCGCAGGTGATGGTTGGACATCACCGTGTAATCGCGGGTTTTCTCAATGCGGAATACCGCCATGTTGGATACCTCCTTCCTTCGGTTTT
>OLRU01000411.1_pt1 | contig 50753 bp, 51 predicted proteins | sample 1672961 | NCBI WGS metagenome assembly OLRU01 (sample SAMEA3136741, study PRJEB25190) | human gut metagenome | biome: human gut; feature: human-associated habitat; material: faeces | place: Austria | collected 2013
CTCGTTCAATACGGCTCAGTGCCTCATAAGCAGTGAGATCAATGTACCCTTCGGCATTATACCGATTCATGCAATACTCCTTTCAGCCGTTTCTGTGTGCAAGCATCACAGTAAATAGCACTGTTGAAAATGTCAAAGTTTTCTGCTGTCCAGAAAACACTCAGATCCACTGGTACTTCTGCACCGCACTGTGGGCAATGGCAGTATACGTTTTCGTTGCTGATCTCCACAGAGATACTGGTGGTGTCATTCAGATTTTCTTTGATGTAAAACATATGGAATCCTCCTAATCTTTCTTGTAAAAGCTGCATTCATATCCGTCTGCCCGAAGCAACAGTCCCTTTGCCCAGTCTGGTGTTCTCGCCATCTGCTGACAGATCTCATCCAGCTTTGTATCTTTCGGGCATTCGATGATCATTTCATCGTGAATATGACCGACAATGAAGTATTGTGATAGCGTTTGCATGGAATAGAAGAGCAGATCCCGTGCGGTCGCCTGAACAATGTTTTCGACCAGCTTGCCGGAGTAAGTTTCCAAGCGTTCCCACTTTTTGCCCGTGCCAATGCCCTCATAGGTGATAGAATCACCGCCGAAGCGATTTTCACCGATGCGTGGCTTGACATATGCCAACCGTCTGCCGGACAGCAGCTTGATAAACAGAAAACCAGATTCATAAGAGAAGTGAATGCCGTGGGTCTCTGTTTCGGTTTTATCCCGCACAGCTTTGATGGCAGCATTTTCTACATCCCACCACAACTGCACAATGTGTGGAGAAGCCGTTCGCCAGTCCGTCACGATTTGTTTCAGTTCCGCATCAGACATTCCCGATCCACCCATGGCTTTCATTGCTCCGACCGAGCCGCCGTAGCCACATGCCAATTCTGCGACCTTGCCTTTCTGCCGTAAGTGTCCGTTGATGCCGTACTTGACTACTGGCACGCCGAAAATTTTAGAAGCCGAGGCACAGTAGATGTCTTTGCCGTCTGCGAACGCCTGCATCCGCCACGTTTCTCCGGCAAGCCATGCAATGACTCTTGCTTCAATTGCCGAGAAATCTGCCACGAGGAATTTGTAGCCGGGCTTTGGCACGAACGCCGTCCGAATCAGCTGTGAGAGCGTGTCCGGAACGTCTTCATACAGCAGTTCCACGGCTTCCAGGTTGCCGGACTTCACGAGTTCCCGAGCCGCTTCCAGGTCGGGGAGATGGTTCTGTGGCAGGTTTTGCAGCTGAATGATACGACCAGCCTCTCGACCTGTTCGATTTGCACCATAGAACTGAAACATTCCTCTTGCACGACCATCCGAGCAGACGGCGTTTTGCATGGCTTGATACTTTTTGACCGAGGATTTTGATACTTGTTGTCGAAGTAACAACACGGCTTGCAAGTCCGGCGGAGCAGTTTTCAATTGTTCCTGTACTTCTTTTTTTCCCAACGATTCTAACTCCAGTCCGTGTTCCGCCAGCCATTGTTTCATTTGCTGAACAGAGTTCGGATTGTCCAAGTCGGTCAGATTTTTCAGTAGATGCAATAGCTTGTCCTTTGTCAATGTGTCCATACGAATTGCTTGCTGCACCAGCTGCAAATCCAGTTGTATTCCTCGATCGTTGATGGACTGGTCAAGGGCATACTCCTGCCAGACAAATTCCGGCACAGGGAACCGAGCAATTTTTTGTTCGATGGCTTGTTCCGTCTCCACATCCCGTTGGTTGTATGCCCGAAAGACGTTCCATTTCTCCGGAGAATCGGCAGGCGTATGAAATTGTGGAACGCCGTTCACCGTGTCATACGGTACGCAGAAATAGCGAATCAGAGCTTTCCCCTCGGACATTTTTTGTTGCTGTAACTGTAGAACTGCTCCCACGCCGGCAAGGCTCAACGGCAAGCCCAGATAGGCAGCCGCCACCATCGTACACCGCCATGCTTTCGGGCTGAGGTAGTTGCCGCAGGCATCCTCCGGCAATCCATAGGAAATGAAGCATTCCGGATAGTTTCGCCGCAGCCAGACCGACAGGCAGACCCGTTCAAAGCTGGCGTTGAAGGCGTGCTTCTGAATGCGGTCATCCGTCAGAGCGTTGAGGATTTCTTCCGGCAGCTGTTCGCCGCAGGCAAGGTCAACTACCTTCACTGGGGCATCGTCCACGGAATATGCAAAAAGCAGAATATCAAAATACGGGGAATCCGCATAGCGGTAAACCCCGGCTTTTGTAATATCCACATCACTTTTTGTTTCTAAGTCAATCATCAATTTTTGCATTGTTACACCTATTACCCACCCGAACAGATACTCCGTCAGTCGCCCACCCGACATTTTTGCTTACTTGTGATTCTTGAAATGATCAATCAGTGCAGCAACGGAAATTGCTGCCCAACAGAACATTGAAATGCACCAAAGAACCGCAATAACAACGGAAAGAATTGCCTCCATTTTTCTCACCGTCCTTATTACTAAATTGCCATTTTAGTTAATCAAGGAAATCGTCACTTTCAAGAGCATCGAAATCATCAGCAGCATTGGTATGTCCACTAAGCGGTTCACCATCCCGTACCTTCTGAATATTGCCCAAACCGCAGGCAATGCCCTTATTTCCGTTGCTGTTAAACGCATAGAATGTTACTGCAACTCTTGCATAGCAGCCACTGTAGACCTCATTCTGATCGAGAATCGGCTGTACCTGCTGGTCAACAATCTGCGGAGGAGTGGTGCTATTTGCATTGACAAAATAGCAGTCTTTGTACACTTCATCCTCCGGACGTTCTGCATCGCCATCTCTCAGCGGCAACTTCAGAGCAGCCTTACTCGGCTTCTTTCCTCCGAACTTTCCAATGCCATCTTCAATGGCAGCATCAATGGCAGTCTGGATTTTTGCAAGAGTTGCCTTATCAGACTTCGGAATCAGCAAGGAAACACTATACTTTGCGGCACTGCCTTTGATGGATTTCGGTTCCCAGATGTTTGCGTAACTCAAACGCACAGTTCCTGTAATCACTTTTGTTTTTCTTTCGTTTGCCATTTATTTTTCCTCCTGTATTGTTTCAAAATCTTTTTCTGCGGAATTCCAAACCGGACGCTTGTCCGAAATTGGTACAAGTGCAGGCTTACCCGGCGGTTTGTATGTGAAATTCCCAAGAATTTCATCGAACTTTTTCTTTCCGCCAAGCAGCTTTGTCATTGCGGTAATTCCCAGCAGTTCCGGTTCGTTGTACGGATTTTTCCCATAAGCCTTGACTTTTTCAATGACCTTTGCCTCATCGGTATACTTTCGATTCGACCGACCTTCCACAACTTTGTACCCATTCCACTGTTTGCCGGAAATTGCTCGCTGCAAAGCATATTCCTTGATATCGGATGCCCATGAAACCAATTGATCAGCTTTTTCCAATACTGCCTCGATTTCAGTATCCACCAGCATTTCCGGGGGAGCGAAGTCATACTGTGCCAGCTGAAGATTGTATTCTGCACGTTTTCGGCAAGTTGCCTTCACTTTACAAAACCGACAGTGTTCACCAGCACAGAAATCTCCCTCGCCTTTGGATGCAAGTTCTGCTTTCGTTTTCAATTCTGTTTCTGCCCAATGCAACAGTTCAGAAATAGGCATAACGCATTCACTAACGCTCTGGATTCTCGGCTGAAAAATCACCATCCGGATTTCTGCAATGTCATAAAGGGCATCAAATAGCTGCAATGCACCCAGAGCATACAGCATCATCTGCGAGTTGTGATCAGCAGATACTGCTACGCCCTTACCATACTTAAAGTCAATGACAGTCAGGACATCATCTGCAACAATCACACAGTCGCCCGTACCAAAACCGCTGGGAACATATCGGCTGAAATCCAAACGCTGTTCCACTAAAACAATCGGTTCTTGCAGATTTGCCAGCTGTTCGGCAATGTACTGAGCATAGCTGTCCGTGCAGTCTTCCATTTCTGCATCGTAGAAGTCTAAGTTCTCCGTGGGATTAGATGCCGGATTGCCAAGCAGCTTTTGCACTTTGTACTCTGCCAACTCATGAGCACACGTGCCTTCCAGGGCGTAGTCTGTCACGGTATCCGGCAGGGCAGCACAAAGCTGTGCGGACGGCGGACACGCCAGCCAACGAGCACTGGATGAAGCAGAAAGCACTGCGTGTAAACGGTTTGCATGATCGTTAAGTTCCAATCTGCTTCGCCTCCTCTAACAAGACCGCATATTCTTCGGGAGAAACACCAGACAGCTTTGATGCCCCGTGTTTCTGAAGCAGTGCCTTTACTGAATCTGTAAAACCAGAACGTGACTTTTCTGCCAGTACCGCTCGAATCTCAGAAATAGAAACTGCCTGCGTATCTTTCACAGACACCGGCTTCTGTACAGCCTCCGTATTGCCTTCTTCCGGCGGATATACCTGCTCAAATGTCTGGACTTCCCGTTCTGTCATGGTTTCCGCCATAGCTTCCAATTTGTCTGCCAATTGACGGATTACATGAATCACATCCAGTAATGTTGTAGGTTCTCTACTCATTTTCTTTGACCTTCTTTCTTAGCATTTTTGATGGGAATTAGAAACACGCCATCATGCACCACCTCCTTCCATAAATGCAGTCGAAAAAATCAGCATAAAATCGAACCCCATCAGTAGAAAAATCAAAATTTTTTCTTGATTTGGGCTTTGATTTTCATCATACGATGCCGAATTGCCGTTTCCGATACGCCTTCTTCTCTTGCTACCTGTGTCATAGGATTTCCTTCCACGACCACTCTGCGATAGGTATCCTGCTGCTTCGGCGTAAGACTGGACACCACCTCATGCAGACGCTGGATTTCCAAGGATTCCACTTCAATATCGACAGGCTTTGCACAATGTTGTTTCACCTTTCGCTGCTTCAGATTACGATACACCTCACGGTCATCCAACTTGTGCAAAAAGTCGATGATTTCAGGGCTTACACCCTGTTCTCCCGGATGCAGCACAACGACTGTTCCATCTGCAAAGCGATAGACATAAACAGATCTGGCTGCTGTTCTTGTTTTACGAAATTTCATATACATATACATGACTCCTTTCTGATTAATAGAAGTCAGCTTGCAAAAAAACTCAAGTGAAGTCAAGTATATGAAACAAAAATAGCCGAACAGCATATAAAACAGTCGTCTCATATACTATCCGGCTATTTGGTAGTCAAATCACTCCGTTGCTCGGTATATTATCTATCTCTTATCAGCCATGCACATCTCAGATCTGCAGGAAACTTTCACGATGTTCCGGCAGTTTGGGCATTTCAGTTCAATAATCACTGGAATTTTAGGTAGCACAGAAATATCAAAGGCACGTTTCCCACATCTCGGACACTTCATCTTATACACCTGCTCACACCTCCAATATCAGTTCACTGTATGGCAGTGATTCTGCCCACTTGTAAAATCCAAACCACTCATCCAGCTTATGATGTTTTCTTGCTTGACAAGCGTTTCGCAATACTTCGTAGTTTAGTACTACGGTTCTACGTTGATTATAACTGGACGGGAGCAGCTGAATCATTTGCCACCAGTAAATATTCTTTTTAGTTTCCAGATATGTTTCTCGTGCCTTGTTGAGGGCTTTAATCGTGTACATAAAATCTTTGAGAAATTCTGTTCCTTCTTCAGCACCATTAAACAGATGTTCGCACGAAAAGTCATCCAATGTAAATTCTTGCTCTGCAATTTTATGCATTGTAGAGCAAGAATCAGTAACCGTTCCGACTTTGTACGTATCAAACTGTTTCCACCAATAAAGAGGGGCAATTATATCACAACTTACTGTAATCATTCGCATAAACTTCCGATGATCGGTACCTGCCTTGACTAATTTTTGCATTAAAGCCATATCGTTATCCCCAATACAAAACGGATTTTTTCCCAAATCGCTCCATGCCCAGCCACAATGAGAGCAACCCAAATTGTTGCATTTGGTTGTTATGGGTTCCTTGCAATAGCAACTATCCGACTTTTCCCAACTATTCATCGGATTTCGCATTCCCCGTATGGCCGCTTCCCATCCATACACCTCTGTGTTTTCGACTTTTATCATGCCAAGCCCTCCATAAATGCCGCCATAACCGCCTTTGCCACTGCATCCGCTGTTTCATCAAATTGAATCAAACACCGCTTAAACAATTCAGTCTTGAAAGATGCCATTGTGCGATCGTCCATTGCACCTTTTTCACGCAGTTCTAAAAGTTGCTCGTTCGTAAGCATTGACCATAGCAGTTCTAATGTTTCATCGCTCATTTCCAATTACTCCTTTTCGTATTCTAATTCAATCAGCCGCTTTATCGCTGCTAAAGCTGTGTCAATTGCTGCAACATCAGGGCAAAAAGCGTTATCTTCTTCGTCTCCAAAATCAGCTGCAAAGCCCTCACGGTCGCAACGTAAGTCTTCCAGTTGCCCGACTGCATTTATCAATTTTTCAATGGACAGCTGATTCTTTTTAGTTTCCAAATCACCTTCATACCAAATCGAACTCCCATCTTCACAAACCGCAATTGCCGTTATATCTGGCTTGAGAGCAACTGCTGCGACAGTCATACGAATCTCCTCTGATTCAGCACAGTTTGTCCCGATAAATGTCATTGATGCGGCATCTGCATACTTGTCAGCAATCTCAACAATCAGCTTTTTCATGTTTTGCCTCCTGATTTAACTCCATCAGTTTTTCCATGTACCACTCTGCCTTTTCTATATCTTCCGGTCCATTTTTCCGACTTGCACGAAAACGGTATTTATATACGTTGCACATACAGAAATGGCGAACAGCATCTACGCCAAACAATGCGATCATCTCATCAATGCACTCGTACTTTCCTTGATAGTGAAATGGATGATTCACATTATCCGGACTCGGATGAAGCCCGATACTTTCCTTACACATTTTCTCATTCACCACCTTTCAGTTCTTTCTGACAGAAACCAGAACAGCATATCCCTTCATCTGTTATCTGTATTGTTTTCTGCCCTGTATTCTCGCAAACAATGCCACCCTGTTTCTGCGTAATAACCGCAGCAGGTGTCCGGATGACTCTTGTGTTTTTGGACTGGTTTGCATATTTGCAGTTTACACAATCGTTCATTCTGCCTGTCCCCATTCAAAAATTTCTCCAGTTGGTTTCTCATTGCCCCACCGCAATTTTCCATCTCTTGTTGCAAACCAGATATTTTCTTTCGGAATCATTCCGAAAATCCCATACAACGCTTTTTCAATCTCACTTGCATTGTTAAAGTCACGAAATACATTCAACTCTGTCGGACGATCTCCGGTTCGATCTGTCAAATGATGCTCTTCGCAAGCCTGCAAAAAGGCATCAGTGTTGGAACTGTTCGTCTGTACCCATACGTCACCGGAAATAAACTTGTCCCAATCGAAAGCAGTTTCCGGTGCAGAACCCATACAATCAAGCAGCCGTTCCAAAGCCAATTTTGCACCAAAGGCAAAATCAAAAGCATCCTCCGGACAGCACCTTGCAATGCTTGCGTTTACTTTCTTGCCGTTAACATACTGTGTAGCCAGCACTGCGTTCCCATTTTGCAAAATGACAACCTTTGTTTCTTTTTCAATCTTCATTATTTTTGCTCCTTTCATTGAACGGTTGAGGCAGTGACATCCAAGCCAACACCTCATAATTTTCGTCTTCATCAGTTATTTCAAGAATCTTTGAGTAATCCCAAAACTGCCAGTAGTTATTGCCACGCTGCCCATAGTATGTATTACTAAAATCCGTGCATCTGTTTCGGACCGTTATCAATACTTCAGTAAACAGCTTCGGAAGGGAATCTCTCACGCTTATCCAGCCCAATCTTCTATCCCTCCATATATGCCATACTTTTTTCGCAGATCATTGCAGTACCTTTTCAAATCGATGGCATTCATCGTCAATGCAGCGTAGTACGGCGTAAGAATTTCACGCTCAATCGACCGAATTCTACCGGTAGATTCCGGACTACCATCGTACTTTTCCAATGTTCTCCGATAAGCAGAGAATTCACTTCTCAGAATTTCTGCAGCCAAGCGAACATATCCATTGTCAACGGAACCACAGCTTTCCTTTGGGTCACAGTTGACGGGAGTTTCAATTCTCTCACGTTTTAGTTTCTCACGATACTGTTTTTGGTAGGAAAGTACCTCTTTCCGTCTCTGCTGGTATCGTTCTTTGCTACGTTCAGATCTGCAAGCTGCACAAATACGATGAATTTTTCTCCGTTCACCAGTTTGTTTGTTGCGGTCAACAAACTCCCAGAGTGGTTTTTCTGCACCGCATTGTCTACAGATTCTATTCATGTTGTAACCGCCTTTCTGCCATTACAGCAGTTCCTTATCCAAATCAATACCATACTTTTCTTTCAAGTATGTAAGACAGTCCAGCGTAGAATACTGATGGTTCAAAATCCCGACCCCGTCCATTAGCTTGAAATGGTCTTTTACGCCATCCAAAACAGACCGCAGTCGCTTTTCTCCAAATCCGAACTCTTTATTGAGTTCCACCATACAAACGGACATAAACTGGGGAAGAACATCTTGAATTACCGATTCATAAATCTGATCTTTCTTTTTCTGATATTCTTCCTCAACCCTTTGACGGATTTCGCTTTCTCCGATTGTGATAAGCCTTGCTTTCATTGTCCTTACGCTCCTGTTCCATTCTGCCAAGTTCCCGGTTCAGCTTATAGTCAATCATACTGTTCAGTGCATCACCGTAGCCATCTCGGACAAGGTAAATCCGAATTTGCTCCAAGGTAATCAGCAAATCGCCGGTTTCCTCCACGAGATGATTCATTTGCAACGAATTTCCGGGATACCGTTTGATTTTCTGAGCTGCTTGAATGAACTCCGCTGCCTCCTCAACAGTCTGCTCCAGCTGCCTTTCAAAAGTTCTGGCATCTGTTATTTTTGCAATTACGTGCATCTGTTCCGTTGTCATTTTTATTCATTCCTTTCGTCATTCCCTGTTTTATCAAAGGTTCAGTAAAGTCCGCTAAGGGTCTCTAAGAATTCTCGGTTTTCCGATAGCCATTCACTGGCTCGTTCTGGATTTCGATATTTGTGGTGTTGCTGACCTTGATTTTTTGCTTTCTGAATATCCTGCTGACACCATCGAAACAGTGTTGCATAATGATTGCGATAGTGCTTTCCAGTCGATGCCATGTAGCTGGATAAGCTGCTGATTGTCTGCGGCAATTGTGTCCCATACAATTCTGACAGTCGAGCAAATTCGTTCTCTGTCAGCCGAACATTCTGAAAATCACCGAATGTTTTCTTTTCCGAGCGTGCGTCTCCCTCACATAATTCAAAACCTATTGATTCTCTTGTAGTATTATACGGTCTGGTTTTTTGACTGGGGGCATTCCTCTTTTTTGGCTGAGGGCATTCCGTTTTTTTGACCGGCTGGGTAAATTTTTTAGGCCTTTCAGCCTTTGTTTCAACATTCTTTCCACAGCCGCTTTCCACTTTTTGTGGAGAAACACGCTGTTCGATTGCGGTTAAATTTACCCGATAATGATTTCGCAAACCACCGTCATCATCCCTTGTCTGACGTTTCAAAATATACCCCAGTTTTTCAAGCTTGTTCAGAGCATTCAAAACCGTCTGCTTGGTGCATCCAGTCGTTTCAGCAAGGTAGGCAAGACTGCCGGAGCATTCATTTTCACCGTTTTCGGAAAAGCCATAGATCACTGCATACAGCTGTAAAGTTGTCCCTTTCAGCTTTAGCCGGTTAATCATCCAGCCGTAAACGGTATAGTAATTTCCGTCTTTCATCTTTCTTCATCCACCTTTCTGATTTGGAGTAATTCCACTCGTTCCTCATTCAGCAACTCATGAAACCGTTCACGAGCATCCTTTTCATTTTCTGCGAGTACCGTATAGATTCGCTCTACTCCCATGTCCGAAAGATAGCAGCAAAATTCATACTTTTCTGTAGCCCGCACAATAACCCTTTTGTTGTTCTCCATAGTGATTCACTCCTAACCATTTATTTTACTTTTCAAGATGAAAAGTAAGTTGGATGTCGCTGATACGCTCAACGACTCAGAAGCGTGTTGCAATCGCTATCTGCAACGGGAAGCATGATTTTCCAGTCATGAAAACGTGCAGCCACCAATGCACGGTTTTTAAGTCAGCCGACACCGTTGCTTTACATCCACGGTCTACGGATTGCTGGCAGGCTTGGGTCGGGATACGCTCCCGACGGGCATTGTTAGGTAATCACCTATGGCATTCGGGGAGGGTTAAACCCCGTGGGATGCAGTTCCATTTTCTTTCGGGAGGATACTGCTCAAAGCCTCCATTCGGTTCTTGTAAACGATAACCGGACTACCATCGGCGTCTGCTTTCGCATATTCCACTTTTGTCGTAAGTACGCACTGTGACTGGCAAATGCTCTTTTGGCAAGTCACATTTTTACTGGGGTCGCACAAGTATAACGCACTTTCTTTCTGATGCTCTTTCATGGTTTCAATCTCCCTAACTACAATCTTTTAACGATTACTGCCTAAAATTTAACGATTACTCTTAAATTTTAACGATTGCTTTTTAGCAATCGTGGCTGAAAAATAAAAAATGCCTGTCCACGCAACGAACTGAATCGTTACGTGAACAGGCATTTGTCAAAAACCAGCGTATTTTCGGCACTTTTTCTGTTTGGATATAAAAAAAGCACTTAACCTTTTGTATCAAAGGTTAAGTGCAGTTATGGTGGAGGCGATGCGTGACTATCTTTTTTTGCGTATTTTCAAGATTTCGGAAGTGCGACACCACGCAGATGCGTGGTTTTTCGCTATCAAGATCTTTAAAAAATTGTTGTAGATGAAGTCTTCATGTTCTACTTTGGATCGCTTTTATATAGCACATCGTATGGGGATGTTAAGCAGCAGAGCATTTTCCAAACCAGATTAAAAACTCTTTTTTAAGGTAAACAACGTTATACCATCGACATTCTCGTTCTGTAGTTCGTAGACTTCATCTATGTTTAAAAGCAATCCAGTAGGATTTCTTCCGATAATGATATATTGGTTGTTTCCGTCAAAAGCAATGTAACTCCGCATTGCATCATCTAAGAGGATATCAGCGTTGTCAATGATAATCAGCTTTCCTTTGGAGCGTTTTATAGAACTCTTATATGATTTATTCCAATCCAGATAATTGAAGCACTTTATACGTTTATCTTCTGCAGATAGTTCCTTCAAAAAAGAAAATACTGCTGACTTTCCAGTTCCAGAATCGCCGCACAGAAAAGTAATGTTGTTTTCGAGCTGAAAATTTACTTGAAAAGATGTGTGTCTCGTTTTTATGCAGTTTGTGACAACTGGTTTAATCTTCATTCGTCCACCACTCCTTCAAAGCTTCGTAGGAATCTATTTCTCGTGTGCCATACTTGTCACAAACATTGACACTTTTCATTTCAAAAGAGATAAATGGGTAACTACAGTATACATTACCATCTGGAAGCGAATATATTACATCAAGTGCATTATCACCGCATTCGCATATATCAAAAATACGATCTAGATGGTATATAATATTTAGGGCTGTTTTGCATCCAGTGGAAAGTTTGTCAATATTCAAAGCCGTGTTATCGAATCTGGAATTGAATGTATACTTACTCAGCATGATAGAATCATCAATTCTTTTTATAATCTCAACAGCCCTGCTATCCAAGATATTTGCGGTATATTTATTGAAGTAAATGTCATTTAAATGAATCAACTGCATATTCTTTGGAATTGCTTTTCTCTGATAAATCGTTATCATTTACAGCCCCACCTCCTGAAATGCCGCTTGCAGGATAGAATGATTTACCATCTGTTCTATCTTTTCAGAAACTGACAATCTCTTATCGTCTAAACCACATAAATCGTTTTCCTGTCTGTCGTCCCATTCGCAACAACTATTGACAAAACAAAATCCAACTTGCTTTTTATTTGTTTCAAATCCTGTGTTCCTTGTTATTTCTGTAAGAAGCTTTGCTGCAATTTTCTCTGTATTCATTTTACTTTGATATTGGTACATAGATTTAAATAAACTTAACTCATCTGCAGTTCCGCCATCACTTATGAGTTTTACTAATTTTTCTCTTGCCTCTAGTTTATCTTTACGTTGCTCTTTTAAATCATCATTTTCCGCAAACACCCACTTCTCCAGAAATTCAAATGACAGAAGAGAAAACTCAGTATGGAGTTTTTATCGCCGAGCAAGAAATAACGGCGTATGGGACAAAATGATGAAACATCTTGTCAGAGTAACACGAAAACAAGCAGGAAGGGATGAAGAACCGAGTTACGCACTGATCGATTCACAGAGCGTAAAAACAACGTGTTACGGAGAAAATCACGAATATGACGGGGGAAAAAACGAAAGGAAGAAAACGGCACATCGTAACAGATACGACGGGAAATCTCCTATGTATTCGCGTCCATGCAGCAAATATTCATGATACAAAGGGTGGCATATACACTTTTGAAAAGGCACTTTATCGGGATCCGACCATTCAGGCTGGGTGTGCAGATGGCGGTTATAGAGGGACATTTCAGAATACTTTTGATGAATTTCACAACATCAGAATTGATATTTCTATGCAAATGACCCACCGAAAAAAGTCTGTAAAAACGCAGTCAACTATGGTAAAATATAAATAACACAGGAGGCTGATTTTTTATGGCAAGAAGAAAAAGAGAACCAATGAGCGAAGGAAAGAAGAATATCATCGCAGAACTGATCGAGGAATATGATATCAGGACAGCGAAAGATATTGAGGATGCCCTCAGGGATCTGATGGGTGGCACGATACAGGAAATGCTTGAGGCAGAACTGGATGAACACTTAGGGTATCGTTCATATGAACGCTCGGACAGCTCCAATTACTGCAACGGAAAGAAAACAAAGAAGATACGTGGAAATTTAGGCGAAACTGAGATCGAAGTATCGCAGGATCGAGACGGAACATTTGAGCCAAAGGTGGTAAAAAAGCGTCAAAAGGACATCTCCGGCATTGGCATTGAGCAGAAAATACTCTCTCTGTACTCAAAGGGTATGACAACTCGTCAGATAAGCGATACCATCGAGGAGATCTACGGCTTTGAAGTCAGCGACGGAATGGTATCTGACATCACAGACAGGCTTCTTCCGCAGATAGAAGATTGGCAGAATCATCCGCTTGATGCGGCGTATCCGATCGTTTTCATCGATGCAGTACACTTTTCAGCGCGTGATAACGGGCAGATCAGGAAGCTGGCTGCATATGTGATTCTCGCAGTAAGTTTGACAGGTCACAAGGAAGTTTTATCCATACATATCGGAGAAAACGAAAGTGCAAAATATTGGCTTGGAGTCCTGAATGAACTGAAAAATCGCGGCGTAAAGGATGTCCTCGTGATATGTGCCGATGGTCTTTCGGGTATAAAAGAAGCCATAAATGCGGCATTTCCGCTGAACAAACAGAGAAGCGTGTTTCCCAGCGATATGGCACTTTTAAAGGCTTTGTATCTGGCAACCCACGAGATTACAAAGAAGTGGACGATGCCGCTGAGAAACTGGGGCAGAGTTCTTGGCGAGCTGGAGATCATGTACCCCGACAGACTGAACTGAGCCGGCACGGTCAGTCTGTTTCCATTCCGCTACGCTCCATTTCAGCAGACTGACTGTTGAAGAAACTTGAAAAATTACGGTATTTATTGTATACTGTAAAAAAATTGAGCGGCTGTTTTTCAAGCCGCCCCACAATATCGTTTTTTATCACTGTTGTTGAATTTACAGAGATTTTTTCGCAGAGCCGCCAGAAAATCTCTGACGGTCTAATTCAGTGTGCCTTTGCGATGGAAAATGAAACATTTCTCTAACCACTCAGCATTTTGCTGGGTGGTTTTGTTTGTAGGTGGAGATTATGCGGTGTTGCCTAAAATTTATATGATATAGGTATATAGGAGAACTAAATCATACGCTCCTTTCTGAATTTATAGTATAAATATGTTAATTGTGTCTATTCTTAAAAATTACAGTCCAGCTGGAACATTATCATTTCATCCCATGATTTATCTTCACGTTCCTCAACCATGGAAATGAAAATCTTACCGTCATTCGTCTGATAAAGACCGCTTATCCAAGGATAATTTGTGCCGAAAAGTTCACCATCTTCTGCATCTCCGATGTAGTTTCCGTCATTATCCCAAAGTGATATACATCTCATATTACCATCTATAGCTAATATTCCGTTATCTGTCTGAACAGCACCATTAACTGAACCTAAAGTACCATTATCTTCACCAGCAAGAGTTCTTATATATTTTCCATTATGATCGAATACAAAAATTTTATGTCCGCTTTCATCTGTTGCACTTCCGCTTATAAGAATGTAGTCTTTCGTTATAAAAAGATCGTTAACAAGGGAAACGTATTCCGTACCTATTGGAAGATTTTCTCTTTCTACAGTTCCATCATCTTTTAATGTGACTTTGTTTATCTCCTCAGGATGCACAAAATATTCAACTCCAAAGCTGCCATCACGACTTATCGCAAATTTGTCTTCTATTTTTGGTGCATCAGCACTTTTTCCGTCGCGGTAAACGAGTAAAGGCTCCATAAATCCCGAAATATACACGTTACCGTTTTCATCAGCCGACATAAAACCGTAATCTCCTTCTAATTCTACATTTTCTTTTAATTCAGCTTCCGAACCGTTAAGTTTTAATATATAGAGATGCTGGTCACTCAAAGCATACATTGTATCGCCTGCAATTACAACTCTGTTGTCAAAAATGTCATTTGGCAAGATACTTTCAGATGCGACAATCTGATTTGCAGTAAGTTTATAACTGCCTACATTTACCGTACCTGATTTTGTGATAAGCGGCTCGCCGTCCCACGGATAAGGAGCATCAGTTTCAGTTCCGTCAGGAATCGTAAATTCAATGGTATTCAACACACTCCGAATATCATCACTGTCTGCATCACCTGTTATGGTAATTGTTACAGAATTTTGTGACCCTTCATAACGTGTCATATAAACTGTAGATTTTTCGCCCCAATATTCATGATTGGCTTTTACAAAATCCACACCGCCCAAAGTTACTGTATCAACATTGCCCTCAGCATAGTCTTCAAGTTTGATACCATATGAAATAATGTTCTTACGATATGACATAGCATCTTCACTGTTAACATAAATTTCAATACTTCTCTCTTCTTCACCATCACTGTTCAGGGCTTTAAATGTATTTTCTGTATAACTATCAGATTCATATGCATTTTCCGTATCTTCTTCCAGTGTGTCGGGGATATTTGCTTTCCAGTATTTTTTCACAACATTGTAATCTGCATCATTTTTTGTTTCTGATATTTCTTCGGACGATTCTCCTTCCGAGTTCTTTGTTTCATCGTCCGCCGCTTCTGACGAATAAGAAGTGTTCTCTTTATCACTGTTATCTTTCTTGTTTCCACAGGCAATTGCTGTCAGGCATAAGTTCAGGCACATTATGGCAATAATAATTTTTTTCGCTTTCATACTAATCTCCTCCATTTCAACATTTATTAGCCTAATTTTGCAAATTTTTCTGTATAATCAACTATACAGATTACGTACATCTGATTATCAAGTACATTTTATCATCTATATCATCATCTGTAACTACCACATTCGGAGTTTTAAAAGTTATTTTCATAAAATATAAAAAAATCACCCGTTCAATCAAAACAGGTGAGTAAAAATATGTGTGCAATAGAATTTTTTCTGTATAAATATATACAGGAAACCTATGCGGACAAGTTACGATTTATCTTTCAGCATTGTAACAATAAGCTTGCTGTCAATAGCAGTTGCAATCAGTTCCTCCTTATTTTTAAAGCCGCCTTTTTTTATCATCTCACGGATATGGTATCGTACCCCATCACTTGAAATTCCAAATTTCAATCCGATTTCTGCATAGGTCATACCACGAATGTAACAGCGAAGGATTTCGAGCTGTGCAGGAGATATTTCATCAGAAAGCATATTTTCCATTTCTATTACCGGAGAACTGTCCGGAAAAACCCTTTCGCCTGACAGTGTTCTCCCAATGACTTCCAGAAGTTCCTTACTGCTGTGGTCCTTGTACCAGAGACTGTCAGCACAGCCTGCTTTTGCCTTTGCAAGAATATCAGGATCTATAAGAGATGTAATGATAACAACTTTCGTTTTTGGAGATTTTTCTTTAATACGCCTTCCGGCAGCCAGTCCCGAATGCCTGTGGAGTGTCAATACATCCATTAAAACCAGGTCAATGCCTTTGTAACACAGTTTTTCAGCTTCAAATGCATCGGAAACTACGTCAGCCAAATGAAATCTTTCATCATCAGCAATAAGATTGGAAAAATGTTGTTGTATGTACTTGTTATCCTCCACAATAATCGTATTTATCATAATTCATAAAGTTCCTTTCCCGGAATATTCAGAATCAATGCAAAAGCAGGAATATGTGAAATATACATCTCTCCACCTGATGATTCAACGCTTCTGCGAAGTGAGGAAAGTCCACTTCCTTCCTTTGGTTTCTCTTTAGGCACTTCTCCGTTATTTGTAATCACAACTCTTATAATACCGGGCATCTCATGAATACTCACATCTACCCGATTGCCTTTGGCATGGCGAATACAATTAGTAACACACTCTCTCACTGCGACAGCAATAAGATTTTCTGTCTGCATATCAGAAGGAATATTCCCATCAAGTGTGACTTTTACTCCCATTTCCAAAGCATTTTGCTGTACTTCTTCAAATGTATTTCTGAACACAGAACGATTGCTTGAAAGATAGCTTACCGCCTCTTTTAAAGTTTTCAGCTTTGTTTCTACACTCCCCGAAGAACTGCTTATGATATCCTGTATGGTAATCAGGCTGCGTCCAAGCATATCATGTATATAAACTTTCAGGTCAAGGCTTTCCCTTTCACGGACAGTGTCTTCCATACACTCATACATCTTATTCAGCTTTTCATTTGCTTTTTTGAGTTTCTGATTTTCACATTCCAGACTAACATTTTCATTATACACAAAAGTCACATCCTGTGCCGAAAGCTGAGTATAGCCTTTGATTTCCGAGGTTGTCATTGTATGCTTATGAAACTCAAAAATTCTTCCATCGGGAAACTGAAAAAGATTTTTGCTGCCGTTTATGATTTTTATCCCGCTTGTTTCAGGAGGATTCATCAAAGCAGATTCCATTTCATTCAGCATCTGAGGGTGACTGCCAAGCAGTGTGATTCCGATATCACTCATTTTGCAGTTGCATAAAATAATACGCCCGAATGGATCTGCAAAGCAAAGTCCCACAGGCAGATCATCTATTGCCTGTTTTATAGAAAAAGGTGAAAGCTGTTTTTTGCTCTGTCTGCTCTCACTGAATATTCCAAATACCGATCTTATCAGTGCAATCAGTACTATTAAAATAATCACAATAACAGGCAGCTTAATTTTAACTGATTCATTATGATTGCACTGAACCAGACAAGTTAGCAAAGCAAGATAAATCAGAATAATAATGGATTCCAGTAAAATATGTATTACTTTGCGTCGATAGAACATTTTATATACAAACAAGGCGATACTGCACAAAGCAGATAAAAATACAAACAATATCAAAGCTGTCTGTTCAGTGTGAGAAAGTGCACAGAAGAAAGTCATGTTTCACCATCTCCTTCCAGTTCAAGAACAAGTACCCATTCATCTTCATAAGTAATTTTCACATTCGGATAGGATTCCTGCACGGTTTTAATCTCATCGCCGCAATCAGCAGCAACTCTTATACGTAGCTTGTTATTGATTACGCCGATACTCACCATAACTGAACGCAGGCTTTCCATTACCTGTTCAATTGAATCTTCAAAAAAATCATATGCCCTCGTTGCCGTTTTTCCGGAAAGATATTTTCTTTCTGTATCAATATACATATTGCTTGTAACATTCATAAGCTTTAAAGCATTGACAGATTCACGAAAAGCACAGATGAGTTCTTCTTCCGATATCTTATGTTCAGCATATTCAGACAACGCCAGATGCTTGCGTCGTTTCACAAAACTGCTTAGTACAGCAATTTCAGCAAGAATAATATTGGAATTATAGGTATCCCTTCCGGTTTTTTCATATTTCTTTACCAATAATGAGATTTTGTCAATTTGCTTTTGCGTCGCTTTTACGAGAATGTCATACATACGATTTTATTCTTCAATTACCTGCCATTTGTTTTTGTACTCATATTCCAGTTTCAGAAGTGTATTGCGTTCTTTTAATTCTTCCTGTAATTCTTTCAGTTTACGGCGTAAAAACAGCAATTCTGAAATATCTTCTGTCCAGATAACGTGTCCTCCGGTAATTGACATATTATGGAGCTGCTTTCCTTCTGACAGCATAACGGACTCATTTAGAGCTTTTTTCATCTGCTCTTTTGTAATCTGTTCAGAATCATCAGATGCATAACGTACTTCATAATTATTATCAGTAATTTTGGCATTTATATTTGTCAGGGCATTGAACATCTCATCATATTGTGAATTGGCTGGTATCAGTCTGCACCTGATAAAACTTTCCAGTACAGCTATATATAAAAGCGAACAGGCTATGCTCATGTCTCCGGCAACCAATCTCAATGCAGGTATTTCAAGTACATAGATAACTTCATATATCAGCATGATTCCTATTGGTATCAATGGAGGAATAATAAATCTGTTTTTTTCAGGAATACGGCATTTTATAAATAATGTCACCAGCATGATCAGCGTACAGAAAATTTCCCAGCACACCGTAAGCCAGTAAAACAAGCCATATTCATATTGATCATCTGTCCAGACAGCAGAACTTTCAGGAAAGCAGAATACCATCTGATGCATATCATTGGTCATAACCAAAATAAAAAACAGGATAGTTGGAACAAAAAAAGCATATGCCCATCTCGGCAATTTATATCCTACTGGTTTTCCAACCAAAAATGCAATAAAAAGTCCAAAAAGCGGAATGAAAAGAAGAGGAGCATAGTACAGGTACCAGATATAACGGTTGATAACTGCATCTGTGATAATGAAGTATTTCAAAGTTTTAAGAATAATCCAGAATATCATCAGAGAAGAGATGCATATCAGATATTTTTTTGTTTGCTGCTGGATAATTCTGCGTTGGACTGAAACACCCCACATAGAAAACAATATTATGTGTATCATACTGCGGATAAACTTAGTGATAGTAATATCAACATTCATCAATCCTAATAGGCGGAATATGTATGCAACCACTAAAGTTAGGAGTACCGCAATCAGTAAATATTTTTCCTTTTTCATATTTTTCATTATTTTATATTACTTTAAAATTGTATATGTTCACTTTGTTTTAGAACAACTGCCTGATTGACTTTGTTGCACTTGACTGAATATTATATCTTTATTTTATTATAGCATTCTTGCATACAAAAGTCAAATAATATTATTAAGTATATTGGTAACTATTCAGTTCCCCGTAAAAGCATAGAAAATCCACAATGTTGAAAGCTCAGAAAACCAAAAATAAAAATTGTCCATTTGTCAATTTACAAGAAGTGCATAAGTATGCTATACTAATAAAAAGTAACCGCAAACCACACCCTAACGTTGACGAGGCTCTAAAAAAGTGGTAAAATAGTTCCAAAGGGTTCAACCCGAAAGGAGCTGAGAATATGCCAACGATCAGAGAAGTGAAAACCGAGCTTCGTCACAGGAAGTGGGCAGAGCAGATACAGGAATGCCAAAGCAGATCGTACCGCTGAGTGTTTCTCAAAGTGTCACCTGCACTACAGCCACGGTGAAAACAAAATGTATTGCAAGTGGTGCTGAACCTGAGAAGGCAGAACCGGCTGTTTCACAAAAGATGATCGTCCACAAAGACGGGATCGAGGTCGAAATGCCGACAGATATCTCCGAGGGGCTTCTCCTTACGCTGCTGAGAGGTCTGAAAGACTTAAGGCAACACCGCACAATTGCCAAACGAACAAAAATATGAAGGCGTTTTGAAATCGATTCGCTTCGCTGTAAATTCCCTGACAACTCCGTCCAGCAGACCGAAACCGCAGTCCAGACTGAAAACAACGCTTTCCCGATACACTGTAATGCTTTTGATATAATTTCTGATGAATGTACGAAACCGAAAGGGTTCTTCCTGCAGGGCAAAGAAAGAATCGATCAATCCACAGAAGTCTGCATACCCGACAGCTTCTAATTCCTGCAAATTATTCCGACTGCTTTCGAAAGCGATTCTCTGGGATTCCAGCGTATTGATCTGCTCACAGATCTCGATCGTTTTCTCCTTACTGCTTTGCAGCCGAATGTATTCCAGATTGAGTTTGTCCAGCTGTTCGTCCAGTGCTTTTCTCCATGCAGGAAGTTTTCGGTTATGCCTGCTGATGCACTGATTCAGATGCCGAATCTGCTTTTTCATCTATGCTTCGCAAAACAGCTCCTGTTCCAAAAGTGCCACCACGTAGTGATCCAGTTTTTCACTGTCTATCTCTTTGAAGTTACAGCAGTCGCTTCGGTGTGCTGTACAGCAGTAGGTATGCCGAATCGTATCTATTGCGGCTGAAACGATCTAGTTTATGCACTAAAACGATGTCAAACAATCCTTTTCCGCTGTCTGTGATCATACGCTGAAAGCTTGGTCTGCGGTCATTGGTGGCTGAGTATGCTTCATCTATATAAGTCTCTACGATTTTCCACTTGTTATGATCGCAGAATTCCTTCATTGCTCTGATCTGTGCATCGATAGACTCGGTTCTCTGATGATCTGAGGAAAATCTGGCATAGAGAGCAACTCGTTTGATCTCAATCATATTCTTTCTCCTTCTGCTGCAGCATTGTTATTGTATCACGTTTTCCATGAAAATGCTACTATTTTTGGAGATTTGAAAAGAAAATCTTCACTTCTCACAAATCGATGTGGGAGCTAAGGTAAAAAACTACAGCTTTTACAAACCAAACTTGTTTCCGATGAAAAATTGACAGTCCCGAACGTCACCACTATCTGATTTCGCATATTTTCAGAGTAACGTCGAGCATCTGCATTGATCTTTTTCAGCAGAAGAAAAACACCCTCTATGACTCCATTTTACCGAAACTTTATCAGAATCGATTGGCTGCCACAAAAGGTGCTGTTTTTGCTTTTTCTCGTTTTTCTTATATTTCCATAACTATTATATTTATATTATTTTATATATGATATAAGACAATATTAAAATATATAAATATATAAATATATAGATGATTGCCCTCTTTTGAGGGCTGTCAGCAGAGGAGCGCTAGCGAGTGTATGCTGGCATTGCTCGATGCAATCGGGCGGCACGGTAGTGCGTAGTTATATAGTAGGTTGGAAAATATGTTTTGATAAAATAAATATTCATTTATATATAATTCGACATGACATGCCATAGTATTCGGAAATGCAATTATAGTTGATTCCTTATCTCAGCATCGGCTTTAGGCAACGCATATTTCAATAAATTGTCTGATATTGCAATTACATCCGAAAAATTTCTACCATATTGCTTGCTCCACATTGCTGGGAACACCATTATTTTATGTGATTTACCATTTTCAATTAGGAAGTGCTGATTTTCACGAGTTTCAATTCTATAATCTGATCCAAGAGCATTTAATGGCAACAGCAATTTTTCTTGTTCTTCATAGGATAATTGTTCTGGAAGAATAGAATGTTGACACCAATTTAACAATTGTAGTGCTGCAAATCGATCTAAATTACTCTGTACCCTTTGATTCCAAAAATGCATCAAACATTCATGACAAGCACTATCACACTTTGCCGGGCATTCGCTCAGTACCTTCCTGATTTCAGCCATTAATTCCTCAGTGCGATCTGCTAATGCAGAACAGTAACCTGCACCGCTTGACAAGCTGTCAAATAAGAAAACATCAACAAAGGCTTTTTCCTGTGCATTATCATAACGCAGGCGATAACCACTTCGTATTTCATTGAATTCGATATCCAAAAGGCGACCGCCTGCAAGTGTCATTGCTTCTGCCATAGTCTGACCTGCTCTGTGAATCCATAGCTCTTTGGGATCAACATTAATTTTATCATATGGTAAAGCTATCTCGTACACAACCATATCTGTTCTGAATTGACTGCCCAAATAAGTATTGGTAATTTGTGAAGCAGAATGACGGCAATCAAACTTGTTATGTGGATGCACAAAAGGCTTTAGCAATTTAGAAAGCGGAACGGAATCATCACCCGGGACAGCGGCTCCACATTCCTTGCATACCATAAAACCTTTTGATTTAGGACCTTTGTTCACGATGATAAGCGGATCATCGTCACGCTTTGAATACCTGAGATTATCATATGATTTTACATCTATCATTTCCTCTTCTGTGGGTGTTACTGAATAACTTGGATTTTCAGCATAGGAAATATCAGCATCATCATCGTTTTCACTTTGTTTTCTGCCGTTAACCGGAGCAAATCCCCATGGTTTCAACACAAACTTCTGCTGAATGTTGTCATTTCCACAGAATGGGCAATTTTTCACTGGCGAAAGCCCCATCCAGTTACATGACTGCTCTTCACAAATATAAAGTGTTCTATAATAATCTGTACTCGAAAAATAAGGTCGAGCCGGATGTTCTTGCTCTCCGGGTTTGAATTTTGAGTGGAAACTGTAAATACCACCTGATTTATATACGTCTTTATTGATAACAATAATTCTACCCGGAGCATATTCACTAATTGCCATATCCAAAGAACGATCAGGCTTTTGAACAATTTTCTTTCCCTGATTATCCTCGACATAAAAACCAATTACATCCTTCGGAAACGAGTATGTTGGAAAAATGCCTTCTTCCAAAAGGGTATCAAGAACTGTCTTTGATGAATCACCACTACTTTTATAATTCTCGGGAAAACTTTCAACTTTATGCTTTAGAGCCTCCATTTCTGCCAAAAATTTATCCTTGTATTGGTTAAAATCAAAATCAACACCGTCTGGAATCAGCGCACCCATATCAAAATCCTCAGTTTGCTTACTGAGTATATAATCTGAGAATTGTGAATACCATTGTGTATAGAATTTATCTATCTCTTGCTGATCAACACCACTGTAAATGCTATCAAAGAATTCGGTGATTAGCATAACATTAAAATGTCTTGAAACCAGCTTTGCATTATGAACATCTATCCAAGGTGTACGAGGTTCTCCTGAAATGATTTCTTCAGGATTATGGAAGTAATAGCTATCATGTGGACGATTATCTGCAAAGGTCACAATAGTTGATATTGCGGTGCTTTTACGACCTGCACGACCTGCTCTCTGCTGATAATTCTCTCTCATAGGAGGAATATTTCTTAATCCAACAGCAGTGAGAGAACCTATATCAATACCGACTTCCATCGTTGTTGTGCAACTAAGTATATCAACAGGGCGGTCATTATTTACATGAACATTCTGGAAACGCATTTCGAAATCTTCGGTTGTAGACCAAGTATTATCTCTTTGATCCTTATGCGATAATTGAGCTGTATGCTCCTCTGTATTAATACGAGTCATAAGAGCCTGCGAATCACCTTTTACCGCTTTAAGCACAGGTAAACGCCAGAAATCAATGCCCCTAAAATCGTCAGTGTTCATTAGATGAGGCTCACCTTTACCGCAATGTGCACATTTTCCCCATACCGTGTATGGGAATACTCCGCTGCACCGAGGACATTTATACCACTCATGTTCGGCATCATAATGTAATGAAACTACTTCCATATTTAAGTAGTATGTTGAAGTATAATCGCCTTTAGCAAGGAATTTACTAAGTTGTTCAGCAATTATATTAATCTGTTCCTTTGAATACCCATGTTCTATCAACAATGACTTAATTCTTGTGGGAAGTTCGGTTTCATTTTCAATGCCTAATCTTTGTCTATATGCTGTTAAATTTCGACGTGTAGAATCCGGTATATCAGAGCCTATGGCATATTCAGAAGTCATTATTTCCATTGCCCAAGCGGCAAAAAGTACTTTAAACTCTTCTATTGACATTGAAATATTAGCATCACTAAAAGATTCTTCTATTTCATCAAATGTTTCTCCGTCAATATCACAAGGTTCGATCCAACATAGTCCTGCATCGGTCAACGAACGGAAATTACTACAAAGCTGGCGAAGTAAATGTTCATTATATTGATCAGGTTTATGGCTGAAGTATTTCTTTGCCATCTTGTCATATTTTAATGAATCGCCCTTCTTTTTGTAGCGTTCCTCCATTTTTTCCAAATCTTTAAGCAGGTCAATCTCATTATTTCCATAAAAGAACCTTAACCCATTCTGGTATGCCACCTTCAAAAAGAAGGTATACAGCAAAGACATGGTAGGCTCTTCATCGTTAGATTCTGCCCATTCCTGTAGCTCTTTCGCAGCCACAGTCAGTGCTTTCTTCATTGCATCTTCATCAGCAGCTCTTGTTAAATCTCTTGCGAGAACGGCTGCTTTTTGTCTGCTATCAGAGAAAAGAAGCACTTTACGCCCTTGATTTACAAGATCAGCGTATTTAGGCACAGGAGGCTGAACATAAAATTGCTCAGATACAATATTAAAAAACGGTTCGTTGCCTTTAGTAATAAAATCGGTAGCGTCAAATCTATTTTTTTCACACTTAGGACAACTTTTAAATGTTAAGGTATCAGGTCGACCTTTAGATACAGCAGTACAATAGGCAACATGAAGAAAACCATCTTCGTCGGTATGATCATTATAAGAATCAATTCTTCCAGCGAGTGTGTTAAGCCAACTTACAACCATATCTTTTTTCTTTTTGAATGTTCCATCGTTTGGAATTATGTAAAAAAGGACTTCCTTTAAATTCTCCGTAAACTGAATTCCCGGTTCATTCCATACAAAAGGATTCGAACCTTCCGAAATATCCATGTATCCACGGAGGAATAAAGCACCGCAAGATCGTTCGTTTAACAGTTCGTATATCATACCTCCGCATTCACATCTTGTACCAGGTTTATTTAAGTATACTCTGCCCAGTCCTAAACTGCCATCATGATTTTTATGCTTACACGTAGGGTTTGAGCAAGCGAAGATACCCTGTAATCCACGAAACATCATGTGTAATCTTGCAGGATATAATACTTGATTATTAGCATTTTTAGCAAGAGGAGCAATTGCAAGAAAGGCACTCGTAGCTTTTTGAGCGATTTCAGCTTCGTCATTCGGAAACACTTTTAGAGCAAGCTGATTAAAGCTCATCGCATTTCCTCTTGTTGCTTGCATGATCCTACGCATAGGATTTGTATTGAATAGGCATTTGTACAGCCATACTTCAACAGATTTTTCATCGCCAAAGTCGCAATCTATATTAAATTTTAATCTGTTTGCAAAGTCTGCAATTGCTTTTTTCTTTGTATCCCAGTCGCCTTGCAAAGAATCGATGTCAAAATCAAATAAATCTTGAGCCTTTATCTCCGAAGCAGTTAATTCAATTGGCTCTTCTTTTCCACGAATTATCTTGAAATTGTTATCTTTCTCGTTCTGAGCACTCAGTTCACGGGCAAACTTATAAATTGGTGTATCATCAGACGGAACACTGGCACTTGTCAGTATAAACTGAACACGGTCACGTCCAATACCGAGCTTATGAAGCACTCTTCGGATAAGTAAAGCTACTTCGCCACCAGCAGAACCCCTATACATATGCGCTTCATCAATAACGAATAACAGCTTATTACCATCTGAAGCCTCAAGCCAATTACGAGTAGATTGCCAAATTGATTTTTCAATTGGGCGCATAAGCATATACTCAAGCATTGAATAGTTAGTGATAAGAATATCAGGACAGAACATCTGCATTTCATGTCGGGTAACAAGTTCTGCATCATTAGGATCAGTTAGTATTGCTCCTTGCTCTTCCAGCCTATCTGCAAAGCTTGCAAGATCAGCTTTAGAAGGATATTTACCCAATTCTCTAAGCTTATCTTGTACCTCTTTGGACTGTTTAAGAATATCTCTTCTAATAGTTTCAGCATACCTTACGTTTTCGTCATAATTATTTTCGCCTGGATAAGGAGTTCGTCCGGTATACATTCCGAACTGCGGAATACGAGAACCCGGAGCAATTTTATGAATTACATCATGGAATCCATTCTTGCCGTTACCGATCATTTTTCTAAGACGACCCATCTGATCGGATACAAGTGCATTCATAGGATATAGCATTATTGTCCGAATGCCCCTTATTCGCCATGTTTCAGGCGAATGCATTAGTTCCATTAATAGTTTTGTAGCTAAAGGCCACATAAAACATTCTGTTTTACCGGAGCCTGTTCCAGTGGATACGAATAAATCTTTTCCTCTGTAATAATTTTCTAATGACTCGATCTGGTGAAGATACGGATTTGCAAATACCCCAAGATTTCTATTAATCATTTCTTGAAGAACAATTTTGACATCATTAGGCAGATGCTCAGATTTGTTTATGCCATCCGGAACTGACAAATAGGCATGGTTAGCTTCAATATAAGGCTCTTGATACAGCAACCCTGATTTCTCTAACTCGGATAAACAAGCAGAACGCAAGGAATCATTTTTTCCGAGATATACCGTGCTGATATAATTTATAAGTTTATTTTTCAACGCTTCATGTGTGCTTTTAACTCCATATTTATCCATGTTATTCCTCCTCTATTCGTATGCCTAATGCCTCAAAATACGGCTTGATATAATCCCAAATACAACCGTACATTGTCCAACAAAGCATATCGTTTATTCGATTAAAGGGCCATGCATAACTTTCAAGCATTATTTGTTCTTTAATAGGAAGATATGTAGATAGTTTAAGATAAATATGATCACTATAACTTTTAGCAAAAGCAACTACACTGTTATTTGCTTTTTTTCTTAATGCAAGCATTATTCTTATATGATACCCTTGTTCTTGTAAAAATGGATCTATTCTGTGCATTAGCTTACTCTTTGGCTTTAGTAAATAATACTCGTATCCATTTTTGTTTATCGTTAATCTGCCAATAATAACCTCGTCAGATACATTAGGAAGCGAATTATCCCAAGCCGTGTAGTTGTTTCTAGATCTATATGCAGGATTAAAATACATCAATTCATTCATTTCAGAAGGCATAACTGACCACCATATGTTTTTAAGAAATTCCTTTAGCCACTCTTCAGCACTTTCACTTACTTCTGATTGCGTTGCGAAATCATTCTTACAAAGCGTCGATATTCCTGAGTAAATGATGTTTTCACCTAAGACTTCACCATATATCGTATCATATCCTGAAATAAACTGCTTTCTATGTGTAATGGAAAGTGCCAAGTTAGTATCAAAGCCCTCGTTTAATAGGTCACCATGATTCAACAATCTGTTTCTTATAATTACGACAGGATTTTCATCGCCATCCTCAGTGTTAAACCATGGTGCTATCTCCGGATTCAGTTTAATGAGCGATTCTAAAACAGAATTACCACGTTCATATATATGTCTTCTGCTCACACCTAAAAGATGATTTTCTTTACTACCAATCGGCTGATCCATAGCGATAGCTTTTACCCAGCTTGACATTGCTGAATATATTACTCGGCACTTAAACGAAGTCATTTCTTCACCATTATAACTTTTAAGTCCGAGATCAGCAGCCATTTGGTCTATAATTGAATTCATTTCTTGTTGTTCCTTAATAATTTAGTCGAGTAATTTTTCGCCACTTCCTATTCCATTTTCGTGGAATAATTCCTTTAAACGATCAGTATTGCCGATTGAACGAGCTGTGGCTATAAGTTGCATAAGTATCAGATTGCTGTCATTTAATGAAGTATTGTATATTGATAAGTATCGTGAATACATGCCGATTTGCACATTACTCAATATTTCTGTAAACTGCTTGATTGCTTTTTTGATATTCTTATAAGTCTTAGTATCAATAGCTCTATAAAAGTCGAGACTATTAAGAATGGAAAATGAATGTAAAGGCTCAACTCCATTTTTCTCAAAGCCGCTATCTCCATCAATAAAAATTGCACGACTCCATACTCCGGGCATAAGCATTTTTGATGGAGTGCCTTCCAATGATAGGAGTATAATAACATCATTCCAGTTTTGCATAATACTTGAAAGTGCATTAAAAAGACTAATAGAATAATTATCAAAAATTCCGTGGATAAGATATACCATAGGCGATGTTTTGCTAATATTGTTATCGATAGCGGTGGACAGTTCCTCAATGCGGATTCCCTGGGTAGGGATAAACATTTCAGATACAGTACCGTCATTTAGAACAGCCGCCAAACACTGAGCTATAAGTTTGGCATTTTCACTTATAACCAATGGAACCTTTTCAAAAATTCCAAAACTGACAGCTTGTGATATTTCGATCGATTGCTCATTATTATACCCGATACGTGTCAGATTTTCGCTGAATTCATCTTCAAATGTATCAACATCATCAATTTTTCCGTCTTCCACACAATCAATATGCGAATTGAAAACCGATAATTGATTTGAAAGCAACTTTTCGTTTGTAACAACAGTGGAAGATGATGGGGATACGAATGCCATACTACTAATAAAATCAGCAACATTTTGTTTTGCCTTTTCAATTTTCAGAGAAATCTTGGCTTCAACTTCTGATGCAAGCTGCTCTTTCTGACTTAGTGCTGATTGTAATTGTTCCACTTCATTAGATAACTTATCTCTATCAACTGTTAATTGATTTATTTCACTCCGTTTGCTTGCAACTGAACTTAATATATCATTTAGTTTAATTTCAGCCTCAGCAAGCTGTTTTTCGTTTTCGATTTTCCATTCATCTGTCAACTGTTGCTTACATAAATTGAGTAACTCTGCATTTCCTTGTATAGCACGAGAAATGATAGTTGTATCAATATCGGCAGCTGACAAGTACTTGTCAGTCAAACTGATAAAACCATCAATGTATTCTTGTGCTGTTTCATTCGAGCAATTGTAGGAAAGCGACAATTCTTGAACTATAGCCTGAGTAGGAATAGCCATCAAATAGTTTCTACAGTGCTGAACTTCTTTTCTTGATAGCCCATATTCACGAAGATTAGAATTAGTAACCCGAGAAATGATAAGGGATTTAACCGCTTCATAAGGATCGCAAACTTGAAAAATAGACTGTGGTATTCCGAACGAGGAATACTTATAAATTCTGATGCCGGCAAGTTCAATTACGTCAGATAGCTTAATGCAATACTGTGGAAGTGTATAAACATTCGATTTAAGGGTTATTTTATTATTAGCACAGTCAAAATTAGCAGATGAGCAAAGTAAGCCGTTTAAGACAGAATCTGCTTTATATACAAACAACAGCTTACTGCAAGAAAATTGCATTGATATTCCGTTTTTTAGCAAGGAAACTACATCGTCAAGTGCTTTACAATTTGACAACTGAACTATCTGCGTAAGTTGAATACTATTGCAAAAGTCAGTTTCTACATAATCTTTGCTAGGGTCAGTATCTCTGGGGCTAACATTCCAATTCCAAACACCTATAGCTTGATCAGCATCAGGTCCATTTCGCCAATATAAGCGATCTCTATTAGAAAAATAATGTGAAATTGTTTCATCAGCAACAAACGGAATAATCTCTCCGCTCACCGTAATATCAGCAAGTCTAGATATCCATCGCTGGCCATTGTAATCATATAGAATTTGACCTATTGAAACGTACTGATAATTAGAAACATAGGACGGAGATACTTCGTTTCCAACATATCTTTCCAGTTCTCGATAATGCTCAAGTTCATGTTTCATATCAGATATAGTTGATTCGGCTATATGGAGCTTATTAGTCATATTGCTTAATAAACCTTGATCATTCTGTAATTGTTCATTTACGCCATCAAGTTCAAGTTTTAATGCTTTCTCACGTTCTTTTCCTTCATCCAATTGTTTACTGATTGTCTGGATTTCAAAAGTCAGCTTTTCAATTTCCGTATTTTGTAGTTCAGTATTCTTTTCTTCAAGAACAATATCAGAGGTTTTCTTAATAAGAGATAATGCATCGCAGAGTAATTTCAAATAATCATCTGTATATTCTCGCTCAGTCAACTTGAAGTATAATTCTATCCTATCGCAGAAAACGCAATCGGGAATAGTTTTTAGGAGAGCTTCTCCTGATGAATAACCTTGTTTTTTGAGCAAATCACAGTTTTCTTGAATCTGCGACAACCACATGGTAACTGCATTATTTATAAGTGCTTGAATAAACGGCTTGTTTGCATATTTGACAAGAAACACTGCTGTTGATTCATCTGTCATTTTCTTTACAGTAAAGCCTGGTTTTATCTTGTTAAATTCTTTTGGGTATCTCTGGAGATACTGTCTAACTTGCGGAAAATCCATATGTTCACAGATATATCTTGTTTCATCTGCTGTTAATTTTGTAAAGTCGTACATATGATTTCCTCTCTTTCATCAGCTTATTTGTTATTTGATATTCCGAGCGATAAATCCAATAAGCGCAATTGTCGGACTGTTTCAATATGAAGCATATCATTAACCATTGTTCTAATTATTGCTTGATAGATTTTGTCATACTGTTTGCATTTTAAGTATTGCAATATATGGTTTACCCACAAAGGAATAGGTATCAATTCTCCCGTCGCAGACGTCTTGATCTTTTGAGAAAATTTATTTATATCTGCATTCAATGCTATTTTATTAGTAAATTTAATGCAATTATAGATATTGGAACCTATAAGTAAAAATATTTCAGCAATTCCTTGATTTTCGGATATTTTGGTTTGCTGTTCTCTAATTAAGAAGTGCTTATAGACTTTTTCGGAAGTGCCGAAATACAAATCAAATTTGCTGTTTGATTTTAACAAAAAGCCTTCAGCAACTTCACTTTTGCATATTTTAATTAATTCATTTTCTTCTCCTGCTGAATTAATAAAAGAAAAGTCATATGAATAGCTGCTATGTTGAAGTGCCTTAGCAATAAAAGCTACTTCTCTTCCAGCATATTTTCTGTCCACAGATAAAATTGTTGGATAAGAGCCGAGCGATAACTCAACTGTATGAACACCCTTTGATACAGTTTTTACTTCTTTTCTGTATACGGCATTACCAGAATAAGAAAAAACATTTGGCTCAGCATTACCACTTGAAACTACGCAAACTACATTTGAATCATTTTTTACGGGAACCATATAATCCTGCTGAACAACTGGCGGCCATACAGGAATCAACTCTGGTGGGCATTCTAACAGCCACACGCCAAAATTCGACTTCATATATGAGCTAATATGCGTAAAATCTTTTGTGTTATCAACTGACACATCAATCATAAACTTTATTATTTTGAAAGCTGTCTTATTGATTATGATCTTTCCAATTGTTGCTTGTCTGATATTTGAATGATAAAAAAAATTATTTTTAACAACGGCATAGTAATATCTGTTTGTAGATATGCTATCACCTCTACGAACCTTTTTCCCACCTGTTTCACTATAAGAAAAAATAGCACCGTTTGATTCAAAACCATCTGCATAATCAGACCATTTTCTTTGCAGTTCAATGAACTGTGTTCTTCCTTCAATTGAAATTGAGTAGTTCTTTCCGTACAATGGAATGAAGTTTACTGGTATAAGTGTGGTATTATCCGGCAAGAAATTGGATGGATCGACTTTGACGGTTCTACATTGCTGATATGAGGATATTTTAACTGTACAGTCGAATTTTGCAGCATTGTCTAATGTTCTACTTCCGAGAGCCGGAAAACCTATATTAAGTTGAAAATTTCCTGTACTAATTTGAGTAATAAACAAAGGTAAACCAACTCTTTGGCTTAAGGTGAGATTTAAGCGACCGTCAACTCGCTTATCACATTCAGGTGTTCTATCAGTCTTTTCCTGATGATAAAACTGATTGGGATGACTTCCGCCCTTAGCACGAAAGAAAACTATTTCATTACATTCAGGACAGTAAAAACGTGTGCGACGTTTTGGAATATAATACTGGTTATCAAAATCATCAGCATTTACCTCGATTTCAGCCCCAATTTCATACCTGTCAATCGCATACTTCATTATTTCCACCCCTATCCATGAATAGTATCGTATTTGATATGGTTATACAAACCCTTTATAACTCCCAAACCCCAGCATATACACCGCCATAGCTACAGCAAGATTCTCATCATCAATGTTCTGTTTCTTAGCAAGTTCTTTCAGCTCGTCTATGACAGTATCGTGTGGGACAACAGATTCTTCCAACTCATCTACTGCCTTTTGAATGGTAGATGGCAGCATCATACACATTTGATAGAAAGCATCTTCCTGCCCTGTTACAAGAGCATAGAACTGGTCAAGACTTACACGTCGAATCAATTTATGACCGACCTTTTTCTTATCAACGGTAGTCTCCCATTTGATGTTTTGCGACTTCTGAGCAATAGCTTCAACAAGGAAACAAGCACAATCATCGTCGTTAAGAAGCTGGTTTTGCATCTTAATAAATGTTTTCCCTGCTGATGCAGAGTTCATAGTGTTATGTTTGTTCTTCATCTCAACATAAATAGTATGTACTACGCTGCCATCAGGCAAAGAAATGCCATCTGGATTTTCGTAGATTACATCCCAGCCGCCTTCTTTTCCATTGTCGGGAACACGGCAATTGTCAATATACTGAAATATACGTTGATGAAAATATCCGATGTCATTGTTATTGGATTTGTCACGCTGACGAAAAATCTCATTGCTTATGATTTCTTCCCACGAAGCCTGATAGACTGTTTTGTCAAATATCAGTTTGATAGGATCAATAATATTCTTGTTAAAGCGTTTCAAATCGAAGGATTCAAGCTTTTCACCATATTTTCCAATAGTTTTCTTAACGTGTCTTGTAAAATCTTCCTCACTAATAAAACTCAAATTCCACATTATAATAATTCCTCCAACGCTAATTTAATTTGTTTTGCAATATCATAGGCAAGATTTACGGGAACGGCATTGCCAACTTGTTTATATTGAGAACCGATACTTCCGCAGAATTGCCATTCATCAGGGAAACTTTGACAACGGGCGTTTTCACGAATTGTAAAAGGACGTGCTTCAAGTGGATGACAGCGATCTGTTTGTTTTTGACTTGGAGAGGTGAGTACTGTGAGCGAAGGTTCATCAAGACTCAATCGGCGAAGAATACCTGTTCTGCCACCCTCCATGTACCAACAACTTTTCATGTATTCTTTGGCAACATCTTCGGGAATATCTCTCCAGTAACCACCCGGAGGAACAAGTTCAAATATCTTACGTTTATATTCCGAATATGGTGTACCATCGCTTTTGGGACAATCGAGTAGAATATCACGTAGAACGGGCTTGTATTCATGAGGTGCAGGAAAAGTAAACTTAATTTGATTGGTTAAGTCATTTCTGATGCCTATAGTGATAAGTCTCTCACGCTTTTGAGCAACACCATAATTCCAAGCATTTAACACTTTTTTCTGAATGGTATATCCGGTGCTTTCAAAAATTTCAGTAATAGTTTTGTATGTTCTGCCTTTGTCGTGCGTTAGCAGACCACGTACATTTTCAAAAAGGAACATCTTTGGTTGAAGTTGTTCTAAAAACTTTGCATAGTGATAAAACAAGGTTCCACGTGCATCCTCCAGACCAAGTCTTTTACCTGCATAAGAAAAGCTTTGACAAGGTGCACCCCCCGACAAAAGATCAAGCTCACCACGTTGCAAGCCGAAATATTGTTGCAAATTAAGGCAAGAGATATTCGCAATGTCATCATTAATGACTCTCCATTCAGGCCGATTTCTGCGGAGAGTATCAGATGCATCTTTGTCTATCTCTACAAGACCGAGGGTATGAAACCCAGCCTTTTCTACTCCAAGAGCAAGACCACCTGCACCTGCAAAAAGTTCAATGGTAGAGAACGATCTTTTTTCCTTTTTTGTAGTAATATCCATAATATCACCAATATTGCAATTTAGAACCATGCAAATCTTTTCAAGACTTTCAAGAGAAACAGTTTCATTCTTTCCCATACGAGCCATGACATTAAAACTGATACCCGATGCTTCTTTCAATTCAGTTTTATTCATTCCTTTGTCTATTAATAACTTCCATAGATTATTGTAGCTTACTGCCACCATATTTTCTTCCTTCCTGTATTCTTTGATATAATAATGGGTTATAAAAATTATATCATAAAAAGTCGAAAAAGTCAATTCATCTCACGAAAGCGTTAGATAATCTTTTCTAAGAAAAAATGCATTTCAATTATATTTCTTGAAACGCTTTACTTTGCAGGCACACCTATATTTAGAAAAAGTCTATTTTGAGCGTTTCCAATTTTTATCAATTCAAAGTTGACCTTCCAATCTGTCTTCATGTCTTTATCTGTAACTTTCTTGCTACAATGTTTTATTCAAAGTTATTATACCACAATATGTCGAAAAATTCAAGTGATATGTGCATATTTTTATCGAAAAAATCAACTATTTAGAGATAGCTTATTTTATTTCAATCCGGCACACCTGCCCCACACCAATCACCATCCCATCTACAAACTTCATCACTCGCTTCTCCGCATCATAGAATCGAAAATTCCCGGTATAGGTCATATACCTGCCGCCATCTTTTTTGGCATCCGGTTGAAAGTATGTTACCATTACCAGCGGACGTTCTTCCTCATGCTCCAGCAGTTTCTGAAATGCCTGATTCAGTGCATCGATAGCGTCTTCCGACAGTTCTTCTCTGCCGTCGGTCGATCTGGCAGCTTCTCCGATCTCCTCGTCATAACCAACTAATGCCGCAAACGGAGCAAACTGTGCTGCACGGCTTTCCAAGGACATGGGCGTATGATGCTTTAGCTGATAGCGTTCATGATTCCGGATGTCCTCATAGTTCCTCATGCCTTATGCCCTCCAACCTGTTCATTTCGTTCTATGGTCGTTGCACCTTCCCGAAAGTTCATGCCTTTCAAGATCGCATTTTTTCCATAGCGATCCTTGATACTTAGGATCGCTTCCTGCAACTGGTGCTCTTTCTTCAAGGACACTTGCTCCTGTTTTCGCTTTTGTTCCTGTGCCTCCACATCATCAAACAGGCTGTACTGCATCACTTCTTCCTGTACTTCGCCCTCTGGAATTACATGATTCGCTGTGATACTCATTCTCCGCACCTGTAATTCTGGATCAACGATCTGGTCGTAGAGAGAAAGTACTTTTTCCATGATGCGTTTGGTAGAAGAAGTCTGCTTTCCGAGGTTCACCGAACCGTGTGCGGCTTTGGGGACTTTCTTGCCGTAGCGGTCTTTTTTCAGTTCACCCCGGTATGTTTCCGGGATTCCGGTGTGATCGTATCCCACCATCAAAACGATCTGATCTGCAACCATTTTCTTTCGCACCAGATCCAGCACCAGCAGCTCGGTCATTTCCCGAACGATCAGCCGTCCCTTCTCAAAGTCGTAGGGACAAGGAAGCACCTGTCCCTGACTGATGCTATGCCCTTTGGGCTGATAGCTTTTGATTGCCTGCATGGTACATGGTTCATACCCCCAGGCATGGTCGATCAGCAGTTCCGCAGCCACACCAAACATCCGGAACAGCAGATCTTCTCCATGCTCTGAAAAACGTGCCAGATCGCCCATGGTAAAGATCTGCATCTTTTCCAATCGCCTGGCATAGCCGCTGCCAATTCTCCAGAAGTCGGTCAGTGGAGTATGACTCCACAGCTTTTCCCGGTAGGACATTTCGTCTAGTTCAGCGATTCTTACGCCATTCTCATCCGCAGGAATTTTCTTTGCAACGATATCCATGGCGATCTTAGCAAGATACAGATTGGTTCCAATGCCGGCAGTCGCTGTAATGCCTGTCTCTTGCAGTACTTCCCGGATCATCTTTCTCGCCAGTTCCTGCGGTGTGCAGTGATAGGTTTTCAAGTAACCTGTTGCATCGATAAAGACCTCATCAATGGAATACACATGAATATCTTCCGGTGCAATGTACCGGAGGTAGATCTCATAGATCTTTGTACTGATCTCCATATAGTGTGCCATCTGCGGCGGTGCAATGACGAAATCCAACTGTAAAGACGGATTCTGACCAAGTTCCGAAGCAAGGCAGGATTTTCCCATAAATTCGTGATTTGACAGCTTTTGCAGACGCTGTGCATTGACTCGTCTCACGGTTTCGATCACCTCAAACAGTCTTGCTCTGCCTGGAATGCCGTACTGTTTTAAGGCGGGCGTGACCGCAAGGCAGATCGTCTTTTCCGTTCGACCGGCATCTGCTACCACCAGATTGGTATTCAGCGGGTCAAGACCTCGTTCCACGCACTCCACAGAGGCATAAAAACTTTTCAGATCAATGCAAATATACGCTGCCATCATGACACCTCTATTCCTTCTGATTTCCTTACTAGTAGTATATCATATTTTGCCCAAAGATACAAGAAAAGCCCTGCATTTCTGCAAGGCTTTCCCGTTGTAGAGCAGTCTTTATTTCACTGCTTCATATAAAACGCACACTCGTATCCATCTGCACGTAAAAGCAGACCTTCTGCCCATTCCGGCGTTTGTCCCATCAACTCACAAACCTGTTCCACAGAAACATCCGGCGTACATTCTATGATAACTTCATCATGCACATGACCAACGATCTCCATGTCCTGCATGTTCTGCATCGCATATAGGAGCAGGTCTCTTGCCACACCCTGTGTAATGTTCTCCACAAGCTTTGCTCCGTAGGTCTTTAACCGATTCCACTTGTGGCTGTTGTCTATGCCCTCGTAAGTGATGATATTCTTGCCGTTGTCATCTTTCTCAACTTTTGGTCTTACGTAAGCAAGCCGGCGTCTGGAGGGCAATTCGATAAAGAAGATACCGGACTCATATGAGAAACGTAATTTGCCGCAGGTCATGCCGCACTGGTCTGTGATGACCTTTTCTGCCGCACGCTGTACATCACCCCAGAACTTTACAATGTTGGGAGAAGAGCTTCTCCAATCGTCTACCAGTTTGAACAGATCATCATCCGAAAGCTTTAATTCCGTGCCGCCCATTGCCTTGATCGCACCAATGGAACCGCCGTAACCGCAGGCTAACTCTGCTATTTTTCCCTTTTGCCGCAGATGTCCGTTTGTACCGTTTTTCTCCACTGGGACACCGAACATTTTCGATGCCGATGCACAGTAGATGTCCTCACCGTTGGCAAATGCCTGCATTCGCCACTTCTCATCTGCCAGCCATGCAAGGGCTCTTGCTTCTATGGCGGAGAAGTCTGCGACCACGTATTTCTTTCCTTCCGGCGGGATGAATGCTGTGCGGATGAGCTGGGAAAGCACATCCGGAACGTCATCATAATTTTCCTTTATGGCATCAAATTCACCGGTCCTGATCTGTTCCTTCAGCTCTGCCAAGTCGTCCAGATGATTCTGCGGCAGGTTCTGCAGCTGGATCAGCCGTCCTGCAAATCTGCCGGTGCGGTTGGCACCATAGAAGCTGAACATTCCTCTTGCACGACCATCTGCACAAACGACACGAAGCATCGTGGTATATTTCTGAACGGAAGACTTAGAAAGCTGCTGATATAGGCGAAGCACTTCCTGTACTTCCTCCGGAGCTGATCCGGAAATTTTCTGCATGAACTTTTTGTCCAGCGTGTCTGTTTCAATGCCCCTGCACATCAGCCATTCTTTCATTTGCACCGGAGAGTTGGGATTGTCCAGTTCAGTAAGCTCCTTGAGCTTCGGCAGAAGCGCTTTCTTTACCTGTCCGTCCAGTTCAACTGCTTTTTTCGCAAACGATGTATCCACCAGAATGCCCCGGTCATTGATCTCCTGATCGATGTAGAACTCCTCCCACACAAATTCCGGCACCGGAAATTCAGAGAGATACCGCTGTATTTTCAGTTCTACTTCCACATCACGCCGGTTGTATGCCTTGAATTTTTCCCACTTCTTAGGAGCATCCGATTTATCATGAAATAAAATACTTCCATCCGCTTCCTGGTGCAGTGTGCAGAAGAATCGGATCAGCTCCTTGCCCTCTGCCATCTTCTTTTCTTTTAGCCGGAGAAGTCTTCCCATGTCGTCCAGTGAGGACAGCATACCGAGGTAACGGCAGTGTATCATGTCACACTGCCATGATACCGGATCCAGATAGCTGCCTGTGGAATCCTCAAAATCAAGCATCTCCGGATACCTTCTGCGTAGGTATACAGAGAGGCAGATGCGTTCGAAATTGACATGGAACGCCTTTTTGATGACAGTCTCGTCTGTGAGTGCATTCCGAACATCGTCCGGCAATGTTTCGCCGTTGGCGATGTCACAGGTCGCTACCGGACCATTGTCCACAGCGTAAGAGACCAGCAGCAAGTCGAAATACTCCGACTCTGCATAACGGTATACACCGCAGTCCTTGATATTCTCGTCAGATGCCGTTTCAATATCTATGGTGATCTGTTTCATTTTTTTATGCTCCTTTCCTGGCGGAAACCCTTCTTGGTCTCCCGATCCACACGAATGTTTTTCTTGAGATGTACACGAACTGTATCATCGACCTCTATCCGATCGACCGTATCTTCCAGAAAGCCGAGTACGTTCTCGTTTCGGTTTTCCATAACATATTCTGTAAATCTGTCACGGATCCGGTCAATGTCCTCCGCTGTAAACACCTTTTTGGCAGCCTCATATTCGCTGATCCGACGGTCGATCTTTGCTATCCGCTTATCCAGTCTTTTGATCTTGTCGATGATGGATTTTGTACCGTCTCCGTTCTCAGCGATATCCATCAGATTGCCGCACCGTTTTTCTGCATTTTCCTTATCACTCCGCAGTACTTCTATCTGCAGGTCGATCACACGTTCCTGTATCTTGCCGTATGCGTTGAGCTTATCGACAAGCTCCTCATAATTCTCGGGAGAGAAGATACATGCCCGGAGTCCGTTGATGACCATATCGTCCAGATACTTTTCGTTTACAGTCTTTACAGTGGGACAACTACAGCTGAACTGGTACTGTTTGACAGGGGCATTGTTTTTGCTGGTCCTGCTGTACTGTACATGACCGCTGAGCTTTTTGCCGCATTTTCCGCAGAAGACCTTTCCGTTAAGCGGATAATAATTCTTACCGTTGTAGTTGCGGATCCGGTTCTTGTTGTCATGGAGCCGCTCCTGCACCTTGTCAAACAACTCTTCGCTTACGATCGGCTCTATTGCACCGTGCACCTGATAGTAGTCCTCTTTTTGCTGATGGCTGTTCCGCATCCCACGGAAATCTTTGGATGCCCGTTTGTTCCAGAAGTATGTGCCGCAGTACTTTTCATTCTCCAAAATCGTTTTAATGGAGGTGCTTTTAAAATTACCGCCCTTTACAGTTGTGAAACCGTTGTCATCGAGCCATTGAGCAATCTGCTTGTAACTCATGCCGGCTGCATACATCTCGAACATCTTTCGGACTGCCGGTGCCTTTGCTTCATCAATATAGAGCTTCTTATCCGAACCAACTGTATACCCGTATGGCGGAAGTCCGCCGTTATGAAGCATTTGTTCTGCGTTGACCCGAAGCCCCTTCATTGTTTCCTTGCTTAATCTTCGGGAGTATTTTTCAGCAGAGGCGGCTTCATCAAGGATCTCTGACATACAATCCTCATCCATAGAATTCAGCCCGTCTGTGGTAATAACAGCGATTCCTTTGCATTTCAGGGTATAGATATCATTCAGCTGATTGCGGACGTTTCTGTGAAGGCGGTCAAGGTGATGGAGCAGCACGCAGGTCACTTCCGGATGCTTCTCCAGATATTCCATCATTTGCTGATAGCCCGTTCTGTTTTGCACAGAAGTACCGCTCTTCGCCAGGTCATGAAAGGCTTCCACAATTTTTAGGTGGTTTTTCTTTGCGTAATCTTTGATTGCCTGTTCCTGCGCACACATGCTGTTGTTGTCCACCTGATTCAGAGAACTGATCCGGCGGTACGTCACAGCGAGCCGGGAATGTGCAGATCGATCCATCGTCATAACAATCTCATTCCTTTCTCAAAAAAACATCTTATCTATATTAAGCTGAAGGTGCTTTACCACACCCTTCAGACAAAATATGCTTCATCCATTTCTTCCGGTTTTTCTGCTGTTTCTACGTAAATTCTGTAGAGCAGCTTTATCACGCTTTCGGGCAGTTCTGCCCCTGATTTATCTGATACGGTTTCCATGCCGGTATAGACATGGCAGCCGTTTTTGTAATTTGTATGTTTTAGGAAATTTCTATCAAATTCGAATTCCTTTGCCTTCATGCTTCATCTAACCCTTCATAATGTGTTAAAACAAATTCCAGTGTCATACAATCGTCATCTCCCGTTCCCTCGTCCGGCAGGATGATCTCGTAACAATTTACCAGCGTCCCGTTAAACCGCTGCCGATTTTTCAGGGCATTTTTCTTACGCCGAAGCAGATAGCCGGCTGCATCCAGTTCTTTTACTACCAGATCAGTGTTGGAAGCCCCGTATTCTGACAAGATTCGCAGACACAGCTCATCTATGAATGCGACTGTATGATTGGCTTCATTCTTCTTGATGCCCTCCTGGTACGGGTGCATTGCAGCATAGGTCACCAGGTGCTGATAGTACTTGTCAGCGACATTCGTTTTCTCACGGATCGATCCATGGTTCTCTGTCAGAATGGCTGTGATCCCTTCCACGTCCATCGCTACGCCATGATCAGAAAGGACCTTTGCCGCCAGAAGGAGCAGTGCATATTCATTGATCAGCCGTTCGGTAAGATCAAAATGTTCTGTTTCTGCAATGGCATCCCTCATAGCGGTTCTGCATTCCTCGTACTTTGCCTGAATGGTTTCAGGTTCTGCTTCCAGTAAGTATTCAGACAGCCTCTTTCCCAGAATGCCGTACTGTTTTCCGCAAAAGTCATGGATTTTTTCGCTGTGCTCCCGGCTGTCAGTAAACGCCAGTTCAAAGCTGAGCAGACGTGCATCCAAGCCCTTGTTGTGCATGTGTGCATCGGTCAGAAGCCGGCACTCCGAAGACGTGATCATGATCAGCTTCCAGGTATCCGATTCCCGCAGGTCAGCATTGGTATTACAGCGGCTTTTATCTTGTTCCAGTGTCACTGTATAAAACAGATTTTCCATGTTTACACCTGACGATACAGTCGCTTCATCGAAAATCTGCGGTATCCCGAACTTTTGAGCAAAATTTCTGACGATGGCATTTAACGTACCAAAAAAGGGAACATAGATCTTCTTGTCGTTCGGGTTCGTGAACACCGAAGCCATCAATGCTTGTGCAGTGCTCTTTCCAGTTGTTGTCCGACCGTAAAAAGAAATAATAAATGACTGTAATGCCATGCCGCACTGTATACTGAGATACGCCAGAAAAAGGGAAGCACAGCTGCAGCAAAGAGCAAACATAACAGCAGTGTTGGTGAGCAGCCGGTTCAATCCTTCTGTGTACACCGCCAAGGGAACATCTTTTGTGTACTGCAAGATCTTCACTCCTTCTTCATAAGCTATGAACTGCAGTTTTTTCTCTTTCATCATAAATCCCATACCGCAGTACTGTTCCTCGATTTCCAGCTTTGTGATACAGCGGAACAGGTATCGGCTGAAAGCATCTGCATGATCAAAGTTGAAAATGAGACCGTATTTCGAGATTTTCGTGACTTCCTTGGGATACAGCAGGTCATAATCCACATCGACAAGACTGCCGTTGACGCTGAGGCGTACATGGTACTCGTTGTATTTATCTCGATAAGTGGAGTCCACCAGAAACCAGTTGGACAGCCAGACCAAACCAGTAAAGCGGGTGGAGTGGACCGCAAGCAAAAGGAACTTGTTCGGTACCGGAATGACAGGGTAGCAGTTTTCTTTGTATTGCAGCTGCTGCAGCTGATCAGATGAAAGCGGCTTCCTGCCGAACGTTTCAATGCTGTTTAGGATCTGGTCCCACTCTTCCGCTGACATCTCTTTCCGTGTCCCGGCGGTACGTGATAGTTTTCGTACACCCATAAAATTTTCTCCTTTCCTTACAAAAACTGCCACAGCCCCGGCGTGGAGCTGCGGCAGCAATGAACCATTTGAAAAAACAATCGTTAGGTTAGAGGGTGACTATTGCAGCAAGGTTGCCTTTGCCGTCATCCTGTACCTGTGTGAGCGTTCCGCAGCGGGTGGAAGCGTTTTCTGGGAAATCAATGCCGGAGGTTAAAGAAATCACCTCATCTACGACGGCTGTGTCATAGAGAATTCCACCTTTTCCAAGCTTGAAAGAACCTGCCGTGCCGTCCGGAACGGCAACGATGGCGATTTTGCTTTTGCCTAAAAGCACCCTGACACTGGACGGTTCATTCAGAGCTGCATATAAGTCACGGTTCAGTTTCAGACGTTTTGATCCACTCGTGCAGACCACTGACATGCAGCCAGTTCGCTGTTTATCTGGTGCAGCCTCTTTGAAATCTGAAAGATCAACGTATGACTCAGCGGTGGAATTTACCTTTTCAATACTCTTCTTTAAATATTTCGCCATTTTTTAATTACTCCTTTTCTTACACTTCATTGAATTGACTTACGTACAAAATTTTTTCTGTAGTTGCAGCACCACTCTTTCTCAGAATGTTGACAGAAGGACCATCGAAGTGGTATACTGTTACAGACGGCTTCCTTCCGTCTAATTCTATCATAGCGTAATCTAAAAATCCCCGCAAGGATCATCTGGATCATCTGAGTCATTTATTTTGTCGCCTGCGAAAATCACAAATTTCAATGCGGTATTCCCTAGCTATCAGATCTGCCATGAAGCGAATCGACAGCTTCCTTCCGTCTATTTCTATCATAGCGTAATCCAAAAAAACCCGCAAGAATCATCCAGATCATCTGAGTCATTTATTTTGTCGCCTGCGAAAATTACCAAATTTCAATGCGATATTCCCTAACTATCAGATTTGCCATGAAACGAATCGACGGCTTCCTTCCGTCTATTTCTATCATAGCGTAATCCAAAAAAAACCGCAAGAATCATCCAGATCATCTGAGTCATTTATTTTGTCGCCTGCGAAAATTACCAAATTTCAATGCGATATTCCCTAACTATCAGATTTGCCATGAAACGAATCGACGGCTTCCTTCCGTCTAATTCTATCATAGCGTAATCTAAAAATCCCCGCAAGAATCATCCAGATCATCTGAGTCATTTATTTTGTCGCCTGCGAAAATCACAAATTTCAATGCGGTATTCCCTAATTATCAGATCTGCCATGAAGTGAATCGACGGCTTCCTTCCGTCTATTTCTATCATAGCGTAATCTAGAAATCCCCGCAAGAATCATCCAGATCATCTGAGTCATTTATTTTGCAAAATGAAAGCAAATCAACATTTTGGCTAACAGGAGGAACTAGTATGACAACAGATTCATCATGCAGCAACGTAGAATTCTATGGCAATATATTTTTCAATCTACTTCTGGAGACTGCTGATCTATCTATACCCGGAAGAAATTTTAATCCTGACAGTGCACTTACGCAAACACATATGTTCTTTGATTTAAATAGACTGACAAATACAGAATCCGACATGACGAATGATTTTGATGGTCTGTTTTACAATGATAGACTCATTAGCTCAATAAAGAACGCTTCATCTCAATTCAAAAAGGGTACATTCAGCTCCAGAAAAAGCGGTATATACCAATTTAACAATGGTGAAATTATCGCTTCGTTTGATAAACAAGTTGAAAACGAGTATAAAGAAGCTTACATGAAAGCAATTGAGTTTGCCAATAGATATTTCAATAAAGGCAAATCATCTAAGAACAAAAAACTTGTTCAAAAGATCCTGTTTCTGATCTGCAACGACAACACAATTCCCGACGATCAAAATTTATATATATATTCTGATGGTTCCGCTGCAACAAAATCAAAACTAAAAAAAATTGATACCATTGAGTTTGAAGCTTTTCTGCTAGGCGTATGGCATTATTTTATTAAATCACAGCGGCTTCAAAAGGAATTTTCAGATGGAGCTTTAACTTTGGGCGAATCTTATCGGGAAATAGACGTGAAATTGCTTTACAATGACAATCCGATCAAGCACCACGAGGAAGAATCCTGCAATTTTTATAGTCAGCTTAACAAAGAAGACGATGCTTCAGAAAGCAATGCCATTTTGAACAATAAACGCTGCATTAAAAGCCGTGGCAAAGAACCGGGATATTTGACTGTGTGTGATGCACAGATGGCTTTTTACCCTTCAGAACCGGACGAAAGCACAGACATCATTTCTATATTAGAGAAGAATGATGTTGTTCTGTCCCGGAGCGTTTTCTTCTATTTGTTATCGGGAAACATTTATCCCGTTCATCCCAAACGCAGTAGGAATGCTGTTGAAAAATTGTTTCTCGATTTGCTAAAGCTTACTGTAGGCGATTATTATACAATTGATTTTGAGAAAAGCGTTGCACAATATTTTCCGAACAAATTTAAATATCTGCAAACGATTAGCCAAGCCGAATGTTTAGACAGCAGTTCTAAAATCAAAATTTTTTCGAACGCCATGCAAAATAACTATACCGATTTGCTTCAGCACATGATCAAGATCAGAAAAAAATATTTTTGCTCTGCTTCCCGAAATCAGGCTCTTGTTGTGGAACTGATCGAATTCATAAGAAACGATCATAGCATCGAAGACACACAGCAATTTTTTATTTGTACTGATGGCACGGCACTGACTAAGCAGCAATTGTGCGAAATCGAAGGACTTGAATTCGAACCGTTTTTGCTGGGAGTCTGGTACTATGTGGTTTCTCAGCTTGCATCTAAAGACGACTCGGGCGAATATACACTTAATACGGTTTTCAAACTCACTTACAATTATAACGGAAAAGACTGTGAGAGATACCGATCTGGCGACTTGATTTTCGAACAAAGTGATTTATACATTGATCTCTTTTACCTAGACGCATGATTACATCAAAAAAAATCCCAGCCACAAAATGAAATTGTGACTGGGATTTTTACGTTCGTTTGGACTTGTTTTATGATCAGTACTCTTCCGCCAACAACATGGTGCAGTGATCCCCATCATCAATGATATACACCTTTGCTGTGACCGGCTTTTCTGTCTCCGCAATGTACGTCATTTCAAACTGCGGCTGTTCCGAGGTATGATGCACGATCTGCAAACCGTTCTCCTCGCTGAGCCGAAACACCTGCAGGTAGTCTTTCGGTTCGGGCATCTGATCAACAGCCTGCCACATCATCACCTGAAGCTCGATCGAGATTTCCGCATCCACGCCTCGTGTCAGATATCTGTCTTTTGATTTTTCAAACATCTTTTCTGCTCCTTTACTTTGGAATCAAACATCTTGTACAGTTCACCACGCCGCATGGGAATGGTCTCTGTCAACTCCACCACACCAAATCCCATATCCAAAACAATGTCAAAATCATAGGGTCGCACATGAATCGCTTTCACAAACTGCTGAATGAATGTGCGGAACTCTTCGGTATTTCGCTTTAACTCTTTCCACTGGGTATGCAGGTATGCCGCGTCTTCATATTGAAGCGGTTCCAGCAGCTTTAGCTCGTGCAGTCTGGTTTCCAGTTTCGCTTTCTCGTTCTCCAGCTGTTCTGCTCGCTGGAGCAAGTCATCTGTGAAGATGCCTTTTTCGATCGCCCTGGTGATATTGGCGAGGCTGTCCTGCACTTCATTGTACTGCTGCAAAACATCTGTATGATATTTGTCATAGCTGCTGTTGAACTTTTGCACCTGTTGATTCACCTTAGAAACGGCTTTTCTCAAATTTTTTGGCTTCAATCTCTCTCCGATCAGCACAGCAATGTAGGCATCCAGGTAGTCCTTATTCAGTTCCTTGTTGTTGCAAGCTGCACGATGGGTATTGCATCTGTAGGTGGCAAGCCGTGTCTTGCTTCTTCCCGAAAATCGCAGATTGCCGATCATCCGCTTGCCACAGACATCACAGACCAGTTTTCCGGTCAGCAGATAAAACTCCTTGCTGTGATAGCGTCCTGTGTTTCGCTTGTTCTTTGCCTTGATCCGCTGCACCTGTGCGAACAGCTTTTTCCCGATGATCGCAGGACAGCCGCCTTCAATGCGGATGTAACTGTCTTTTTGGGCGTGGTTATTCCGTTTTCCATCTGCTCTTGCCGCTGCCTTATTAAACACAAAAACACCGGTATATTTCTCATTGCTGAGTATCTCGTATAAACTGTTCTTCCCGAACATTTTGCCTCGTTTTGTCTTGTATCCATGGGCATTCAAGTACTCAATGATAGTGGTGTATCCGTAGCCGTCTGCAAACATCTGAAAGATGATTTTTACCGCTTGTGCTTCCTGTTCATTGATAATCAGATGCCGGTTTTCATCCAGATCGTATCCCAGCGGTGGACAGCCGCCGGTGTGTTTGCATTGCAGGGCTGTCTCATTCATACCCTTCATGACTTCCCGTGCCAGGTTTTTGCTGTAGTATTCCGACATGCCCTCCAAAACCGCTTCCATCATAATGCTTTCCGGAGAATCGTCCATGCGTTCCAGCACACTGCAAAGCTTGACATGGTTCTTCTTTAGCTTCTTCTTGTAGATAGCACTGTCGTATCTGTCACGGCTAAATCTGTCCAATTTATGCACCAGAACAATGTCAAACAATCCCTTGCCGCTGTCTGCGATCATCTGCTGAAACTGCGGTCGGTTATCTGTTGTCGCCGACCTCGCCTCATCGGTATAGGTGGAAACCACTTGCCAGTGATTTTGCTTGCAGAACTGATTCATGGCTCGTATCTGTGCATCGATGGATTCACTTCGTTGATTGTCACTGGAAAACCGGGCGTATTGTGCAACCTTTGGTATACTCAGCATCTTACCACCTCAACAGGCAGATAAATGTCCTCACCGTAGCTTTCATCAATGATTTTAACGCCGTGCAGAAACATGCTTTCTTCCAGGAAAAGTATTTCTACAAACTCCATTTCACCAATTGGAAAGTCTGTAAATTCTTCCGGTTCCAGCACGATAAAGCAGCCGATGTCATCCAGATTATCCACTTGATACTCCCGCATCATTGCAGTCATTTTCTTTGCAATGTATGCTTTGAGCATCAAAGGCTGAATCTGATCAATTTCTTTGAGATTTGTTACTTTTATCATTCTGCCTCCTCCATTTCATAAGGTTCTAACGTCCATTCTCTTCTGACTGCCGGCGTGAGCGGGTGGCAGGCATTTCTTCCGATCTGGTACATCTTGTTGGCATGCTGCTTTATCAATTCCAGCAGGTATTTCTGCCGTTCTCTGACACGCAAAGTATTCTTTCCGATCGTGCCCCATGCAATGATAATGGCATCGCTCATTGCTGCATATTGCTGTATGATCTCATCTGCTTCATCAGCAATCAGTTCATCATCGCCGTTGAACCGGAGATCGAGCTTTTCCATGATTCTGCTGTACAGGTTCACGATATTGACGCTGCCAAAACCCAATTTACTGACGTTATTGAGAACCAACATCGTGGTCATATCAAAGTTGACCGTATCCGCTGTATTGGGATTGATCATGATGACCATTGCGGTTGGTTTCTCGCTGTCCCATTCTTTCCGCAAAAGCAAACGGTGCTCTTTGTCGTCTGAAAAGATGGCTTTGCTTCTAATCGTTGTTGTTTCTTCTAACATTTCTTCCTCCCTCTAAAAAAAGAGGCTCAGCATCACGCCAAGCCTCCCACGAACAGAATTTTTACTTACTCTTCTTGACAAGTGCCAGCAGTTCTACACCGCAGGCAACACCCGCCAGAAACATTTCAATTGCAATCGGCATTGATATACTTCACCTCCTCCCGCTCCTGCATTTCGATGGCAATTCCAATGCCGCCGATCACCAGTGTCAGTACCAGTCCTGCGATAAATTCCTTCATGTCAAATTCCTCCAATTTCTAGTTTTGATTTATGCTTCACACTGTAACAGTGTTTTCGCCTCTGTGATTGCTTCTTCCATTGCCTCTGTATCCATGAGCAGTTCTTCGATTTCATCCGGATCGTATCCGACTTCCAACAACAATTGTACTTCTTCTTCCGAAACGCCAAATGTACCGCAGTATTCCAGCAGCAGTTCTTCCCGCTCATCTTCCATCCACCATTTTGCATAGTCCAGTTGATTCCAATTGTACGGATTGAACAGTGAGTGGATGTAGTCCTGCATGGCAAAGGTACTTCTGCTAAGGTTTCCGGCAGAATTGATCTCCAAAATTTCACCCTCTGAAACATCGACCTCGCAGCACTTGTCATTCAGCTTTACCTTTTTCAAAGCATTGTCCAAAATGCTCTTTGTGCTGGCATAGACGTACAATCCCAGTGCAGGAAAATGGTATAAAGTCAGCGGATTATTGCCTTTTACCAAGAACAGTGTGTTGTCATTTCTGAGGATTGTAAAGACAAAGCTGCCCTCCACAAGTTCTGCCATGCGTTTGATGTTTTCCGTGTCAAGGTTCTGCCCCTGTTCCAGAAGCTGGACAGCGGCGTAGGTGTCGGTTTCGATTGGTGTCGGTGGGAGATGATGTTCCCGGCGAAGTTCCCTGTCGTTGTACAGCACGCCGTTGTGGGCGAGGGCAAACGACTCTTTGCCGCAGTGTCCCTCGAAAGGGTGGTTGTTACAGTTCCGCTTCTCGCTGCCCTGGGTGGTGAATCGGGTGTGCCCGATGACCGCTCTCGTGTCCCTGGGAAAGAACAGCTTGACCTTGTGTGCCGGTTTCGGCTTTTTGTAAGTAACGATGCTGCCATCCCGGACGTAGGCGATGCCTGTTGCGTCTGTGCCACGGACTTCCGCAGCGACCGAGAGATAGTGTATCAGCTTTTTCAAAACGGCATTGCTAATCTTACCTTTGTAATCTAAAAATCCAAACACTGCACACATCTTACATCTCCTCACTTTCCATCACGTACTCATTGACGTACAATCTTCTTTCTTTCAGATACTGGATCAGTTCCGGCTCTTCGATAGAGCTTACAAATTCCGACCAGCTCATGGCATCGATGCCCTCCTCAGACAAAGAAATCGCCGCATCACAGATGTGGTTGACCATCTGCAATGTGGCGATGAAGGTGTTGTATTTGAGTGTCCCTCGGAACAGGCGAAATTCGATGGTGTGGTAGTTGTTCAGATTGACCGCAACGTATCTGCCGTTACAGCCGCTTTTCGCTTTCTCTAGGATTTGTTTGCCGGTCTTTTCAAAGCCAAACCTTGCACTCCAGCGACTCATATTGTAGCTGCTTCTGCGGCTGAACGTAAAGAGTTCATTCCAGTGCTTTTCCACAAAGAACAGGATCCGGCTGATGACATCTTCCTGTTCTGCCTGATTGTCGCCAAAAGCATTTCGATTGACGTGAACGTGCAGACCGCAAGTCGATGTCTGATGGGAACGATAGCCCATGGAAACTGCCTCCCGAAGGAGTTCCTTCCAGTTCATTTTCTCTGTGTGGTACTCTAAGGTCATGGGGTGGGAAACGATCTCAAAGCCGTCTTCCAAGCTACCGTCCGACTTGATGTAGATATTTTCCTCATGCACATTGGCAATGCTTTTGAGAGCTGCGGCGTTATCATTGTCCTTGCCGCCTTCATCGACTTCCAGTTCCACGCCGAAGTATCGCTTTCCCTGACCGTAGAAAATGGGTGTAGGCTTGTAACCGTATTCCTCGATCTCGTCCTCAAACTCGTCAAAGCATCTTTCGCAGTAGGGCAGGTCACTGTGCCAGCAGACGATGCTTTCCGGAACGATCTGTCCGCAGGATTCGCAGCGGTAGTAGTGGGCATCGAAGCAGTCCTGGCAGAGGCAGGTGTCTTCATCGGAGACGCTGTTTTGTTCCCAGATGGTTTCGCCGCAGTGGTCGCAGGTAACACAGTGTTCCTCAACACAGTCATCGCAGAGCAGTTCATCGTCTACCGGTGTGCCTTCTTCCTTCGCAAGTTCTCTTCCGCAGTAGTCGCAAATTCTTAATTCTTCCATTTCAAGTTCCTCCAAAAACAAAAATTCCGGTAAGGCTGAAAGATTTACCTTACCGGAATTATAATATATATTTGAGGTTGAGGGTTGATACGGGTTTTGCTGCATTTTCAAAGTAACCCCATGCTGCACCTGCGTATTTTATTTTTAGAAAATTTTGCATGGTAAAACAGCTGTCGCATTGTCGCACAGTTTCTTCGGAAAAGAGAGAATCTCAAGCTTGGGACACAGCCAAAAAAGCACTGGAAACAACAGGAATTTACCGGAATAACAGGAATCTACAGGAAAACCGTAATACAGTAATGTTTTTCTGTCGCACTGTCGCACTATTTTTTCACAAGTGAATTTCAAGACACAGCGACAAAAAATGCGTCGGATATTGTTCTTTCTGACCCCGCATTGAACAAAAGTGCATATTTCTGAGAAAACAAAAAAGCCGTAAATACGTGCAATTACGTATCTACGGCTTTTTTCGCTGCGTTTTTTTACTTTAAAAATACGCATTTCTTCGTGCCAAAAAACGCTTATTTTGATACAATGCACCCGTATCAAAGTAAGCGTTTTCTTGTTATAGTAACCGTTTTATGACTACATACTATCAAATTTAAATTCTACTTGATTTTATTACATTAAAACGCCCTCTTAGACCATTTTTCTCCAAGAAGGCGTTTCTTTTGAATATTTACTCAGCGTTTGCAATCATCTGCTTCATCAAAGCTAAATCAAATACATTCAGCATATCATCTTCATAGAGATCAG
>OLRU01000413.1_pt1 | contig 50690 bp, 42 predicted proteins | sample 1672961 | NCBI WGS metagenome assembly OLRU01 (sample SAMEA3136741, study PRJEB25190) | human gut metagenome | biome: human gut; feature: human-associated habitat; material: faeces | place: Austria | collected 2013
GGATATCCTCCACATAGTGCATAAAGTTTTCCGCCTCGATGTGTACCGAACCCTTCCAACCGACAAACGCCGGGAAGTAGGCAAAGGGCAGGGTCGGCAGGGTGACGACCTCGCAGCGGCGGGTCAGCTCGGCGGCAAGGTAGTCGGTCACGTAGTAGTCGGTGCCCATCGGCAGATGGCTGCCGTGCTCCTTGCTGCCGCCGCCGATTGGCAGAACGATAACCGTGTTTTCATTGATCTGTTCACAGCACTCCGGATAGGTGATCTCCTTGATAAAGGTGCCTTTCATCCTTCCATCATTCCTTTCTTAAAAGCATCTCCTGACAAAAATGGCAGGCCACAAAATGGTTGGTGCGCACCTCGCGCAGCACAGGCGTCTCGGCACGGCATTTCTCTGTGGCATGCGGGCAGCGGCCCGCAAATTTACAGCCCGGCTTTGGGTTTATGGGGCTGGGCACATCGCCGGAAAGCACATGCGCGCGCTTCTGGGCCTCTTTGTCGGGGTCCGGAATGGGCACGCTGGCCAGCAGCGCCTGGCTGTAAGGGTGCAGGGTGTGGGCGTAGATGTCATCGCTGGGGGCAAGCTCTACCAGGTTGCCCAAGTACATCACGGCAATACGGTCTGAAATATATTTTACGATGTTCAAATCGTGCGCAATGAACATATACGTCAGGCCCAGCTTATCCTGAAGCTCCTTCAGCAGGTTTATCACCTGGCTTTGGATGGAAACATCCAAAGCCGAGATGGGCTCGTCGCATACAATGAACTGCGGCTCAATGGCAAGCGCGCGGGCAATGCCGATGCGCTGGCGCTGGCCGCCGGAAAACTCGTGCGGGAAGCGGTTGGCGTGCTCTTTATTCAGGCCCACCGTCTCCAGCAGCTCGTACACGCGCCGGGTGCGCTGCTCTTTCGTGTACATGCCATGGATTTCCATACCCTCGGCAATGATATCGCCCACCGTCATACGGGGGTTCAGGGAAGCATATGGGTCCTGAAAAATAATCTGCGCCTTTTTGGAATACTGAAAGCGGTCCTTCGTTTTGCGCAGGTTCACTTCCTGGCCTTCATATTCCAGCTTGCCGGAGGTGGGGTGATAGATGCCCATTACCACACGCCCCAAGGTAGATTTGCCGCAGCCAGATTCGCCTACTACACCAAGCGTTTCGCCCCGGTAGATGTCCAGCGTGATGCCGTCCACAGCCTTCAGCGTTTTGCCGCGGCCCACGTTGAAATACTTGCACACATTGTCAAGGGAAATGAGTTTTTCTCGGTTTTGTTCTGCCATTCTCAATTTCCCTCCTTACTCTGTGCCGGGCAGGCGGGGTGCAGCCGCCAGCAGACGGCCTTGTGGCCCGCCCCCACCTCGTAGGTGGGCGGCACATGTTTTTTGCATACCTTCATGCAGTGCTCACAGCGGCTGGCAAATTCGCAGCCCTTGGGGGGCATAAACAAATCCGGCGGGGTTCCGGCAATGGACACCAGCTTTTCCTCGCGGGAGGTTTCCACTGTGGGCAGGCTTTTCAGCAGCGCCTGCGTGTAAGGGTGCTTCGGGCGGTAGAAAATGTCCTCCGCCGTGCCCGTCTCTACAATTTTGCCCGCATACATTACGGCTACGCGGTCTGCCAGGTTGGCCACCACACCCAAATCGTGCGTGATGAGGATAATAGCGGTGCCTGTCTCTTCACGTACCTTCGCCATCAGCTGCATAATCTGCGCCTGAATGGTCACGTCTAATGCGGTAGTGGGCTCGTCTGCAATCAGCAGTTTTGGCTCACAGCTCATGGCCATGGCTATCATGGCGCGCTGGCGCATGCCGCCCGAAAATTCGTGGGGGTACTGCTCGGCGCGCTCGGCCGCGTTGGGTATCTGCACCATTTCCAAAAGGCGTACAGCCTCTTTTTTCGCCTCGTCCTTCGACAGCTTGCGGTGCTGGCAAATGGCCTCTGTCAGCTGCCTGCCCACCTTCATGGTGGGGTTCAGGCAGGTCATGGGGTCCTGAAATATCATGCTCACAAGACGGCCGCGGATATCCTGCATTTTCTTCTCGTTTGCAGCCACGATGTCCTCGCCGCATAAATCAATGCTGCCCTCTTTGATACGGGCGGGCGGCATGGGGTTCAGCTTCATGACGGTCTGCGCCGTCACCGATTTGCCGCAGCCAGATTCGCCCACAATGGCAAGCACCTCGCCCTCGCCCACATGCAGCGAAACGCCGCGCACCGCGTGCACCTCGCCCGCATAGGTGTCGAAAGAGACGTGCAGGTTTTCAATTTTCAATACGTCTGCCATGCCTCTCACCTCCTCAGTTTCGGGTCGAACGCGTCACGCAGCGCATCGCCCAGCAGGTTGAAACCCAGCATCGTCAGGCAGATGCAGAGAGAAGGCAGGAACAGCTGCATGGGGTACGAACGGAACACAATAATGGCGTCGTTAGCCAGCGTGCCCCAGGAAGACATGGGAATGGGCACGCCCAGGCCGATAAACGACAAAAACGCCTCAGAGAAGATGACGCTGGGAATGGCCAGCGTAACGTTCACAATCACCACGCTAAGCAGGTTGGGCAGCAGGTGCTTTGCAATGATGCGGCTTGGCTTTGCACCCATGGCCTGCGCAGCAATGACAAACTCCTGCTCTTTCAGGGCCACAATCTGGCCGCGCACAAGACGTGCCATACCCGTCCAGCCCACAAGCGAATAGGCCACAATGATAGCGCCCATGCCGGGGTCTAAAACCATCATCAGCAAAATGACCACAATCATATATGGGATGCCGTTGATAACCTCCACCACGCGCATCATTACGTTATCCAGCCAGCCGCCGAAATAGCCGGAGATGCCGCCGTAAGTAAGGCCTACCACGCAGTTCACCAGCACGGCCACAAAGGCAATGGTAAGCGACACGCGCGCGCCCTCCCACAGGCGGACAAAAATATCGCGGCCCAAATCATCCGTGCCGCACAAATGAATGTGGCCGGTATCCGGGCAGGTGAAGAACATGCCTTCGTTGGAATGGGTAACATGCTGCTCGGAATAAGTGAACGGGCTGAGAATAGGCACAAAAACAGCGGCCAGGATAATCAGTGCCAGCACCACGATGCAGACAATGGCCACCTTATTTTTGAACAGGCGGCGCATACCGTCCTGCCAGAAGCTGGTAGAGGGGCGCGCAATGGCCTCACGGCTGGATGCGTCAGAGCCTACCCATTCAAAATCTGCCATCTGCGGGTCATACGGCGCCGCAGCCGCAGCATATTCGGCAGCCAGCTTGTTTGCCGCCTGCACAGCAAGAAGTTTTTTCTGCTTTTTGCTCATGGGCTCACTCCTTTCTGCCGGAAAGGCGGATGCGCGGGTCTATGACGCCGTACAAAAGGTCCACTACCAAGTTCGCCAGCACAAGGAACGCGCCGTAGAACAGCGTGGTGCCTGCGATAAGGGTGTAATCGCGGCTGTTGATGCTGTTCACGAAAAAGCGGCCCATGCCCGGGATGCCGAAAATTTTCTCTACCACAAAGGCACCTGTGAGGATAGCCGCCGCCTGCGGGCCCAGCACCGTCACAATAGGCATGATGGCGTTGCGCACCACATGGCGCCAGATGATTTTAGCCTGCGAAAGGCCTTTGGCCTTGGCGGTTTTGACATAATCGGAGCTTAGCACATCCAGCGTAGAGGAGCGCATCAGGCGGCTAATGGACGCCAGTGTGCCAAAACTAAGGGCGAAGGCCGGAAGCAGTTTGCTCATCTCCGTTGTCCAGCCTGTGACAGGGAACAGGCGCATACCCGTCCACTGGAACAGCTTTACGCTGAAGAAATATTGCAGCAACGCGCCTACGATAAAGCTGGGCACAGAAACGCCCACCATGGCTATCAGCATGCTGCCCGTATCCCACGCAGTGCCGCGCTTCACCGCCGCCACGATGCCAAGCAAAACGCCCATCACTGCGGCGAAAATCAGCGCGCGGATGCCTAGTTCGAACGAATAGGGGAACGACTCGGCGATGATATCCACCACCGGGCGCTTATATTGTGTGGAAACCCCCAAGTCCCCCTGAAATACGTTTCCCACATACATGATGAACTGCTGCCACACGGGCTTATCCAGGCCGTACTTGGCCATCAGCATCGCCTTTGTGGATTCATCAATGGCCTTGGCACCGATAAACGGATCGCCCGGCAGCAGCTGCATCATGAAGAAGGTGAGCGCCACCAGCACCAGAATGGTGAGCAGCGAATAGCCGATACGCTTCAATACATACCCTGCCAAAGATAACCACCTCTCCCTTATCCTCAAAATTTACTTTGTCCCGGCCCGCTTCGCATGCAGGCCGCCTGATAGAGAACATTGCTTATCCAGGCAGCAAAGCATGGGCGTTTTGCTGCCTGGATAAGCAAACGGGGCGCCGCGCCCCGTTTGCCTCTGTGCAGAATCAAAAAGCGGACTGCCCTTTTACACGCGCACGCGCCTGAAAAGGGCAGCCGTCTTCCGGCCCCGAAAGGCCGTATTCTCTTACTTTGCGCGCAGGCCTCTTACACGATGGTCGCCCACAGGAAGTTCATATCCTGGAACGCGCTGCGCACCACGCCGTCCAGCTTATCGCTCATCGCATAATCGCGCACGCGGAAATAGATTGGGCCAACCGGCTGTTCTTCCATCAGCAGTTTCTCAGCCGAAATCAGCAGCTCTTCACGGGCCATGGGATCAGACTCGTTCGCAGCGTCCGTGATATACTGGTCATATTCGGCATTGCTCCAGCCGGTGTGGTTGTTGCCGCCGCCCGTAATCCACATATCCAGATAGCTGTTCGGGTCGTTGTAGTCAGGGCTCCAGCCAGCAAACACCACAGAGAAATCGTGGTTGCTCATCTTGTCCAGACGGCTCTGGAACTCCTGCTGGTCGACATTCACATTCGTCAGGCCGAGGTTGGTCTTCCACTGCTCCTGGAAGAAGGCGCACTGCTTGGCAGCGGTGTCGCCTGTATCCGTCAAAATGCTGATTTCCAGTTCGTCCACCGTCATGCCTTCCTCTTCCAGGCCTTCGGCCAGCAGAGCCTTGGCAGCCTCGAAATCAGAGGAGTGGTCAACAAGGTCGCCTACCTTCTCATGGAAAGAGCCGGTGACGCCGTCTGCAGCCTTCACGCAGTCCGGCGTGAAGCTGGTGGCGGCCTGAGAATCATTCTTCACAATGTTTTCCATCAGGCTGGGGATGTCGATGCCCATGGTCAGGGCCTGGCGCACCTTGGGGTTGCTGAGGCCCGGCTGGGTGACATTGTACTCAAAATACCACACACCGCCGTCGGCATACTGGCCCAACTTTGCAGCGCCTTCCGTCTCAAGGTCGGTTTTCTGCTGGCCGCTCAGGCCAATCATGTCGAGCTCGCCCGTCATAAAGCCATTCAGGGCCGTGTTGGTATCATCAATCATCTTGAAGGTGATGCTCTTGATGGAAGCCTCGTTTTCAGCGTTCCAATAGCTGTCGTTCTTCGTCAGAGTGATATGGTCCTGATGCTGCCACTCGGTGATGTTGTAGGCGCCGTTAGTAACCATTTTATCGGCCTCGGTGCCATAGCCGTCCACACCGCCGCAGTCGTTCCAGCCCTTCTCGTTGATGGGGAAGAAGCTGGGGAACGCCAGCACGCTGAGGAAGTAGGGCGCCGGGGTGTTCAGGTGGTACACAACGGTGTACTCGTCCGGCGCTTCAATGCCAATGTCTTCCACAGGGGCCTCGCCCTTGAAGGCAGCCTCTGCACCCTGGATAAGCGTAGCCCAGGTGCTCTGGTAATCGCCGGCCGTCTCCGGTGTGAAGAACGTGCGCAGGCCGAACACGAAGTCTGCAGAAGTGACGGGTTCGCCATTGGACCAGGTGAGCCCTTCCTTCAGCTTGAAGGTGTACGTCAGGCCGTCTTCAGAAACCTCATAGCTCTCGGCCACGCCCTCTACCGCGTTGTCCTCCGCATCCAGGTACATCATACCCTGATAGATGTGGCGCAGCACGTTCATAGATGTAGAGTCCGTGGTGGTGAGCGGGTTCATCTCAGGCGGCTCAGAGGCCAGGTTCACCGTGATGCCCTCCGCATCTGCCGTGCCCGGGTACAGGCCGCCTGCGGCCGTGGCGCCGGCGGAGCCGCTGGCAGAACCGCTGGTGGACGCAGGCGCGCCGCCGCAGGCAACCAGGCTCAGTGCCAAAGCCAGAGCCAGCACAAGTGCAAGTGCTTTTTTCATTTGCTTTTCTCCCCTTTTTGCAATTTTTTCGCCGCTATATCCTTCTTTTCAGCATGATACAACTGGCGAAAGTATGAACTTTATTATAATAAATTATGAAACAAAAATCAATTGTTCCTTATAAAATTTGCACACTCTTTATTTGCATGAAAAGGTGTTTCAAAAATAACGGTATATCGTTATTTATTTGAATATTGTGTAAGTTTTGCTGAATTTTCTGGTACGAAAAGCCCTGTTTTCAGCACCCATTTTTCCAGAATTTTATGCGTTTGTGCTCAGATGTACGCTTTATACGCACAAATTTTCGTGAAATTGCCTACCGTTTCCGCACAGAGTGTTTCCGGCAAATACACACGGCCGGGGCAAAAGCAGCCCCGGCCGTGCCGGAAAACATCATTTCAATTTGTATAAAACAGGCAGACAGCTCCTGATACACCCGCTTGATACAGGCACAGAAACAGCCTGTCAGGCCTCGCCGCGCCGGCCAAGCTCCGCTTTAGCGGCGGCGTTTTCCCTTTTCAGCGTCAGCTTGTGCAGCACAAGCAGCGCGCCTATCAGCAGCGCCACGCTGAACACCAGCGTAATAACCACATTGCGCGTAAGCCCGGCCACGATGTAGCCCGCAAAGCAGCACCCCGCCACCAGCAGCGCATAAGGTATCTGTGTGGAGACGTGCGTGATATGATCGCACCCAGCGCCGGTGGAGGACAAAATGGTGGTGTCGGAAATGGGCGAGCAGTGGTCGCCGAATACAGAGCCCGCCAGGGTGGCGGCCAACATGATGCTGAGGATGGAGATATCCACATTTTCGCAGATGGGCACCACGATGGGAATAAGGATGCCAAACGTGCCCCAGGCCGTGCCTGTAGAGAAGGAAAGGAACGCCGCCACCACGAACACAATGGCGGGCAGGATGGCAATGGGCACGCTGGACGAGCTGACCACGTCAGACACATACGGCCCCACGCTCAGCGCATTGCACACACCCTTCAGCGTCCAGGCAAGGGTAAGGATGCTGCACGCCGGCACCATGGATTTAATACCCGCGGTGATGCCGTCCATAAAGCTGCGGAAGGTGAGGATGCGGCGCGGCAGGAACAGCACCGCGGCCACCACAATGGCGCCGAAGCCGCCCATGGCGAGCGAAAGGTTTGCATTGGTGTTGCCAAAGGCCTCGAACAGGCTGAGGCCGCCCGCAAAAAAGCCGCCCGTATACAGCATGGAAAGGATGCAGAAGATAATAAGCGCCAGAATGGGCACAAGCAAATCCCACAAAGTGCCCTTGGCAGACACCTTCAGCCCGCCGATGTCATCGGCCTGGGCAGTGGCGTCGTCCGTGATGTCGCCCTTCTGCATCTGTGCCTCCAGCTCGTATTTCTGCATGGGGCCAAAATCGAGTTTGAAGGCGATGACCACTACAATCATGATGATGGTAAGAATGGCGTACAGGTTGAAAGGGATGGTGGACAGGAATGTGGCCATGCCGCCTTCGCCTTCGTCCGGCAGGCTGGAAATGACACTGGCCGCCCAGGACGACACCGGCGCGATGATGCACACAGGCGCAGCCGTGGCGTCGATGAGATAGGCCAGCTTCGCACGGGAAATGTGATATTTATCCGTAAGCGGTTTCATCACCGTGCCCACCGTAAGGCAGTTGAAATAATCGTCAATAAAAATCAGAACGCCCAGCGCACTGGTGGCAAGCTGCGCGCTTTTGCGGCTGCGCACGCCCTTGGCGGCCCATTCGCCGTATGCGCGCGAGCCGCCCGCCATGCTGATGACGGCCACCAGCCCGCCCAGAAGGCACAGGAACACAATCATGGAGGCGGAAAATTCATCCGCCATGATGGTGAAGGCGTTGCTCACCGCGCTGACGGGGCCCGCACCTGTGTTGAGCGCGTAAATGAGCGTGCCGGACAAAATGCCAAGCATCAGGCTGGAAAGCACCTCTTTTGTAATGAGGGCAAGGCCGATGGCAATGACCGGCGGCAGAATACATAAAAGGCCTACTTCTATGGGATCCATAACAAAGCTTCGCTCCTTACTGTTCCCGGCGCGGCAAAACTACCGCGCCGCGGTTCGTGTTAGGTATCATACCACACACCGCCCGGAATGGGAAGGCAAAATGGCAAAATGACCGTGAATGGCAGGCATTTTTGTTACTTTTCACAAGTTTTACTGCATAAAATCAGCACAAAAAGCCGTATACGCGACATTTTATACACTTAATGGAATCTTTATACATTCCGATACGTTTCGTCACCTATGAGCTATGTCAATGCTGCCCCGGCACAGAAAATACTTTTTTAACTCAAGGCCACAAGGCTGTGCCAGTGGTTTTTTGCAGGCCTGCCCATGGCTCTTCACCGGCCAGGCATATGTCCCCACATATCATTTTATTGACTTTATGGCCCTCGCAATTGCGTATAACGCCATAAAAAAACAGCTTAAAAGAAAGGCTTCCAGACATCTGCTCTCTTACTGTTCTCTTCCATTTTACAAATTGGTTTTGTAAAGCTTGGCGCTATTTTGGCACCACAAATGAGGCAAGGCATAGCAGTGATAGGGATAGGATACCCTGCAATTTGTTTGCGGCTGTCATTTCACATATTCCTATTACAAATAAGCTAATCCAGAGAAGTGTTGCCACACCCGCAAGGGCGGAATAGAATTGCATGAGCCTTGCGCCAAATTGCCTAGCAGTTCAAAGAGCGATGCCAACAGAAATGGGCATGGGAAACGCTGTTACTAAAGAGCCCCCGCACGCGCCGGCCGCGTTTCCATGCGCGGCCGGTTGCCGCCCTGCGGCCCTGTTATGCCGTATCGGGGACGCCTGGAGGTGTTTCACTGTTTTCAGCCCAAGGCAGGGCCGTTGTCATGGCAGACGGCGCAGACTTTCGGCTAGAAGGCAGAGCGGATAACACAGCCGGAGGCGCTGCTGCGGCGCTGAGAGCGGGTATTGCCTCTATCCGTTGGTGTTATCCTTTTTGATTATTCCATGATATTGTTCAAAGGCTCGGCGGCTGCGGCAGATATGGGAAAAGGGGGGCTCTTCCCCCCCAAATCACCTTCTGTTAAATTTCAGCAATGCTTCTTCAAAGAAGGCTTTTACACCGTCATCTACCGAAGAACTGACATCCTTTAAATTGAGATCGTAATAATACCGGCCGCTTGCAATGTCAATAGATAACGAGTCAAGCGGAAACCCGGCTACTCTTTTAGGGTGTGGAACTGCTGACAGTATAAACGGTTCAGTAGCAATAGATTTATCCATGCTTGAATAGCAGTGGTTTTCGTCCAGCATGAAGTATATGGCATTTCGGTATTGGCCGGTTATCTTTCCGCCATAGCGCCCGGCCAGGGACGAATAGTATTCAAGCATTTCATCATCCGACAGTTCCCTGCCATTTACCCTTCTCACATAAAGGCCCGGCTGTTCTTCCTCTTTCACTTCATCAAAGTAAAGGCCGCTGTCACAGGAAAACACAGGCATTTGAAATGCTTCATAGTATGCTTTTGCTTTGATTTCGGCATTTTCCAGCATTGTTTTGCCGCATTCGTTAACCTTTGGAATTCCCCCCCTTATCTCGTTCAAGCCAATCAGGCTGATGCCAAGGGCCTCTACGGCATGGCGCATCGCCTGCAGCTTCGCCTGATTCGTAGTTCCGTAAAGAATTTTCACAAAATCACCTGCCATATAAAATTTTATCAGCAGCGGCAATGGATAGGAGCAGCATTGCCGCAAAGCGGCACCCGTGCATGTGCCGGCTGCGGCCCCGGCGCCCTGTACCGGGCCCGCACCGGCGGCGCCTCTTGCAGCTTTCAGCCCGTGGCCGGGCCGACGGCAGGGCAGGCGGCACAGCCTGCCTGCCGGAGAGCAAGGCGGACAACACAGCCGGAGGCACCGCCGCGAAGCGGAAACCCGATGCTGCCTCTGCCCATGGATGTCGGGCTGACATTATAGCCTTTCATATCATTTTACAGCCATTGCCCCGCTTAATGCGGAATAACGGCATTTTCTTCTATCCCATCTGCCGGTATCGCATTCTATTTTGCCATAAGGCACGCCGCGCCATTGAAGAACAAGAGCACGAAGCCTGTACATTGTTTTTTTGCTTTAACGAAACGACAACCCCCAGCTGTGCCGGGGAGCGCAAAAGGGCTTTCATTGCCAGTTTCAAGTGAAGCGGGATGGTATTCAATACCAAAAGATACAGCACACAATGGGCAGAACCCCCTTTACGGGAGGCGGGGCAAGTGATGCAAAAGACAGAGTATTCAGTGCCTCTTGAGAGGCTTGCCGGTAATATGCCCTTCCGGGGCTTGCGCAGGCCCCCGGCCGTGCCGGAGGTCTGGCTGCCTGCTCAATGTGCAAAAGGCCGGTATTTACAATGGCTTTCACCGCTTCGCATTTTCATCCAGCGCAAAATTAAATGCTGTTTTTTCTGTTTTTGGGGCATGCGGCAGCCCGCTGCCGTGAAAAGCCGGGGGGGCGCTTTTCTTTCGCCCCGCTGTATCTCTCTGCCTGTGCCCTGCCGGTTTCGCGGCATTTCCCGCTGTGCCCGGAAAAACCTCCGGGCACAGCGAAAGCGTTTTTACACCGCCCGTTCTGCCGGTGATTTTCGCTTGCAGCAGAACAGCGCCCCCTGCCGCGCACAGAGGCGGCAGGGGGCGCCTGCTTTTCAGAAACCTTGGGCCGCAGCCTTACACAACGCTGGTGCCGGGGAAGTAGTGCTGAAGCACCTGCGTATAATTCCAGCCATACTGCGCGATATAGCCTGCCGCGCCGTACTGGCTCATGCCTACGCCGTGGCCGTTGCCGTTGGTGGTGATAACCCACGATTTGGCCGAGCTGTTATAGCTCCAGCTGACGAGGTTGGCGCCGTACATGCCCCAGCAGTTTTCATAGAACTTGCCGCCCGTGATGCGCTGGCCGCACACTACGGCGTAATCCACATAGCCGTTTGCATCTTTGTGGATTTCGGTAATCCAGCTTTCCGGCTTCGACTCATACGCCTTGAACACGCTTTCGCCCACCATTTTTATGACGTTGCTGCGCATCGTCTCCTGCTTGATGGTGGTGGCCTTGGGGTAATATTGGGCAGGGGCAAATTTCTGCTCAAACGCGCTTTCCACGCTGACAAGATAGGCATAGCTGCCCCAGCCCATGTTGGCGGCTGAGTTCGTTTTGGCCGCAGCGCAGCTTCCATAAGCCGTGTTGGCCACATCGCCGTTATATTTCACCAGCACGTCCTTCACGCTTTCCACGGCGGTGGATATCTCGCTGCTGTAACTGCCGGCCAGCCCTACGCTGGGCGTGGATACCCCGTGGCGTATCTGATAGATAAGCCAGGAGTGCGCGGCAATGGCCTGCGCCTGATACAGGCTGCGCCTGTCGCCCACACTGAGCTGGGCGTTTGTAAAGCCGCCCACCTCGTTTGCCACAATTTTTTTCAATATCTCGGTGGTGTTGGCCGTGACGCTCTTGCCGGAATTGACGTCCCACACGGTGATATTGCCGCTGCTGGAGCCGGTGCCGTCGCTGGAGCCGCTGCCCCCGGCCCCGTTCAGGTACAGCCAGTTCAAATCCACATTGCCGCTGATGCCGGGCACGCTGCCCGCGTTCGAATACTGCCACATCTGCACGTTGCCCATGCCCTGAGAGGAGCCCCAGTGCGCCACCCAGGCGTTGTAGCCCTCGTTCATCAGGCCCGCGCCGTCAAATTTATACTTCATCCAGTCTTCGCTGGCATAGAAGCCTGTGGCCGTGCCCAGCGTCTGCTCTACCGCCACCATGCCCGAGCGCACGGCGTCGGTGCGGCTGTCATAGGTAGAGTGGTTATTCTTCAATATCCACGGGTCCTCATAGTCGATATAGAAGGGCAGGTCCAGCGTGATGCCCGCGGCCTTCAGCGCCTTCCACTCGCTGGAATTGGCAATAAAGCTTACTTCCTCGCGCGCCTCGCTGCCGTTGAAGGCGTCGCTGTACCAGTAGGCGCCCACCATCAGGCCGGCCGCCTTGGCGCCCTTCACATTTTCGACGAATTTGGAGTCCATGGCATAGCCGCCCGCCGCGTTGCTCCAGCACATGGCGCGCACAATGGCGAACTGCACGCCGGAGTCGGCCACGGCCTGCCAGTCGATGGTGCCCTGGTGCGAAGACACGTCAATGCCCTTCAGCGGCCCGGTGACGGGCCCCTTCAGCGCAAGGGCGTAGCCGTACTTTTCCACCTGCGCGGGCTGCGCGGCATCGCGCACCTGCACGGAGTCCTTCGCCAGCGTTGTGTCCTTTGTGACCTTGAAGGTGTAGCTGGCGGCGCTTTGCCACGTTTTGCCGCCGTCAAAGCTGTATGCCTTTTCCGCCGCGCCCGCAGCGCCGAAGGTGGCTGCCACCTTCACGGTGTTCTCACCCGTTTTGCTGTTGTAGCTGACGGTGACGTCCGTAATGACGGGCGGCGGGGAATAGACGCCGTCCTCCGTGATATAGAACTGCTGGCCATCCACCGTCACATAGCCCGCCTGCATGTGCAGGCGGCCGGAGGCGTCAAAATAGTACACCGTGTCGCCCAGCGGCACAAGGCCCACGGCCAGAAGGTAGGTCTGTTCGTCCTGATAATAGCGGCCCGCAGGGTGGTTTCCGGCATCCTGCACCGTTTCAAACCAGCCTATCACCGCGGCGCCGTCTTCGCCGTAATAAGTGGCGCCCTCCTCGCCTTCGGCAAAGGCCTGCACGTACAGCGCGCCGTCCTCGCCCGCAAAGAAGCGCTGGCCCTCGTAAGTGATGGCGCCCTTCTGCAGGCGCCCCTCTTCGTCAAAGATATAAAGGGCGCCTTCAATTTCCTGATAGCCGGTGACAAACTGGCCGTCCTCTCCTATGTAATAGGTGTGGCCGCCCTTTTCCACCCAGACGTTGCGGTCTGCCACATCCACGGTGCAGCTTGCAGTTTTGCCGCCCGCCTCTGCGGTGATAACGGCCGTCCCATTGGCCACCGCCGTCACAAGGCCGTTTTCGTCCACTGTGGCCACCTTGCTGTCGGAGGAGCGCCAGGTAACGGCGCGGTCTGTGGCGTCCCACGGCTCATAGGTTACCAGCAGGGAGGCCGTCTGCTGCGGGCGCAGAAGAAGCTGCGTCTCGGAGAGGGCAATGCTCTCCAGCGCCACATCGCCGTCGTCGTAGCGCACGGGGATATTTCTCACCTGGGCATAGGCCGCCGCCAGGCTGCCGCGGGAGGTATAGATGACTGTGCCGATAGACGCGTCAATAAAATCCTTGCCAAGATATGTGACATGTGCGCCCACCTCGGCTTTTTCAAGCTGCTTAAGCCCGAAGAACTGCTGCGCAGGCACAGAGGTAACGGCCTCCGGCACGCGCACGCCCACAATGACGCCCGCCTCATTGGTGCTGTATTCGTAATCGCCGTATGCGAAATTTTGCGCGTTTTTCTGCACGGCGCCGTCCTCTTCGCGGAACAGATAGCTCTTGCCTTCTATCTCCACAATGCCTCTGGCGGGCTCGCCGTCCTCCTGAATATACTGTTCGCCCTCCCAGTGGGCGTCGCACACCTTGTCTTTCACCGTCACATGGCACACAGCCTTTACGCCGCCCACCTCCAGCGTGATGTCCGCCTCGCCCAGCTCCAGGCCCTTCACCACGCCGTTTTCCACGGTGGCCGCCGCTTCGTTCGAGCTGGACCACACCTGTTCAAGCTCCTGCGCAAACGCAGGCGAAACAGAGGCTGTCAGCGTTTTTTCGCGGCCCTTTACCAGCACCAGCTCTGTTTTATCCAGCGCGACGGTTACCGTATCCGTATAGGAAAATTCCAGCTCATTCAACTGCGCGTATACATGCGCGGTTGAGCCGTACGGCGCGCGCACCGTCACATCTGCCGCAGCCGGAATACAGCCTGCCCCCATATAGGTGACGCTGGCAGGGATGGTGAAGGTTTTCAGGGATGCAATGGTAAATTCACCGCGGGGCAGCTCTGCAGTTCCTTCCGGCACCGTCACGGCAATCAGCACGCCCTTTTCATCCGTGCCGTAGGTGTAGCCGCCGTAAGGCACGCTTTCCCCCTTCTGCAGGGTGCCGTCGTCCTCGCTGAAGATATAATACTGGCCGTCTATCTCGGCAAGGCCCTTCATATAGCTGCCGTCGGCGCGCACATAGTGCAGGCCGTCCTGCGTCCAGCCCACGGTCACGCTGTCGTCAATGGGGTTCACCGTCACAGTGCATTGCGCGCTGGCCCCACCCGCTTTGGCGGTGATGACGGCCCGGCCCTCCTTCACCGCTGTGATGGTTCCGTTTTCATCCACAGACGCCACTGCAGGGTCGGAGGACTCCCACGCCACGGTTTTTTCGGTGGCATCCTCCGGCAGCACGCCGGCCTTCAGCATGCCGGTCTCGCCCTCCACCAGCGTCAGCTCCGCCTTATCCAGCGCTACCTCCTGCACGGCCACATAATCAGTATACACAACGTCAATCTGATTCAACTGCGCATACACCGCAGCCGTGGAATTCATGGTGGTGTAAATAGTCAGCCCTGTATCGGCGCGGAACGCCTGGCCGCCGATGCGGGTCACGCTTTCCGGCACCGTAATCTCTTTCAGTGCCTCGCTTTGAAATGCCTTTGCCCCTATTGTCTGCAGGGTTTCGGGCAGAACAAGCGTTTCTAGGCCGGTATCCTTAAATGCCTCCGTCTGGATGGTTTCAAGCCCCTCGGAAAGCGTGACCGCCTTCAGGCCCTTCAGCCCCTCAAAGGTATAGCCGTTCACCTGCTTCAGGGTAGAGGGAAGAGAGACCTCCTCCAGCGTGGCGAGGTTTGCAAAGGTGTAGCCGTCGATATAATCGACGCCTTCCGATACAGTGATGCTGCGGATGCCGCCTTCCTCCTCTTCGCCCGGCTGCGCGGCCTGCGCTTTATCTGCCTCTTCCATTTCAGCAGAGGCGGATGAAGAAGCGCCGTCCGCTTTTCCGGCCTCGTCCTTCTTTTCAGCCTCCGGCTGGCGGAAGGTGCCCTCCAGGCGCGTGACGGGGTGGCCGTCGATGGTTTTGGGCGTCACCACCTCCGTCTCGCTGCCGGTGTATTTCGTCAGCGTGGCGTTGCCGTCCTCATCCAGCTCATATTCATAGGGAAGGTTTGTATCGTCCGCCTTTTCTGCGCTTTGGGCAGAGCCCGCATCTGAGGAGGACGAGCCTTCGCCCGCGGCAAAGCCCGCCGGCAGCATAGACGCCGCCAGTGCCAGGGCCAGCCACAGGGCCATTCCCTTTCGAATCAGCCTTTTCACTGTTCTGTCTCCTCCTTTTTTCCGCCGGGGGGGCCTTACTCGAACCAGCCGCCGCACACGGAGCACTGATACAAGGTCTTTCCATTTTCCGTCTTCATGTCGCCGCTCCTGTCGTGCCCCTGTGTGGCGGGCTCATCCGTTGTAACCACGTCGCCGCAGCGCGTACAAGCCTTCGTCACCTTATAGCCTGTGCAGGGGAAGCCGGTGCGGGCCTTTTCCACATAATTGTGCCCCTGCGCGTTTGTGGAATCCTGCTTTGTCTCGCCGCAGCGCGTGCACTTATAAGTAGTGGTGCCGCCTGTGTCACAGGTTGCGTCCGTATGCCCCGTCTGCTGCCAATTGTGGCCCAGCGCGGCGGTGTTTTCTTTTTTCGTCTCGCCGCAGCTGCATTTATATGTGATAGTGCCCCCCGCCGTGCAGGTGGCCGCCGTCTCGCTCTGCTTCACCCAGCTATGGGTATGGGCAGGCGGCGCGCTTGTCTTTTGCGGTGTAGGCGTAGGCTGCGGCGTGGCTGTCTTCTTCGGCGTAGCTGTGGGCTTCGGCGATGCCGTCTTTTTCGGGGTGGCCGTCGCCTTGGGTGTAGCGGACGGCTTTGGGGTAGCCGTGGCCCCGGCAGAGCTGCTTTGCGAGGCGCCTTCCGGCGTGCTGCCCGGCACGCCGGAAGAGGACGCAGCCGGGGAAGACTCCGGCACGGCCGGTGCCGTGCCGGCGCCGCCGGATGCATCCGGCCCGGACGAGGGCAGGCCGCCTGTGCCCAGCAGGCCAAACTTGAACGCAGCCACGATGCCCAGCGTGCCTATAAGCACTACGCCTGCCGCACTGAGTGCAGCCGCCAGCCCGTGCCCGGAAAGGTATTTGCGGAAAAAGCCCTCTCTGCCATGGCGGCCGCCGCGCGGCGGCCGGCCGGAGCCCCCGCCGCCATACCCGCCTGTGCCGCCCGGCGCATCAAAGCCCATGGGGCCGTCCTCACCGGCATAGGGCGTCTCATACGGATCATCGTCATAGCTGTACTGCGGCCCGCGCGCTCGCGCCTCCTCCGGCACGTCAAAGTCCATTGTGTCGTCGCTTGCAGAATACAGTGCCTCATACGGTTCGCCGTCATAGCCGCCCTGTGCGCCATAAGCGCCCGCATCCTCCGGCACGTCAAAGTCCATTGTATCGCCGCTTGCAGAATACGGTGCCTCATACGGTTCGCCGTCATAGCCGCCCTGTGCGCCATAAGCGCCCGCATCCTCCGGCACGTCAAAGTCCATCGTGTCGTCGCTTGCCGGGTACGGCGCCTCATACGGTTCATCATCGTAGCCGTACTGTGGCCCGCGCGCACGCGCTTCCTCCGGCACGTCAAAGTCCATCGTGTCATCGTTTGCCGGGTACGGTGCCTCATACTGCCCGCTGTCATAGCCGCCCTGTGCGCCATAAGCGCCCGCATCCTCCGGCACATCAAAGTCCATTGTATCGCCGCTTACAAAAGAAGGCGTTTCATAAGCCCCCGCATGTCCGCCGGCCTCTTCGGGCACATCGAACGACATAGTGTTCAGCGCCTCAGAAGAGCCCGCCCTACCTATGGCCTCGCCCGCCTGCAGCCGGGCGTCGTCGTTTTCTTTTGTGAACTGCTTTTCAAGGCGCTGGCGCAGCCTGCTCTTTTTCGCGTGCTGGGGGGCCTTTTTCTTTTTCGGCATATTGTCTCCTTCACGCCGCGGATACGGCAGGTTGATATTTACTCACAGTAGTAATCGTGTGCGGGCCGGGCAGCGGGGAAGGCACCCCGGCGGACGCTGCAGTCGTGCCCCTTTCCTCCTAATGATAATAAGAAAAAGAGAAAGCTGCCCCGCCCGGCGCCGCGCACCCGGCAATTATACTCATAGTTATAGCTATAATAATGCTATCACCAAATCCGCCTTTTTTCAACCCTGTGCGCTAAATTTACAGCTTTTTCATATATGTATCTCCCTTGTAAGCAATACGCGGCCCGCCCGCGGCAAAAGCGCGGCTTGCGCAGCACAAAGGCAGGCGTTATGATAGGAGTGGGGCGCCCTGTGCCCCTCGAAAAAACAGGCCTGCCGCCCGGCCCCTGCTTTTGCAGCGGCGCTGCGGCCGCACGCTGAATATTCAGGAGGTTTTTATGCCCTTTATCAATGTAAGAACAAACACCGCTGTTTCCGACACTGCCGAACAGGCCATGAAGCGCCAGCTTGGCCAGGCCATTGAGGCGCTGCCGGGCAAAAGCGAAGCATGGCTGATGGTGAATTTTGAGCCGGAGGCGCGCCTGTGGTTTGCCGGAAGTGATGACGCCGCCGCCATGGTGGAGGTAAGCGCATACGGCAGCGTGGCAGACGATGCGGCAGACTCGCTTACCGCGCGCATTTGCGACATCCTGGCAGGTGCGCTGGGCATTGCCGAAAACCGCATTTACGTCAAATATGCCGAGACACCGCTGTGGGGCTGGAACGGGGCCAATTTCTGAAATCTTGCACCGATTGCTAAAAATTTTATTCCCGCCATGAAAAGCCTGCCATTTCATTTTTTATTGATTTTAAGGTGTTATTTATGAACTATTTGTGAATTTTAGCACTCGAATATTGACAGTGCTAAAACTTGTGATATACTAAAATCAGCTTCGAAAGAAGTGAATAAAACCAATCACGAATGGCAATTTTCACAGTGTGCCGCGCACGCGGTGCACAGAATGGAGGAATGAAGTATGTTGCCTAGCATTTTTGGTGAAAATCTGTTCGATAGTTTCTTTTCAGAGCCCTTCGGCTTGTTTGAGCGCCAGGCAAACCGCGAACTTTATGGCAAGCATGCCGCGGCCGTGATGCGCACCGATGTGCGCGAAACGGACGGCACCTACGAGCTTGATATTGATTTGCCCGGCTTCAAAAAAGACCAGATCACAGCCAGTGTGGAAAATGGTTATCTGACGGTGACAGCCGCCAAGGGGCTGGATAAGGACGAGGATGACAAAAACGGCCGCTATGTGCGTCGTGAGCGCTGGGCCGGCCAGTGCAGCCGCTCGTTCTATGTGGGCGAAGGCATCACCGATGCTGATGTTCACGCCAAATTTGAGGACGGCATTCTGCGCCTGAGCATCCCGAAGGCCGAGCAGAAGGCCCTGCCGGAAAAAACCTATATCGCAATTGAGTGACGCGCCCTGCTGAAGGCGTGCCGCAGCAGAACGGCACCGCACGGCGGGCCGCGGGAGGAATTCCCGCGGCCCGCTTTTTTATGCCTGTGAGGGCCTGCTTGCCATACACTGCCCCCGAATGGTATCATAAGACAGTGCGGCCTGCCCGCGCAGGAAAATGCTTTTCAAAAAGGAGGGTGCCCATATGCCGGAAAAACACGCATGGGCACGCTGGTTCTGGCTGACCATGGGGGCCTGCGCGCTGGCCCAGCTTGTGCTGGCCGGGGCCACTGCCGGCTATGAGGCCGATTACAACACCTTTTGGGCCTGGGCCCTGCGCGCGGCAGAGCAGGGGTTTTCCGGCTTTTATGCAGAGGGCTATTTTGCCGATTACCCGCCCGGCGGCATCCTTCTTTTGTGGCCGCTGGGCAAGCTGGCGCAGCTTTTGCAGCTGAGCCATACCAGCGCGTTTGCGCGCTGCCTGCTGGCTGTGCCCGGAATCCTGGCCGGGACAGGGCTGGCCGCCCTGTGCTACCGCCTTGCCGGGCCCGGCCGTGCGCGTGGCTTTTTGCTGGGCGCTGCCGCCGGGGCCAGCCCTGCGCTTTTGTATGTGACAGGCGTGTGGAAGCAGATGGATATGGTGTATCTGTTTTTTCTGGTGGCCTGCTTTGCCGCGCTGGAAAAGCGGCGCACCCTTGCGGCGGCCCTTTGCTGGGGCGCGGCACTGGCCCTGAAGCCGCAGGCGCTTATTCTGGGACCCGTGCTGGCTGTGTGCGTGCTGGCGCGCGCATGGTTCCAACCGCGGCGCCGCGCCGCGCTTTGCCGGGCCGCAGGCGCCGGGGCGGCCGCCCTTGTGCCCGCGCTTGTGTGCGGCCTGCCTTTCTTCGGCTTTTCCGGGCTACTTGCGGGGCTGTGGGAAAAATATTTTTCCACCGCGCAAAGCTACCCCTACGCCAGCCTCAGCGCGGCAAACTGGTTTTCCCTGCTGGGCGCCAACTGGGCCCCGCAGGAAAACCGCATGCTGTTTTTCACTTATGCACAATGGGGCGTGCTGCACATCGCCCTGCTCACGGCCGGGCTGTGCGTACTTGCCTTTCGCGCGGCAAGGGCGGGGCGGCTGTGCCCCCTGCTGCTGGCCGCGGCTTATGCGGCGGGTATTTTCTGCTTTGCCCACCGCATGCACGAGCGTTACCTGCTGATGGCGGTGTTCCTCACGCTGGCGGCAGCCGCTGTGCGCGCAAACCGTCAGCTTCTGGCCATTGGCTGCACGCTGGGCACGGCGGCCTGGCTGAACATGCTGCTGGTGGTGAATGCCAGCACCTCGCAGGACCTTTTTCTGCTGGAGGGCCTGCCCGCCTTTGCCCTGCGCGCCACGGCCCTTGCCGTGCTACTGTGCGTATGTGCGCTTTTGTGGCTGGCCGCGCGCCTGAGCCTTTGGCCCTGGCAGGACGAACCCCTGCAGGCCGCGCATCTGCAAGATTTTGCCCCTGCGGTGGGGATTCGGGTGTTTCTTGCGCGCCGGGCCGCGCGCAAAAAGCAGGAGGGGATACCGCCAAAGCCTCTGCGCTGGCCAAGACGCGAGCTGGCCCTGCTGTTTGCCGGCACGCTTGCGCTGGGCGCGGTATCTTTTGCGCGCCTTGGCAGCACCGCCGCCCCGCAGACCTTTGTGGACGCGCAGGGCGCTGCCGTTACCCTGACGGCCACGGTGGACGGCAAGCCGGAAAGCCTGATGATATATCAGGGCATTTCACAGGCAGGAGGGCAGCTGCGCGTGCAGGACGCCCGCGGCCGTGAAGTACTACTGGCCCAGCTTACGCCCGGCGGATGCTTTGCCTGGGCGCGGCATGCGCTTTCCGGCACGGGGCCGTACACGGTGACGGTAACCGGCGCGCAAGTGTTCGAACTGGCCTTCACCGGCGCCGGCGGCACAGCCCTGCCGGTGCACAGCAGCACCGGGGCCGCCCTGTTCGACGAGCAGGGCCTTGTGCCCGCGCGGCCGGGCTATGAGAACTCGATGTATTTTGACGAGATATACCACGCGCGCACCGCATACGAAACCGTGCACGGCCTGCCTGTTTACGAGACAACCCACCCGCCCCTTGGCAAGGATATTATGGCGCTTGGCGTGGCTTTGTTTGGCATGACGCCGTTTGGCTGGCGCTGTATGGGCGCGCTGTTCGGCGTGCTGCTGGCGCCGGAGATTTATCTTCTGGCGCGCGCGCTGTGCCGCAGCCGCCGCGCGGCTGCGCTGGCCGCCGTTCTGTGGGGCTTTGATTTCATGCGCTTTGCGCAAAGCCGCATCGGCACCGTCGACACCTACGCCGTATTTTTTATTCTGGCTTCCGCACTGGGCATGCTGGGCTTCTGCGGCGAGCTTGCGCGCGCAGGCTTCACCCGCCGCGGCTGGGCCTGCCTTGCGGCCTCAGGCGCAGCCTTTGGCTGCGGAGCGGCAGTGAAATGGACGGGTATTTTTGCCGGCGCCGGACTGGCCGCGCTGTATTTCTGGGCGCTTGGGGCCAGGGCGAAAGCCCTTGGAGGCCGGCCGGGCGCCGGGGGCGCGGTGCGCGGGCTGTGGGTGCGCGCACTGGCGGGCGGCATGGCGCTGTTCGTCCTGCTGCCTCTTGCCATTTATCTGGCCAGCTATCTTCCGCTGGGGCTGGGCACGCCGCAGTACACCCTTGCAGACTGGTGGGCCGCACAGCAAAGCATGTACGCCTACCATTCCGCACTGAATGCCACGCACCCGTTTGAGAGCCGCTGGTTCACCTGGCCCTTCGATGTGCGCCCGGTGTGGTATTATATGGGCGGCGAACTGCCGCAGGGCATGGCCGCCAGCATCGCCTGCCTCGGCAGCCCGCTGGTGTTCTGGGGCGGCACTGCCGCCCTGGCGGGGCTGGCGTGGCAGCAGATGCACGGAAGCGGCACCCGGGCCGGGCGCGCTGTGCTGGTGCTGTGGGCCGCCCAAATCATCCCCTGGATAACAGTAAGCCGCTGCACTTTTCTGTATCATTACTTTCCTGGCGCAGGCTTCGGCGTGCTGGCGCTGGCAGTGCTTTGGACAGGCTGGCACGCCCGCGCCCCCCGCCCGGCGCGGCGCGCCGCGCTGGCGCTGGCGGTATGCGCGGGGCTTCTGTTCGCAATGTTTTACCCCGCGCTCAGCGGGCTGCCCGTGCCGGAGGGCTATGCCAGGCTGCTTTTGTGGTTTCCAAAGTGGCAGTTTTACTCGCTTTAAGCCAAGCTGCCCCCGCGCGGCCGCATGATGCAACCGCAGGTTGCGCATCTTCCAGCCCGGCTTTGTGGCCCGCAACCATATGCCCCGGGTATACTGAGAGGGCGGGCGGCACCGGGCCGGGGCCGCAGCCGTCATTTCACACCGGGAGGTCTTTTCAAACATGGAGGATAACAAAACACTGGGCGCGCGCATTCAGGCGCACCGCAGGCGCATGGGCATCTCGCAGGAACAGCTTGCCGAGCGCCTTGGCGTGTCGCGGCAGGCTGTCTCGAAATGGGAGCTGGACGAAAGCCTGCCGGAGCTGGACAAGGCTCTGGCATTGTGCAGGGTGTTCGGCGTCTCGGCCGACCTGCTTTTACAGGGCAGCCCCAGCCCGCAGCAACGGGCCCTGGCGGCCGGAGCGGCGCGACGCCTGATGCCTGCCGCCGGGACGGCGCTGGTGGCGCTGGGCCTTGTATACATCTGTGCAGCCTGGTACGAGCGGCAGCTTGCCACCGATATTGCCGTTGGCATGGCTGCGCAGGCATTTGGGCTTATTTTGCAGTATGCGGCGGGTTTGTTTGAAAAAGTGCCGGGGCACCGCCGGCTGTGGCGCGCAGATTTTGCACTTTGCACCTTTGTGCCTGCCAGCCTTCTGGTGACAACGCTGCTGCGCGGGTACCCGCGTCCCTACGCCAGCTTTGGCGTTCTGACGCTGGGCAGCTTTCTGCTTGTATATGCCTCTGCCAATGTGTGGTTCTGGTGGAAGACCAGCCGGTGAGAGCGCATGGCCTCTGGCCCTGCCTGCCCATTCCACATGCAGCCATGCCATATTTGATGACCGGCTTCAGCTATGGCCGCCGGCTTTCCGTTCTCTTGGGCTTCAAAAAGGAGGGGCTGCATCTTGCAGCCCCTCCTTTTTGGACGGCCATTTTAAAGAAGGCCGAATTGCAGATCAGATTCCTTTTAAAGAATATACATGCCCATTTATGGGCAGCAGATAACGGCCCGTTGCAAACGGGAAGCCGGGCTGGCACCTCAAGGCCGGCAATGCAGGGCTTTCCCGCATTTTATATGCAGCGCCTCCAGTTTACCCGGCAGGGCCCCGTTTCAAAAGGCCCATTTACTCGCAGGACAGTTCAAGCTGGCAGTCAAAAGGCTCTTGCGCTACATGTACCGGATGGTACATTTGTGCCTCTACACAGCCCATAGCCCGGTAAAAGGCCTGGCTCTCCACGGCAGAATGCGCAGAGATGTAAAGTTTTTTGGCGCCTTGCTCTCTGGCCCAGGCCCTTGCCTTTTGAAGAAGTCTCGTGCCAATGCCGTGCCCGCGCAGCTCCTGTGAAACATGCAGGCTGGACAAATCGAAATAGCGGTTATCCCCGCCAAACAGCCCTCGCTCTACAGAGACAAAGCCCTTCAGCTCGCCTTCGCAGAAGGCAGCGCACACAAACCCGCCGGATGAACAGGTGCGCCGCAGGCAGCGCACCAGCGTTTTATAGTCTTCCGGCGTCCAGTCGTCCACAAACGGGGCGTCCTTTATTTTCCATTCCCCATTTTCCCTGCGCCAGCACTTACCCACCTCCTGGCGGCGAATAAAATGCCGGAACAGCCCGGTGCTTATCTCTTCTTCTCTCAGCTCTCTGTACTCCGGCATTTCGCCTCTGCCTCCCTTTATTTTTCCACCAGTTCAATGGCCTGCTTGCCTGTGATATGTACCACATCAATCGCCACAATACAGGAGGCGCCGCAGCTCTCCACCTCATGGGCCTTGTGCTCTTCCGGCTCGCGCGGCGAATATTTCTCCACCAAAGCGCGCAGGGCAGCAGTGCGGGCACCATGTTCTTCTACCATATGCGCCGTGCCAAAGGCTACCACGCTGCTGAAATAGGTGGTGAACTCACTGCTCACGATATCTGATTTATCCACCACAGTGAAGCACACCTTCGGATGCGCGCGCAGGGCATCCAGTTTATGGCCCGCTTTTGCACAGTGAAAATAAATACTTCTGCCGCAGCATGCATAATTCAGCGGCACCGCATAGGGCCAGCCGCCGTCGCCCTGCACTGCCAGCACGCCGTAGCTTCCTTTTTCCAGCAAGGCCCATGCCTGTTCCGGCGTCAGGAGCTGCCGGCTTCTTCTCATGGGGCGAAACTCCATTTTTCATTTTCCTCCTTTTCAGCACACGGCACAGCCGCACGCCCTCCCCGCTTTTTCAGCACGGTTTTTCCCATCATAGCACACCGCGGCGGCGCAGCGCAAATAAAAAGCTGTACGGCAGGGGGGCCAGGCCGCGGCCTCTCATAATACAGGCGGCACCTCAACGCGCACAATGGCCTGGCACTTGCGTGAGCCCCTTGCTTGCTGACCGCAGGCAGCTTCATGTGCTTTTGCAGCGTCCTCCGGCCTGTAAACGCCTTCTCTCTCACAAATGATTCTGAATATATTCCGCTGTCTTTTCCGTGTTCCTGCCTGCGGCATATTCAGTTGGGGACAGGGCCAATCCCTAATGCACCAATTAAAAAGAACAGTCCCAAAAATGTAATCCAGAGAAGCAGCAGCGCAAGCGATAATGCAAAAGCCTGTCTGCACGGCTTGCCTCTTGCTTTTCTCCATATCCCATTACACAGCAAGGCAATAAAGCCCACAATGCAAAACAACGGAAAAACCACTCCGGCGAAGGTAAAGATAATTGTATCTGCCCGCCATTGCATACTGTCAATAAAAAGAAGAAAAATTACAATAACGGCTGTAACGCCTAAAATTCTGAAGACATTTCTGCATTCCCGCTTGCGCTGCAGCCTTGCCACATTCAGAACGTCCGCAATTGCCTCTGCCGCTTCCTCTCCGGCAACCAGGTTCGCTGCCATTCTTTCAGATTTCATAAGCTCCAGAACACTGACTTCCAAAGCATCGGCCAATGGCTCTATGATATTAATATCAGGAAATCCCAGCCCACGCTCCCATCGGCTAACGGCTTTGTCTGTGACCTGTATTTTTGAAGCCAGATCAGCCTGCGTCATATTTCTTTCCTTGCGGCGCCTAGCTACAAAAGCCCCAAATTTATGTGCGTCCATCTCCGCACCTCCCTGCTGACAAAATATCACGCCCGCAGAATTTTGGCAACCGATGCTTCATTTACTTACAGATTGATCTGCGATTCGTTGAGGGTGCCTTTTCAAGCTGCCGGTACAGCCGGCAGTTTCTTACAATAAAACCCCCGGAAGGGAGAATACATGCGCCTGAAAGCGTCATGCCCTTCCGGGGGTTTTGCCCTGCCTTTTTACTTCAGAAAACCCGCAATAATTTTCTCTTCCGCCTGTTCTTCCGTGAGGCCCAGCGTGCGAAGCTTCATTAGCTGTTCGCCTGCTATCTTGCCGATGGCGGCCTCATGGATGAGCGAGGCGTCCAGATGGGCCGCCTCCAGCGCGGGCGTGGCCACCACGGTGGCCCTGTCCGCCAGAATTGCGTCGCACTCGGAATGACCCGTGCAGCGCGCAGAGCCCACGATGCGGGAAATAAACTCCTGATGGCTGCGGCCCCTGGCCACAGAGCGGGACACAAGGTCGGCCCCGGAATCCTCCCCCTCCAGATGCACGGTGAACTCTGTTTTGGCTGCTTCGGCACCGTCGGTCATCAGGCGCTCGCGCACCAACAGCTTTGCGCGCGCGGCCAGCCTGGCGCTGGTCTTGCGGTAAGTGGTGTCCACGCCAGAAATCTGCACCGTATCCATTGTCAGGCTGGAATCCTCTTCCAGAAACGCCTCGGTCACCGGGTCGATGTGGCGGTTACCCGTGCTTTTCCCGGTGCCCACGTGCTTTTCCTCATACACCACCTTGGCGCCCTTGCCCAAAAAGAAACGGTGGATACCGTTGTGGCGCGCCTCTTCTTCGCCGTCGGCATGGATGCCGCAGCCAGCCACCACCACCACGTCGGCGCCCTCGCCGATATAAAAATCATTGTATACAAGGTCGTCCACGCCGCTGTGCGTGACGCAGGCCGGGATATACACCTTTTCCCCTTTTGTGCCAGGGGCCACGCGGATATCAATGCCGGGCTTGTCTGTCTTGGATTCTATTTTAATGTTCCGGGTAGACTGGCGCCCGGCGCAGCCGCCGTCCTCCCGGATATTGTAGGCACCTGTGAATTCGCCCTTGAAGCCTGCCACAAGGCGCAGCAGCTCGTCTGTTATATTATTCATGCGCGGCGCACCTCCTTGCCAAGCGGGCACATACAGCCCATGCTCTCGCCCATCATCAGGTGGGGCATCACTTCTTCACGCGGGCCTGCCTCGCGCACCACGCCGTCCGCAATGACGACGATCTCGTCTGCGATGGACAAAATACGCTCCTGGTGCGAAATGATGAGCAGCGTGCCCTGATGGCTCTTCTGAAGCTCCTGGAAGGTTTCCACCAGCTTCGAAAAACTCCACAAATCAATGCCCGCCTCCGGCTCGTCGAAAATAGAAAGCTTTGCGCCGCGCGCCAGCACCGTGGCTATTTCAATGCGCTTGGCCTCACCGCCGGAAAGGCTGGCGTCCACCTCCCGGTCAATATATTCGCTGGCGCACAGGCCAACTTTGCCCACCAGCGCGCAAACCTCGCATTCCTCCAGCGGCTTGCCGGCGGCCATCTCCAGCAAATCACGCACCGTCAGCCCCTTGAAGCGCACCGGCTGCTGAAAGGCATAGGCAATGCCCCTTTGTGCGCGCTGGGTAATGTCGAGGCCGGTGATATCCTCCCCGTCGAACAGAATTCGCCCGGAGGTGGGCGTCTCCAGCCCGGCCACCAGCTTGGCCAGCGACGTTTTGCCGCCGCCGTTGGGGCCCGTCACCACCACCAGCTTGCCCTTGGGCACATGCACGTCTACCCCTTTCAGGATACTTTCACCGCCCGGCAGCCGCCAGGCCAGATGTTCCAATTGCAGCATTTGAATCTTCCTTTCCTCCGCTGCGGGGCAAACAGCCCCTTTCTGCGGAAAGTGTTTCCCGGCCGCCCCGCGCACATGCGCAAAGCGGCAAAATATACTTTTTTGGTGTATTTTGTGTTCAAAAGAATGGCCACCCCATCCGGGTGGCCCCGTCTCCGTGCCGCCTGCATTATACGGGCGAAAGGCCCTGTGCCGGGCACGCAGGCCTTTGTTTCATTTTAGCAGAATATAACACGATGTGCAAGCCCTCTCTGCCAAAAAATACATTTTGCCCGCCGGACAAACCAAAGGCACCGCCGGGCTCCACATGAAGCCCGGCGGTGTTCCCCTGCATAACAAATCACTTTTTGCACAATGCGTCAGTCAAGCTCCAGCGCACCGGTGTAAAGCTGGTAATAGGTGCCCTTCAGGGCCAGCAGCTCTTCGTGTGTGCCGCGTTCGATAATGCGCCCGTGGTCCAGCACCATGATGGCATTCGAATTTTTCACAGTGGACAGGCGGTGCGCAATGACAAACACCGTGCGCCCTGTCATCAAGGCATCCATGCCGCGCTGTACAATGGCCTCTGTGCGCGTGTCGATACTGGATGTCGCTTCGTCCAAAATCATCACAGGCGGGTCTGCCACGGCGGCGCGCGCAATGGCAAGCAGCTGGCGCTGGCCCTGCGAAAGGTTGGCGCCGTTGCCTGAAAGCGGCGTCTGGTAGCCCTGCGGCAGGCGCGTGATGAAATCGTGCGCGCCTGCCAGCTTGGCTGCCGCGATGCATTCATCGTCGCAGGCATCCAAATTGCCGTATCGGATATTTTCCATCACCGTGCCGGTGAAAAGGTTTGTATCCTGTAAAACAATGCCAAGGCTGCGCCGCAAATCCGCCTTTCGAATCTTATTGATATTGATGCCGTCGTAGCGGATTTTTCCATCCTCAATATCATAAAAACGGTTGATGAGATTGGTGATAGTAGTTTTGCCTGCGCCGGTAGACCCCACAAACGCCACCTTCTGGCCGGGCTTTGCATACAGCGAGACATCGTGCAGCACTGTCTTCTCCGGCGTATAACCGAAATCGACATCAAAGAAGCGCACGTCGCCCTGCAGGCGGGTGTATGTTACGGTGCCGTCATGGTGCGGATGCTTCCAGGCCCAGATGTTCGTGCGCTCGGCGCACTCCGTCAGGCTGCCGTCCGCATTTTCATGCGCGTTTACCAGTGTAACATAGCCCTCGTCCGTCTCTTCCTTCTCATCCAGCAGTGCCAGAATGCGGTGTGCGCCCGCCAGGCCCATAATAACCATATTCACCTGGTTGGACACCTGCCCGATGGCGCCCGCAAACTGCTTTGTCATATTCAGGAACGGCACTACGATGCTGATGCTGAAAGCCATGCCGGAGATGCTGAGATTGGGCGCCCCCGCCAGCATCAGTGCGCCGCCCACCAGCGCCACCACCACATACATGACGTTGCCCACATTGCCCAGCAGCGGCATCAGGATATTGGCAAAACGGTTACCGTTGCGGGCATTGAAAAAGATTTCTCCGTTCACTTTGTCGAAGTCTGCCCTGGCGGCGTCCTCATGGCAGAACACCTTGATGACCTTTTGCCCGGTCATCATCTCCTCCATAAAAGCTTCCGCCTTAGCAATGGTGACCTGCTGGCGCAGAAAATACTTGGACGAGTGGCTTGTGATATAGCGCGCTGCAAAAAACATGCATACAACGCCGGCCACCACAATCAGGCCCAAAATTACGCTGTAGTACATCATGATGCAGAACACCGACAGCAGCGTGATGCCCGAAATGAGCATCTGCGGCAGGCTTTGGCTTATCATCTGGCGCAGGGTGTCCACATCATTGGTATAATAACTCATGATGTCGCCGTGGCCGTTGGTATCGAAATACTTGATAGGCAGGTCCTGCATATGGCTAAACATCTTTTCGCGCAGCTTTTTCAGCGAGCCCTGCGTGATAATCGCCATCAGCTGGGTGTAGGTGAAGCCCGCAATCAGGCTGAGCACATACATCACCACCAGAATGCCCACCAGCCCCAAAATGCGGGCGGACACCGAGGCCCAGTCGCCAGATTTGTAGGTGCTGTCCACAATGGCAATGATATTCTGCATAAATACGGCCGGCATTGAGCTGACAACCGCATTAAACAGGATGCACACCAGCGCAACCGGAAGAAGCACCGGGTAAAACTCAAACAGCAGGCGCAGCAGCCGGCGCAGCACGCCCTTTGGCGCGCGCTGGCCGCGGGCCGTGGTGGCAGGGGCCGCCGTATTGGAGTTATTCTTCGCCATTTTCGTCACCTGCCTTGTTCTGAGTGGTATAAATCTCGCGGTAAATCTCGTTGCGGGCCATCAGCTCTTCATGCGTGCCGATGTCGTTGATGCGCCCGCCGTCCATCACAATGATGCGGTCGGCGTCCTGCACGGAGGCCACGCGCTGTGCAATGATGATTTTAGTGGTCTCGGGGATAAACTCACGGAAGCCCTGGCGGATCAGCGCATCGGTGCGGGTGTCCACCGCGCTGGTGGAATCGTCCAAAATAAGCACCTTGGGCTTTTTCAGCAGCGCGCGGGCAATGCACAGACGCTGCTTCTGGCCGCCGGATACGTTGCTGCCCCCCTGCTCAATCCATGTATCATATTTATCCGGGAACTGCTGAATAAACTCATCGGCCTGCGCCAGGCGGCAGGCCTCCAGCATCTCATCGTCTGTGGCATCTGCGTTGCCCCAACGCAGGTTATCCTTGATAGTGCCGCTGAACAGCACATTTTTCTGCAGCACCACCGCCACGTTGTTGCGCAGCACCTCCAAATCATAGCTGCGCACATCCACGCCGCCTACTTTGACGCTGCCCTCCGTGACATCATACAAGCGGGGGATCAGCTGCACAAGTGTCGTTTTGGATGAACCCGTGCCACCCAAAACGCCAATGACTTCGCCGGAACGGATATGAAGGTCCACCCCGGCCAGCGCCATTCGCTTGGCCTTTTGGGAATATTTGAAGCTGACGTTTTCAAAATCGACAGAGCCGTCCTTTACCTCGGTCACTGCATGTTCCGGGCTGGTAAGGCTGCTTTTTTCTGTCAGTACCTCTACGATTCGCTCAGCCGATTCCATGGACATGGCAATCATTACAAACACCATGGAAAGCGTCATCAGGCTCATCAGTATCTGGAAGCTGTAAGTGAGGATGGCGGACATCTGGCCCACAGCAACTTCTGCGCCCCGGCCGCTTATCACCACATAAGAGCCGAACGAAAGCACAAACGCCATGCCCGCATAAACACAGAACTGCATCATGGGGTTATTGAGGGCCATAATGCGCTCGGCGCGGGTGAAATCCCGGCAGACATCCTCGGCTGCCGCCGAGAACTTCTTCTTTTCATAGTTCTCGCGCACATAGCTTTTTACCACACGCATGGCCTGCACGTTCTCCTGCACGGAATCGTTCAGCGCATCGTATTTGCGGAACACGCGGCGGAAAATAGGCATCGCGGCGCGGATGACCAGTGCCAGGCCGACGCCCAGCAGCGGAATGGTGACAAGGAAGATCATGGCCAGGCGCCCGCCCATGGCAAAGCCCATGATAAAAGAGAAAATAAGCATCAGCGGCCCGCGGATGGCGATGCGGATGATCATCATGAACGACATCTGCACATTCACCACGTCCGTAGTCATACGCGTAACCAGGCTTGAAACCGAAAATTTATCGATGTTTTCAAAGGAATAATCCTGAATGCAGTAGAACATATCTTTGCGCAGGTTACGCGCAAAGCCAGTGGACGCTGTGGCGCAGGTGTTGCCCGCGGCAACGCCGAACACCAGCGCCAGAATGGCCATTACCAGAAGCTGGATGCCGTAGCGGACGATGACATCCATACCGCAGCCGGCCTGCATCTGGTTCACCAAGTTTGCAATGATAAGCGGGATGATGCACTCCAGAATCACCTCGACTGTGACCAGCACCGGCGTCAGTGCTGCCGGTTTTTTGAACTCCCGAATGCTTCGTGCAAGCGTTTTTACCATATATCACATTCCTCCTCTGTACAGGCCGCGCGGCACTGCGCAGCGTATTTATCAAGCGGACTGGCGGGCCCGGCGGGGCCGCAAAATCATTCCTTGAGGTTTTCCGACATGCGCTGTGCCGTGCGCAGGAACTGGTCGCGCTGGGCATCTGTAAGCCCCTGTGTGATGCGCTGTTCAAGCAGGCGCGCACACTCGCGCACCTGCGCCTCCATCTGCACTGCTTTCTGTGTCGGCACAAGGCGCTTCAGGCGTGCATCATAATCTACGCTCTCTCGCCGGATAACACCATTTTTTTCCATCAGCTGCAGAATGTTCGTGGTGGTAGAACGGCTCAGGTTGAACGCCGCTTCTACATCCCGCTGAAACACGGGGCCGTTTTGGCAGTGTTCCAGAATATAGTGCATCACCCGGCTCTGCACACCGGTGATGCCCAGATCACTCAGCGTAGCGTTCATGCGTTTTTTCACCTGATGGGCCAACAGGTTTATCCAGGCGCCGCAGTCGCGTGTCATGCTGTCATCAGCCCCTTATTTGTTAGTGTGCGAACAAAATAATAACACAATTGGCCGCTTCTGTCAATGTTTTTTGCATGCTGCACAGTGCGCACCCAGCACCAGGATGCTTTTTAATTGGAAAGCCCCGCCCGGAAAGCCTTCGGAGTCAGGCCCCCCGGCAAAGCTGTGGGATCGCGTAAGCCCTGAAAGGGTATATTACCGGCAAGCCTCTCAAGAGGCGCTGAAAAAATCCACCGCCTGCATCACTTGCCCTGCGGCCCGTAAACGGGCGCCGTTTATCCAAGATTATCTTTCTGGCAATCGTAAAGTTGCTCATCTCTTCCCGCTTCGCTCGATGCTGGAAGCGAAAGCTTTTTTACACTCCCCAGCTCTGCTGGGGGAGGGTGTCATTTCGCTAAAGCATACAAGACAAAAAAAACAGACGCTGTACGCGTCTGTTTTTTTGGTGCGCTGAAAGGGATTCGAACCCCCGACCTTTTGGTTCGTAGCCAAACACTCTATCCAACTGAGCTATCAGCGCATGCCTCGTTTGAGACTGTTGTTATTCTAGCACTGTTTACGGTGGTTGTCAACATTTTTATTAATCTTTTTTTCACACTTTGCGAAGTCAGGGCATTTGCATTGGCCGCAGGGTGCGTTTTCTTTCTTCTTCATAATAAATTTACTTTTTCCGCCCTGCGGCCGATTGTGTTTTTGATACAGTTTTGCTATACTTGTGAAAAGAGTATGAGCGGTTTTCCGCTTTTTGTGCGGAAGGCCTATTGGAGGTTACGGCTTTGGAGCCTACAAGCATAGTTCTCACGATACTGGCCATTGCGGCCCTGGTTTTTCTGTATTTATTCACATTCAAGCGGGAGGTGCTGCACCGAAAGCCGAAAGACATGCAGGGGCCTGCCGCTGCCAAAAAGCCGCTGGCCGCTGCACGGCGTATGGCCGCCATGAACCAATATGAGGTGATCGCCCCCGCCGTACTGAAAAAAAACGGCTCCGAGACGGACCTTGACTTTATCCTTGTGGGCACATTTGGGCTTTTGTGCGTAAAATGCGTGGGCCTGGGCGGCGAAATCTACGGTTCCGCAGGGGATGCCATGTGGCTGCAGGTTTGCGGCGAAAAACGGCAAAGCTTTGAAAACCCGCTGCGCCGTGCAGAGCGCGACACCCGCCTTGTGCGCGATGCGCTGTTCAGTGCCAAGTTGAAAAATGTGCCGGTAGAGGCGGCGGTTGTGTTTACAAACCGTTCAGCGCAGCTGGCTCTGCCGCGCAGCACCGGCCACTATACGGTAAAAGAGTTCCGCACTTTGCTGGATAAATCGAAATATACACAGGATAAGCGTGTGGATATTCAGAAAACAGCCGGGGCCGTGCGCGCCTGGCTGAAAAAAGCCTGAGGGTCAAAAACGCCGCGTTTTCAGCTGTTATACACTGGAAGGCGCGGCATTTTTCTTAATTTGGCACAAAAACATTCTACTATTTACATTTTGTTCACAGAGAGGTCATATCGTTGTCTAAATTGACCCCTATAATAAGAATCACAGAAACGGAAGCCGCAATCCGTTTTCTGTATGATTCCTCCTCACACCAAGAGAGATACCCCTTAAAAGAGAAAACCCCCGGTTCCGCATGCCGGGGGTTTTTCCTTTTCTTTTTTGCCTCAGCGCACGAGGCACCGGTGCTCAAAGCGGGCCTTACCATTGTCTGTATAAATCACGCCGTACTGCCCGTTCGTCAGGGCGCCAGGGTTGAACAGCGTCAGCCCGTCCGTCTCTCCACAGAAGGGCACATGCGTGTGGCCAAACAGTGCAGCATCTGTATGCGCGGCCTGCGCTGCCTCTGCCAGCGCCTGATAAGAGCCCTTCACACCATACATGTGGCCGTGTGTATACAGGAACAGCACGCCCTCAAAGGCGCATAAGCCCTGAAGGGGCGCATTTGAGGCAAAATCGCAGTTGCCGCGCACCATATAAACGCGCAGAGGACCATGTGCGGCCTCAAACCGTTCGGCCTCACGGATGCCGTCGCCCAGAAAGAGCACGGCACCCACACTTTTTTCTGCATGGTATGCCTGCTCCAGCGCGTCATAGTCCCCATGGATATCCGATACGACCAGCAGTTTCATTCTGCCCCTCCTTCCTGTGCTGTCCCGTCCAAGCACGCCCTATATACTTCGCTTTTGGAAAACGGCGTGCCTGCCGCGGCCTGTTTTGCCGCAGCAGAAAGCGTCATACCCTGCGCCTGCACAAGGGCCTGTGCCCGCGCTGCGGCCTGTGCCAGTGTGGGCGCCGCCTGCTGCGGGGTAGGCCGGGCACCCGCCATTACCAGCACGAATTCACCGCGCGGCGCATTCTGTTTATAATAGGCATTTGCCTCTCCGATAGTGGTTTTGCATATTTCTTCATGCAGTTTTGTCAGTTCGCGGCAGATAGTGAGCGGACGGCCCGGCCCAAATGCCTCTTCCAGGTCTGCCAGCGTGGCGGGCAGTTTGTGCGGCGCCTCATAAAAGATAACCGTGCGCTGTTCCGCCTGCAGGGCGGCCAGACGCTCCCGCTTCTGACGGCGGTTGGTGGGCAGAAAGCCTTCAAATACAAACCGCCCTGTGCATTGCCCCGAAGCAATAAGCGCTGTATCTGCCGCGCTTGCACCCGGCACAGGCACCACACGGATGCCGCGGGCGTGGGCGTCCCGCACAATCACCTCGCCGGGGTCGGAAATGGCGGGCATGCCAGCGTCCGAGCACAGCGCGCAGCTTTCACCCGCCTCAATGCGCGCAAGAATCATTTCGCCGCGCTCTTTCAGGTTGTGCTCATAATAGCTCACCATTGGCTTTTTCAGCCCCAGATGGTTCAGCAGCTTCAGCGTCACGCGGGTGTCCTCTGCCGCCACAAAATCCGCACTGGCAAATGTCGCCGCCGCACGCGGCGTCATGTCGTCCAGGTTACCGATCGGCGTTGCCACCAGATACAGGGTTCCTGCCATGAAAACACGCCCTTTCCCTTGCACGGCAGGCTTTATGCCGTGTGTCATTTTCCCAATCAAGCCACGCAAAAGACCCAGATGCCACAGCACAGGCCCAGTGGACATGTGCCGCAAAGCGGCGAGGCCTTTTGCGCAAAGGGCCTGCGGTACTAAAGCCGCAGCCCTCTCCGGCAGATGGGCAGGATATACTATTATCATATATCATATCCGCAAAACACATGCATTTCAACTCATTTCGCGCCGTGTTTTTACAAAATGAAAAAGCGGGCGGGTGCACAGGGTGCGCACCCGCCCGTCTTTCATGCATTCTGTGCGGGATCAGCCCTCGCTGATCGCGCTTACGGGGCACTCGCCGGCGCACGTGCCGCAATCCAGGCACGCGTCCGCATCGATTACATACTTGCCGTCGCCTTCCGAAATGGCATTCACCGGGCAAACACCGGCACAGGTGCCACAGGCGATGCAGTCGTCGCTGATTTTGTAAGCCATACTACAACCTTCCTTCTCCGCGCTGTAAAAAGTGATTTGCGCCCTTTGCGCCCCGGAAAACGCGGACCGGGTGCGCAGGGCAGCCTTTCTGCGAAAAGGCTGCCGGCATGCTTTTGGCGAGAAAATGGGTTCTCGCCAAAAGCCGCCTTTTACCCTTTCGTTTTTTTATTGTAACATAAAGTGAAGATTTTGCAAGAGGGCTTATTCCTGCCCCTGCATTTCAGGCTCTGGCTGAGGTTTTTTGGGCACGCGCTTGCCGCCGCGAATATATTCGCACACTTCCTTAGCATAGCTGCGCACTGGTGCGCCGGGTGCATCCGGCCGCACGCGCAGCACGCCGGAGATGACGTTTACCTCTGTCACAACGCCTGTGCCATCCGGGGTTTTCACAACACTGCCCACACCCGGAGTAATGCTGTTCAGATATTCATAAGCGGGCTGTTCATAAGCAAGGCAGCACATCAGCCGTCCGCACGAACCCGATATTTTCGCCGGGTTCAGGGAGAGGCCCTGTGCTTTTGCCATTTTGATGGAAACAGGCTGAAAATCCTTCAAAAAACGGTTGCAGCAGAAGGGCTGGCCGCAAATGCCAAGCCCGCCCAGCATTTTGCTCTCATCGCGAACGCCTATTTGGCGCAGCTCTATGCGCGTGTGGAACACGCCTGCTAGGTCTTTCACAAGGTCTCGGAAATCCACGCGGCCATCGGCAGTGAAATAGAACAAAATTTTGCTTCGGTCCAGCGTATATTCCACATCCACAAGCTTCATATCCAGCTTGTGTTTTTCAATGCGCTCAGCGCACACGTCGAACGCACGCTTTTCATCTGCGCGGTTTTTTTCCATCCGGCGCAGGTCAATAGCATCAGCCATGCGCAGGGCCGGGCGCAGAGGCTTTGATATTTTGGAGTCCGGCACCTCATGCACAGGCTTTGCCACTTCGCCGCATTCTTCGCCTCGCGCAGTCTCTACAATTACATAATCCCCCACGGCCGGGGCAAGCTGCCCTGGCGCAAAATAATACACTTTGCCCGCCTTTTTGAAGCGGACACCGATTACACTTGTCATGAACATTCCTTTCCAAGCAGCTTCACCGGCCGCTCAGCCTTTCTATTTCCTTTTCAGCGGGCAAGCTGGGCGCCCAGCTGCGTCAACACAAGTTTCGGGTTGGCGTTTGCGTCCAGCAGACGTATGGCTTCGCCTGCGCACGCCGCACAATGCGCGGCGCGCTGCGGGGAAACTGTGCCGCCTGCCCGTTTTGCCAGCGCAGCGGCGCACACATAGCGAACAAGGTGAAGTGCCGCTTTGGCGCCCGCACGGTCTTTTTCATCCTGGGCAAGCAGGCAGAGGGCCGCGTATGCATCTTTTTTTTCACACGCCAGAACGATGCGCTCCGCCCTTGCCAGCGCATCGGCGCGCTTTTCATCGGCAAGGCATGCCTTCGCTTCGCCCAGCCGCCCGCCGAATACTTCTGCAAGCCTGTGCGCCTGCTGCGGCTTTGCGCCCAGCCGTTCCAGGGCAGCTGCACATTCGGGCAGGGCCAGCGGCGCCAGCGTATATACACTGCACCGGCTGCGGATGGTGGGCAACACCGCCGCCTCGCTGACGGCGGTGAAAACAAACAGCACGTTTTCCGGCGGCTCTTCTATCACCTTGAGCATGGCGTTTGCGCTGGCCGCATTCAGCTTTTCGGCCCCATATACCAGCACCGCGCGCCCGGCAGCGCTGAGGGCCGTGTCGTACACGGCGCGGCGCACTGCACGCACCGCATCTATTTTAATGAGGCCGGACGCCCCTTCGCCCTCCAGCGCCAGCACTTCCGGGCTTCGCCCCTCCAGTACGGCAGCGGCCGGCGCGCCGCCCTCCGGGTACAGAAAATCTGCCGCTAGGCAACGCGCGGCAAAGCCGGCGCCCATGCCCTGCTCCCCGCAAAGGAGCACGCTGTGCGCCAGCCGCCCGGCCCTCAGAGCCGCAGAAAGGTCTCTTTTCAGGGCGTCGTTGCCCAGAAGGCCGCCAAGCGCGCGGCCCAGGGTGCTGTTACAGTTTTTCAAAGCGCTCCACATTGGTGACGAAAATCGTCGCGCCGCCCACTGTCACCTCCAAAGGGTATGCCGTGGTGACGCCTATTCCGTAGCTGGCTGTGCTGGGCACCACCTCTGTGCGCTGCTTTGCACAGGAGGCGATCAGCTCCAGACACTGGTCCACCTTTTCGTCATCCGTGCCGATCAGCAGCGTCATGTTCCCTGCCATCAGGAAACCGCCCTGCGTGGGAAGCTTGGTTACGGAGAAGCCGTTTTTCGTCAGCGCGTGGCATACGGCTGAAGAGTCTTCCTTGTTGACGATTGCAGTGATCATTTTCATGATATGTTCCCCCTGTCGGAACCTTTTTGTGCCGGCGCGCAAGGGCGTGCGGCAGTGTTTTGTGTGCAAGACGGGGGCCGCTTGCGCTGCCCTTCGCCTCTTTGAGCTTAGTATAACATATTTGCGCCGCGCGCGCAAAATCGCTTTTCGGGCAAAAAAGCCCTTTTCAGCCGGAAAACGCGCTCAGCGCCAATTGTTCCGGTTCGCATTGCGCCACGCGCGGCGGTTCTTGGCGTAGCGCAGTTCCTGCCTGGCCGTGCGCCAGAAATCGCCCCCGAAAAACAAAAGAAAATTCAAAAGCGAGAACAGCACGCTCAGGCGTTCGGCCCAGCCGCCGAACACCAGGCTGAACAGGCACAGGGCACCGGCAAACAGGGCCAGCCACTTTATCTTTACCGGAATGATGAAAAACAAAAGCAGACGCATTTCCGGGTACAGCATGGCAAAGGCAAAGAACAAAGACAGATTCAGATAATAGGTGGTGCCCCAGCCGGTGATGACGGCCGCCAGAATGGCGCCCAACACACCAAGAAGGTAGTAAACATTGAAGCGGAAGTCGCCCCAGCTCTGCTCCAGCGTATGGCCGATGAGCCACATCAAATACAGCGTAAGCAGAAGGGAGATGGGGGTGGAGGCCGAGGGCACAAAAATGAATGTGATAAGGCGCCACACTTCGCCCTGCAGCACAGCCGGCATATAGAGAGAAAGCTTACTCCATATCCCTAGGCCCGGCATAAAAAACTCAGCCAAAAAGACTACAGCCTGCCCAATAACGATGGCCATCATCAAATCGTGGATAGCGATGCGGCCAAAGCGGCGCTCCAGTTTGTCAACCCATTTCATTCTTTCAAATCCCTTTCATGTGCGCCATGCGGCGCTTTTGTGATTTTGTTGTATTATTCACCCGCTTGCACACGCAGGCGGCATTACAAACAGTAGCAAGGGGAAATTTTTCCATTCAACAGAAAGTTATTCCACTTTGCCTGCTGTATTTTTTTCTGTGGAAAACTTTGCCTGTAAAACAGCGGTTTTTAACACTTTCCACAGGGTTTTCAACAGAAAGCCGGGGAAAACACGCTATACAAAGTGTAAAACTCTGTGGAAATGTTGAAAGTTTGCACTTTGTCAAAAATTACAGTGTGTACAGTTATTCCTCTTTTCATAAAAAAGGCACTGTAAATTTGTCTCGCAATATGCACAGCCTTGGCAGGTGCGTGCTATGACGTCTTGAAGCCGTTGCCGTATATCTCGCTGGCCTCTGTAATCATCATAAACGCCTGCGGGTCAATGCGCTGGGCCGCACTTTGCACTTTGTATATCTCTGATTTCGAGCACACGCACATCAGAAGCTCCCGCTGCTGGCCGGAATATGCGCCGTATGCGGGCAGCAGCGTGGCGCCGCGCCGCACCATCAGGTTGATGGCCTCTGCCGTTGCCTTTCCGTTTGAAGTAATGATAAGCGCCAGCTTGCCGGAACCGGCACCGTATAAAAGCTTATCCATCACAGTGGATGAGGTGAATGTGGCCACCGCACCGTACAGCACGGCGTCCAGGCTTTGATAGGCAAGGCCGCTGCCCAGGATGATGAGGCCGTTCAGGCCAAGAGCCAGCTGGCCCATAGACAAAAATGGAAACTTTTTTTTAGCCGCCATCACCAGAAAATCGGCCCCGCCGGTGGATGACCCGCGCATATACACCAGCGCAAGCCCGCTGCCCAGAAACACGCCCATGAACAGCGCCGCCAGAAGAGGGTCGCCCGTATAAGCTGGCACGCGTGCAAACAGAACGTCCACAAACAGAGTGCCAATCAGGATAGTGCGCAGGCTTTTCAGAAGAAATGCCCTGCCCACCACCCGGTAGCTTACCAGTGCAATCGGCACGTTCAGCGCCAGCGTGAGCGTACCGATAGGCAGCCCGTTCCAGATATGATTCATGATGACGGCAAGGCCTGATACGCCGCTGGGGGCGAAGGGCGCATGCTTTGCAAACACGCAGATAGCCACCGCATACAGTGCGTTGCCCGCAAGGTCGTACAAAATATCCACAGCCAGCGTCCGCCAGCGGCGGCCGGGCCCGTTTTTTGCAACCGGCATCCGTTTTCCTCCCATATCCGCATTCGGCCCGGCAGAAGGGCCAGCAATAACCTGATTGTTTTTTATCATATCATACGCGCGCCGCGAAGAAAACACCCCTGCGGCAAAAACCTTTTGTTTTCCCATGTTTTCACAAAACCTGCACACAGGGGACGGGCCGCCGTTTCCACCGGGAGGGCGCGCATATCTTTTCCATTTCCTCCCTGCTCACCAGTGCAGGGGCGGCGGGCACCCTGCGGCGCGGCATCCCGCACGTTTTGCACCGCGCGCCTTCTGCATGCAGAAAGGGCCACGGCATGCCGCAAAGGCTGCCATGGCCCCTCTTTTTATATACCCGGAACCGGGCGGTTATTTACACTGGTATCTCTCCATACTGCGCCTCAAATGCGTGGACGCGCTTTTTGATCATCTGCTCCAATTCTTTATTTTTGGTGCGGCCTTCAAAGTCGGCAATATAGCCCAGTTTATCCAGCAGCATCTGGCTCACACGCAGCGTATACCTCGGCGGAAGTTCTTTCATTTCCCTTTGCCTCCCTTGTGCATACTGAAAAGCGCCGAATTGGCGTCTGTTTGACTTCATCATAGCGTCATTTTGGTCGAATTGCATGCATTTTGGTTTTTAGTTGATAAAATTTATTTAATATATACAAATACATATTTTTTTCTATGACAAAGTGACTGTAAAAAACGGCCCCCGCATTGCGGGGGCCGGAAACAGGCGCACAGGCCACTGTTTTTATGCTCAGGCTTCGTCGGGGGCGTACAGCTTCGCCAGCTTTGTGAGGTAAGCATAGCGGTCCCTCGAGTTGGCCGCAGCCTGCTCGAACAGGGCTTCGGCGCGCTCGGGGAAGGCACGCTGCAGGCGGCTGTAGCGCGTCTCGCTCTCGATGAACTCCTTGTAATCTGCCGTGGGGGCTTTGGAATCCAGCGTGAACGGGTTCTTGCCTTCGGCCTTCTTGCGCGGGTCGAAGCGGAAGTTATTCCAATAGCCACACTCCACAGCGCGCTTCATCTCGGCCTGGCAGTTCGTCATGCCGCCCTTCACGCCGTGCATCTCGCAGGGCGCATAGCCGATGATGAGCGACGGGCCGTGATAGCTCTCGGCCTCGGCAATGGCCTTGATGGTCTGGTTCTGGTCTGCGCCCATGGCAATCTGCGCCACATAGACGTAGCCGTAGCTCATGGCAATCTCCGCCAGGCTCTTCTTGCCGATGGCCTTGCCGGCGGCAGCAAACTGCGCCACCTGGCCAAGCTGGCTGGCCTTGGAGGCCTGGCCGCCGGTGTTGGAATACACCTCGGTGTCGAACACCATCACGTTCACGTCTTCGCCGGAGGCGAGCACATGGTCCAAGCCGCCGAAGCCGATGTCATAGGCCCAGCCGTCGCCGCCGAAGATCCACACGGATTTCTTGGCAAGGTACTGTTTCTGGTCGAGAATCTCTTTGGCCAGCGTGCAGGCTTCGCAGTTGCAGAACTCCTTGCCCTCTGCCTTGAGGTTCTTCATGTTCGCCAGCAGCTCGGCGCGCTTCTCAGCGCCAAATACCGCCTCGCTGTCATCACTCTGCAGGAAGGCAAGGCCCTCCTCCACTGTCAGCAGGCCCTCTTCCAGCGCCGCCACGTACTTTTCCGTAGCCGGGCCGTTGGCCTTGCCGTCGTCCATAGTGTCCAGCCATTCCTGTGCGGCGGCCTTCAGCTCGGGGCGTGCATAGGGCACGGCAATCAGCCTGCGGGTTTTTTCCGCCAGGTTGTCGCGCAGCGTCTTCTGGCCCAGGTACATGCCGAAGCCGTGCTCGGCGTTGTCTTCAAACAGGCTGTTCGCCCAGGCCGGGCCATGGCCGGAAACGCGGTTGCGCGTGTAGGGGGACGTTGCAGCCGGGCCGCCCCAGATGGATGAGCAGCCGGTGGCGTTGGAAATATACATGCGCTCGCCGAACAGCTGGGTGATAAGGCGGGCATAGCTGGTCTCTGCGCAGCCGGCGCACGAGCCGGAGAACTCAAGCAGCGGCTGGTTGAACTGGCTGCCCTTCACCGTGGTCTCGGCCATCATGCCGGGCTTCTTCGAGACGTTGGCCACACAGTAATCGAACACATCCTGCTGGGCAAGCTGCGTCTCCTGCGGCACCATCTTCAGCGCCTTGCCGGGGGCCGGGCACACGCCCACGCACACGCCGCAGCCCATGCAGTCCAGCGGGGAGACGGTCATGGCGAACTGGTATTCCTCGCAGCCCTTGCCGTTCATCTTTTTGGCCTTCAGCGCCTCGGGCGCGGCGGCCACTTCCTCTGCGCTCAGCGCAAACGGGCGGATGGTGGCGTGCGGGCACACATAGGCGCACTGGTTGCACTGGATGCACTTGGTGACATCCCACTCCGGCACGGAAACCGCCACGCCGCGCTTCTCATACGCGGCAGCACCCTGCTCGAACTGGCCGTCCACATATTTCTCGAAGGCGGAAACGGGCAGGCTGTCGCCGTCCATCTTGCCCACGGGGAACATTACCTTCGTCACCATGTCCACAGTGGCGGGGTTGCCGGCCAGGTTGTGCGCCACGGGCGCATCCTGGGCGTCCTTCCACGAGGCGGGCACTTCCACCTTGTGGTAAGCGTCAAAGCCGGCGTCGATGGCCTTCCAGTTCATCTCCACCACGGCCTGGCCCTTCTTGGCAAAGGATTTCTCGGCCGCCTGCTTCATATACTTCAGCGCATCCTCTTTGGGCAGCACGCCAGCCAGCGCAAAGAAGGCAGACTGCAGGATGGTGTTGGTTCGCTTGCCAAGGCCGATTTCGATGGCCTTGTCGATGGCGTTGATGGTGTAAAGCTGAATATTGTTGTTTGCAATATAGCGCTTGGCCTCGGCGGGCATATGCTTATCCAGCTCTTCATCCGTCCACTGGCAGTTGATGAGGAACACGCCGCCCGGCTTCACGTCATTTACCATCTTGTAGCCCTTGATGACATACGAGGGGTTGTGGCAGGCCACGAAATCCGCCTTATTGATGTAGTACGGGGCGCGGATGGGCTTGTCGCCGAAGCGCAGGTGGCTGATGGTGACGCCGCCCGTCTTCTTCGAGTCGTACTGGAAGTACGCCTGGATATACTTATCGGTGTGGTCGCCGATAATCTTGGTGCTGTTCTTGTTGGCGCCCACGGTGCCGTCGCCGCCCAGGCCCCAGAACTTGCACTCCTTCGTGCCCTCCGCAGCCGTGTTGGGCGAGGGCTTCTCCTCCAGCGAGAGATAGGTGACGTCGTCTGTGATGCCGATGGTGAAGCGCGCCTTCGGGGCGTCCTTCGTCAGCTCTTCATACACGGCAAACACGCTGGCGGGCGGGGTGTCCTTCGAGCCCAGGCCATAGCGGCCGCCGATGATGGTGGCCTCGCGCCCGGCCTCGGCAAAGGCGCTCATCACGTCCAGATGCAGGGGCTCGGCATAGGCGCCCGGTTCCTTTGTGCGGTCCAGCACGGCGATCTTCTTCGCGGTTGCGGGCACGGCGGCCAGCAGGTGCTTTGCAGAGAACGGGCGGTACAGGCGCACCTTCACAAGGCCCACCTTTTCACCCTTGGCGGTGAGGTAGTCGATAACCTCCTCGGCCACGTCGCAGATAGAGCCCATGGCAATGATGACGCGCCCGGCATCTTCGGCGCCGTAGTACTCGAACAGGCCGTAATGGGTGCCCAGCTTCTCGTTCACCTTGCCCATGTACTTTTCCACCACTGCGGGCACGGCGTCATAGAACTTGTTGCAGGCCTCGCGGTGCTGGAAGAAGATGTCGCCGTTCTCGTGGCTGCCGCGCGTGGCGGGATGCTCGGGGTTCAGCGCATGGTCGCGGAACGCCTTCACGGCGTCCATGTCCGTCATTTCCTTCAAGTCGTCGTAATCCCACACTTCGATTTTCTGAATCTCGTGTGAGGTGCGGAAGCCGTCGAAGAAGTTCAGGAAGGGCACGCGGCTCTCAATGGCGGAAAGGTGCGCCACTGCGGCCAGGTCCATCACTTCCTGGGGGTTCGATTCCGCCAGCATGGCAAAGCCTGTCTGGCGGCAGGCATATACGTCGGAGTGGTCGCCGAAGATGTTCAGCGCGTGGCTGGCCACCGTGCGGGCCGACACATGGAACACCGCGGGCAGCAGCTCGCCCGCGATTTTATACATGTTCGGGATCATCAGAAGCAGGCCCTGCGAAGCAGTGAACGTGGTGGTGAGGGCGCCCGCGGCCAGGCTGCCGTGTACGGTGCCCGCCGCGCCCGCCTCGGACTGCATCTCCATGACCTTCACTTCGGTGCCGAAGATATTCTTCTGGTGCGCCGCGCTCCACTGGTCCACCATGTCGGCCATTGGGCTCGACGGGGTGATGGGGTAGATGCCGGCAACCTCCGTAAACGCATATGCTACATGCGCCGCGGCGGTGTTGCCGTCCATAGATTTTTTCAATCTTGGCATTTTTCTTCCTCCGGTTCTTTACTGAATTGAGCAGAAACAGGCGTTGGCCCCTGCGCGGAAGCCCCCCGCCCTGCACCTTCCTCTGCCTTCGTTTTGCGGCCTCGAGCACCGCAAACCACCCGGCGGCATTTTACACAAAGCGGGGCTGCGTCTCTGCATCGCGCTCGTTATGATTATAACAAAACAAGGTGCAAAAGTAAACAGATAGCACCGCCTTTTCTTGCACAGAAAAGGCGTTTCTGCATGAATATGCAGCCTTTTTGCAGCCGTGTGCGGGCAGGCGCGATTGACAGGTGTTCTAAAATACATTATATTTAGAAAAAACAGGCGCTGCGCGCTGTGCAGTGCAAATATGCGCGGCTGTGCCGCGGTGTGAAAAGGGGTTTTGATATTTCATGGACCCGGATGGTCTTACCTTGCTTGCGGCAGTTGTGCTGGGCGCAGCCGCCTGTGCGCTGTACTGGCGCGCGGGGGCGCTGTGCGCCCATGGGGAAGAAAGGGCTGCCGGCGCGCGGCTGGGCTTTTCAGACAAAAGCATCGGCGTGTTCGTGCTGGCGGGCCTGTGTGCGGCAGGCGCGGCTGCGGCGGCCTTTTTCTGGTGCGCCCGCATGCCGGGCGTGTGGTGGGGCCTTGCAGGCCTTGCCCTGCTGGCTGTGTTCGGGGTGCTGTGCTTTGCCCTGGGTGCGGCATGCGGCAAAGAAGGCGGGTGGGGCGGCCCTGCAGGTTTTGCAGGTGCTGTGTTCAGTGCGCCCGCAAAACTGGTGTTCCGCCTGTGCGGCATTCAGCCCAGTGCACCCGTAACGCAGGAAGACCTGTTGAACATGGTGGATGAAAGCGAAGAACATGATGTGATAGATGAGGGCCAGAAGGAGATGATTACCAACATCTTCGAGCTGGCCGATGTGACGGCGGGCGACATCATGACGCACCGCACCGAGCTGGTGGCCGTTCCGGACACCGCCACCGCGCACGATGTGGTGGAGCTGTCGCTGGCAGAGGGAGTCTCGCGCATCCCGGTTTACCGCAAAACGCTGGACGACATCGAGGGCATCGTATATGTAAAGGACCTGTTCACCCTTTGGAACAAGCCCGGCGAGGGCGCCCGGCCCGCCCGCGAATTCGTGCGGAGCGCCATGTTTGTGCCGGAGAGCTGCCGTGCGCGCGAGCTTTTGATTGAACTGCGCGCAAAGCACGCGCAGATTGCTGTGGTCGTGGACGAATACGGCGGCACCAGCGGCGTGGTGACCATGGAGGACGTCTTGGAAGAAATCGTGGGCAATATCCAGGACGAATTTGACAACGAAGAAGATGATTTGGTGCGCACAGAGGACGGCCTTGTGGCTGCCGGCAGCGCAGACATCGACGACGTGTTCGACGCACTGGGCCTTGACCTTCCGCCGGAGAGCGAGGGCGACGAGCGCGATTTCGACACTGTGGGCGGGCTTGTAACAGACAGGCTTGGGCGCATCCCTGCGCCCGGCGAGGCCGTGCAGGTGGAGTGGGGCGGCGCCGCCTTCACTGTGCTGGAGGCGGGAGAACGCCGCGTGAACAAGGTGCTGTGCCAGGCGCTGGCCGGAGCCGTGCCGGAAAAGGAGGCATAAGCCGTGCCGCATTTTGAACAAACGCTTTCAAGCGAGACGCTGTTTGAGGGGCGAGTGATCCGTGTGACACTGGACAAGGTGCGCCTTGAAAACGGGCGCACCTCCACGCGCGAGGTGGTGCATCATCACGGCGGGGCCGGCGTTGCCGCACTGAATGAAAAGGGCGAAATTTATCTTGTGCGCCAATACCGTTATGCGCTGGGCCGGGAATTGATTGAGATACCCGCGGGCAAACTGGAAAAAGGGGAAGACCCTCTGGAGGCTGCCCGGCGCGAGCTGGGTGAAGAGGCCGGCCTTTGCGCTGCCGCGTGGCACAGCCTTGGGGCTGTCATTCCCACATGCGGCTACTGCAGTGAGGTCATTCATTTGTATGCTGCCACCGGGCTTGCGCCTGTGGGCCAGCATCTGGACGAGGACGAATTCCTCAGCCTGTTCACGCTGCCTCTGAAGGCCGCGCGCAGCATGGTGCTTTCAGGAGAAATCGCAGACGGAAAGACCGTGGCCGCCGTGCTGAAGGTATGCGCCCTGCGTGATGCGGGCAAACTGTGAACAGCCTGGCGCGCGGCAGGCTGATGTTTTCCTGCGTGTATATTTTGCAAGAAAAATACACTTTACGGCATTCTTTTCCCGCCGTGCGCGGGCAGGTGTTTGCCGGGCCCGGCCCTTTGGCGTGCTGAACATGTGCCGCGCCAGCCGGGCCCTTGCTGCTTTTCAAAGGTTTTGTGGTTGGAAAGGGGGTGCGCCGCATGGCATTCCATGCAACAAGGCGTGGTGCGGCCATTGTGGGCCTCTGGCTGGTGCTGGCAGGCGCACTGGCGGCCTTTCTGCTCAGCCCCGGCGGGTGGGCGGCCGTATTCGGCGGCCTTGTCCCCCGGCTGGCCTCTGCCAGGCTGTATATAGGCAGGCACCATGTGTCGGCGCGCTGGGGCCTTCTGTTCCCCTCTGTGCGCCGCTTTCCCCGGCGGTTCGTCACAGGCTGCCACATTCTGGAGACGCCGCTCTGCCGCTTGGCAGGCGTATGCGTGCTGATGTTCTCAAACTCAGGCGCTTTTCTCATTTTGCCCGGGTTTGAAGCAAAGGACGCCCAGCAGGCGGCCCGGCTGCTGTCTCTGGAGGAGGGCCGCCCATGATGCCGCCGAAACGCCCTCACCTGCTGGATTCGGTGCGCCTTTTCCGCTACGGCTTTCTTTTATGCCTGGTGCCGATGGCGCAGGCCCTGCTGCGGTTCGATGTGGAAGGGCTGCTGCTTGCCCTATGGCAGGACGCCGCCATTCTGGCGGTGTGCCTGGCGCTCTCCCTTGCGCTGTGGGCGGCCGCGCGCATTTCAGTGACGCCGCAGGCGGTTGTATTCCGTCAGGGTATCGGCGTGCAGTTAAAACAGACATTCTCGCGGGCCAGTGTGGCGGTAGTAGAGGTGGAGCGCCCGCTGTACTGCCGCTTTGTGGGCGCCGCGCGCGTGCGGCTGTATTTCAAAGAGTATTCTGCGCCGCGCAGGCTTACCGTATATCTCACCAGACGCGACGCCGCCTTTCTGAGCGAAACGCTCATGCCGGTGAAGCAGCACTCCGGCGTGTTTACGCCTGCCGGGTTCGAGCGGCTGGCGCTGGTAATGCTGTCTGCCAATGCCGTCACCACCTCCATTTTCCTGTGGATGGGTGTTCAGAGATTGAATGACTATGTTGCACCAGACCTGGAGCAGCTGGCAGTGCAGCAATTTACCCGGCTGGAAGTTCTTATCGAGCGCCTGCTTCCCGCGGGCAGCGCCTTTTTGGTAGCCTTGGCCTTCTGCCTCGCCAGCCTGACATTCTGCTATTCGTTTTTCCACACGTTCGGCTTTTCCTGCGGGCGGTCCGGCGGGGTAATCATCAGCCGGGGCGGCTTTTTTACCAAAATAGAGCGCCGGGTGCTTGCCTCCAGCGTCACGGCCTGCCGTGTGCGCGTTACCCCCGCGGCCCGGCTGCTGCGCCGCAGGCCCGTCTACCTGACGGCCGGGTGGTTCGGCGGCGGCGACGTGCCGCTGATGGTGTACAAGGCTGGGCAGGAGCATATTGTGCAAGCCCTGCTGCCGGATTTTTCGCCGCCCGCCCGCCCGCTGGGCGACACACCGGGGAAAAGCGTAAACCAATATCTCTGGCAGCCCGCCGCGGCCCTGGCATTAAGCCTGGGCCTGTGCGGCGCCGCCCTGAACGTGATGCCCGGCGTTCTGGGTATGCTGGGGGTATTCGCCGCCATGAGCGCCGGCTGTCTGCTGGTCTCTCTGGAAGGCTTCCGGGAGGAGGGCATCGCAGACAACCCCAACCGCACGCTGGGGCTTGTCTACACCCGTTTTTTTACAAGATATGAAGTGTGCATTTTTACGCCGGACCGCAGCTTTGCTGTGCGGCAGAACCCATTTTCTGTCAGCGCGGGGCGCAGCAATGTATTCGTGCGGCTGCCTGCACGCCACACTTTCCGTGTGCGCGGCGTGCGCAAGGCGCGGGCCGATGCGCTCGGCTGGCCGCAGTAGCTTTTTCAGTTTTGCAAAGGAGTTTTGCTTTGATGTATTCCGCTGTGATATTTGATTTAGACGGCACCCTGCTGAACACCCTGACAGATCTTGCGAACGCCGGAAACCACACGCTGGAAGTGCTGGGCTTTCCCACGCACGCGGTGGACGCCTACCGCTATATGGTGGGAAACGGCATCCCAAAACTTATCGAGCGCATGCTGCCGGAGGGAAGCCGCGGCCCCGCCACACAGCAGACGGCCTTCTCTGTTTTTCTTCGCTATTATGAAGCGCACAAGCAGGACACCACCGCCCCTTACCCCGGCATCCTGCCCATGCTGCATGCGCTGAAGGCCGCCGGGCTGCGGCTGGGCGTGGTATCTAACAAAGAGAACACACTCTCTCAGGAGGTAGCAGCCCATTACTTCCCCGGCATATTCGATGCAGTGGCCGGCCATGTGCTGGGCACACCTGCAAAGCCGGACCCTGCGCTGGTGAACAGCCTGATTGCACAGTTCGGCGTACAGGCAGGACAGGTGCTGTATGCAGGCGACAGCAATGTGGACATCCAGACGGCGCACAATGCCCATGTGGACGGCTGCGGCGTGCTGTGGGGCTTTCGCACGGAGGAAGAGCTTCGGGCAGCGGGCGCCGATTATCTGGTACATACCCCGCAGCAGCTTGCGGGCCTTGCACTGGGGCAGGCCGGGCCGTCCCGGCCCTCTGGTGCACAGGGGGTGGTTGGATGAAGTGCCCGCTTTGCGGCAGGGATATGCAGGAGGGCGGCCTTATCATTGACGGCGTGGCCCCGGGGTGGGTGCCGCTGAAGCAATTCAACAAAAAAGGGCTGGGCAGGCTGCTGTATACCGGGCTGCGGACGATAGGCGCCTCCAATATCCTTTTGCGGCAGACAAAGGTGCCGCACGCCTTCTTCTGCCAAAGCTGCAACAAGGTGGCCGACATTTTCGATGTGACGAACTGTTTGGAGGACGCCTGAGCCCTTCCGGCCCAAAGAGCGGGCGCCTAGTCTGAAATGCAGGAGGATATACAGAAATGAAGATAGAGCTCGGCCAGGAATTTCCCGGCTATTTCCAGCCCCTGTACCCGGAAGAATTTGAGCTGTTTTCTCATTTCGAGACGGCGGCGGGCATTCCCAGCGCCCTGTTTGCCGTGACTACCTGGAAGGCGAATGGCAAACCGAACGTATGCTTTCACGCCTGGGGCAGCTTTCATGGCGACAAAACCGCTTTTTTCGCCGTGATGGGCAATTTATACCAGCATACCCACACCTATGCGAACATTCAAAGGGAGCAATGCTTCTGCATCAACTTTCTGCCCCTGTGCTGTTATGACGCACTGGCAGACACCATCCGCTGCAACGGCTACGCCGAGGATGAATTTGCTGCGGGCGGGTTCTCGCTCTCCTGTGCGAAAACCATCCACGCCCCTGCGATAGACGAGGCATTTCTCAATATAGAATGTACCCTGAAGGACGTGCAGGATTTAAGCGGTGCGGGTATTACCGCAATGATTGTCGGCCAGGTGCAGCATATTTCAGTGGAGAAGGCCTATGCACAGGGCTATGCAAAGCGGTATGGGCCGGAAGGGTTCATGCTTCTTATCCCCGGCCCGCAGGACCTTGTCACCGGCCTGCCGCAGCAATCTGCTGTTGCAACGCTCAATATTCGGAAATACGACTAAAAGGCAGGCCCTGGGGCCTGCCTTTTCTGCCTTCTGCCGCTTATACGGCCCCTGGAGCGGGCCCGGGGCCTTTTATCATCACAAAATTCGTCAGCGCCACGCCTACGCGCAGCACCTGCTGGCGCCTGCACACGCGGTAGCCGCGCTTTTCAAAAAAGGGCCTTGCCGTGACGGAGGCATGCACGGTGACGGGCATGCCTGCGGCATGCTGCTCCAGCGCCGTGCACAGGGCTGCGGCGACGCCTCTGCCCTGATAGTCCTTATGGACATACAGCCTGTCAAGATAGCCCGTGCCGTCAATATCGCCAAAGCCGACAACCGCCCCGTTTTCCTCTGCCACAAGGGCATAATGCCCGCAAAAGCTGGCGTGCCAGGCCTCCGGCCGGGGTGGCGCTGGGGCCCAGGCCGCAAGCTGGCTGGGGGAATAATCCCTTGCATTCACCGTGTGCACCGTCTCGTAAAACAGGCGGGCCGTCTGCCCGCAGTCCTCTTTTCTATATGGCCGGAGTATCATGGTTCTTCCCTTCTTTTCCCATTGCAGGCGCCTTCTGCCCTCTGCGTTCTCAATGGCCGCCCGCATGAGCGCGCAGAAATTCCCCGGCATGGGCCAGAAACACCTGCGGCTTTTTCAGGTAGCTGACATGCCCCTCGCCGGGAAGGATACAAAGCTGCGCGCCGGGAATGGCTGCAGCAATCTCCCGCTGATGGCCCGGAAGCGTAATATCCTTTTCGCCTGCCATTACCAAAACGGGCGTGCGGATAGACGCAAGCTGCTGCGGTGTGATGTCCGGCTGCTGGGCCACCATGCGCAGCGTCTGCTGGCCCGGCTTCATGCCGCCCAGTCTGAATGCCCAGTAAAACCAGCGCTTCAGCTTGCGCGGGTGCGTATTGGCCCCGCATACTACCGCGCAGGAAAGAAGCCCCGGCCAGCCGATAGCCAGCAAAAGCCCTGTGATTCCGCCGTCGCTGGAACCTATCAGGGCCGGCCGGGAAAGGCCAAGCGCCTGTATAAAAGCGGCCGTATCCTGCGCCAGCAAATCGTAGCTGATTTCTTTTGTTTTTTCGCTTTCTCCATGCCTGCGGCTGTCAAGCCGGTAAACTGTGTACAGCGGCTCCAGCAGAGTGGTGAGCGCATCGAAAAAGTGAAGGTTTGCACCGTTGCCATGCAGCAGCACAACGGCAGGCCCCCGCCCGGACACCTCATAATGCAGGCGTACGCCGTTTGCAGTCAGCTCCATCAGTATATCCCCCT
>OLRU01000418.1_pt1 | contig 50312 bp, 45 predicted proteins | sample 1672961 | NCBI WGS metagenome assembly OLRU01 (sample SAMEA3136741, study PRJEB25190) | human gut metagenome | biome: human gut; feature: human-associated habitat; material: faeces | place: Austria | collected 2013
AAATTTGTTTTTGTAGGTCGGATAAGGCGTTCACGCCGCATCCGACATTTGCACACGATGCCTGATGCGACGCTGTCCGCGTCTTATCAGGCCTACGTGCGGCATCAGACAAATGTCACTGCTTTGGATCTTCGCTCCAGTCATCGCTTTCGGAAAGATCGCCACTGCTGGGGATTCGTTTTTCTTCAGCAGCCCATTCTCCGAGGTCGATCAACTGACAACGTTTGGAGCAAAATGGCCGAAACGGGCTGATTTCACCCCACACCACCGTTTTCCCGCAGGTTGGGCAATTCACCGTAATAGTTTCTGACATTTTTACTCCTTAGCAACAGGCCAGTTCGAAATCCAGACGTTCCGGTACCTGTCCGTTTTCAGTGTCCAGCGGCATAAAACGAATGGCAAAACGGCTCTTATGTCCGGAAATTTGCGGATAAAGCTGTGAATCGAGCGACAGATTCAGGCGCAGCAAGTCGGCATCGCCACCGTTATCCTGATAAAAACCATTCAGGCTGGTTTGTTTACGGAAGGGGGCCGACTGGCGAATTAAATCCAGCACCATGGTAAGTGCCTGGGTGAGCGGGTTCAGGCTGGCAATCCAGGTTTCTACCTGGCTGTCGCGCTGCGCCTGGGGTAGATGCAGCCAAATGTGCAATGTAGGTAAATCAAAGCTGCAACAGCCGCCTGGGATGCTCAGTCGCTGACGCACCAGAGCAATCAAACGATCTTCACGCAGAAATTGCCCGATACGCGGCGCGGAAATTAATACGCTCCCCGCCGCTTTTAACTGCTGAATTAATGCTTCAATACGGCTCTGGTCCACGCCAGGCACGCCAATCCAGGTCTGGAGTTTACGTTGCTGCCGGTCAAGTTCTTTCAACAGCTCAGTGCGGACTTCGCCGCGCTCGAAAACATCCAGTAATTCACTGACATTACGGAAGAAATGCAGCGCGCCAGCGTGGTCAACGATGGGTAAATTAACGGTGAGTTGCTGAATCAAAAACTCAATGCGCAGCCATGTACGCATTTTTTCATTTAGTGGATGTTCAAAAAGGACCTGGGTCTGCATTACGGTTTTTCCTGTGAGACAAACTGCGACGCAAGCTGCAAATAGTGTGCGTGCAGGCGGGCAACATCCGATGCGATAGCATCCGGTGCGCCGTTATTATCAATGACGTCATCTGCCACGGCAAGGCGGGCTTCGCGCGTTGCCTGAGCAGCAAGGATTTTTTCGACATGCTCGCGAGTTACATCATCGCGCTGCATGGTGCGCTTAAGTTGCGTTTCTGGGCTGACATCCACCACCAGCACTCGATTCGCTTTTTTATACAGTGAGTTTTCTACCAGCAATGGCACAACCCACAGTACATAGGGGGAAGTTGCTTGCTGGATCTGGTGTTGCGTCTCTTGCTGAATCAGCGGATGCAGCAGGGCGTTAAGCCAGTTTTTATCTTCCGGGTTGGCGAAGATCCGCTCGCGCAAGGCCCGGCGCTGCAATGTTCCATCAGCAGCAATCATGTTAGCGCCAAAGTGATCAGCAATGGCATGTAGCGCAGGTGCACCTGGTTCAACCACCTGATGCGCAATAATATCGGCATCAATGACGTTAATTCCGAGATCAGCAAACGCATTGGCAACGGTACTCTTGCCACTGCCAATGCCTCCCGTTAAGGCAACTATATACCTCATAATTTATATTCCCGGGAATTCATCATGATTATCAAAACGTTAAAAATGAGCGCACGAAAGCGAAATTGATGAAACGTTCGCTCACTATTTACCAGGTAAATTTATGGGATTGTAGCGTAAAAAAAGACAATTTCGCAGTCTTGCGCCGCATTGATTAGTGCGTATGATAGCGTCACTGGAGTTGCGCTCTTACCCTTATAGCCATTAACCCCAGGAATCCGCACATGCGTATTGAAGAAGATCTGAAGTTAGGTTTTAAAGACGTTCTCATCCGCCCTAAACGCTCCACTCTTAAAAGCCGTTCCGATGTTGAACTGGAACGTCAATTCACCTTCAAACATTCAGGTCAGAGCTGGTCCGGCGTGCCGATTATCGCCGCAAATATGGACACCGTAGGCACATTTTCTATGGCCTCTGCGCTGGCTTCTTTTGATATTTTGACTGCTGTGCATAAACACTATTCTGTCGAAGAGTGGCAAGCGTTTATCAACAATTCTTCCGCTGATGTGCTGAAACATGTGATGGTTTCTACCGGTACGTCTGATGCGGATTTCGAAAAAACTAAACAGATTCTCGACCTGAACCCGGCATTAAACTTCGTTTGTATTGATGTGGCGAATGGTTATTCCGAACACTTCGTGCAGTTCGTTGCGAAAGCGCGTGAAGCGTGGCCGACCAAAACCATTTGTGCTGGTAACGTAGTGACTGGTGAAATGTGTGAGGAGCTTATCCTCTCAGGTGCCGATATCGTTAAAGTTGGCATTGGCCCAGGTTCTGTTTGTACAACTCGCGTCAAAACAGGCGTCGGTTATCCGCAACTTTCTGCGGTAATCGAATGTGCCGATGCTGCGCACGGTCTGGGCGGAATGATCGTCAGCGATGGTGGCTGCACCACGCCGGGCGATGTGGCGAAAGCCTTTGGCGGCGGTGCCGATTTCGTCATGCTTGGCGGCATGCTGGCGGGCCACGAAGAGAGCGGCGGTCGCATCGTTGAGGAGAACGGCGAGAAATTTATGCTGTTCTACGGCATGAGCTCCGAGTCTGCGATGAAACGTCACGTTGGCGGCGTTGCGGAATATCGCGCAGCAGAAGGTAAAACCGTTAAGCTGCCGCTGCGAGGCCCGGTTGAAAATACCGCGCGTGATATTTTGGGCGGCCTGCGTTCAGCTTGTACATACGTTGGGGCTTCACGCCTGAAAGAACTGACCAAGCGCACCACATTTATCCGTGTGCAGGAACAAGAAAACCGCATCTTCAACAACCTGTAATCTCCCAACGCTGGTGTGGAGCAACACGCCAGCGTTATCCCATCCCACTCATCGCATCGCCTAAATGGAAAATTGGCAGATACATCGCCACCACCAGCGTACCGATAATTCCTCCCGTTATGATCAGCAACGCCGGTTCCAGTAAGGCTGCTAGGTTATCCGCCAGCGCCATTGTGTTATCCCGATGATGATGGGCGAGGTTGTCTAACATGAGATCCAGCGAGCCGGAGGCCTCTCCCGTTCTCACTAATTGCAAACAGAGCGGGCTAAACTCACCGGCATTTTTTAACGCCAGCCAGATGGGATGACCGTTACTGATATCGTGCTGGATTTGTGTCAGAAGTTGCACCCAGTACGGGCAGCGCATTGTTTCTCTGACGCTCTCTACGCCCTGTAAAAAAGTAATGCCTGCACTTTGAGTCAGCGCCAGAATCGTAAAGATCTGCGTGAGTTTTTGTCCCCGCATCAGTGAACCCATAATCGGGATGCGTAACAGCAATTTCTGCCGCGCGATAAGCCAGGTCGGGCGGCGCATCAGCAACTTATTGGCTATCGCCAGCAGAAAGCCGAACAACACCAGCAGCCAGCTCCATTCGCCACTAAAGTCTGCCAGCGTCATGATCCCCTGCGTTAGTGCCGGTAGTGGGGTGTTGAAGGTCTTATATATAGCGGCAAACTCCGGCAGAACAAAATGCAGCATTGCCACAACCACCATGATTGCCATCGCTAAAATGATGATGGGATAACGCAACGCTGATTTCACTTTGTCGGTCAACTGACGCTGGGCTTTTTGCTGACGCGCCAGTTCAAAGCAGCATTCATCAAGCTTACCGGTCAGTTCACCCGTGCGGATCATCGCCTGATAGAGCGGCGGAAATACCTCTGACCAGGGTAATAAGGCATTGGAAAAAGCAATGCCCTGTTCGAGATCGTGCGCCAGCGATTGCAGCAACGCTTGCCATTGCTTACTGGGATGCTGTTCCGCCAGCAGAGCCAGCCCTTCAGAAAGCGTTAACCCGGCTTTAAGTAGCGTCGCCAGTTGATGAATGACTTCCGCGCTTTTATCTCCTCGCCACTGCGCAGAATTGATAGCAATTCGCTTCAGGCTTAGTGGAGTAACCATCTGTTGCTGTAGTGCCATGAGCAGCAAAGCACGGCTCTCTGCCCATCGCATCCCATCTTGCGCATTGCCGTCGCCGGTTATGCCATGCCAGCGCCAGAGTTGCTTACTCGCCATGCGGCATCCCCAGTACGCGGATTAACTCTTCAAAGGTGGTTAAGCCTTGCTCCACGGCCAGGCAGCCGTTTTCAAAAAGCGTTCGCATACCCGCCTGTCGGGCGTGCGTTTCCAGCGATTCAACGTCGGTATTAGCGGAAATAAGCTGACGTATGACCGGTGTTATGGGCAGAACTTCAAATAAGGCAGTGCGACCATAAAAACCGTGGTAGCAATGTACACAACCGGGTGCCTGCCAATGGGGCAGCGGCGACGGCCATACATTGTCTGGAATATGGATGGGCTCCCCTTGCTGGCGGCGACAATGTGGGCAAAGTTTACGTACCAGACGCTGGGCTATTACCAGCGTAAGCGCTGATGAGATCATCCAGCGGGCGACTCCCATTTGCTGTAAACGTACCAGCGTTTCGCAGGTGGAATTAGTGTGTAGGGTAGACAACACCAGGTGACCGGTTTGCGCGGCTTTAATGGCAATTTCTGCCGTTTCGCCATCGCGGATCTCTCCGATCATGATGACGTCAGGATCCTGGCGCAATAACGCACGCAAAACGCCCTGAAAGGTGAGTCCGGCACGCGGATGAATTTGCGTCTGGTTTAGTCCGGCTATGGGGATCTCAACCGGATCTTCGACGCTACAAATATTAATGTCAGCGGTATTCAGCTTTTGCAGGGCACTATAAAGCGTGACCGTTTTGCCGCTGCCGGTAGGGCCAGTTACCAGCACCAGTCCCTGCGGTTGTTGCAAGGCATGAGCAAAGTCCGCCAGTTGTAACGGCTGCATTCCCAGCGTGTTAACATCCAGTGCCTGGCTCACCTGCTGTAACAACCTTAATACCACCTTTTCACCACCCCGACATGGTAAGGTCGCAATACGAAATGAGACGGCGTTTCCTGCCAGTTCGACAGTGAATTGCCCGTCCTGCGGCAGGCGATGTTCCGCAATATCCAGGTTTCCCAGCACTTTTAATCTGGCGGTTAATGCGACTCCGGCATCCGGTGAAACATCCGGTAAAGGATGCAATACGCCGTCGATACGCAAGCGGATGCGGTAGGCATTGTCCGCTGGTTCGATATGAATATCAGACGCGCGTTGTTCCAGCGCAGATTGTAACGTTCGAGTCAGCAACTCTGCTTTGGGCTGATGCTTCTCCTGAACAGCTACGGGCAATGTCTGTTGTGTGCGACTGGCGTGGCCTTCCATTTGTTGGCGCGTCCAGCAGGTGATCTCAATACGTTTGGTGGTAGCGAAATGCAATGCGTCCAGCAATTCATGTGAGGGGGCATCGACCACCGCAACATGAACCACTTCTTCGCTGGCATCCAGCAAGACTCCCTGATAACGCAAACACAGGGCGGTGAGCTGTGGAATATTCATTGCCGTTCCTTAGTTGGCGTCATCAAAACGGAAGACATCTTCGCAGGCTTGCTGCAATGCGCTGTCATTTTGAATATTGCAGTTGCGCGCCCAGCCGGTGACGCCGTTTGCGTTATCCCAACCTGGCGTCATGACGACGCTTAGCCCATTGAGACTTTCTTGCCCGGTCAGCGACACCACGCCCTTTGCCACACTCATGGCTGAAACATAGCGGGTGGTGGTAGGCGAGGGAATGCCATTGCTGCCACCGTCGCAGGTATCTAATCCACCATGTTCCAGCGCGCACAACTCTACGGCGGTACGGTAAGGCACAAAGGTTTGTAGCATGTCGGTGAGTGCGGCTTTGCGCAGGTAGTTTTGATAAGCGGGAATACCAATGGCGCTTAAAATGGCAATGATGCCAATAACCACCATCAGTTCGATAAGTGTAAAACCGCGTTGCTTGTCCATCTGTTTCGCTCCTTGATTGGGTTGGCGCTACTTTGGCAAACGCCATCAGCACAAGCGAGGGGCAAAAAAAGAAACGGGAAAGCAGCTTCCGAGGTTTTTTATTCCGTTGCAGCGAAAGACAAGAAATTTGCGAGGCGTTACGAAGAAAGTTGGGGAAGGGGTGATTATCCGCCCACTATGGAGCGGATAAATCTGTCAGCAATTAGCGAAAACGCATTGAAAGGTCGAGTGCCTGTACGTGCTTAGTTAGCGCACCGACGGAGATAAAGTCCACGCCCGTTTCGGCAAATTCGCGCAGTGTTTTGTCAGTGACGTTGCCAGACACTTCCAGTAGCGCCTTGCCGTTGGTGCGTTTGACGGCTTCGCGCATCTGTTCTGTTTCGAAGTTATCCAGCATGATGATATCGGCTCCTGCTTTCAGGGCTTCATCAAGTTCTTCCAGATTCTCTACTTCGACTTCTACTGGCGCATCCGGGTGCAGCCAGGACGCTTTTTCGACCGCCTGGCGCACTGAGCCGGAGGCAATAATATGGTTTTCTTTGATCAGGAAGGCATCAGAAAGCCCCAGACGGTGATTCGCTCCGCCGCCGCAAAGTACCGCGTATTTCAGAGCTGAACGCAGGCCGGGTAAGGTTTTGCGCGTATCCAACAACTGCGTGTTGGTGCCTTCCAGTAATTCGACATAGTGGCGTACCTTACTGGCAACTCCTGAAAGGGTTTGCACAAAATTAAGCGCAGTGCGTTCGCCCGTTAACAGCACGCGGGATGGGCCTTCAAGTTCGAACAAGGGTTGATTGGCGTTGATGACATCGCCGTCATCCACATGCCAGATTATGGTGACATCGTCGCCTGCCAGTTGAATAAACACCTCTTCAACCCAGCGTTTGCCGCAAAATACGCCATTCTCGCGGGTGATCACCGTGGCATGAGAGCGAGAATTTTCCGGTAAAAGTTTTGCCGTAATGTCATTGTTGGCATCGACTGTTCCGCCTAAATCTTCCCGCAGCGCCTGGGCCACCGCGCCGGGGATATCGAGATTAATGCGTTCCAGCAGCTCGTCACGTCGGGTGTCAGGGTTATAGCGGCGAGGCGGCATGTTAAAACTCCAGATAGCTAACGAATCATAAGGTAGAAACATGCTACTCTGAACCGGGTATTAGCACCACATATAAGGAGATCCTGCATGTTGTTAGAACAGGGGTGGCTGGTTGGCGCGCGCCGCGTTCCCTCACCACATTACGATTGCCGCCCGGATGACGAAACACCCACCCTGCTGGTGGTGCACAATATTAGCCTGCCGCCAGGCGAGTTTGGCGGTCCGTGGATCGATGCATTATTCACTGGAACTATTGATCCGCAGGCACATCCTTTCTTTGCTGAGATCGCCCATTTGCGCGTCTCCGCTCACTGTTTGATTCGCCGTGATGGTGAAATAGTCCAGTATGTTCCTTTCGATAAACGTGCATGGCATGCGGGAGTCTCTCAGTATCAGGGGCGCGAACGCTGCAATGATTTTTCTATTGGGATTGAGCTTGAAGGCACCGATACGCTGGCGTATACCGATGCGCAGTATCAACAGCTTGCGGCGGTTACGCGGGCACTGATTGATTGCTATCCGGATATCGCTAATAACATGACGGGCCATTGTGATATTGCGCCGGATCGGAAAACCGATCCCGGTCCTGCATTTGATTGGGCACGGTTTCGTGCGCTGGTCAGCAAGGAGACAACATGACGCTATTTACAACCTTACTGGTGTTAATTTTCGAGCGCCTGTTTAAGTTGGGCGAGCACTGGCAGCTTGATCATCGTCTTGAAGCGTTCTTTCGGCGGGTGAAACATTTTTCTTTCGGGCGCACGTTAGGCATGACCATTATTGCGATGGGCGTGACTTTTTTACTGTTACGCGCATTGCAGGGAGTATTGTTCAACGTTCCCACGCTGCTGGTGTGGCTGCTGATTGGTTTGCTGTGTATTGGCGCAGGTAAAGTTCGTCTTCATTATCATGCTTATCTGACAGCTGCTTCACGTAATGATAGCCATGCCCGTGCCACGATGGCTGGCGAACTCACCATGATTCACGGCGTCCCGGCAGGCTGCGACGAACGTGAGTATTTGCGTGAGCTGCAAAATGCATTGCTGTGGATTAACTTTCGTTTTTATCTTGCACCGCTGTTCTGGCTGATTGTGGGGGGAACCTGGGGACCCGTTACGCTGATGGGGTATGCGTTCTTGCGTGCATGGCAATACTGGCTGGCGCGATACCAGACGCCGCATCATCGTTTACAGTCCGGCATTGATGCCGTGCTTCATGTACTGGATTGGGTGCCGGTTCGTCTTGCGGGTGTGGTATATGCCTTGATCGGTCATGGTGAGAAAGCGTTACCGGCCTGGTTTGCTTCGCTGGGTGATTTCCATACTTCGCAGTATCAGGTGTTAACGCGTCTGGCGCAGTTCTCTCTGGCGCGTGAACCGCATGTCGATAAGGTGGAGACGCCGAAGGCAGCGGTTTCAATGGCGAAGAAAACCTCGTTCGTGGTCGTGGTGGTGATTGCGCTACTGACGATTTACGGGGCGTTGGTGTAAAGATTATTGCCCTCACCCTGTACGGGTGAGGGCGTAGAGAGATTAATGCGCTTTTACGGCTTTGGCGGTTTTCTCTTTAAACAGATAGCCGATACCTAACACGATCAGCCATACCGGGATCAGGTATACCGAAATCGCCATTCCTGGGGTCATCAGCATAATCACCAGTACCGCCGCCATAAACAGCAGGCAGATCCAGTTACCCAGCGGATAAAGCAGAGCAGGGAAGCGAGTTACCACGCCTTGTTCCTGCTTGGCGCGACGGAACTTCATATGCGCCAGACTGATCATCGCCCAGTTGATCACCAGTGCGGATACCACCAGTGCCATTAACAGGCCAAATGCGGATTCCGGAGCAAGATAGTTAATCAATACGCACAATGCTGTAACCAGCGCAGACACCAGAATGGTGTTAACCGGTACGCCGCGTTTATCGACAGACGCCAGCGCTTTTGGCGCATTACCCTGTTGTGCCAGACCAAACAGCATCCGGCTGTTGCAGTATACGCAGCTGTTGTACACGGAGAGCGCTGCCGTCAGTACCACGATATTTAGCGCGTTTGCCACAAAGGTGTCGCCCAGCTCGTGGAAGATAAGGACAAACGGGCTGGTATCAGCGGTAACGCGGGTCCACGGCATCAGTGAGAGCAGCACGGCTAATGAGCCAATGTAGAAAATCAGGATGCGGTAGATAACCTGGTTAGTCGCTTTGGGAATGCTTTGCTCCGGGTTATCGGCTTCTGCGGCAGTGATCCCCACCAGTTCAAGCCCCCCGAACGAGAACATGATAATCGCCATCATCATTACCAGCCCGCTAAAGCCGTGCGGCAGGAAACCGCCCTGATCCCACAGGTTACTTACGGTTGCCTGCGGGCCGCCGTTGCCGCTGAACAGCAGCCAGCCGCCGAAGAGGATCATCGCCACCACGGCAACAACCTTGATAATGGCAAACCAGAACTCCATCTCGCCAAACACTTTCACGTTGGTCAGGTTGATGGCGTTAATCAGCACAAAGAAGGCTGCGGCAGACACCCAGGTCGGGATATCCGGATACCAGAACTGGATGTATTTACCCACGGCGGTAAGCTCCGCCATGGCAACTAAAACGTACAGTACCCAGTAGTTCCAGCCGGAGGCGAAACCGGCAAAACTGCCCCAGTATTTATAAGCAAAGTGGCTAAAGGAGCCTGCTACCGGTTCTTCGACCACCATTTCACCGAGCTGACGCATGATCAGAAAGGCGATAAAACCAGCGATGGCGTAACCCAGAATAATCCCTGGCCCTGCGGACTGTATTACGGACGCGCTTCCCAGGAATAACCCGGTCCCTATCGCGCCACCCAGCGCGATAAGCTGAATATGGCGGTTTTTAAGGCCGCGCTTTAGCTGCTCGCCGTGCTGTTGACCTTCCATCATGAAACCTCGTGCGGTGATTGTTTTTTTGATCTACGCAGTGATGCGTGTGTAAGTTTGCAATTCCGTTTGTTGTATTAATTTGTTTACATCAAAGAAGTTTGAATTGTTACAAAAAGACTTCCGTCAGATCAAGAATAATGGTATGCGGCAGCGAATGCACCCGCTTTATGCATGGTTGAAGATGAGTTGCTTAAAAAGAAACCGTTTGTAAAGCTCAGCCTCAACCCCTCTCAATATGCAGAATGAATTTAAATTCGTTTTAATTGAATTAAAAACCACAAAATTGGTAAGTGAATCGGTTCAATTCGGATTTTTATAGTTTAATAATCGTTAAAAAATCCCTTTCCTACGTAAAGTCTACATTTGTGCATAGTTACAACTTTGAAACGTTATATATGTCAAGTTGTTAAAATGTGCACAGTTTCATGATTTCAATCAAAACCTGTATGGACATAAGGTGAATACTTTGTTACTTTAGCGTCACAGACATGAAATTGGTAAGACCAATTGACTTCGGCAAGTGGCTTAAGACAGGAACTCATGGCCTACAGCAAAATCCGCCAACCAAAACTCTCCGATGTGATTGAGCAGCAACTGGAGTTTTTGATCCTCGAAGGCACTCTCCGCCCGGGCGAAAAACTCCCACCGGAACGCGAACTGGCAAAACAGTTTGACGTCTCCCGTCCCTCCTTGCGTGAGGCGATTCAACGTCTCGAAGCGAAGGGCTTGTTGCTTCGTCGCCAGGGTGGCGGCACTTTTGTCCAGAGCAGCCTATGGCAAAGCTTCAGCGATCCGCTGGTAGAGCTGCTCTCCGACCATCCTGAATCACAGTATGACTTGCTCGAAACACGACACGCCCTGGAAGGTATCGCCGCTTATTACGCCGCGCTGCGTAGTACCGATGAAGACAAGGAACGCATCCGTGAACTCCACCATGCCATAGAGCTGGCGCAGCAGTCTGGCGATCTGGACGCGGAATCAAACGCCGTACTCCAGTATCAGATTGCCGTCACCGAAGCGGCCCACAATGTGGTTCTGCTTCATCTGCTAAGGTGTATGGAGCCGATGTTGGCCCAGAATGTCCGCCAGAACTTCGAATTGCTCTATTCGCGTCGCGAGATGCTGCCGCTGGTGAGTAGTCACCGCACCCGCATATTTGAAGCGATTATGGCCGGTAAGCCGGAAGAAGCGCGCGAAGCATCGCATCGCCATCTGGCCTTTATCGAAGAAATTTTGCTCGACAGAAGTCGTGAAGAGAGCCGCCGTGAGCGTTCTCTGCGTCGTCTGGAGCAACGAAAGAATTAGTGATTTTTCTGGTAAAAATTATCCAGAAGATGTTGTAAATCAAGCGCATATAAAAGCGCGGCAACTAAACGTAGAACCTGTCTTATTGGGCTTTCCGGCGAGAGTTCAATGGGACAGGTTCCAGAAAACTCAACGTTATTAGATAGATAAGGAATAACCCATGTCAGAACGTTTCCCAAATGACGTGGATCCGATCGAAACTCGCGACTGGCTCCAGGCGATCGAATCGGTCATCCGTGAAGAAGGTGTTGAGCGTGCTCAGTATCTGATCGACCAACTGCTTGCTGAAGCCCGCAAAGGCGGTGTCAACGTAGCCGCAGGCACCGGTATCAGCAACTACATCAACACCATCCCCGTTGAAGAACAACCGGAGTATCCGGGTAATCTGGAACTGGAACGCCGTATTCGTTCAGCTATCCGCTGGAACGCCATCATGACGGTTCTGCGTGCGTCGAAAAAAGACCTCGAACTGGGCGGCCACATGGCGTCCTTCCAGTCTTCCGCAACCATTTATGATGTGTGCTTTAACCACTTCTTCCGTGCACGCAACGAGCAGGATGGCGGCGACCTGGTTTACTTCCAGGGCCACATCTCCCCGGGCGTGTACGCTCGTGCTTTCCTGGAAGGTCGTCTGACTCAAGAGCAGCTGGATAACTTCCGTCAGGAAGTTCACGGCAATGGCCTCTCTTCCTATCCGCACCCGAAACTGATGCCGGAATTCTGGCAGTTCCCGACCGTATCTATGGGTCTGGGTCCGATTGGTGCTATTTACCAGGCTAAATTCCTGAAATATCTGGAACACCGTGGCCTGAAAGATACCTCTAAACAAACTGTTTACGCGTTCCTCGGTGACGGTGAAATGGACGAACCGGAATCCAAAGGTGCGATCACCATCGCTACCCGTGAAAAACTGGATAACCTGGTCTTCGTTATCAACTGTAACCTGCAGCGTCTTGACGGCCCGGTCACCGGTAACGGCAAGATCATCAACGAACTGGAAGGCATCTTCGAAGGTGCTGGCTGGAACGTGATCAAAGTGATGTGGGGTAGCCGTTGGGATGAACTGCTGCGTAAAGATACCAGCGGTAAACTGATCCAGCTGATGAACGAAACTGTTGACGGCGACTACCAGACCTTCAAATCGAAAGATGGTGCGTACGTTCGTGAACACTTCTTCGGTAAATATCCTGAAACCGCAGCACTGGTTGCAGACTGGACTGACGAGCAGATCTGGGCACTGAACCGTGGTGGTCACGATCCGAAGAAAATCTACGCTGCATTCAAGAAAGCGCAGGAAACCAAAGGCAAAGCGACGGTAATCCTTGCTCATACCATTAAAGGTTACGGCATGGGCGACGCGGCTGAAGGTAAAAACATCGCGCACCAGGTTAAGAAAATGAACATGGACGGCGTGCGTCACATCCGCGACCGTTTCAATGTGCCGGTGTCTGATGCAGATATCGAAAAACTGCCGTACATCACCTTCCCGGAAGGTTCTGAAGAGCATACCTATCTGCACGCACAGCGTCAGAAACTGCACGGTTATCTGCCAAGCCGTCAGCCGAACTTCACCGAGAAGCTTGAGCTGCCAAGCCTGCAAGACTTCGGCGCGCTGCTGGAAGAGCAGAGCAAAGAGATCTCTACCACTATCGCTTTCGTTCGTGCCCTGAACGTGATGCTGAAGAACAAGTCGATCAAAGATCGTCTGGTACCGATCATCGCCGACGAAGCGCGTACTTTCGGTATGGAAGGTCTGTTCCGTCAGATTGGTATTTACAGCCCGAACGGTCAGCAGTACACCCCGCAGGACCGCGAGCAGGTTGCTTACTATAAAGAAGACGAGAAAGGTCAGATTCTGCAGGAAGGGATCAACGAGCTGGGCGCAGGGTGTTCCTGGCTGGCAGCGGCGACCTCTTACAGCACCAACAATCTGCCGATGATCCCGTTCTACATCTATTACTCGATGTTCGGCTTCCAGCGTATCGGCGATCTGTGCTGGGCGGCTGGCGACCAGCAAGCGCGTGGCTTCCTGATCGGCGGTACTTCCGGTCGTACCACCCTGAACGGCGAAGGTCTGCAGCACGAAGATGGTCACAGCCACATTCAGTCGCTGACTATCCCGAACTGTATCTCTTACGACCCGGCTTACGCTTACGAAGTTGCTGTCATCATGCATGACGGTCTGGAGCGTATGTACGGTGAAAAACAAGAGAACGTTTACTACTACATCACCACGCTGAACGAAAACTATCACATGCCGGCAATGCCGGAAGGTGCTGAGGAAGGTATCCGTAAAGGTATCTACAAACTCGAAACCATTGAAGGTAGCAAAGGTAAAGTTCAGCTGCTGGGCTCCGGTTCTATCCTGCGTCACGTCCGTGAAGCGGCAGAGATCCTGGCGAAAGATTACGGCGTAGGTTCTGACGTTTATAGCGTGACCTCCTTCACCGAACTGGCGCGTGATGGTCAGGATTGTGAACGCTGGAACATGCTGCACCCGCTGGAAACTCCGCGCGTTCCGTATATCGCTCAGGTGATGAACGACGCTCCGGCAGTGGCATCTACCGACTATATGAAACTGTTCGCTGAGCAGGTCCGTACTTACGTACCGGCTGACGACTACCGCGTACTGGGTACTGATGGCTTCGGTCGTTCCGACAGCCGTGAGAACCTGCGTCACCACTTCGAAGTTGATGCTTCTTATGTCGTGGTTGCGGCGCTGGGCGAACTGGCTAAACGTGGCGAAATCGATAAGAAAGTGGTTGCTGACGCAATCGCCAAATTCAACATCGATGCAGATAAAGTTAACCCGCGTCTGGCGTAAGAGGTAAAAGAATAATGGCTATCGAAATCAAAGTACCGGACATCGGGGCTGATGAAGTTGAAATCACCGAGATCCTGGTCAAAGTGGGCGACAAAGTTGAAGCCGAACAGTCGCTGATCACCGTAGAAGGCGACAAAGCCTCTATGGAAGTTCCGTCTCCGCAGGCGGGTATCGTTAAAGAGATCAAAGTCTCTGTTGGCGACAAAACCCAGACCGGCGCACTGATTATGATTTTCGATTCCGCCGACGGTGCAGCTGACGCTGCACCTGCTCAGGCAGAAGAGAAGAAAGAAGCAGCTCCGGCAGCAGCACCCGCGGCTGCAGCGGCAAAAGACGTTAACGTTCCGGATATCGGCAGCGACGAAGTTGAAGTGACCGAAATCCTGGTGAAAGTTGGCGATAAAGTTGAAGCTGAACAGTCGCTGATCACCGTAGAAGGCGATAAAGCTTCTATGGAAGTTCCGGCTCCGTTTGCAGGTACCGTGAAAGAGATCAAAGTGAACGTGGGTGACAAAGTGTCTACCGGCTCGCTGATTATGGTCTTCGAAGTCGCGGGTGAAGCAGGCGCGGCAGCTCCGGCGGCTAAACAGGAAGCGGCTCCGGCAGCGGCCCCTGCACCAGCAGCTGGCGTGAAAGAAGTTAACGTTCCGGATATCGGCGGTGACGAAGTTGAAGTGACCGAAGTGATGGTGAAAGTGGGCGACAAAGTTGCCGCTGAACAGTCACTGATCACCGTAGAAGGCGATAAAGCTTCTATGGAAGTTCCGGCTCCGTTTGCAGGTACCGTGAAAGAGATCAAAGTGAACGTGGGTGACAAAGTGTCTACCGGCTCGCTGATTATGGTCTTCGAAGTCGCGGGTGAAGCAGGCGCGGCAGCTCCGGCGGCTAAACAGGAAGCGGCTCCGGCAGCGGCCCCTGCACCAGCAGCTGGCGTGAAAGAAGTTAACGTTCCGGATATCGGCGGTGACGAAGTTGAAGTGACCGAAGTGATGGTGAAAGTGGGCGACAAAGTTGCCGCTGAACAGTCACTGATTACCGTAGAAGGCGACAAAGCTTCTATGGAAGTTCCGGCTCCGTTTGCAGGTGTCGTGAAGGAACTGAAAGTCAACGTTGGCGATAAAGTGAAAACTGGTTCGCTGATTATGATCTTCGAAGTTGAAGGCGCAGCGCCTGCTGCAGCTCCTGCGAAACAGGAAGCGGCAGCGCCGGCTCCGGCAGCAAAAGCTGAAGCCCCGGCAGCAGCTCCGGCTGCAAAAGCGGAAGGCAAATCTGAATTTGCTGAAAACGACGCTTACGTTCACGCGACTCCGCTGATCCGCCGTCTGGCACGCGAGTTTGGCGTTAACCTGGCGAAAGTGAAGGGCACTGGCCGTAAAGGTCGTATCCTGCGCGAAGACGTTCAGGCTTACGTGAAAGAAGCTATCAAACGTGCAGAAGCAGCTCCGGCAGCGACTGGCGGCGGTATCCCAGGCATGCTGCCGTGGCCGAAGGTGGACTTCAGCAAGTTTGGTGAAATCGAAGAAGTGGAACTGGGCCGCATCCAGAAAATCTCTGGTGCGAACCTGAGCCGTAACTGGGTGATGATCCCGCATGTTACTCACTTCGACAAAACCGATATCACCGAGCTGGAAGCGTTCCGTAAACAGCAGAACGAAGAAGCGGCGAAACGTAAGCTGGATGTGAAGATCACCCCGGTTGTCTTCATCATGAAAGCCGTTGCTGCAGCTCTTGAGCAGATGCCTCGCTTCAACAGTTCGTTGTCGGAAGACGGTCAGCGTCTGACCCTGAAGAAATACATCAACATCGGTGTGGCGGTGGATACCCCGAACGGTCTGGTTGTTCCGGTATTCAAAGACGTCAACAAGAAAGGCATCATCGAGCTGTCTCGCGAGCTGATGACTATTTCTAAGAAAGCGCGTGACGGTAAGCTGACTGCGGGCGAAATGCAGGGCGGTTGCTTCACCATCTCCAGCATCGGCGGCCTGGGTACTACCCACTTCGCGCCGATTGTGAACGCGCCGGAAGTGGCTATCCTCGGCGTTTCCAAGTCCGCGATGGAGCCGGTGTGGAATGGTAAAGAGTTCGTGCCGCGTCTGATGCTGCCGATTTCTCTCTCCTTCGACCACCGCGTGATCGACGGTGCTGATGGTGCCCGTTTCATTACCATCATTAACAACACGCTGTCTGACATTCGCCGTCTGGTGATGTAAGTAAAAGAGCCGGCCCAACGGCCGGCTTTTTTCTGGTAATCTCATGAATGTATTGAGGTTATTAGCGAATAGACAAATCGGTTGCCGTTTGTTGTTTAAAAATTGTTAACAATTTTGTAAAATACCGACGGATAGAACGACCCGGTGGATAATGGGCGTCATAAAAAAAACGTCAGACCCGCCGGAGATAAATATATAGAGGTCATGATGAGTACTGAAATCAAAACTCAGGTCGTGGTACTTGGGGCAGGCCCCGCAGGTTACTCCGCTGCCTTCCGTTGCGCTGATTTAGGTCTGGAAACCGTAATCGTAGAACGTTACAACACCCTTGGCGGTGTTTGCCTGAACGTCGGCTGTATCCCTTCTAAAGCACTGCTGCACGTAGCAAAAGTTATCGAAGAAGCCAAAGCGCTGGCTGAACACGGTATCGTCTTCGGTGAACCGAAAACCGATATTGACAAGATTCGTACCTGGAAAGAGAAAGTGATCAATCAGCTGACCGGTGGTCTGGCTGGTATGGCGAAAGGCCGCAAAGTCAAAGTGGTCAACGGTCTGGGTAAATTTACCGGGGCTAACACCCTGGAAGTTGAAGGTGAGAACGGTAAAACCGTGATCAACTTCGACAACGCGATCATTGCAGCGGGTTCTCGCCCGATCCAACTGCCGTTTATTCCGCATGAAGATCCGCGTATCTGGGACTCCACTGACGCGCTGGAACTGAAAGAAGTACCAGAACGCCTGCTGGTAATGGGTGGCGGTATCATCGGTCTGGAAATGGGCACCGTTTACCACGCGCTGGGTTCACAGATTGACGTGGTTGAAATGTTCGACCAGGTTATCCCGGCAGCTGACAAAGACATCGTTAAAGTCTTCACCAAGCGTATCAGCAAGAAATTCAACCTGATGCTGGAAACCAAAGTTACCGCCGTTGAAGCGAAAGAAGACGGCATTTATGTGACGATGGAAGGCAAAAAAGCACCCGCTGAACCGCAGCGTTACGACGCCGTGCTGGTAGCGATTGGTCGTGTGCCGAACGGAAAAAACCTCGACGCAGGCAAAGCTGGCGTGGAAGTTGACGACCGTGGTTTCATCCGCGTTGACAAACAGCTGCGTACCAACGTACCGCACATCTTTGCTATCGGCGATATCGTCGGTCAGCCGATGCTGGCACACAAAGGTGTTCACGAAGGTCACGTTGCCGCTGAAGTTATCGCCGGTAAGAAACACTACTTCGATCCGAAAGTTATCCCGTCCATCGCCTATACCGAACCAGAAGTTGCATGGGTAGGTCTGACTGAGAAAGAAGCGAAAGAGAAAGGCATCAGCTACGAAACCGCCACCTTCCCGTGGGCTGCTTCTGGTCGTGCGATCGCTTCCGACTGCGCAGACGGTATGACCAAGCTGATTTTCGACAAAGAATCTCACCGTGTGATCGGTGGTGCGATTGTCGGTACTAACGGCGGCGAGCTGCTGGGTGAAATCGGTCTGGCGATCGAAATGGGTTGTGACGCTGAAGACATCGCGCTGACCATCCACGCGCACCCGACTCTGCACGAGTCTGTGGGCCTGGCGGCAGAAGTGTTCGAAGGTAGCATTACCGACCTGCCGAACCCGAAAGCGAAGAAGAAGTAATTTTTCGTTTGCCGGAACATCCGGCAATTAAAAAAGCGGCTAACCACGCCGCTTTTTTTACGTCTGTAATTTACCTTTCCAGTCGCCTTGCTCCGCGCTCAGAGAGACGTTCGCGTACTGCTGACCGTTGCTCGTTATTCAGCCTGGCAGTATGGTTACTGTCGTTTAGACGTTGTGGGCGGCTCTCCTGAACTTTCTCCCGAAAAACCTGACGTTGTTCAGGTGATGCTGATTGAACACGCTGGCGGGCGTTATCACGTTGCTGTTGGTTCAGTGGGCGCTGCTGTACTTTTTCCTTAAACACCTGGCGCTGCTCAGGCGAGGCTGACTGAATACGCTCACGCGCTGCGTCTCTTCGCTGCTGGATCTGTGGGTTAGTCTGCATTTTCTCGCGGACTGCCTGGCGCTGCTCAGGCGAGGCGGGCTGAATGCGCTCACGCGCTGCCTCTCTTCGCTGCTGGTTCTGCGGGTTAGTCTGCATTTTCTCGTGAACTGCCTGGCGCTGCTCAGGAGAAGCTGACTGATAACGCTGACGAGCGGCGTCCTTTTGTTGCTGGGTCAGTGGTTGGCGACGGCTGAAGTCGCGGAAGTCGTCATAGCTCCCATAGTGTTCAGCTTCATTAAACCGCTGTGCCGCTGCCTGACGTTGGGTATCTCGTGTAATGACGGGGGCGGCGTGTGTTCGTTGCTGAAACTGACTTGCTGCCGCCTGACGCTGGCTGTCGCGTGTTGGAGCAGGTAGCTGCGTGGCACTCATTCCGCCGTTGACATCGGTTTGATGAAACCGCTTTGCCATATCCTGATCATGATAGGGCACACCATTACGGTAGTTTGGATTGTGCCGCCATGCCATATTCTTATCAGTAAGATGCTCACCGGTGATACGGTTGAAATTGTTGATGTCGATATTGATGTTGTCGCCGTTGTGTTGCCAGCCATTACCGTCACGATGACCGCCATCGTGGTGATGATAATCATCATCGTCATGATGATGATGGTCATGATCGTCGTCGTCCCAGTCGATGCTGCTGAATAGTGCGTACGTGGTAGCAACGCCCATGCTATAGCCGAATCCGCGTACAAAGCTGTCAACAAACGGTTCTCCGGCTGGTGGTGGCAGATAAACCGGCGGATACGCAGTATTGGCCCAGTTCCCGTAAACCACGGTTGGGTTGTAGTTGGGAATATAGACCACATCAGGATTGGCGGGCTCAATGGAAATGACGGTTGTTGCCGGCTCTGTAATGACGGGGTTGGCAGTTAAAACGGTATTGGATGGTATGACGGGTGCCGTGACTGTCTGTTTTACCGGTACAGCTTTCTTCGTTGTGGTAATAACTTTCTGTTCGGTTGATGACTTCAGCGAGCCGGTTTGTTGCGCCAGTTGCCGCAATCGTTGTACCGAGTCCATCACGTCCTGCGGCTGGGCCAGAAAAGCATCGCCCAGGTTTTGCACCCATTGCGGGTTTTCGCCCATCAACGCCATCAACTGTGGAAAGGCCACCAGTGATTTAACGCTTGCATCCCACGGCTGGTCAGATACCGCCTGAATAGCAGCATCGCCTTGTTTAAGTGGATTATCGTGCGACCATTGCACTGCTTGAGCAACGTTTGTCGGATAGGTTGATGCCATTAACACTTGTGAAAGCAGAGAGTCGGGGTATAGCGCGACAGGTGCAACCCATTGATCGATTTGTGCAGTGCTGAATGCGGATTTAACGACGGCGGGTGTTACGGGAGGCGCGGAAACCGTTGCAGGAAGCGTAACCGCGGCAGCGTCAGACACAGCCAGTTGTGTCGATAGCGGTTCCACAGGCGCTTCCACTGTGCGGCTTTTTATATAGAGCCCGGCAGAGGCGGCACAAAGCCCGGCACTGCAAATTAGCGCCAGCACATGGGGTTTAAACGGCAAAGTCATTTTCATAATTCGGATCTCAAGAAAATCGCAATGGTCGGCGAACTGCCACCCGCAGGTGCTGTAAATCTGAGTATAAAGAGGCGGTAGTTTAAATTTTGACTAATCTTGGGATTCGTTGAGAAAGGTGATTATCACTATGCGAATTAACGAAGTTTTTACGGAGGGAAACAATCTCTAGACCATCCTTAACGATTCAGCCACTTTTTTATGTTGCTTTTTTGTAAACAGATTAACACATCGTCAAAATCCTGCTATTCTGCCCGTTGCGGTACTGGGCATTTACCCTACAAACTGCTGTCTCACAGGAGCGTGAAGAGAATCGCCTGCCGCACTATGACAATGAGAGCGAGGAGAACCGTCGTGCTAGAAGAATACCGTAAGCACGTAGCTGAGCGTGCCGCTGAGGGGATTGCGCCCAAACCCCTGGATGCAAACCAAATGGCCGCACTTGTAGAGCTGCTGAAAAACCCGCCCGCGGGCGAAGAAGAATTCCTGTTAGATCTGTTAACCAACCGTGTTCCCCCAGGCGTCGATGAAGCCGCCTATGTCAAAGCAGGCTTCCTGGCTGCTATCGCTAAAGGCGAAGCCAAATCCCCTCTGCTGACTCCGGAAAAAGCCATCGAACTGCTGGGTACCATGCAGGGTGGTTACAACATTCATCCGCTGATCGACGCGCTGGATGATGCCAAACTGGCACCGATCGCTGCCAAAGCACTTTCTCACACACTGCTGATGTTCGATAACTTCTATGACGTAGAAGAGAAAGCCAAAGCAGGCAACGAATATGCGAAGCAGGTAATGCAGTCCTGGGCGGATGCCGAATGGTTCCTGAATCGCCCGGCGCTGGCTGAAAAACTGACCGTTACCGTCTTCAAAGTCACTGGCGAAACCAACACCGATGACCTTTCTCCGGCACCGGATGCGTGGTCGCGCCCGGATATCCCACTGCACGCGCTGGCGATGCTGAAAAACGCCCGTGAAGGTATTGAGCCAGACCAGCCAGGTGTTGTTGGCCCGATCAAACAAATCGAAGCTCTGCAACAGAAAGGTTTCCCGCTGGCGTACGTCGGTGACGTTGTGGGTACGGGTTCATCGCGTAAATCCGCCACGAACTCCGTTCTGTGGTTTATGGGCGATGATATTCCACATGTGCCGAACAAACGTGGCGGTGGTTTGTGCCTCGGCGGTAAAATTGCACCCATCTTCTTTAACACGATGGAAGACGCGGGTGCACTGCCAATCGAAGTCGACGTCTCTAACCTGAACATGGGCGACGTGATTGACGTTTACCCGTACAAAGGTGAAGTGCGTAACCACGAAACAGGCGAACTGCTGGCGACCTTCGAACTGAAAACCGACGTGCTGATTGATGAAGTGCGTGCTGGCGGCCGTATTCCGCTGATTATCGGGCGTGGCCTGACCACCAAAGCGCGTGAAGCACTTGGTCTGCCGCACAGTGATGTGTTCCGTCAGGCGAAAGATGTCGCTGAGAGCGATCGCGGCTTCTCGCTGGCGCAGAAAATGGTAGGACGTGCCTGTGGCGTGAAAGGCATTCGTCCGGGCGCGTACTGCGAACCGAAAATGACTTCTGTAGGCTCTCAGGACACCACCGGCCCGATGACCCGTGATGAACTGAAAGACCTGGCGTGCCTGGGCTTCTCGGCTGACCTGGTGATGCAGTCTTTCTGCCACACCGCGGCGTATCCGAAGCCAGTTGACGTGAACACGCACCACACGCTGCCGGACTTCATTATGAACCGTGGCGGTGTGTCGCTGCGTCCGGGTGACGGCGTAATCCACTCCTGGCTGAACCGTATGCTGCTGCCGGATACCGTCGGTACCGGTGGTGACTCCCATACCCGTTTCCCGATCGGTATCTCTTTCCCGGCGGGTTCTGGTCTGGTGGCATTTGCAGCCGCAACAGGCGTAATGCCGCTGGATATGCCGGAATCCGTTCTGGTGCGCTTCAAAGGCAAAATGCAGCCGGGCATCACCCTGCGCGATCTGGTACACGCTATTCCGCTGTATGCGATCAAACAAGGTCTGCTGACCGTTGAGAAGAAAGGCAAGAAAAACATCTTCTCAGGTCGCATTCTGGAAATTGAAGGTCTGCCGGATCTGAAAGTTGAGCAGGCATTTGAACTGACCGATGCGTCCGCCGAGCGTTCTGCTGCCGGTTGTACCATCAAGCTGAACAAAGAACCGATCATCGAATACCTGAACTCCAACATCGTCCTGCTGAAGTGGATGATCGCGGAAGGTTACGGCGATCGTCGCACCCTGGAACGTCGTATTCAGGGCATGGAAAAATGGCTGGCGAATCCTGAGCTGCTGGAAGCCGATGCAGATGCGGAATACGCGGCAGTGATCGACATCGATCTGGCGGATATTAAAGAGCCAATCCTGTGTGCTCCGAACGACCCGGATGACGCGCGTCCGCTGTCTGCGGTACAGGGTGAGAAGATCGACGAAGTGTTTATCGGTTCCTGCATGACCAACATCGGTCACTTCCGTGCTGCGGGTAAACTGCTGGATGCGCATAAAGGCCAGTTGCCGACCCGCCTGTGGGTGGCACCGCCAACCCGTATGGACGCCGCACAGTTGACTGAAGAAGGCTACTACAGCGTCTTCGGTAAGAGCGGGGCTCGTATCGAGATCCCTGGCTGTTCCCTGTGTATGGGTAACCAGGCGCGTGTGGCGGACGGTGCAACGGTGGTTTCCACCTCTACCCGTAACTTCCCGAACCGTCTGGGTACTGGTGCAAACGTCTTCCTGGCTTCTGCGGAACTGGCTGCTGTTGCGGCGCTGATTGGCAAACTGCCGACGCCGGAAGAGTACCAGACCTACGTGGCGCAGGTAGATAAAACAGCCGTTGATACTTACCGTTATCTGAACTTCAACCAGCTTTCTCAGTACACCGAGAAAGCCGATGGGGTGATTTTCCAGACTGCAGTTTAAAAAGTCAGCGCACGCGCTGCGCATAAACGACACAATGCCCGGTGAATGAGATTCCCGGGCATTTTTTATTTCTAAACCATCGCCGTTCCGCTGTTTTTCTCCGGTAAGGCTGCGATAATTACATCAATGGCGCAATGCGATTTCGGCGCATTGCCGGGAGCAGAGGAACACACTATGGATTACGAATTTCTGCGCGATATTACCGGAGTGGTAAAGGTGCGTATGTCCATGGGGCATGAAGTGGTCGGGCACTGGTTTAATGAAGAGGTGAAAGAAAACCTGGCCTTGCTTGATGAAGTGGAACAAGCAGCGCACGCACTTAAAGGTAGCGAACGTTCCTGGCAGCGGGCAGGGCATGAGTACACGCTATGGATGGACGGCGAAGAGGTGATGGTTCGCGCCAATCAACTGGAATTCGCTGGCGATGAAATGGAAGAGGGGATGAACTACTACGACGAAGAAAGCCTGTCGCTATGCGGCGTTGAGGATTTTCTGCAGGTCGTGGCGGCTTACCGCAATTTCGTGCAGCAGAAGTAAATAAATCTGGCGGAGCCTGGGAGCTCCGCCAGAGCCGTTAAACAGCTGGCATATTGCGCCCGTAATAAATCTCGCGCATTTCTTTCCACAGCGCAGCGGTAATTTCCTGGCGCTCGCTGTCGGTTAAATCTTCCGGTTTGGTGTGGAACATGTAGTGCTTAAGGTCGAACTCTTTAAGCAACATCTTGGTATGGAAGATATTTTCCTGATAGACGTTTACATCCACCATGTCATACAGCGCCTTCATATCGTCAGACATAAAGTTCTGAATCGAATTAATCTCATGGTCGATAAAGTGCTTCATACCGTTAATGTCGCGGGTAAAACCGCGCACGCGATAATCAATGGTTACGATATCGGACTCAAGCTGGTGGATCAGGTAATTCAGCGCCTTCAGCGGAGAAATCACGCCGCAGGTAGAGACTTCAATATCGGCGCGGAAGGTACATAAACCGCCTTCAGGATGACTTTCCGGGTAGGTATGTACGCAAATATGACTTTTATCGAGATGGGCAACGACCGTTTCTGGCAGTGGGCCGGGGTGTTCTGTTTTGTCGATGAGTTTCGGGTCAACCGGTTCTTCACTCACCAGAATAGTGACGCTGGCACCCTGTGGTTCGTAATCCTGGCGGGCGATGTTAAGAATATTAGCCCCGATAATGGAACAGGTTTCTGACAGGATTTCGGTCAGACGGTTGGCATTATAGAGTTCATCGATATAAGCAATATAACCGTCGCGCTCTTCGGCAGTTTTGGCGTAGCAGATATCGTAAATACAAAAACTCAGACTTTTGGTCAGATTATTAAAGCCATGCAGTTTCAGTTTTTTCAATTTATTATCTTCTCCTTAGGACGGCTGTGAAGCCAGTGCGTCTTGCAGATACTGGGGTAAGGCAAAAGCTGCCGTATGGACTGCCGGATTGTAATAACGGCATTTCAGGCCAGAGGCGAGAAAACGCGCCTGAATAATTTCGGTTGAGAGATGGCGTAAGGCGTCGTTATCTGTCGCCCATGCAAAAGTCATGATACCGCCGTAATAGGTCGGGATCGCCGCCTGATAAAAGCCAACGTCGCTGAAGTAATGGCTGAGTTTGCGATGGCTGTCGATGGCTTCTTCCTGCTGTAAAAAGCAGACGCCGTTTTGTGCGACGAAGATACCGCCAGGATTCAGGCAACGTTTGCAGCCTTCATAAAATGCCGAAGTGAAAAGGCTTTCGCCGGGACCGATAGGATCGGTGCAGTCGGAGATAATGACATCAAAGGTCTGGCTGGTTTGATTAACGAAATTGACGCCATCATCGATCACCAGCTTAAAGCGCGGATCGTCGTAGCTACCGGCGTTATGGTTGGGTAGATACTGACGGCAGAACGATACGACACCCGCATCGATTTCCACCATCGTGATTGACTCAACGTTTTTATGTCGGGTTACTTCACGCAGCATGGCACCGTCGCCGCCGCCGATAATCAGCACATGTTTCGCGTGACCATGGGCCAGTAGCGGAACATGGGTCATCATCTCATGATAGATAAACTCGTCGCGCTCGGTGGTTTGTACTACGCCATCCAGCGCCATTACGCGACCAAATGCAGCGTTCTCAAAAATGATCAGATCCTGGTGATCGGTCTTTTCATGATACAGAACGTTATCTACCGCAAAGTACTGCCCAAACTGGTCGTGTAGCGTTTCATGCCACTGTTTTTTTTCGGCCATGGGTTGATACCTCCTTTGTTAACACCCGTAAAAAAAGGGCGCAACATAATAGCTAACATTGACCGCGGATGCACGGTCAATATTTCTACAAAAAGGTATCAGGGATTATTTGACGTAGGCAAGCAGGCTTAAGGAATCGCGGGCCAGGGCTTTGCATTTTTTAGCGACAGGAATGCCAATGCCGCTGAGATCGCGGTAGCTGTCTTCACCGAGAGCTTTCATGTCGAAGGTGTCGTAATTACTGAGATCCCACTGGTTTTGCTGGGCGAAAAAGACCAGTGCGCGACGAATTTGCCCGTTAGGTAAGTTCTGGTAACCACAATCGTTCTTCAGAAAGACAAAAACTGCCGTTAAATCGGCCATATCTTCGGCTTCAGACTCGCTGAGCGCGTAACTGTTTGCGCAAACGGCCATCAGGCTGCCGAATAACACTGTTCTGAAAAACGTCTTCATTGCTTCTACCAGGGGCTTAAAGAAGATAAACGTTAGCACACTGCGAGCGAGGCGACGACCATTATTGTCGATTAAATTGTGTCTGCGGCTTGACCTTCCCGTAAGGGGAAGGACTATGCTCAACGTTTGATTTTGTTTCGCCTGCTTAAGAATAAGGAAATAACTATGCAACGTCGTGATTTCTTGAAATATTCCGTCGCACTGGGTGCGGCTTCAGCCTTGCCACTGTGGAGCCGTGCAGTCTTTGCGGCGGAACGCCCAACGTTACCGATCCCTGATTTGCTCACGACCGATGCCCGTAATCGCATTCAGTTAACTATTGGCGCAGGTCAGTCTACCTTTGGCGAGAAAACTGCAACTACCTGGGGCTATAACGGCAATCTGCTGGGGCCGGCGGTGAAATTACAGCGCGGCAAAGCGGTAACGGTTGATATCTATAACCAACTGACGGAAGAGACGACGTTGCACTGGCACGGGCTGGAAGTACCGGGTGAAGTCGACGGCGGCCCACAGGGAATTATTCCGCCAGGTGGCAAGCGCTCGGTGACGTTGAACGTTGATCAACCTGCCGCTACCTGCTGGTTCCATCCACATCAACATGGCAAGACCGGGCGACAGGTGGCGATGGGGCTGGCTGGTCTGGTGGTGATTGAAGATGACGAGATCCTGAAATTAATGCTGCCAAAACAGTGGGGTATCGATGATGTTCCGGTGATCGTTCAGGATAAGAAATTTAGCGCCGACGGGCAGATTGATTATCAACTGGATGTGATGACCGCCGCCGTGGGCTGGTTTGGCGATACGTTGCTGACCAACGGTGCAATCTACCCGCAACACGCTGCCCCGCGTGGTTGGCTGCGCCTGCGTTTGCTCAATGGCTGTAATGCCCGCTCGCTCAATTTCGCCACCAGCGACAATCGCCCGCTTTATGTGATTGCCAGCGACGGTGGTCTGCTACCTGAACCGGTGAAGGTGAACGAGCTGCCGGTGCTGATGGGCGAGCGTTTTGAAGTGCTGGTGGAGGTTAACGACAACAAACCCTTTGACCTGGTGACGCTACCGGTCAGCCAGATGGGGATGGCGATTGCACCGTTTGACAAGCCGCATCCGGTAATGCGGATTCAGCCGATTGCTATTAGTGCCTCCGGTGCTTTGCCAGACACATTAAGTAGCCTGCCTGCGTTACCTTCGCTGGAAGGGCTGACGGTACGCAAGCTGCAACTTTCTATGGACCCGATGCTCGATATGATGGGGATGCAGATGCTAATGGAGAAATATGGCGATCAGGCGATGGCCGGAATGGATCACAGCCAGATGATGGGCCATATGGGGCACGGCAATATGAATCATATGAACCACGGCGGGAAGTTCGATTTCCACCATGCCAATAAAATCAACGGTCAGGCGTTTGATATGAATAAGCCGATGTTTGCGGCGGCGAAAGGGCAGTACGAACGTTGGGTTATCTCTGGCGTGGGCGACATGATGCTGCATCCGTTCCATATTCACGGCACGCAGTTCCGTATCTTGTCAGAAAATGGCAAACCGCCAGCGGCTCATCGCGCGGGCTGGAAAGATACCGTTAAGGTAGAAGGCAATGTCAGTGAAGTGCTGGTGAAGTTTAATCACGACGCACCGAAAGAACATGCTTATATGGCGCACTGCCATCTGCTGGAGCATGAAGATACGGGGATGATGTTAGGGTTTACGGTATAAAAAGACCGTATTCGGAAATATGCCCGGATCTCTCCGGGCATTAAACTGATGACAAACGCAAATCTGCCTGATGCGCTACGCTTATCAGGCCTTCGCTACCTGTGCAATCCATTGATTTTGCACAATTTTGTAGGCCGGATAAGGCGTTCACGCCGCATCCGGCATGAACAACGCGCACGTTGTCAGCAATCTGAGCAAGTCTTACTTCACATCATCCGGCAGGGCATAAGCCACAATATAGTCGCCCATCTTCGTACCAAATGAACCATGACCGCCTGCGGAGATCACCACATACTGCTTGCCATTCACTTCATAGGTCATCGGCGTCGCCTGACCACCCGCTGGTAAACGACCCTGCCACAGTTTTTCACCGTTGCTCATGTTGTAAGCGCGCAGGTAGTTATCTGCTGTAGCGGCGATAAACAGCACGTTACCCGCCGTGGAGATTGGCCCGCCCAGCATCGGCATACCCATATTGAACGGCACCGGTACAGGCATCGGGAACGGCATACTGTCCTGCGGCGTACCAATACGTTTCTTCCACACCACTTCATTAGTTTTCAGATCCAGCGCCGAGATATAACCCCATGCTGGCTGTTTACATGGCAGACCAAATGGTGAGAGGAACGGGTTGAGCGTGACACCATACGGTACACCGTACTGTGGCTGAATGCCGGATTCCGTACCCGTGCCTTTGGCATCTTTCGGCTGCTCCATCGGGTTACCCGGACCGCGTGGGATCAGTTTCGAAACAAACGGCAGTGCCATTGGGTTGGCAATCGCCACTTCACGATTTGGATCAACGGAAATCCCGCCCCATTCAAACATTCCCAGGTTACCCGGGAAGACCAGCGTGCCCTGTTCAGATGGCGGCGTGAAAATGCCTTCATAGCGCATCTGGTGGAACATCACGCGGCACACCAGTTGGTCAAACATGGTGGCTCCCCACATATCCGCACCGCTCAAATCTTTCGTCGGACGGAAGCTCAGTTCCGAGAATGGTTGAGTAGGGGTAACGTAATCGCCTTTGGCAGCACCTTGGGGAACCGGTTTTTCCGGTGCCGGAACCACCAGTTCGCCATTACGACGATCGAGCACAAAAATGTTGCCGGTTTTCGCCGGAGCGTAAATAACTGGCACTTTCTGACCATTAACGGTGATGTCCGCCAGCGTCGGCTGTGCCGGAAGATCCATATCCCACAGGTCGTGGTGAACGGTCTGGTAGCTCCACGCCAATTTCCCGGTTGTGGCATTCAGCGCCAGAATCGAGCTGGCATAACGTTCCTGTTCCGGTGTGCGGTTACCGCCCCAGATATCCGGCGTGGTCACGCCCATCGGCAGATACACCAGATCCAGCTTCGCGTCATAGGCCGCTGGTGCCCACGAGTTTGGCGAGTTAAAGGTAAAGGTGTGTTCGTCAGACGGGATTGCGTTCGGATCTTTCGCGCCCGGATCAAAAGCCCACAGCAGCTCCCCGGTGTTGACATCAAAACCACGGATCACGCCAGACGTTTCGCGGGTTGAGAAGTTGTCGGTGACTGAACCGGCCATCACGATGGTTTTATCGGTGATAATCGGCGGCGAAGTCGGCTCATACAGACCCGGTTTGGTGTCCGGCATATTGCTTTGCAGATTGAGCACGCCTTTATTAGCGAAGGTTTCGCACAGCTTGCCGTTTTCAGCGTTAATCGCAATCAGGCGACCATCATTGACCGGAAGAATGATACGACGCGGGCAATCCGCCATCACTTCCGGCGAAGCAGTTTCTGCTTTGGCTTCATGATAAGAGACGCCACGACAGGTTACATGCTGGAAGGACTCGTTGGTTTTCAGCTCAGGATCGTAATGCCATTTCTCTTTGCCGCTGGCGGCATCGAGCGCAAACAGGCGCTGGTGAGCGGTACACAGGTAAAGGGTATCGCCCACTTTAATCGGCGTCACTTCATTGGTGATTTCGCCCGGATCGTTCGGCTGCTTCACATCGCCAGTACGGAACACCCAGGCTTCTTTCAGATTATGGACGTTATCGGCGTTAATTTGTTTCAGAGGTGAAAAGCGTTGACCTTCCTGATTACGACCATAGGCAGGCCAGTCCTGATCGGCAACGGGGGAGATAGCTTCAGCAGGTGTGGCATCGGCGCTTAAGGTGCCGTTGATTTCCTGCGGATCGTTAAATCCTGCCCAGGTCAGGATACCACCGCTAATCAGCAGTGCGACCACCAGTGCGGCAACTGCGCCGCTGGCAGGAATGACCAGGCGACGCCAGACAAACGGCAGGATCAGCCAGATGCCGAAGAAGACCAGAATATCGCTGCGCGGAGTCAGCGCCCAGAAGTCGAAACCAACTTCCCAGACGCCCCATATCATGGTGCCGAGCAGCAGGGCGGCATACAGCCAAAGCGCGGCGCGTTTACTGCGCCACAGCATCCAGGCGACGCCGAGCATCACAAGGCCAGCGATAGGGTAGTACCAGGAGCCGCCAATCGCGACCAGCCAGCCTCCGCCAATGAGTAGATACAGCCCGCAAAGCGCTGCAAAAAGGGCTGTTAGCGTGACGAGTAATCGTCGCGAGCCTGTATTGTTAATTGCCATAAAGAGACACCATTTCAATTCATTAATATTTTAGTAGCAATTAATTATAGGTTTTAACATGTGTGACCGTCATCACAATTCGAGCTTTATTAACAGATTCCGCGAATGAATAGTTTTACTGGTATACTGCGTGTCTTGCGCTTTGTTGCGGTGCCAAAACCTGCCCGTGCGAAGTGATTTGTTTTTAAATCATATGGTTAGAGATATGAAACATACTGTAGAAGTAATGATCCCCGAAGCGGAGATTAAAGCGCGTATCGCCGAACTGGGTCGTCAGATTACTGAGCGTTACAAAGACAGCGGCAGCGATATGGTGCTGGTGGGTCTGCTGCGTGGCTCATTTATGTTTATGGCGGACCTGTGCCGTGAAGTTCAGGTATCTCATGAAGTCGACTTTATGACCGCCTCCAGCTACGGTAGCGGCATGTCCACCACCCGTGATGTGAAAATCCTCAAAGATCTGGATGAAGATATCCGTGGCAAGGACGTGCTAATTGTTGAAGATATCATCGACTCGGGTAATACACTGTCGAAAGTGCGTGAAATCTTAAGCCTGCGCGAACCGAAGTCGCTGGCGATTTGTACGCTGCTGGATAAACCGTCCCGCCGTGAAGTGAACGTACCTGTGGAATATATCGGTTTCTCGATCCCGGATGAGTTTGTGGTGGGCTACGGTATTGATTACGCACAGCGTTACCGTCATCTGCCGTATATCGGCAAAGTGGTGCTGCTGGACGAGTAAGTGTGAAGCTGCCGGATGTGTTGCATCCGGCAGTGCATATTTATTTGTGGTTGGCGTGTTTCAGCTTGAGGTTGGAAATCCCGTGACGATAACGTTGCTCAAGGGTTTCGCGGTTGGTGGCGGTAACATCCAGATCACGCAGCAAGCCGTCGTGAATGCCGTAGGCCCAGCCGTGGATGGTAACTTTCTGCCCGCGTTTCCACGCTGATTGCATAATGGTGGAATGGCCCAGGTTATACACCTGTTCCATGACGTTCAGTTCACACAAGGTATCCAGACGGCGCTCTTGCGGCATTTCGCCGAGCAATGAGCTATGTTTGAACCAGATATCGCGGATATGCAGCAGCCAGTTGTTGATAAGTCCCAGTTCCGGGTTTTCAACCGCCGCTTGTACGCCGCCGCAACCGTAGTGGCCACAGATAATAATGTGTTCAACTTCGAGTACATCCACTGCATACTGAACCACGGAAAGGCAGTTCAGGTCGGTGTGAATGACCAGGTTAGCAACATTACGGTGAACAAAGAGTTCGCCCGGCTCAAGACCGGTTAAACGTTCTGCAGGAACGCGACTGTCGGAACATCCAATCCATAGAAAGCGCGGTTTTTGCGCTTGTGCCAGTTTCTCAAAAAACCCGGGATCCTCTTCCACCAGCATTTTTGACCATAGTGCATTATTGCTGATGAGTGTATCTATGTCTTTCATGGAGGTTAACGACCTGTAACCAAATAATTACGTTTGGCTAATATAGGGCAACTCCGGGACGATTTAAACCACAGATAAAGTGTAAGAACGTAAGGTAAGTAAAAATTTATGACCATTGCACTGGAACTTCAACAGCTTAAAAAAACCTATCCAGGCGGCGTTCAGGCGCTTCGTGGAATAGATTTGCAGGTCGAAGCGGGTGATTTTTATGCGCTTCTCGGGCCGAACGGGGCCGGAAAATCAACCACTATCGGTATTATCAGCTCTCTGGTAAATAAAACCTCCGGGCGGGTCAGCGTATTTGGTTACGATCTTGAGAAAGATGTCGTTAACGCTAAACGTCAGTTGGGACTGGTGCCGCAGGAATTTAACTTCAACCCGTTTGAAACCGTGCAGCAAATTGTGGTGAATCAGGCAGGGTACTACGGTGTGGAGCGCAAAGAGGCGTACATCCGCAGCGAAAAATATCTTAAGCAGCTCGATTTATGGGGAAAACGCAACGAACGTGCGCGCATGTTATCTGGCGGGATGAAGCGCCGTTTAATGATTGCCCGTGCGTTAATGCATGAACCTAAACTACTGATTCTTGACGAGCCAACGGCTGGCGTGGATATCGAACTTCGCCGCTCAATGTGGGGCTTTTTGAAGGATTTGAACGACAAAGGCACCACCATCATTCTTACCACCCATTATCTGGAAGAGGCAGAAATGCTGTGTCGCAATATCGGCATTATTCAGCACGGTGAGCTGGTGGAAAATACCTCGATGAAGGCGCTGCTGGCGAAGCTGAAATCGGAAACCTTTATTCTCGATCTCGCACCGAAAAGCCCGTTACCGAAGCTCGATGGCTATCAGTATCGACTGGTCGATACTGCGACGCTGGAGGTTGAAGTGCTGCGTGAGCAGGGGATCAACAGCGTATTCACGCAGTTAAGTGAGCAGGGCATTCAGGTATTAAGTATGCGTAACAAAGCTAACCGTCTGGAAGAGCTGTTTGTTTCACTGGTTAATGAAAAACAAGGAGATCACGCATGATGCATCTTTACTGGGTGGCGCTAAAAAGCATCTGGGCGAAAGAGATCCATCGCTTTATGCGTATCTGGGTGCAGACGCTGGTGCCGCCAGTCATCACCATGACCCTTTACTTTATTATCTTCGGTAACCTGATTGGTTCGCGTATTGGCGATATGCATGGCTTCAGCTACATGCAGTTCATCGTACCGGGGCTGATCATGATGTCGGTGATCACCAACGCCTACGCCAACGTCGCGTCATCATTTTTTGGTGCCAAGTTCCAGCGTAATATTGAAGAGCTGCTGGTAGCGCCGGTTCCGACTCACGTCATTATTGCCGGATATGTCGGCGGTGGCGTGGCGCGTGGTCTGTTTGTTGGCATTCTGGTGACGGCAATTTCACTGTTTTTTGTTCCGTTTCAGGTGCATTCGTGGGTATTCGTTGCCTTAACCCTGGTGCTCACGGCGGTGTTGTTCTCCCTTGCGGGTTTGCTGAACGGTGTGTTTGCCAAAACGTTCGATGACATCAGCCTGGTGCCAACCTTTGTGTTAACGCCACTCACGTATTTGGGCGGGGTCTTTTACTCACTGACTTTGTTGCCGCCGTTCTGGCAAGGGCTGTCGCACCTGAACCCAATCGTTTATATGATCAGTGGTTTCCGCTACGGCTTCCTCGGTATCAATGATGTGCCGCTGGTCACTACCTTTGGTGTACTGGTGGTCTTTATTGTGGCGTTTTATTTGATCTGTTGGTCGCTGATCCAACGTGGACGTGGTTTGCGTAGCTAAGGCTATTTCCTCTCCTCTGGATTTGGGGGAGAGGAGTTTTGACGGCTATCACCCTTTATCAACAATGGTCAGGGTAGACTGATTTTCGGCTAAGGAGGAAGGCGATGTTAGGTTGGGTAATTACCTGTCACGATGACCGGGCGCAAGAGATACTGGATGCGCTGGAGAAAAAACATGGGGCGCTTCTTCAGTGCCGGGCCGTGAATTTCTGGCGCGGATTAAGTTCTAATATGCTCAGCCGCATGATGTGCGATGCTCTGCATGAAGCGGACTCTGGTGAGGGTGTCATCTTCTTAACCGATATAGCCGGAGCGCCACCGTACCGCGTGGCTTCATTATTAAGCCACAAACACTCCCGTTGCGAAGTGATTTCTGGTGTCACGTTACCGTTAATTGAACAGATGATGGCTTGCCGTGAAACCATGACCAGTTCAGAGTTTCGCGAGCGTATTGTCGAACTGGGTGGGCCGGAGGTGAGTAGTCTTTGGCACCAACAACAAAAAAATCCGCCTTTCGTCCTCAAACATAATTTGTATGAGTATTAACCCACGATTCTTATAGCGCTTTTGCTACAATAAAAGCGTTGTTTCACCCTCGGTTATTTTTTCATGTACAAACAAGCTGTTATTCTCCTGCTGATGCTGTTTACCGCAAGTGTCAGTGCCGCGTTACCTGCCCGTTATATGCAAACCATCGAAAATGCTGCGGTCTGGGCGCAAATTGGCGACAAGATGGTGACCGTGGGGAATATTCGGGCCGGACAAATCATTGCCGTGGAGCCCACTGCCGCAAGTTATTACGCATTTAATTTTGGCTTTGGTAAAGGGTTTATCGATAAAGGGCATCTCGAGCCGGTTCAGGGGCGACAAAAAGTTGAAGACGGTTTGGGTGACCTCAACAAGCCGCTGAGTAATCAGAACTTAGTTACCTGGAAAGATACGCCGGTCTATAACGCGCCGAGTGTGGGCAGTGCGCCATTTGGGGTACTGGCGGACAATTTGCGCTACCCGATTTTGCATAAACTGAAAGACAGGTTAAATCAAACCTGGTATCAGGTCCGTATTGGCGATCGACTGGCCTATATCAGCGCGCTGGATGCCCAACCCGATAATGGCCTTCCGGTGCTAACTTATCACCATATTCTGCGCGACGAAGAAAACACCCGTTTTCGCCATACTTCGACGACCACCTCGGTACGCGCTTTCAATAACCAGATGGCCTGGCTGCGCGACAGGGGATACGCGACACTGAGCATGGTGCAGCTGGAAGGTTACGTGAAGAATAAGATCAATCTCCCTGCGCGAGCGGTGGTGATTACCTTTGATGATGGCCTCAAGTCGGTGAGCCGCTATGCGTATCCTGTGTTGAAACAATATGGCATGAAGGCGACGGCGTTTATTGTTACCTCGCGCATCAAACGTCACCCGCAGAAGTGGGAACCAAAATCGCTGCAATTTATGAGCGTTTCTGAGCTTAACGAAATTCGCGATGTATTTGATTTCCAGTCACATACCCATTTTTTGCATCGGGTAGATGGTTATCGCCGACCCATATTACTGAGCCGTAGTGAGCACAATATTCTGTTTGATTTTGCACGTTCACGCCGCGCTCTGGCGCAATTTAATCCGCATGTCTGGTATCTTTCGTATCCGTTTGGCGGCTTTAATGACAAAGCCGTGAAGGCAGCAAACGATGCCGGATTTCACCTGGCGGTGACAACCATGAAAGGCAAAGTAAAACCGGGGGATAATCCGTTGTTACTAAAACGACTTTATATCTTAAGAACGGATTCGCTGGAGACGATGTCGCGGCTGGTGAGTAACCAGCCGCAGGGATAACAATCAAGCAACCTGTACCGGAATCGCTTTCGCGGTACGTTTCATTTCATTGTCGCCTTCAAAATAGGCGACGTTGGGTCGCCAGGTGCGAGCTTCTTCATCTGGCATGGTAACGAAGCTGGCGATGATGACAATATCGCCGACACTGGCGCAGTGGGCCGCCGCACCGTTAACAGAAATAATTCTCGAACCGCGTTCTGCCGCGATGGCATAAGTGGAGAAACGCTTGCCGTTGGTGACATTCCAGATATCAATGGCTTCGTTTTCGAGAATACCGGCTGCGTCAAGAAAATCCTGGTCAATGGCGCAAGAACCTTCATAGTGCAGGTCCGCATGAGTCACTTTCACGCGGTGGAGTTTGCCCTGCAGCATCGTGCGAATCATAACTTCTACCTTTCTACCCTGTCGTTAACGAAGCAGGCGGTGCCTGCTTTGAGGAAATTCTCACGCAGTATTGCCCGATTTTTGTTTAGTGTCTACTCATCTGACGGCATTTGCATCAGCAGTTTGCGTACCGCGCCGAAGCGTGCCATGTATCGCCTGTAACGAATTGATATTTCTCTGAACGCTGCTCGGTAAACAATAAAGAGGTGGCTGACGATAGCACGCCTTGACTGGATACTGCCTTCACGCAAGACAACACGGAAGACAGGGAAGATGGATGCACCGAGTACCACACCGCATGACGCGGTATTTAAACAATTTTTAATGCATGCGGAGACGGCTCGCGACTTTCTGGAGATACATTTGCCAGTGGAATTACGAGAACTTTGTGACCTCAACACGCTTCATTTAGAGTCGGGGAGTTTCATTGAAGAGAGCCTGAAAGGACACAGCACGGACGTGCTCTATTCCGTGCAAATGCAGGGCAATCCCGGTTATCTGCATGTTGTGATTGAACACCAAAGCAAGCCGGATAAGAAAATGGCCTTTCGCATGATGCGTTATTCTATTGCTGCCATGCACCGGCATCTGGAGGCGGATCACGACAAACTACCGCTGGTAGTGCCGATTCTCTTTTATCAGGGCGAGGCCACACCTTATCCGCTCTCAATGTGCTGGTTTGATATGTTTTACTCTCCGGAGCTGGCGCGACGCGTCTATAACAGTCCTTTCCCGCTGGTGGATATCACCATCACACCGGATGACGAAATCATGCAACATCGGCGGATTGCGATTCTCGAACTACTGCAAAAACATATTCGCCAGCGCGACTTAATGTTATTGCTGGAGCAACTGGTCACGCTGATTGACGAAGGGTACACTAGCGGAAGTCAGTTAGTTGCCATGCAAAACTATATGCTGCAACGCGGTCATACTGAACAAGCGGATTTGTTTTACGGTGTGTTGAGAGACAGGGAAACGGGAGGGGAGTCTATGATGACGCTGGCGCAGTGGTTTGAAGAGAGGGGAAGACAGGAGGAAAGGCAAGAATTCGTCCTGCGTCTTCTGAATAAAGGAATGTCTCGGGAAGACGTTGCAGAGATGGCAAATTTACCCCTTGCCGAGCTTGATAAGCTGATTAACTAAGTTGTCTGCATCATCAGTTATAGCCAGATAATTGTTATTGTTAACTGACCAGATAATTAAGGGAACCTATGGAAATAAAGACACGGAGAGAAACCAGGCAGACGTTGGCGCAGTGGTTTGAAGAGAAGGGATTTCAGAAGGGATATCAAGAGGAACTCCAGAAGGTAAGACAGGAATTCGCCCAGCGTTTTCTAAGTAAAGGGATGTCTCGGGAAGACGTTGCAGAGGTGACAACTTTACCTCTTACAGAGATTGATAAGCTAATTAACTCTAACTAAATTGCCAGCGATATGAATAATCACTTACAGACGTCATCGCCATGACGTAGGGCAAATTAATAACTGGCGCCATCAGCCGTAGCGCCAGTTAAGTATTACGCCAGTTCGACCATTTTGTTGTCTATCAGGCGGGCATCGCCAAGCCAGGCGGCTACCAGAATCACAGCTCGTTTGCTGGTTTCAGAGACTTCCAGCAACGTGTCGGCATCGCGAATCTGAATATCATCGGCGCGGAAGCCTTTTTCATTCAGTTCTTGCCCGGCAATAGCAATAATTTCATCGAGATCCCGTTCGCCAGCCTGCAATTTGTCGGCAATCGAACTTAAAACTTTGTACAGACCGGGCGCAATTTTGCGTTGTTCTGCCGTCAGATAACCGTTACGGGAACTGAGCGCAAGGCCATCTTTGGCGCGCATAATCGGGACGCCAACAATCTCAATATCGAAGCCCATATCGGCAACCATTTTGCGGATCAGCGCCAGTTGCTGAAAATCTTTTTCACCGAAGCAGGCGATGTCCGGCTGGACCAGGTTAAACAGCTTGCTGACGATAGTCGAAACGCCGCGAAAATGCCCCGGACGGCTCGCGCCTTCCAGCATGGTGGAAAGACCAGGAACGTCAACGTAAGTATGGGTTTCAGTACCGTTCGGGTAGATCTCTTTTACCGAGGGCGCGAAAACCAGATCCACTTTGCGCTTGTTCAGCTTTTCGCAGTCTTCCTGCAAGGTCCGTGGGTAACGAGCCAGGTCCTCCGGGCGGTCGAACTGCATCGGGTTAACGAAAATACTGACGACGACCACATCGGCGCGGGCTTTGGCTTCGTCGACCAGCTTCATGTGGCCATCATGCAGGTTGCCCATGGTAGGTACCAGCGCCACACGCTTGCCTTCCATACGCAGGCGGCGAATTTGCTGACGCAGCAGCGGCAGGGTTTCGATAATTAACACAACGTCACTCCTTAATGGAAACTGTGTTCTTCGCCCGGATAAACGCCGGACTCCACTTCAGCCATATACTGCCGCACAGCCGCGCGGATGTCGCCCGTTTCAGCGAGGAAATTTTTGGCAAATTTAGGGATATGGCCGCCGGTAATGCCGAACGCATCGTGCATCACGAGGATCTGCCCGTCAGTGACGTTGCCTGCGCCAATGCCAATAACCGGGATCACCAGTGCTTCGGTAATACGTTTTGCCAGTTCAACCGGCACGCATTCCAGCACCAGCAACTGTGCACCAGCGGCTTCTAAGGCTAATGCATCGCTAAGCAGTCGATCGCTCGCTTCATCGCCGCGCCCCTGAACTTTGTAGCCACCGAAAATATTCACTGACTGTGGGGTTAAACCTAAGTGACCACATACAGGAACGGCACGTTCGGTCAGCATTTTTACGGTTTCGACCAGCCACTCACCGCCTTCAATTTTGACCATGTTAGCACCGGCACGCATAACCGTTGCGGCGTTTTCAAAAGCTTGTTCCGGCGTGGCATACGCCATAAACGGCAGGTCAGCCAACAACAGGCAGTTTGGCGCGCCACGACGTACGGCGGCAGTGTGGTAGGCGATATCAGCAACGGTAACTGGCAGGGTGGAGTCGTGCCCCTGAACCGTCATGCCCAGCGAGTCGCCCACCAGCATCACGTTCAGACCTTCGTCAGCAAACAGTTTGGCGAAGCTGTAGTCGTAGGCAGTGATGGTGGCGAAGCGTTTTTTTTCCTGCTTACATTTTTGCAATGAAGCAATAGTGGTTGGTTTCATAACGTATCCTGATAGCTAAAGTCAGATTGATCGCATTCTAACAGTCGAAATTAGGGGGGCAATGGTTTTTAGTGTGGGGAAAATGTTCGCACCAGAGCAGAACTCTGGTGCGATGGGGGAGGGAATGACGTTTTACTTATTCGTAGGTAAAGGAGAAGGTCGCGTTACCTGAAAATGTTCCAACACCGACAGCGGCACCACTGCCATCCGGTACCAACTGTGCCGTAAAGGGGAAATTCAGCAGGTTGTTTGACCAGATGGCGAAGTTATAGTCAACCGCGTTGCTACCATCTGCTTTCAACAAAACTTTGCTATTGTCGTAAGTTGAATTAACTTTTACAGCCACGCCGGAAGCAGAGCCCGTTGTTTTACCTACCAGTGTGCCGTCGCTGGGCTTATTTGCCGCTTTCAACTTAATCGTAATTTTACTGGCATAACAGTATTCAGCACGGATAGAAAAAGGGATTTCCCGCGTAAGCCCATTTTTCACTTCCGATACATAGCTGTTCCCAAGCGTTACCTGGTTGCCACTGACGTTGCCCTGATCTTGTGCCAGGGCAACTGTTGCACAGGTCGGTTCGTCAACGTAAAAATGAACGGCGCTTGTATCAACGAAAAAATTTATCCATGGTTGATCATTATTACCTATATACCAGGAAGCTATTTTACCTGGCATCGCAAAACCTTCTGAAACCCCTGTTTGAGGTTTAAATTCCGGAGTCCAGAAAAAACGGAATCGTAAAAACCAGCTATCGTCACTATACTCATAGGCCCACTTTGCGTTGGCGTTATCTGTATGATTATCAGCACCACTTTGTGCTGGAAGATACAAATCAAGTTCCTCCGCGACTCCACAACTTGTACATACTAATTCTACTGAATAAACAATACCGGGAACGGTTGTTTTCAATAAAGCACCGCCATGGTTGTTAGTATAGGTTGATAAGAGACTGGCATCAGCAGTATTAAGAAAATGCACAGAGCTTGTGTTACTACCTAAGGATTTACAACCAATCTTATCGCCCCGAAGATCAATATGAGAATCCCAGCTCGCGAAGGATATTTCCTCTGGTGCATCAACCATTCGTGTCTGTATACTGAAGGGCGTTGGGTTTATTACCATATCATAAGACCCTTCAGCATTGCTTTCTATATAACATTCATTCGCCAATGCATACCAGGATGTGGTAAAAAATAGCAGTATCGCACTGCATAACTGAATTAACAGATTATTGCCTTTCCTTTGCATAATTATCCTTATTATTCGTAAGATACGTTAACAATAACCTGGCTTCTCACCATTCCCGATTCAGGAGGAAGGGCATTATTCACCCGCTGCATACGAGAATAAAAGGTCCAGGTTGAGGGAACAGCATTGCCAGGCGCGACCGAATAAATTGCTGTTGAGGAACCATCCGTTCCTCGCACATTAAATGTCTGCTGATTCGGCTGGGCCGAAAATATCACAATGCCGACGTTTTTCGCCCCAGTAGCCTGCTGTTCATATTCATTACTAAAAATTTGATTATTCACCTGCGCAAGCGATCCCGCCTGCGGCTGAAAATCTAATTTCATTTGCGACTGTGTCGTTTGAATGTTATCGCAAGAGACCACATTAACATTAAACGTTTTGCCACCCGCATAATCCGTTGTCGGGGTCACATTGTCAGCAAAATAGTCCAGCGTCACTGTGCCGAGATCGACAACACCATTATTACTGACTTCCACCTGGCAGGTGCTGGCCACAATCAGCGCCGTGAGATTCACATCCTGACCGGCATAGCCGAAAGGCGTAATAAGGGCTGCTACCAGCCCTAAAAAGCGTACCAATTTATGATGCCTGCATAGCATTCTAATATCCTTATCCGCTATTACTGATAAGTGATAGTGAAAGTGGTGGGAGAAAGAAACTCACCCGGTAATACATCATTAACCGTTCTCCCCTCAGCGATAATCATCCGTGCACTTAAATCGTAATCATAAGGCTGTGTTGTGCTGGCATTAGAAAGATCGACTGTTATGACGTTTCGTTGTACACAACTGAATTGCTGGCTTCCACTTCCCTCAGGGGTCGTTGTCGTCCATACTTCGACCGCTGCTCTGCTTGAGCCACCATTGGCGGAGGAAATTGAATTTGCAAAGCCGGCAGTGTTAGACTGGCCGCCAGCGCAATTCGTACCAGGCCTGGGCGCTAAGACGAGTTGAGCACTCTTTCCTGGAAGGCCGGCACAATCACTGAAGCGGATTTTGAATGGTTGCACTTTGCTTTTTGCCGCTAACTCAGAGATATAAACATTGCCCACGGCAACGGTATCTGTCGCTTTATTGCTGGAATCCAGAACCTGAGCACTGCAGGTACCCATAGTCAGGTTACTGTTTACGGTTAAAGAAGCGGACGTTGTACTCGCAGAAGCAAAATTGCTGTTAAAGCTTACACCCACGGCAACAGTAGCAATCAGTGTAGCGATGACTTTTAATTTCATGGTGGCTGTTCCTGTTATTCGTAGGTGAAGTTAAAGGTGGCTTTTGCCTGAAACGCACCGGTGCGTCCCGCTCCTGCCGTTGTTTCGCGCAGTGCGACGGTCAAAGGCACACCGTTAGTTTTCTCATCGGTAGACCATTCAAATTTGTCAGTATTATTGGGCGTGAAGAAAGCCGAATCTGCGGCATCTCTACGCTTAATACCCATCCCCACACCCGCTGCGCCAGAACTAGCTTCATTGACAATCAACTTGCCTGAAACAGATGCACCTGTAAGTGTGGTAAAAATTTTTGAGTAACCATTGCTGCAATCGGAAGCCAGTAATTTAAAGTTGGCTTGAGCTGCAACATCTCCAGTGACAACCTTATCCAGGCCAACATCAGGAATTGTCAGGCTGTATTCACCATTACTACCCGTCACTACTGGACCACCATCTTGTACGATGGTTATCGTACAAGTGGTAGCTAATACGGTGGCCGTAAAATCGACATTAAGATCTGTTGCAGAGCCAACCGCCGGTAAACCCAGACCTATTAACGCGGATGTTAGTAGTATCCTTTTCATAGAATTTTCCATATTAGTGATTTGCTACCTGACAGGTAAGATTGTTAAGTAATAAGGTGTTGGTACTTCCCAGCGTTTGTGGCTGGGCCGGGAACTGGTAGTGCAACTTACAGTCAATGGTTTGGTTGTTTTCATACCAGCGCACTGTTAATTCCCCGCTGTCGTTAATACCGCGCACAAATGCCTGACCACCCTGACCCATACTGCCGATCATCACGTCACCCTGGTAAACCTCCGCAGCAAACGGAATGGATTTACCATTGGCGGCAGTAATATTCAGCACGGCAGAACGCCCCTCGTCAGTTTCGAACCGGGTCAAAACAACGGAGCCGCTACGTGGTACGGTGGTGGCGCTGGTACTTTTCAGTTCAACATCGTTTTCCAGTGTTTCAATGTTCAGACCTACCCGGTTTTCACGGTAGGGGCTGACAGAGGACGTCACGGCATATCCCCAGCGATCGATTTCGTTATTACTGTTATTGATTCGTGCGCCTTTAGCACCTGGGGCGTTGATTAACACCAGCGTGTCGTTACTGCTGAAACTGTTGTTAGTGAACGTTAAACCACCACTGTGTAACACAAAGCCGCCATCGGTAGAGATGGAGTACTGCTGGCTATTATCAGACGTGGCAGAAGCCGAAGCGGAAATACCGCCTAACCCCGATTCATAGTTGAGATAACCACCAACAGAGGCTAAATCGCCGGAGTTTTTATCGAGGCTATAACCTGCGTTGACACTGTAGTTCACCAGATTGTTTTCAGTGTTACCGGAACTGTTAACATTCAACTGATGTGAACCATCGAAATCGGTATTGAGCTGAGTATTTAAATTGCGGAAACCAGAAGACTTACGTTTGCCACCTAAAATATTCTCAATAGGCACGCTAACGCTGACGTACATTGCGTCATCTTTAGCGCCGTCTTCATTCCAGCTACGTTGCAGGTTGACGCTGAAGCTGCCCCACGAAACGCTTTTACTGTAACCAACATTATATTCAGTGCGGCTATTGTTCGCTGCCCAGTAGTCTGTCCAGCTACCGGAAATAAACAGTGAACCGTAATCTTCATAGGCGATATTCAATGGCTGGTTAATACTCACAGTAAACTGGTTTTTCATACGTGAGTATGTCTGCATGGTGTTTTTGTCTTCATCGGCAGACAAATGTTTGGCGTCGTCAATGAGGACTAACGCATCATGCAGGCCCAGGTAATCCTGGGTGGAATAGCGGTACGCCGCGAGGTTAAATGATGTCCCGGTATCCTGGAAAAGTTTGTTCCAGGTCACGCGATAACTTTGCCCCTGGTAGGTTTTATCATCCGGAATTTCAGCACGGGAATGGGTAACGTCTACCGCAAAGGCGCCGATGCTGGTGTTGATACCCACACCTAACAGCCCGGCAAGATAGTTGTTATCGGTGAACTGAATGCCGGTATAACCCGTGAAGAGGTTATTCAGACCATAGTAATAAGAGGCTTGCCCCATATTGGGTTCGGAACGCAGGCTATCATCAATGACTTTACCGGCACTGAAATCCCAACGACCTACACCAGGACGTTGCATTTGCACAACCGACGAGAAGGGTTGCGTAAAGGTGCGTTTGGAACCATCCGCTTCTTCAATGGTTACGACCAGTTCGCTACCAAAGCCGGAGGGGCTAATGTCGTCTATAACAAATTCACCGGGTGGAACGGTAGTTTCATAGATTTTATAACCGTTCTGCGTCACCGTAACTTTGGCGTTGGAGTTTGCCACACCGCGGATGGTCGGGGCGTAACTGGCCAGCGCAGAAGGCAGCATACGGCTGTCGCTGTACAGGCGAACACCACGGACGTTGACAGAGTCAAATGTTTCACCGGTGGTGTAGGCATCACCCATAATTATCTGGGAACGGATTGCCGGAATGTCACGCTGTAAGTAACGATCCTGGAAATCGAAATCGCTGCCGTTATCTGTTGTCCAGTTATAGTTACCGCGCGCACGGAAGTGCCAGGCTCCTAAATTGATCCCCGAGTTAAATGCGCCATAAACGCTGTCACTATTGTCGTTATCTGAACTTGTGTGATATGCGTTCAGGGTATATGCCAGTGTGGCAGCGTTAATCCCTGACTCCCACAGTGAGGGGTCGACATAGCCACCGTAGTTTTTCAGAACATAAGCCTGAGGAACAGTCAGATCGAGAAACTGGTCACTGCCATCAAAGCGAACGTCAGCCTTATCGTATGACTTTGCCAGATCCAGACAATCCTCTTCTTCACCTTCTCTGGCGAGTAAAGTGACAGGCTGTTCTGGTTGCTTAATGTGTAGCTGCGCCAGGTTTTTGCGGGTAAGACAGGCCGCCGCACTGTTTTCGCCAATATCCACAAACGGAATTTCTAAGCTGGACGTCGCCTGACCGTTTACAAACACGCGGACATTATAGAGACCCGGCGGTGTCGGGTTGCCTTGAGCATAACGTTTAACATCAATCGTTGATGCGCCAGTTCCCATTAAGAAGGAACTGTCATATTCCACGGTGTCCGCCGCAGAACTGTTGCCGCTGTAAAAAAGGGCGCAACAGGCCGCAAGTAGCGTTTTTTTCGGGATACGGCTTTTTTGATGAGTAAACTGGTACAAGGTTGCATTCCTGGCGATGTTAAAAAGAATCCGTTTATTTTTTAGAATGTTGCGGAACCATCAATGTTGCCGCCAAAGTCGTTGATCGCTTTAAAGACCACTTTTCCGGATGAAACGCTTCCTGGCAGACCGGTTACGCCAAAGCTTGCCTGGCTGAACGGCGCGACCATGCTGGAATTGACGTTGTAGGTTTTGCCGCCGCTTTCCAGCTTGACCTCATTAAAGGACACGTAATATGGCGTTGGGTTATTTGCCTGTAACTGAGCGTTGTTTAATTTCCAGGTGATTTTCGCCGGTGCTTCAGCCGGTTCTCCCTGTAAACCGCTCGGGCGATAAAAGAGTTTGATGCGCGTACGGAAAGCCAGCTGTAACAAGTTTTTGTCAGCCTCAGCATCTTTCGGCTTAGGCGGCACTTCCAGCACGTTAAACCAGTAGACGCTTTCACGATCTTTCGGCAGGGCTGTAGCACCGGTGTACATCACTTTTACTGTTTGACCGCGTTTTGGCTCCACGCGTGAAACAGGCGGGGTTGCGGTAAACGGCACTTTGATCTGGCTGGGATCGGCATTGTCATCGCCAGTATCCAACCAGTTTTGAATCAGTAAGGGGCGATTCCCTTTATTTTCCAGACGAACGTTAACATCTTTTTTATCAGCGTTATAAATGATACGAGTTCCGGAAATAATAATGTCAGCGAATGCAGGCGCACTGGCTAACAGAGTACTTACAAATAATGCACTAACCGTTTTTTTAACCAAGGGAAACATAAGCACTCCTTGCTGTCTGTAGAAAGATTAAATTCGCGAATATAAGGTTTGCCTGGCGGCAAACCTTATGCTCAATACGTCATCAATTACTTATAAGCAATGGTGTACAGTGCGTTAGTAGTTACATGACCAGCAGTAACAGCCTGGCTGTTCGGTGCTTTAACGTAAGATGCGTTAAACACATACTGGCCTTTACCCTCTGCGTCTAAAGTCAGTTCTTGAACTTCAGAAGAGTTGTTCATATGGACCTGCTTAATTTCAGCAGCGCCAGCTTTGTTTTTCATGTTATGAACAGCAATATTCACGTTCTGAGCCGGTTGAATACCGTTAACAGTGATGTTCATATTGTTATTCAGGGTACCGCTGGTGTTCGCGTAGCTTGCAGAACCCATGGTCAATTCAGCATTCTTCGGAGCACCTGGATCACACTCAACAGAAATCATGAACTCTTTCGGCAGCAAACCGACAGCAGTTGCGCTAACTTCAGCAAAAGTATCAGTAACATTCGCAGTATCCAGGGTAACCACGCCATCAGTGGTAACGCTGTGCATACCAGTATCTACCACACCCACTTTACAGGTACCGGACTGTACCATACCGTTAAAGTCGATATGACCACCATCTACAGCCAGGGCGGAACCAGAAGCCATAACCAGAGCGGCTGCGAGAAGTGCTTTTTTCATTACATGCATCCTTACAAAAATTATATAAAATTAATATTGCGAGCGGATATTACTCAAAGTTTTTGGAGGATGTAATAGGGGTGAATTATCACGCTTATGAATATATTTGTGTGGCGTATTGAATTGCTGTTATTTTAGGTCGTTTAAACAAAAAATGCCTAATCTATTTGCATGAAGTGCTATTCCATGAATAAATTAAAAAAAACTAAAATGTAAATTAAGTATATTTAATGTGTAAGGGAGGGAGTGAGGAGTAAGATAAGAAAATAATTTTTTCTTGGTGGATGAAATAGCTGTATCGTTTTGTATTTCTCTCGTCAAGAAAATAAAATAATACAGCTATTACCAGATGGCAGGTTGTAGTACTGCTAGCGAAGTGAGTATTTCACGCAACGTCTCCCCATCAGGAAACACCAACTCCGGCGCGATTTCAAACAGCGGCCACAGCATAAATCCACGATTTTTCATATCGTAGTGCGGAACGGTCAGTCGTTCAGTATTTATCACTTCATTACCAAACAGCATGATGTCGAGATCCAGCGTGCGCGGTCCCCAGCGTTCAGCTTTACGGACGCGACCTTGCTGCAATTCAATACGCTGTGTGTGATTGAGTAGCTCTTCAGATGCAAGAGAGGTTTCCAGCGCCACGGCTGCGTTTAAGTAATCGGGTTGATCTTGCGGCCCCAGCGGTGGAGTGCGGTAAAACGAAGAAACGGCAAGAATGTGGCTTTCAGGGATATCGCCTAATGCTTTCAGGGCAGCATTGACCTGCTCCAGCGGAGAGGCCAGATTGCTGCCTATGGCAATATACGCCACTGTCATGCGGTACCCTCACGACGTGGTGCGCGTTTGCGTGGACGACGAGTACGACGACGCGGTGACGGTTCTTCATCCAGCTCGTTGAGCATCCCTTTTTGGTCTGGTGGCGCGGAAACCTGGAACTCACCCCACCATTTCACCAGACGCTGCAGTTCAGCGTTACGTTCAACTTCAGCTCGCAAGGCCAACAGGTCATAAGCCGCACGGAACTTAGGATGCTCCAGCAGTTTCCATGCGCGTTTACCCTGACGTCGGGACATACGCAACTGCAACTGCCAGATATCGCGGGTTAACGTCGTCAGACGTTTCGGGATTGCCAGTGAACGGCAGGCTTCGTCCAGCACGTCGTTCATCGCCAGCGCGAAAGCGTCGTGATAGGTCAGGCCGCTTTCCTGGGCGATCTTCTGTGCCGTCTCCAGCAGTGGGTACCAGAACATGGCGGCAAACAAAAACGCCGGGTTAACGCGCTACCAGATTGCGAATGAACTTCCGGGATTTCTGGAGGAACGCGGGTTTACGGCGGAACCGGCTTACGGGGTGAAGGAGAGTACCTCCCCGTTGATGGATGAGGAGGTAAGGCCGTACTACCGTGATTATGTCTGCGGAAATAGTTCGGATGATTACCAGTCTCTGCATATTACGTTTTACGATAATTGTTCCAGAAGCTATGTGGAGGTACAGCTTCGCACGAAGCACATGGACGATATCGCGGAGATCGGCGTGGCCAATCATTTAAGCTATGAAAAGCGCCAGGAGGGCGAGCGGGCCAGGCGGGATGAGATTCCGGAGGGCGCATGTATTTATTTTGATGAGGCATATGAACGCTGCCAGCGCCTGGTATCGCTCAATTTAGCTGAAGTGGATGTCAATATGTTTACGGCAATCAACAACGACCTTGTCAATGACGGCTGCGGGCTGTACCGGGGGCGGCTGATTCTACCATATGAGCATTTGTCGAGGCATCAGAATGAGCTGGTGGATTGAGGTAGTTCACGGGCAGGCATGAATCCGGTTGCGAATAGTTGACGAAACGAGAAGATTCATATATAGTTGCCTGTAAAGGAAAAATGACCGAAAATGATAGGGAGGAACCAGTTTATGGACCATACATCCTGCCGCCTGCGGCTGGCCGCTATCGCCGATGCACCTGCGATATTGGAAATTTATGCACAATATATGGACACGCCGATCACGTTTGAGACGGAGCTGCCGTCCCTGGAAGAATTTGAGGGGCGCATCCGGGCGATCACGGCAGAATATCCGTGGATTGTCTGCGAGGATGAAACGGGCAGAATCATTGGCTATGCATATGGGCATAAGCAGCTTGAGCGCGCGGCGTACCGTTGGAATGCGGAACTTTCTGAATATCTGGACAGTCGGGTGACGTCGAAGGGCATCGGCAAACGGATGCTTCTGGTGCTTTTAGAGCTTTTAAAGGCACAGGGCGTCCACACCGTCTACAGTCTGGTGACAAGTCCGAATTTGAAGAGCGATGCGATGCATAACGGATGCGGATTCCGGACGATGGGCGTGTGCAAAAATACCGGTTATAAGAGCGGAAAATGGCACGATGTTACCTGGTATGAGAAAGCGCTGCTGCCATATGAGGACGTACCGGCGGAGATGATTCCGATTGGGGAGATGGAGAAGGAGACGGTAGATAAGATTTTGGCGTCTTTTTGAATAGAGACATAAAACAAATCTGCATAAAATAGACAGGGCGTATGAAAAAGGAATTTCCCATTTTCATACGCCCTCATCCGTTCTCTTTTATTCACCAGCGCCGTAATGCGCTGTCCATTCATTCACTCAGATTAGTTGAAGTATCTCTTTAACAGACCCTCAAATGCCTTGCCATGTCTAGCCTCGTCACGAGCCATCTCATGAACGGTGTCATGGATTGCATCCAGGTTAGCAGCTTTCGCACGTTTTGCAAGGTCAAATTTGCGACCCAGTGCTTTTTAAAATTGGTCGAGCTGGGCGTGCCGTTCCCCCGCAACCGCTACGTCGAGTACATCGGCTACAAGACCGCCCATGGCGGCAAAAGCCGCGGCAGGGCTTTTGTGTTTTGCACAGGCCGCCCACTCGTGAGGTGCGGCGGTATTTGGGGCCGCCAGAGAATTTCCCGGCGTTTTTGGCGGGCAGCAGCGTTAAAAAGCCCGGTGAGCCGTCTGGCCCGCCGGGCCGTTTGAATATGGCAGGCGCTCAGGCCGCCGGTTCCAAACTAATGCTTTCCCGCGCCGGTGCGCCTTTGTTTCTGCCCGCTTTGCAGGCTTTGGAAAAGCTGCGCGCCGCCACAGCGCGGGGCATGCGGTGCAAAATGCCGCGGCCCGGGCACAAAAGCCAGGCCGAAGGCGTTGTGCTGATGAAAAAAAGCATGTATAATAGAAAAAACGGGCAGAAACGGCGCCTGCCCCCGCACACGGGCGCACAGAGACACCGGGCGCCCGGCCGCAGAGATGAAAAGGGAGCGTGTAGTTTATGACACAGGATATGGTCGTTATATTAGACCTTGGCAGCGAGGAGAGCGCCCGCGTAGCGCGCGAGGTGCGCAGCCTTGGCGTGTACAGCGAGATACACCCGCACGACATCACCATGCAGCAGCTGGCTGCGCTGGGCAATGTGCGTGCGCTCATCCTGAACGGCGGGCCCAACCGCATGCTGGCGGGCGAGGCCGTGGCCCCGCTGCCTGAGGTGCTGGCCTGCGGGCTGCCCATGCTGGCCATTGATTTCGACGGCGCCCCGGCCGCGCGGCACATCGACGCCCTGCCGGCGGACGAACAGGCCAGCACCGCGCTGCTGCACGGCTTCCTGTTCGACGAATGTCATGTGCGCGGCGAATGGGATATGGAGAGCTTCATTGCCGCCCAGGTAGAGCATATCCGCCGCCAGGTGGGCGGCAGAAAGGTGCTGCTGGCGCTTTCCGGCGGGGTGGATTCCTCTGTGGTGGCGGCGCTGCTTTTGAAGGCTATCGGCCCGCAGCTTACCTGCGTGCATGTGAACCACGGCCTGCTGCGCAAGGGCGAGCCCGAGCAGGTGGTGCGCGTGTTCCGCGACAATTTGGGCGCAAACCTTGTGTATGTGGACGCACAGGAGCGCTTTTTGAGCAAGCTGGCCGGTGTGGCGGACCCTGAACAGAAGCGCAGGATTATCGGCGCCGAGTTCATCCGCGTGTTTGAAGAAGAGGCGCGCAAGCTGGATGGCATCGAGTTCCTCGCGCAGGGCACTATCTACCCGGACATCATCGAAAGCGGCACCAAGACAAACAAAGTGGTAAAGAGCCACCACAACGTGGGCGGCCTGCCGGACGATTTGAAATTCGAACTGGTAGAGCCCGTGCGCCAGCTGTTTAAGGACGAGGTGCGCGCGTGCGGCGCGGCGCTGGGCCTGCCGTACGACATGGTGTACCGTCAGCCGTTCCCCGGCCCGGGGCTTGGCGTGCGCTGCCTTGGGGCCATCACCAGGCCGCGCCTTGAGGCGCTGCGCGAGAGCGACGCCATTTTGCGCGAAGAGTTTGCCGCCGCGGGGCTGGATAAAAAGGTGTGGCAGTATTTTACCATCTTGCCCGATATGAAGAGCGTGGGCGTGCGCGGAAACGCGCGCTGCGAGGAATGGCCCGCCATCATCCGCGCCGTGAACACCGTGGACGCCATGACGGCAGAAATAGAGGAAATACCCTACGATGTGCTGCACCGCGTGACAAAGCGCATCATCACCGAAGTGCCCGGCATCAACCGCGTGTGCTACGACCTCACCCCAAAGCCCACGGGAACTATTGAGTGGGAATAAATATTTAGTGTTTTTGGAATCCTGAAAAGCGTTGGTAATACAGCGTTTTTCAGGATTTTTCTTTTTTAGTG
>OLRU01000422.1_pt1 | contig 49911 bp, 62 predicted proteins | sample 1672961 | NCBI WGS metagenome assembly OLRU01 (sample SAMEA3136741, study PRJEB25190) | human gut metagenome | biome: human gut; feature: human-associated habitat; material: faeces | place: Austria | collected 2013
TCTCTCGGCTCATGGCGTTCACCAGGGAGACCTCCATGCCGGAGAGCTGGATGTCTGCGGGCATCAGGTCAACGCCCTCCGGGTGGTGCAGGATACCCTCGCCGGGGCGCAGCGGCTCGTCCATCAGGATACGGCCCATCGCGTCGGACAGGGTAAAGGGCAGCTTGTCCGGCTGGGGGTGGCCCAGGCTGATGGTCAGGCTGCCTTGCGGGTCCCCGTCGATCAGCAGCACTTTCTTTCCGGCCTGCGCCAGCCCAATCCCCAGGTTCGCGCAGGTGGTTGTCTTGCCAACGCCGCCTTTCTGGTTGGCGATGGCGATGATTTGCGTGTTCAATGACTTCACCTCATTTCTGAATTGTTCTATGGCTTCTGGAAATAGAAAAAGCCGCCACTTCAAAAATTGAAAGTGACGGCCTTTTCTTATCCCGGAATGAAATTCCCCGGAAACGCAAAAAGCGCCCAGTAGAAAATACTGAGCGCTTGGCGATTAGATTTATTCTCTTTTGTTCAAATTAGGTCAAATTCAGACAAACCGTTTTCACGAAAAAGGTCTCTTGGAGATGTATAAATAAACATCCCCTTGGCATCCCAAAATCGCGTCTCGGTTGTCCTATTTTTTAACCCATAAGCCCTCTTTTTGGGGTGGTTGTCCACCATTTAACCCATAGAAAACGGGTTAAAAGAGGCTTCGTTCTGTCAAATTGCGTCAAACCATTTGAAAAGGAAAAACCCCGGAAACCGCGTAGTTCCGGGGTTTTTGACCACTTTTGATAAAGTTTAGCGCTTGCTGAACTGCGGAGCGCGACGGGCAGCCTTGAGGCCGTACTTTTTGCGCTCCTTCATCCTCGGGTCGCGGGTCAGGTAGCCGGCGGCCTTGAGGGGGGCGCGGAAGCTCTCATCGACGGCGAGGAGAGCGCGGGCAATGCCGTGACGGATGGCGCCGGCCTGGCCGGTGACGCCGCCGCCGCTGACGGTGGCCTCAATGTCAACCTTGCCGACGGTGCCGGTGGTGACCAGGGGCTGGCGGACGATGAGCTTCAGAGTCTCGAGACCGAAGTAATCGTCGATGTCGCGGCCGTTGATGGTGATGGCGCCGGTGCCGCCGGGGAAGAGGTGCACGCGGGCGACGGAGGACTTCCTGCGGCCGGTGCCGTACATGTAAGCCTTCTTGCTCTTATAGGTAGCCATTATACTTTACCTCCCTTAGCGGTCCCAGACTTCGGGCTTCTGGGCGGCGTGAGTGTGCTCAGCGCCGCGGAAAACGCGCAGGCGGGTGAGCTGCCAGTTGGCAATGGTGTTCTTCTGCAGCATGCCGCGGACGGCGAGACGCACAGCCAGCTCGGGCTTCTGCTTCATGAGACGGTCGTAACGGGTCTCCTTGAGTCCGCCGGGGTAGCCGGAGTGAGTGCGGTAATACTTCTGCTCGAGCTTCTTGCCGGTGAGGACGGCCTTCTCGGCGTTGATGACGATGACATAGTCGCCGCAGTCAACGTGCGGGGTGTAATCGACCTTGAGCTTGCCGCGGAGCAGGTCGGCCGCGAGAGCGGCGGTCTTGCCCAGGGGCTTGCCGGCGGCGTCGATGACATACCACTTGCGGACGACATCGTCCTTCTTCAGCATGGTAGTGGACATTTCGTGTGCCTCCAGTTATATAGATAAATTCTTTGACAAACGTAGCGCTTACACGTAAAATACCCTCAGCGCGCCCTATTTTTATACCATTCCGGCGCGGCCTTGTCAACAGCAAATTTGATTTTAACTATCATATCTCAATTATACTCGATTATACTCTTGAATACTCGCGTATTCTCAAAATCAATTTTCAAATTTTCAGGTGATAAAATGGATCTCAACAGGTTTACCGGCTTCGTGCGCCGCTGTGCGGACGACTATCAGATGCTTGTCCCCGGCGACCGCGTGGCCGTGGGCGTCTCGGGCGGGAAGGACTCCATGGCCCTGCTGGCCTCGCTGCGGCATCTGCAGCGCTACCACCCCTCACACTTCGAGCTGGAGGCCATAACCATAGACATGGGCTTTCCCGGCATGGATTTCGCGCCAGTCAGCGCCTGGTGCGCGGAGCACGGTGTGCCGTATACAATTGTAAAAACGGACATCCGCGAGATAGTCTTCGACGCCAGGCAGGAGGAAAACCCCTGTTCGCTCTGCTCCAAGATGCGCCGCGGCGCGCTCAACGACGCCATAAAGGCCCGCGGCTGCAACAAACTGGCGCTGGGCCACCACTTTGACGACGCGGTGGAGACCTTCCTCATGAACCTGCTCTTCACCGGGCAGATCAGCTGCTTCAAGCCCAGCACCTATATGTCCCGCGCGGACGTATGGCAGATAAGGCCCATGCTGTACCTGGGCGAGGGCACGATCGCCTCCTTCGTGCGCGACGAGGGGCTGCCGCTCGTGCCCACGACCTGCCCCGAGGACAAGGAGAGCAAGCGCGAGGAGATAAAGTCGCTCATAAAGCGCCTCTCCGCCGAGTACCCGGACCTGAAGGACAAGGTCTTCGGAGCCATGCAGCGCCTGCCGCTGGACGGCTGGGGGAAGGCGTGACATGCCGCAGCACGTCGTCATAAGTGACTACGACCCGGCCTGGCCGGAGGAGTTCAGGCGCGAGGCCGCGGCTATCGCGCGCATTTTGGGGGACAACCTCACCGCCATACACCACATCGGCAGCACAGCGGTGCCGGGCCTGGCGGCCAAGCCCATCATAGACATCATGCCCGTCGTGCGCTCGCTCGGCGCCGTGGACGGGTCGAGGGCCGCCCTGGAGTCGCTCGGCTATGAGTACCTGGGCGAGTTCGGCATCCCCGGGCGGCGCTATATGCGCAAGGGCGGCGATGAGCGCACGCACCAGGTTCACGTGTTCGCACAGGGGGATGCGGTTAACATAACGCGGCATCTGGCCTTCCGTGACTTCCTCCGCGCGCACCCGGACGTGTGCGCGGAATACGCCGCGCTCAAGCGGGAGCTGGCCGCGAGGTATCCATATGACATAGACGCCTACTGCGAGGGCAAAGACGCCTTTGTCAGGCGCTTCGAGGCCGCGGCGCTTGCGTGGGGAGGGGAAATATGAATTACGAAGTGATAGACCTGGCCGCATGGCCGAGGCGGGAGCACTATGAACACTACATGCGCGCCGTGCCCTGCACATACAGCATGACGGTCAGGCTGGACATCACCAACCTGCGCCGCCGCGGGCTGCGGCTCTACCCGGCCATGCTCTGGCTGCTCACCGGGACGGTCAACCGGCACGGGCAGTTCCGCATGGCCCTGCGCGAGAGCGGGGAGCTGGTGCGCTACGACAGCATGGAGCCCTGCTACACGGTGTTCCACCCGGAGAGCGGGACGTTTTCGAACATCTGGACGGAGTACGCGGAGGACTATCAGGTGTTTCTGGATAATTACCGGCGCGATGCGCGGGAATACGGCCGTATTGAGGCCTTCATGGCCAAGCCCGGGCTGCCGGAGAACAGCTTCACCGTGTCCATGCTGCCCTGGGCCTCGTTTGAGGGCTTCAACCTGAACACGGCCGGTTTCAGCTACCTGATCCCCATTTTCACCCTGGGAAAGTTCACCGAAGAGGGCGACCGCACGCTTATGCCCATCGCCGTGCAGGTGCACCACGCCGTCTGTGACGGGTACCATACCTGCGCGTTCCTGGACGACTTGCAGGAGAGGCTCAGCGCCCTGTGAGACTCAGTCCGCGGGCCGGCACAGGCGCTCGAGCTCGTACAGCAGCGCGGCCTCGTTGTCCAGGCCCCTGACCACGGTGAGCGTGCGGCGGAAGGTGTGCATATTCCGGTGGCGTATCTCGCAGTTCACGGCGCAGCGCCGCGGCGTTTCGCGTATGCTGCGGACGGAGAGGATCTCGTTTGCAAAGCCGCTCAGGCCGTCCGGCTCGCATATGCGCCGCTCCAGCTCCCCGCCGGGCGCCGCCAGCGAGGCCACGGTGCGCTTTATCTCAGCGTTCATGGCGGCAAAGCCGGCCGGGCCGCGGCGGTAGGGCACCAGGTCCGCAACATCTATGTAGTAGAGCCTGCGGGCTGTGTCCAGGCAGAATATGAGCGAGGCGCGCCGCGCGCGGCTGCGCAGCCTCATTGTTAGGGCCAGGACCAGGGCGCACACCAGCAGCATCAGCAAAAATGTCGTCTCCAGCACCGGCAGCCCGGTTATCATGACCAGCAGCGTCCCGCCCACGGTGAGGGCCATGGCCAGCGCGACTATCGCAATAACGCCCGCCGTGATGCGGGCCCCGCCGTCGTTTTCGGGCGGAAGCCAGATCTTCATATTTGACCACCTCACAGGGGACAGTATAGCGTGCAGCGGGTCTGCATGCAAATTTTTTTGCCTACCCCCTTGACATACTGTGCATACTGTGTATAATGAGTATACACACTATATAGGGTGATAGCCATGGATATTATCATAAGCAACTCGGCGGGGACGCCCATCTACGAGCAGATATGCGCGCAGATCAAGGGCAAGATCATCTCCGGCGAGCTGAAGGAGGGGGACGCCCTTCCTTCCATGCGGCTCCTGGCCAAGGAGCTGCGCATCAGCGTAATCACGACGAAGCGGGCCTACGAGGAGCTCGAGCGCGACGGGTTCATCGTGACCTACCAGGGCAAGGGCTGCTTCGTCGCCGGGAGAAATCTGGACTTAATCCGGGAGGAGCACCTGCGGCAGATAGAAGAGCTGCTGGGCAGGGCGCGGGATCTGGCCGACGCCTGCGGCCTGACATATGACGAGCTCGCCGAGATGCTCCGCCTGACCTGTGAGGACGATTGACAATGAATAACTCCGTAAATTCAATAGAGGTAAACGGGCTGAGCAAGCGCTACGGCGCGTTTCAGCTGGACAATGTGAGTTTTACCCTGCCCTCGGGCTGCATTATGGGCCTCATCGGCGAAAACGGCGCGGGCAAGAGCACCACTATCCGCCTGCTGCTCGGCCTGGCCAGGCGCGACGGCGGCGAGGTGCGTGTGCTGGGCTGCGACCCGGAGACCGCCGAGCCCGAGCTGAGGGAGGAGATAGGCGTGGTCATGGACGACTGCCCCTTCCCCGAGACGATGACGCTGCGCGACGTGCGCAGCATACTGGCCGCGGCTTACAGGAACTTCGACGGGGAGAGGTTTGACTCCCTGGGACTGAAGTTTTCCCTGCCCGAGCGGCAGAAGATAAAGGAGTATTCGCGCGGCATGAAGATGAAGCTCTCCATCGCCGCCGCGCTCAGCCACGGCAGCCGCCTGCTGATACTCGACGAGCCCACCAGCGGCCTGGACCCCGTGGCCCGCGACGAGCTGCTGGACATCCTGCTCGACTTCATCCAGGACGAGCGCAACAGCGTGCTCATATCCTCGCACATCCTCTCCGATTTGGAGAAGGCCTGCGACTACATCACGTTTATACACATGGGCCGCGTGGTTTTCTCCGAGGTCAAGGACGAGCTGCTGGACAAATACATTATCGCCAAGGGCTCGGAGCGCGCGATCGCTTCGCTCGACCCGGACGCCGTGGTGGGCGTGCGCCGGGGCGCGTTCGGCAGCGAGGCCCTGGTGGAGCGCGCCGCGGGCGAGCACCTGGCGCACGAGCGTGCCAGCATAGAGGACATCATGCTCTATTATATCAAGGGGGATGCGAAATGAAGGCCATACTTCTGAGCGACCTGCTGGTGTTAAAAACCCAGGCCAAAAGCATACTTTTAGTCCTGCTCCTGTGGCTGGCCATAACCGTATACAACGGTAACGGGCTGTTCTTCTCCGCGCTGAGCGTGGTGTACGCAATGATGCTGCCGCTGACCTGTATTGCCACCTATGAGAAGTCTCACTTCGACCGCTACGTCATGACGGCGCCTCTGGGGCGCACCGAGGCGGCGCTGAGCCACTACGTCTTTGCAATAATCTGCGAGCTCGCGCTGAGCCTGATCGGCTTCATACTCAGCATAGCGCTGGGCATGGACGTGATGGAGGCGCTTTTCAGCAGCGCCGCCTGCTTCTGCGTGGGCGTGGTCATGGTCAGCGTGCTGCTGCCCGTGATTTACAAGTTCGGTACGGAGAAGGCCCGCCTAACTATGGTCGCGGTGTTCGTTTTGTTCCTGATCGCCTTCGGGGTGCTGCTTGGCATAATGGACATAGACATAGATAACGTTGAGGATGCGCTTGTGCTCCTGCCCGTGCTGACGCTGGCCGTGCTCGCCGTGAGCGCCGCCGTCAGCGTGGGGATATACCGGAAGAAAGAGTTCTGAAACCTGAGCGGCCGCGCGTGAGGGCGCTGCGGCTCTGATCAGCGGGGGTGCTGCAATGAAAGCCATGCTCATACGCTATTTCCGCGGCCTGCGGCCGGGCTTCCCGGCTGCAATGCTGTTCGCGGCCGCTGCGTACGCCGTGACGCTTTTCAGGGAAAGCCTGGGGATGGTGGTTTTGATACAGACTGTCGCCGCCTGCGTGTATCTTCCCGCTTATGGGGCGGTGCAGCAGGACCAGAGCAGCGGCTTTGAGCGCTACGCGCTGACAATGCCGATAAAGGGCAGTACGCTGGCCCTGAGCCGCTACCTGTTCGCCCTGCTGTTCTGTATGCCCGTGTGCGCGGCGTGCGCGGTGCTTTTCGCAGTCTTCATGCCTGAGCTGTTCGGCCGCGCCGCCGTTTCGATCGCCGCAGGGCTGGGCGAAGGGACGCTGATTATGGCTGTCTCCGTGCCGGTGACGTGCTCCTGCGGGGCCGGTGCCGTGAGTGCGGCGCTGGCAAGCGGGCTGTACGGGGGATTGACCGTAATAGTACTCGACGCCTCGGACCGGCCGGGCGGGCTGGCGGTGACCATGTGCCTCGCCGCGTGCCTGGCCCTGGCGCTCTCAATCCCCACCTCTATCGGCATGTACGGGGACAGGAGCTTTTATCAGTCCGGACAAGGAAAATAAAAGGGTATGCGCAAAAAGCGCATACCCTTTTGTCATATTATGCCGTTGTGCCGCTCAGTACGCCACGCCCCAGACTATCATCTTCTTGGCGGCGCGGCCGCAGACGGGGCAGGTGTCGCCCAGGTGCTCCTGCTCGAAGGGGATGCAGCGGCTGGTGACCCCGGCCAGCTCCTTCATCTTGAGCTCGCAGGCCTCGTCGCCGCACCACATGGTCTTCACGAAGCCGCCGCCGCGGTTCTCGATAACGTCCTTGACCTCTTCCACGGTGGCAGCGGTGTAGGTGTGCTCGTCGAGGTTGCGTTTGGCCTTGTCGAAGAGGCCCTGCTGCACGGCTTCGAGCAGCGCCTTGACGCTCTCCTCCAGGTTCTCGAGCGGGAGGGTGACCTTCTCGCCGCTGTCACGGCGCGCGGCCACGCAGACGCCGGCCTCTATGTCGCGCGGGCCGAGCTCGAGGCGCAGGGGCACGCCCTTCATCTCCCACTCGGCGAACTTCCAGCCGGGGGAGTTGTCGGAGAAGTCGCCCTTCACGCGGATGCCGGCGGCCTTGAGGCGGTCGACCACGGCCTGGGCCGCGTCCGCCACGCCGGGCTTGTGCTGGGCGATGGGCAGCACGATGACCTGGATGGGCGCCACGCGCGGCGGGAGCACGAGGCCGTTGTTGTCGCCGTGGGTCATTATAAGCCCGCCGATGACGCGGGTGGACATGCCCCAGCTGGTCTCAAAGGGCGCCTGGAGCTTATTTTCCTTGTCCGAGAAGGCGATGCCGAAGGCCCTGGCAAAGCCGTCGCCGAAGTAATGGCTGGTGCCGGACTGCAGCGCCTTGTGGTCGTGCATCATGCACTCGATGGTATAGGTGTCCTCCGCGCCGGCAAATTTCTCCTTGTCGGTCTTTACGCCGCGCAGGACGGGCATGGCCAGCAGGTTCTCGCAGACGTCGGCGTAGATCTCCAGCATCTGCCTGGTCTCGGCAACGGCCTCCTCGGCGGTGGCGTGGATGGTGTGGCCCTCCTGCCAGAGGAACTCGCGGCCCCTGAGGAAGGGGCGGGTGGTCTTCTCCCAGCGCAGCACGCTGCACCACTGGTTATAGAGGCAGGGCAGGTCGCGCCAGGAGTGGACGATGTGGCTCCAGTGCTCGCAGAACAGCGTCTCGCTGGTGGGGCGGATGCACAGCCGCTCGGGCAGCTCCTCGCTGCCGCCGACAGTAACCCACGCGCACTCGGGCGCAAAGCCCTCGACGTGGTCCTTCTCCTTCTGCAGCAGGCTCTCGGGGATCAGCAGGGGCATGGAGACGTTCTCGTGTCCCGTCGCCTTGAACTGCCGGTCCAGCTCGGCCTGGATATTTTCCCAAATGGCATAGCCGTAGGGCCGCATGATGAAGAGGCCCTTCACGCCGGAGTAGTCAACCAGCTCCGCCTTGAGGCACACGTCGGTGAACCACTGGGCGAAGTCCTGCTCCATATCGGTTATGCTCTCGACTTTCTTGTCCTTGGCCATATATAATATGCTCCCTTTCATTATCTTCCTTTCCGCTGAACTCATATTCTATAAAAGAATCCGCCGGTTGTCAAGCTCGGCGTGCCCGCCGGCGCGGAATAAGGCCCCGTTTCACCCGTGTGCTGGTGAAACGGGGCCTTTTTACTTTGAATGTACAGGTTTTCAGATGCCGAGTATCTCCCGAAGTTCGCCCCAGAGCTCCAGCAGGCGGAACCTGAAGACCACGCCGGTCCCGTCCTCGCTTATCACCGCGCGGGTATCCTCGTCGAGCTCTTCAAAGGCGGCCTCGGTCTCCGCGGCCGTGAGGCACAGGGGCGGGAAGACCACGCACCACCAGTTGTGGCCCTCTCCCTCGCCGAGGGTGACGCGCAGCGAGCGGTACTGCCCGGCCGGGAGCGAGAAGCTGCCGTAATCGCGTGTGGGGTAGTATTCGTCGCCGAGCTCGACGGAGACGCTGCGCCCGCGCGCGGCGCTGCGTGCGGCGGAGGCGATGCCGTTGAGGCTGCCGGATATGATCTCCTCCGCCTCGCGGCTGTCGGCGGCGCCCTCCAGCCTCGGCTCCAGATAGGCGAGGACCGCGTCGCGCACGTCGAGCTTTATCTCCTGCTCGAGCTCCTCGTCCGAGTCGGCTATGACGTGCAGCCGCACCAGCTGCTCGGACACGCGGCCGCTGGCAGCGCTGGCCCAGGCGCCCGTAAACAGCGTGATGCACAGCGCCAGCAGCAGCGCGATTTCCCATTTGCACAGAATCTCCTTGCCCGTCATGCTATGTACCTCCAAAACGTTTGTCCTGAGGCTATTGTGGACGGGAAAGGGGCGGTTTAAACACCGCCCGGCACAAAAAGGACGCCCCGCGGGGCGTCCCTTTCATTTAGTATATGTCCTCGACAACGCTCTCGGGCGGGCGGGTGAGCTCGTCGGGGTTTTTCAGGTAGTAGCGCAGGTACTTGAAAGCGCTGGCGTAATAGGTGCCGTCACAGATGCGCTCGTCGCATACTATCTTGTAGTCCACCAGCTTGCGGTGGACGGGCTGGCCCTCCAGGTTGATGCCCGTCTCGGTGCGCTTGGCGCCGAAGGCCAGGAATATGGGCAGGTTGCCGAAATTATATATGTGGTGGTAGATCGGCGGGATGCCCAGCGAGCCCAGGTCGGTGATGATCATGGAGCCGTGGAAGGGGCTGACGTCCAGCAGGGCAGAGGGCAGCAGGTCGAAGTAGTCGAGGAGACGGATCACCCAGACGGCAAACTTGAGCAGCAGCCGGGGCAGCTTCAGCAGCGTGCGCGCGGTGGCCTCCGTGCCGCTGTCGTCGGAGGAGCGGATCTCCTCGACGGCTGCGTTCATCTTGTTGTAGACGTCATAAACCGTGTCCGTGGGCTCGAAGACGACCTTGGCCACCGTCTCATCGCTCTCCAGGTCCACGCTGCGCTTGACCATCATGTCAACCGTGATGTCGTTGCGGGCATACACGCGCTGGCCGGCCACAAAGCGGTTCAGGCCGGGCATGTGGGAGACGACGCGGATATAGGCGGCGATAAACATGTGCAGCATGCCCAGACCCTTGTAGCCCTCGCGGCGCTGTTCACGCAGCCAGCGGTCGGTCTCGGTGATGTCAACGGTGCCCTCAAAATAATTGCACGCGTCGCTGCGGTCGCGCATTATGTACGGCGTGAAGGATATGATGGGGGACAGCGTGCGCAGCCTGCGGCCCTCCTTGCGGTCGCCGAAGCGCTTGCGGGTTTTACCAGCCATGGAGCTACCTCCTGATGTGTCGGTTTAATCGAGTTATTATAATACGTACGTGCAGACATATCAAGTAAATTTTTAACTGTTTCGCTTTGACGCAGCACTTTCGTACAGTTTGACAAAAACTTGACGTATTTATGCGGGCGTACATTGTCGTGATTTCGTCATAGAAAATGCACAAACAAGCTTGTCAATCGCCCTTTTTTTTGATATCATTTAGAGTACAGTTTTGTAGGCGGAAGCTGGGAGAATGTCTTAATTCCGCCTTTTTCGGCAGGAGGTGTATCAATGTCCTTTGAAGCTATCACAGCGATAGAAGAGGCCGAGGCCAAGGCCAGGCAGCTGAAGGCCGAGGCGGCAGCCGCGGCAAAGGCGGCCGAGGCGGCGGCAGTGGAAGAGGGGAAACTCGCCATAGAGGCCGCAAAGAGCAAGGCGGCCGCCGAAGTAAAGGAGCTGCGGGCCAAGTCCGACGACAAGGCAAAGCAGGACGCGGTGGCGCTGGCTTCCGACACGGAGAACAAGAAGGCCGCGATGCGCGCGAGGGCCGACGCACGCATGGATAAGGCGGCAGCGCTCATTGTTGAAAGGGTAGTGAACGGCTGATATGGCAATCGTAAAGATGAAAAAGCTCCGTCTGGCCGTCATGGCCGGAGAGCGCAAAGCCCTGCTGAAAGATCTGCTGCTGCTGGGCTGCGTGGAGTTCAGCGAACCGAGCGAGCTCAAGAGCGCCGGGTTCGACGGGCTCAGGCGCTGTGCCAGCGGCGACCTTGCCGTTCAGCGGGCCAATTACGCCCTGCTGACGGACGCCATAAAGCTCATGGACAGGTATGCCCCGGCCAAGGGCGGCTTCCTCAAACCCCTGCCCGAGGCGAAGGTTGACTCGGTGCTGGACGAGAGGGAGCTCCCCGCAGACCTGGCCATGGCTGAGAAGATAACGGGCAAGGAGGAGCAGATCCGCCGCTGCACAAGCGAGACGGCACGGCTGGAGTCCGCCGTGGCCGCGCTCTCGCCCTGGCTGGACCTGGATGTCCCGCTGGGCTGCAAGGGCACGGAGAAGACCGTTTTTGCCACGGCCAGCCTGCCCGCGGCGGCAGACATGACGGATGTTGACGCGGCGCTGGGCGCCGCGGCGCCGGAGTCGCAGCTCTTCCGCGTTTCCGGCGACAAGAGCCTCAACTATGTGGCGCTCATCTGCTATGCGGACGAGTACGAGGCGGCGCAGGAGGCGCTCAGGCCGTACGGCTTCAACCTCATGAGCCCTGGAGATTACTCCGGCACGGCCCGGGAGGAGACTGCCAAGGCCGAGCTGAAGATCCGCGGCCTCGGCGAGCAGAAGCAGCGCCTGATGGGCGAGATCGCCCAGCTGGCCTCGCACCGCTCAGAGCTCAAGCTGCGCGCGGACACGATTTCAACCAAGATAGCCCGCTCCGAGGCCGAGGAGAAGCTCATGGGCACGGAGAGCACGGTGCTGCTCCAGGGCTGGCTGCCCGCCGAGCGGGAGGAGGAGCTGGGCCGCGTGCTCGGCAAATACGACTGCGCGTGGGAGACCGCTGAGCCGACCGAGGACGAATACCCCGACGTGCCCGTCAAGCTCAAGAACAACCGCCTGACCCGCGCGCTGAACATGGTCACGGAGATGTATTCCCTCCCGGCCTACAACAACGTGGACCCGAACCCGCTCATGGCGCCGTTCTTCATACTGTTCTACGGCATCATGCTCGCAGACATGGGCTACGGCGTGCTGATGATAGCCGCCGCCGTCGTGGTCCTGGCCAAGGCAAAGCCGAGGAAGGGCATGCGCAATTTCTTCGAGCTCATGCTCTGGTGCGGCATTTCCACTACAATCTGGGGCGCCATAACCGGCGGCCTCTTCTCCGACGCGCCGCTGCAGATAGCGCGCATAATCAACCCGGACACCACCTGGCAGGGACTGCCCGCCCTGTTCACACCGCTCAACGACACTATCATGATCCTAATCGGCGCGATGTGCCTGGGCTTTGTCCAGATAATCACCGGCATGGTAGTCAGCGTTACTATAAAGGTGCGGCGCGGCGAGATATTCTCCGCCGTGTTCGAGGAGGGCACCTGGTGGGTCATCTTCGCCGGCATCGCCTGTCTGGCGCTGGGCGTGGGCAGCATAGGCGGCGTGCCCGTCGTGCTGGCGATAGGCGTCGTGATGCTCTTCATAGGCTCGGCCAAGGGCAAGAAGGGCTTCGGCATCATCTCCGGCTTCATAGGCGCCATATATAACGGCGTCACCGGATACTTCGGCGACATCCTCAGCTACTCGCGTCTGATGGCACTGATGCTCGCCGGCAGCGTTATAGCCCAGGTGTTCAACACCATCGGCGCAATAGCGGGCAACATCTTCGTGTTCCTGCTTATATCCATAGTGGGCAACGCGCTCAACTTCGCGCTGAACCTGCTCGGCTGCTTCGTCCACGACCTGCGACTCCAGTGCCTGGAGTACTTCGGCAAGTTCTACGAGGACGGCGGCAAGCCGTTCAGGCCCCTGGAAATCAATACTCAATACGTAACTGTCACCAACACCGACAAATAAGAGGAGGAAAACAAAATGTTAGAACAGTTTGGCGGAATGGCTCTCGGCCTGCTCGGCGCGGGCCTGGCGGCGGCACTCAGCGGCGTTGGCTCCGCTATCGGTACCGGCATAGCCGGCGAGGCGGGCGCTGGCCTCCTGTGCGAAGACCCCAGCAAGTTTGGTAAGGTCATGATACTGCAGGTCATACCCGGCACCCAGGGCCTGTACGGCCTGGTCGTCTGGTTCTTCGCCAGCTTCCAGATGGGCCTGCTCGACGGCACCATCATGGACCTGACCGTCACTGAAGGCCTCCGCTACTTCGTGGCCTGCGTCCCGATGGCTCTCGGCGGCTGGCTGTCCGCTATCGCACAGGGCAAAGTCGCCGCGGCCAGTATCAACCTGCTCGCCAAGAAGCCTGACGACTGGTCCAAGGGCATGGTGCTCTGCATTACCGTCGAGTTCTACGCCATACTTTCCCTGCTCGCTTCCATGCTCATGATTCTCAACATCGGTTGAGTCTGAGCCAGGAGGTCGAGTGCCATGAAGGGTATAGACAAAATCACCTCGCGCATCCTGGCGGATGCCGAGGCCGAATGCGCCGCCGTGCGCGCCGAGAGCGACAGGCACTGTGAAGCCATACGCGCCGAGAACGAAAAGCGCGCGCAGGACGAGTACTGGAAGCTGGTCCGCGAGGGCGTGAAGGACACCGAGCAGCGCGTCCAGCGCCTGGACCGCACCGCACGGCTGGAGGCCAAAAAGAGTATCCTCAACATGAAGCAGGAGGCCGTCTCCCGCGCATTCGAGCTGGCAAAGGACAAGATAGCCGAGCTGCCGGAGCGCGATTACATAGGCTTCCTCGCCCGCGAGGCCGCCGGGGCCGCCATAACCGGCCAGGAGGAGGTCATCTTCTGCGAGCGGGACAGGGCTGCCGTCGGCGCCAAGGCCGTCCGGGCCGCCAATGAGCTGCTGGCTGCCAGGGGCATGCCGGCCACGCTCACGCTCGCGGATGCCACGCGTGAGATGGCGGGGGGGCTCATCCTCAAGCAGGGCGACATCGAGGTCAACTGCACCGTGGATACCCTGCTCGACCTCACCCGGGGAGAGCTGGCCGCGCGCGTGGCCGAGGTGCTCTTTGAGGGCTGAGGCTGCTCCGGGCAGCTGAATTTACGGGCAGGGAGGTAAGGTCTTGGCTAAAAAAGTAAAGGATACTGCATACCTGATGCTCTCGTCCATGATAAGGGCCAGAGAGGCGGGTATGCTCACCCGGGAGCGGATGGACCGAATGCTCTCCGCGCCCAGCTTTCAGGAGGCGGCAAAGCTCCTCACTGACTGCGGCTATGAGGATATGTCCGGCTGCGACGCGGCCGGGGTGGACGCGGCGCTCTCCCGCAGGAGGGCGGAGGTGTTCGCCGAGATGGCGAACATGTGTCCCCAGGGCGAGGTCGTGGACATATTCAGGGCCAAATACGATTATCACAATCTGAAGACGCTCGTGAAGGCAAAGGCGATGGGCGTCGATGCTTCGCACATACTCTCCGGCTGCGGCCGCGTGGAGGCCGGCAAACTGACGGAATGCACGGAAGGCGAAGGGGGCCTCTCCTCGCTTCCAGCGGACATGGCGGAGGCGTATACCGACGCCGCGGATGTCCTCGCGCGCACCGGAAACCCGCAGCTGGCCGACTTCGAGCTGGACCGGCGCTACTTTGCCCTCATCTCCGCCCTGGCGGAGAGTACGGGCAGCAGGTTCCTCATGGGCTATGTGCAGGTGCTGACAGACAGCGCCAATCTGCGCGCCGCGGTGCGCACGGTGCGCATGGGCAAGGACCGCGCGTTCATGCTCTCCGTCCTGCTGCCCGGCGGCAGCGTGGGAGAGGAGGCGCTCGCCAAGGCCGCCGAGAGCGGCGACAGCCTGGCCGCCGCGTATAACGCCACGCTGCTGGAAAAGGCGGCGCAGCTGGGCGCACAGGCCATGAAGGGCGGCATGATGACCGCCTTCGAGCTGGAGTGCGACAACGCCGTGAGCACGTACCTCACGGGCGCGAAAATGATACCCTTTGGCGCGGAGCCGGTGGCGGAGTATCTGGCGCTCCTGGAGGGCGAGATAACCGCGGCCCGGATGATACTCACCGGGCGCCTGGCCGGCATAGACGCCGAGGTCATACGGGAAAGGCTGCGTGATATAAATGCTTAAAATAGCTGTTATCGGCGGGGCCGACACCGTAATGGGCTTCAAGGCCCTGGGGCTGGACGTGTTCGCGGCCGGCTCCCAGGAGGAGGCCCGCGAGGCCTTCCGCCGCGTCACCAGGGAGTCCGACGGACAGTACGCCATCATTTACGTCGAGGAGAACCTGGCAGAATACCTCGAACATGAGATTGCGCGGTACAAGGACGTCCCAAGTCCCGCAATCATACTTATCCCGGGCAGGGAAGGCCCCCTGGGGCTCGGCCAGAGCGCGCTGAAGGCCGCGGTCGAGAAGGCCGTTGGGACAGATATTTTGTAAAGAAGGTTTGCAGATGAGCGGAATTGTAACGAAAGTATCGGGCCCGCTGGTCGTCGCAGAGGGACTTGCCGACGCCAACGTGTCGGACGTCGTCCGCGTGGGCAGCCAGCGGCTCATAGGCGAAATACTGAATATGACGGGCGACAGCGCGTCCATACAGGTTTACGAGGAGACCTCGGGCCTCGGCCCCGGCGCGGAGGTCGAGACCACGGGCCTGCCGCTGAGCGTGGAGCTCGGCCCAGGTATGCTGGAGAACATATACGACGGCATACAGCGCCCCCTGCCCGAGATACGCGACCTCACAGGCGAGTGCATCGCCCGCGGCGTGCAGGTCCCCGCGCTGAACCGCACGCGCGTCTGGCACTTTGACGCCGTGGCCCAGGTGGGCGAGCACGTCTCCGGCGGCGACGTCATAGGCACGGTGCAGGAGACCCCGGCCGTGCTGCACAAGATCATGGTGCCCCCCGGACTGAGCGGAACCATCAAGAGCGTGGAGAGCGGCGACTACACCGTTGAGCAGACCGTCGCCGTGCTCGAGGACTACAGGGGCGAGACCCATGAGCTCAACCTCATCCAGCGCTGGCCCGTGCGTATACCGAGGCCCTATGCGGCCAAGCACACCCCGGCCAGGCCCATGAACTCCGGCCAGCGCGTCATAGACACGCTGTTCCCCATAGCCAAGGGCGGCACCGCCGCCGTCCCCGGCCCCTTCGGTTCGGGCAAGACCGTCGTGCAGCACCAGCTGGCGAAGTGGTCCGACGTGGACATAGTCGTCTACATAGGCTGCGGCGAGCGCGGCAACGAGATGACCGACGTCCTTATGGAGTTCCCCGAGCTGACCGACCCGCGCAACGGCGAGCCGCTGATGAAGCGCACGGTGCTCATAGCGAACACCTCCGACATGCCCGTCGCGGCCCGTGAGGCCAGCATATACACGGGCATAACCATAGCCGAGTACTTCCGCGACATGGGCTACGACGTGGCCGTCCTGGCCGACTCCACCTCCCGCTGGGCCGAGGCCCTGCGTGAGATGTCCGGCCGCCTCGAGGAGATGCCCGGCGAAGAGGGCTACCCGGCCTACCTGGCCAGCCGCCTGGCGCAGTTCTACGAGCGCGCCGGCGTGGTTGACTGCCTGGGCGCCGACGGCCGCCGCGGCTCCGTTACCGCGATAGGCGCCGTCTCCCCTCCGGGCGGCGACACCTCCGAGCCCGTCAGCCAGGCCACGATGCGTATAGTCAAGGTCTTCTGGGGCCTCGACTCCTCGCTGGCCTACGCCCGCCACTTCCCGGCTATAAACTGGCTGACCTCGTACAGCCTGTACGTGGATAACTTCCGCGCCTGGTATAACGAGCAGTTCGGCGAGAAGTTTATGGCCAACCGTGACAAGGCCATGCACATACTGCAGGAAGAGGCAGAGCTGCAGGAGATAGTCCGCCTCGTCGGCCAGGACTCCCTCTCCCCGGCGGACCGCCTCACCCTGGAGACTGCAAAGATGATCCGCGAGGACTTCCTGCAGCAGAACGCCTTCGTCGATGAGGACGCCTATTCGTCCTACGCCAAGCAGTTCCGCCTGCTGGACATGGTGCTCCAGTACGACGTGATCTGCCGCGCGGCCCTGCCTCAGGGCGCGGACGTGAACGCCCTCTTCAACATACCGGCGCGCGAGCGCATTGGCCGCGCCAAGATGGTCCCGCCCGACGAGGTGGACACCACTTACGACGACATCATCGAAGAGATGAAGCGCGAGGTCGCCGAGATCGCAGAGAGGGGTGAGGAAGAATGATCCGCGAATATAAGACTATTGCCGAGGTCGCCAGCCCTCTGATGGTGGTCAAGCAGGTCGAGGGAGTCACCTATGACGAGCTCGGCGAGCTGGAGCTGCCCAACGGCGAAAAACGCCGCTGCAAGGTGCTGGAGGTCGAGGGCGACAGGGCCGTCGTGCAGCTGTTCGAGAGCGCGCAGGGCATCAACCTCGCCCAGACCAAGGTCCGCTTCCTGGGCCACCCGCTGGAACTGGGCGTGAGCGAGGATATGCTCGGCCGCGTCTTCAACGGCATGGGCGAGCCCATCGACGGCGGCCCGGAGATACTGGCCGACGCCCACCGCGACATAAACGGCCTGCCCATGAACCCCGCCGCGAGGGCCTACCCCGCCGAGTTCATACAGACCGGCGTCTCCACCATTGACGGCCTGAACACCCTGGTCCGCGGGCAGAAGCTGCCCATCTTCTCCTGCTCCGGCCTGCCGCACGCCGCGCTGGCCGCGCAGATAGCGCGCCAGGCCCGCGTCCTGGGCGCGGACGAGAGCTTCGCCGTCGTGTTTGCCGCCATAGGCATCACCTTTGAGGAGAGCGAGTACTTCATCCAGGAGTTCCGCCGCACCGGCGCCATAGACCGCACGGTCGTCTTCTCCAACCTGGCCAACGACCCCGCCGTCGAGCGCATATCCACACCGCGCATGGCCCTGACCGCCGCCGAGTACCTGGCCTTCGAGAAGGACATGCACGTGCTGGTCATCCTCACCGACATCACCAACTACGCCGAGGCGCTGCGTGAGATATCCGCCGCCAAGAAGGAGGTCCCGGGCCGCCGCGGCTACCCCGGCTACCTCTACACCGACCTGGCGCAGATGTACGAGCGCGCCGGCCGCCGCGTGGGCAAGAAGGGCTCCATCACCATGATACCCATCCTGACCATGCCCGAGGACGACAAGACCCATCCCATCCCCGACCTGACCGGCTACATAACCGAGGGCCAGATCATCCTCTCCCGCGAGCTGCACCGCAAGGGCATCGTCCCGCCGGTGGACGTCCTGCCCAGCCTGAGCCGTCTGAAGGACAAGGGCATAGGCGAGGGCAAGACCCGCGAGGACCACTCCGGTACCATGAACCAGCTGTTCTCGGCCTACGCCCGCGGCAAGGACGCCAAGGAGCTCATGACCATACTCGGCGAGGCCGCCCTGAGCGAGGACGACAAGCTCTTCGCCAAGTTTGCCGAGGAGTTCGAGCAGCGCTACGTCAACCAGGGCAACGAGACCAACCGTACCATTGAAGAGACGCTGGACCTCGGCTGGGAACTGCTGAAGATCCTGCCCAAGCGCGAGCTGAAGCGAATCAAGCCCGAGTATATCGAGAAGTATCTGCCCAAGGACGACGAGTAAGGCGGTGATGTAATGCCTAAATCCGCTGTTACCCCGACCAGAATGGTGCTCAATCAGCTCAAGGGCAGGCTGAAAACCGCCCAGCGCGGGCACAAGCTGCTCAAGGATAAGCGCGACGAGCTGATGCGCCAGTTCATGGACGTCGTCAGAAAGAACAAGGAGCTCAGAAAAAAGGTCGAAGACGGCATGACCGGCGCCTTTGCCTCCCTGACGGTGGCGAGCGCCATCATGTCCCCGGAAATGCTCGAGCAGGCCCTGCTGTACCCGCGGCAGAGCGTGGAGCTGGGCATGAAGCTCAAAAACGTCATGAGCGTCAACGTCCCTGAGTACACCTTCCGCACCAGGAACAACGACCCGAGCGAGATTTACCCCTACGGCTTTGCGCAGACCAGCGGCGAGCTGGATGATGCGCTGGAGAAGCTGGCCCGCGTATTCGAGGACATGCTCGAGCTGGCGCAGGTCGAGAAGACCATGCAGCTGCTGGCCGAGGAGATCGAGAAGACCCGCAGGCGCGTCAACGCCCTGGAGTACGTCATGATCCCCGAGCTGGAGGAGAACATCCACTACATCTCCATGAAGCTGGCCGAAAACGAGAACTCGACCAAGGTCCGTCTGCTCAAGGTCAAGGACATGGTGCTGCAGAAGGCGCACAACTTCGATTATTAAACGGAAATGCCCGTGGTTTCCCACGGGCATTTTTTGCGCAGCGATGACAAGTTATATTATAATATTGACAAGTTTACTTGACAGAGACGCCGGGCTGTGCTATCATGAGCCTGCGAGGCAGACGAGACCTGCGGCAAAAAGCATTACTGGAGGTGCAGCTTTGGACAGAGAAGAGATATTGGAAAAGAGCCGCCGTGAGAACCTGGTGCGCGACGAGGGCGCGCAGGACGCGCGCAATAAGGGTATGCAATGGGGCGTGGCGGGCTTCCTTTTCCTGTGCGTGGCCGTGCTGGCGTACAATCTTGCGCGCGGGCTGGACGGCTCTCTGCCCGTGGCCTTCCTGCTGGGCTATATAGGATGCGAGGCCTTCGGGCGCTATGGCGCCAGGCGGGAGAAGTCCATGCTCGCCACCGGGATACTGGGAGCCGTGGGTGCGCTCTGCGCGCTCGCACTGTATGTGGCGAACACTCTGTGAGCGGGGCGCGGGCAGTGGAAGACAAGCTGGTATTGAAAAACCGTCTTAAAGTTGCCCGGGCGGAAAGAGGGCTTTCGCAGGGCGAGCTTGCCAGGCTGGTAGGCGTCTCGCGCCAGACCATCAGCTCCATCGAGACGGGTCAGTTCAACCCCACGGCCAAGCTGGCCCTGGTGCTGTGCATAGCCCTTGACAAGAAATTTGAGGAGTTATTTTACTTTTGAGAGGCTTGTCTGCGCGGCTGTTTTATGAGGGAACATTCCGGCCGGGCCGGCGTCTCAACAGGGAAGAAAAACCGAAGGGGGAGTATTTATGAAGCGGTGTTTGGCGCTGCTGTCGGCGCTGGCCTGCGCCCTGGCGCTCTGTGCCTGTTCGGCACAGCCGGGAGGGACGACATCGCCGCCGGAGGCCGCCGGGGCGAAGAACTGGGGCATCGTGCTCTCGGCAAAGGATGTCACGCCCGCCGGCATGACGCTGGTAATCTCGCAGTCCGGCGGCGAAATTAGCGGGCAGCTGGAATACGGGGAGGCGTTCGCCCTTGAAACACTCGCGGACGGCGCATGGGAGGCCGTGCCCTACGCAGTGCCCGGGGATTCCGTCGCCTGGCAGGCAATAGCCTATCTGCTGCCGCCGGACAAGGAGTCCGAGATAGAGATCAGCTGGGAATACCTGTACGGCTCCCTGACTGCCGGGAATTACCGGCTGAGCAAGGAGTTCACGGATTTCCGCGAAAGCGGGGACTATGACACCCAGACTTACTCGGTCGAGTTTGAGATAAGCTGAGACGCGCGAAAGCCGCCGCTCACACGAGCGGCGGATTCTGTTTTGTCAGTTGGGAGGCTCTTCGCGTTTCAGGTGCGCAATCCGGAGGGTGTACGCCGCACAGGGGACGGCATATATGGCGACAAACACCCAGCAAGCGAGGCTCTGCACCAGGGTTAATCCGAGCGCGAGGGCGAGCACGCCGAGGGCGGCGAAAATGAGGACGGGGTACAGGCTGCGGCGGCGCATATCGCGCAGGACTTCAATCTCGTCCTCCGCCGAGGTGTACAACCGGAACTCGCCCGGCTCGGCACGGCGCTCTACTATGAGCAGCTCGCGGTCGAGGTTGGTGCGGTCGGAGATGATGCGCGCGCCGGGCTCGCCGGCGGGGTTCCAGCGCACTTTGCCGCGGGACCACTGCAGGTTCACGTTCTTGAACCAGGTTTTGTACCCGAAGCCGGAGAGAAAGGCGGCGTAGTCGTCGCCGTGCGCGCGGGAGAGGTTGCCGACAAAATCCACCGCGTACTGATATGCGCCCGGCTCGCAGGGTATGAAGCTGTAATCCAGCTTGCCGGTGTCAGCAAGGCGCCAGCCCCGGAGAGCCATTTTGTTCAGCCACTTGGCCTGAGCTTTCAGCATCGGCCCGAAGTACCGGTATTTCACCATTTACGCTCACCACCTTGAGTATTTCCTCCGCCGTCCCGGCCAGAGCGCGCAGCCTGGCCAGCTCGGCGTGGGCCGCCGCCAGGCCGTCCGGCGTTATGACATATTCGCGCCTGCGCGCATCGCCGCCGCAGGGCCTTATCCAGCCTCGCTTTTCCAGCGTGCCCAGCGCGCCGTACAGCGTGCCCGCACCCAGGGAGAGCCGCCCGTCCGTGCGCTCGGACACGAACTGCATCACGGCATAGCCGTGGCGCGGCTCGCAGAGTGCAAGCAGGATATAGAACGTGACCTCGGTCAGCGCACCGCCGCTCGCAGAATCTCTCATGACGACCTCCTTATTACGTTTAGCGTAATAAATATATCACTAAACGTAATACTTGTCAAGCGCTTGTGTCGGGATGGGGATTGTGCACCATACACGGACAAAAGTATGTATTTTTGCGCGTTTTAGGCATTAGTGTTGACTTTAAGCCGGGCTGAGTATAATATGGAAATGGAATATGGCCGCTTGACGCGGACAGGGAGGTTTGGGTATGTCTCTTACACTCAAGGATTTTGAGCTCGCCAAAAAGCGGCTCGAGGGGATAGTCCACAAGACGGAGCTCTGCCCCAGCACCACGTTTTCAAATATGGCCGGGGGCGAGGTCTGGCTCAAGTGCGAGAACCGGCAGAAGACCGGCTCGTTCAAGATCCGCGGCGCGGCCAACAAGATAGGCGCGCTGGTGGAGCGCGGGGAGGTCAGCGCCGTGGTGGCCTCCAGCGCGGGCAACCACGCCCAGGGCGTGGCCTACGCCGCGCACAGCCACGGGATCCCGGCCACCATCGTCATGCCCAAGGCTGCGCCGATCGCCAAGGTGCAGGCCACGGAGGGATATGGCGCAAAAGTTGTGCTCCACGGCGACTGCTACGACGAGGCCTACGCCAGGGCGATGGAGATCTGCGAGCAGGAGGGCGCTACCTTCCTGCACCCCTTCGACGACTACGAGGTCATGGCCGGGCAGGGCACGGTGGCGCTGGAGATACTCAGCGAGCTGCCCACGGTGGACACGGTCGTGGTCCCGGTGGGCGGCGGCGGGCTCATCAGCGGTGTGTCCGCCTGCATCAAGCAGGTGAACCCGCGCGTGCGCGTGGTCGGCGTGCAGGCCGAGGGCGCGAACGCGGTCTACCAGAGCTTCAAGGCCGGCAAGCACGTGACCACGGCGGGGGTGTCCACCATCGCCGACGGCATCGCGGTGGGCAACCCGGGCGAGAAGACCGTGGCGGAGATAATCAAGTACGTGGACGACATGGTCACGGTGAGCGACAACGAGATTTCCTCGGCCATACTGCTGCTGATGGAACGCACCAAGCAGATAGTGGAGCCCTCCGGTGCCAGCAGCCTGGCCGCCGTGCTGGCCGGCAAGGTGGACGCGCGCGAGCACAAGACGGTCTGCCTGCTCTCAGGCGGCAATATAGACGTGAGCTTTATCCACCGCGTCATCGATCAGGGCCTGGTCTCCAGGCACAGGAGGCTGAAGTTCACCGTGCGGCTCCCGGACGCGCCCGGAAAGCTCATCGGCATGCTGCAGGTGGTCGCCGACAGCGGCGCGAACATCCTGATGATAGACCACGACAGGCTGTCCAACATCCTCGGACCGAGCGAGATACTGGTCCACGTGGCCTGCGAGGTGGGCGGCGAGGAGCACGGCCGGTCGGTGATAAACTCCCTGCGCGAGCGTGGATACGCAGTTATGACGGAGCAGCAGTGATGGACATATACGAAGCAGAGGGTGACAGGCGGCAGTACATGGATTTGCTGCTGCTGGCTGACGAGTCGCCGGTGATGATAGAGAAATACATAGACCGCGGCAGGCTGTTCGTGGCCAGCGACCTGGGGCGCGCCGTGGGTGAGTGCCTGGTCACCGACGAGGGCCGGGGCGTGCTGGAGATAAAGAGCCTGGCCGTCGTACCGGCCTATCAGCGTCACGGGCTCGGCAGGGCGCTCATCAGGCACGCGGAGGAGGCCTGCGCCGGTGAGGGTTTCCACACTTTGCAGGTGGGTACGGGCGACAGCGAGCTGACGGTGCCCTTCTATGAGCGCTGCGGCTTCGTGCGCTCGCACGTGGTTGAAAATTTCTTCACCGACAACTATGACGCGCCGATATACGAGGCCGGCGTGCAGCTCGTGGATATGGTGTATCTGAGGAAAAAGATATAACATGAACCCGGACTTCCGTCCGGGTTCATGTTATGAGTGAATAAATATTTCGGATAAACTCCTGCTCCGGCCCGGAGCTGAAATATCCCATGTCATAGCGGGTGTAGTTTATGAAGACGTCCCCGCTCTCATAGACCACGAGCATGTAATCCCGCTCGGCATCCGTGCCGTAGAGCCATATTTCGGCGCGGTCGCCATACATGCCGGTCACGTGACTGCGGCGGCCGAGCAGCGTGCCCGGCACGCGGTGGAACTCCGTCTGTTCCAGAAGCGCCATGAGTTCGTCGAATTCCGGGGAGCCCGATTCCAGCATTACATCGTTTATTTCGTTTATGGGAAAGGCCGCGTAGTCCCTGACTTCGACCTCGGAAGTGATGTGCGCGACATAGGCCCACCTGACGACGCCGGTTAGGGAGCCCATGTCCATAGGACAGACAAAGAACAGCAGCAGTAGCAGACACACCGCCGCGGCGGAAATTGCGATAATCTTCCTTTTCATACAATCACCACTATTAAAAGCATAGCGGCGATTGACCGGGAAGTAAAGTTAAATGTACGTAAATTCCTTCGTCATTCCGAACTGCCTCCTGGCAGCAGCAGCGCCAGCAGGGCGAATATTTCAACGGCTATGAGCGAATACCAGTCAAGGCGTATCATAAACAGCCAGTGCATCAGCCAGGCACAGACGTGCAGCCCCGCGGTCATGAACGCGCCGTATATGCGCCGGGACACGACGTCGTCAAAGTTGGTGACCAGCATGTAAAGGCATATGACCGGGACGGCGAAGAGCAGCCCGGCAAGGACGGCGCCGCCCAGGCTGGCGTGCCCGCTGACAAGGATGAACGTGCCGAATAAGAGCGCCGCTGCGCCGCCCAGCCAGGCGGACACCCGCGACTGAGCGGCCAGGCGCTCGGCCAGGCCCACGCTCGCAGCCGCTATGTCCTCGGCCTCGGAGTCGCTTACAGGGCTGCTCTCACCCGCGTCAAAGCGCCGCGCCGCCACCAGCTCGCTTACGCTGACGCCAAGCGCAGAGGCAAGCGGCGCAAGCAGCGTTATATCCGGGAAGCCGACTGCGCGCTCCCAGCGGGAGACGGCCTTGTCCGTCACGCCCAGCTCTTCGGCCAGCTGGGACTGTGTGAGACCGCGCTCGTGCCGCAGCCGCGCCACAAAGCGGCCGAATTCCTTTAAATCCATGAGAAAGCCCTCCTCCAACGGAGATAGTATAAGCTAACTCATGGCGCAAGTCAACCGACGCTGCGTTTACCGGCCTCGGAGGCGCTATTTCAGCGCCTCGCGCCTGTCAGTGCGGCCGACGAGATAGTCGAGGCTGACATTGTAGAGTTCGGCGAGTTTCACGGCGTAGTCCAGAGGGAGAGGGCGCTCGCCGCGCTCGTACTTGCTGTACTGCGACTGGTCACAGTGCAGGTAGGCGGCGACGCGGCTCTGGGTGTAATCCGCGTCCTCACGTAAATCGCGTATGCGCAGTTTCATGTAATATCACCGGTTTGAGCGTAGCATAGGACAATATGTCCTATTGACTTTTAGGACTATATGCCCTAAAATGCTCAATGCGAGGTGATATTATGCCTGACTACAAAGAAATGTATCTGCACCTGATGCGCGAGACGGAGAAGGCAATCAGCTTGCTTGCTGAGGCGCAGCGGGAGTGTGAGCGGAGGTACATCGAGTCAGAGGACGAAGACTCCGGGGAGACGTGATTTACGTCTCCCCGGAGTCTTTTTTGGCCGCGTTTCCGCGCGTAGCGCGTATTTCTTCTTTCACTGAGTCGTACAGCTCGCGGCGCTGCGCTTCAGCTTCCTTTTCACGCATGGCGCGGATTTCCGCCTGTACTGACGCGGACTCATCGAGCTTTTTCCTGAACGCCTGACGGAACAGCAGGACGGCCCCGGCCAGGGCGGAGGCGACGGCGATAATTAAGAGCAGTATTATGAACTTGTTTGCGCGCAGCATGGCGGCCATATACCTGTATTCGCGGCCGTCTACTACAAATATCGTGTCGAAGAAAGAGCCGGCGATGCCGAGGGCGAACAGTCCCGCTAAGCCAAGTGCGAGCAGTATGAGTCCGAGCGCGATGGCCTTGTTTTTGCCGTCTCCGCCCTTGACATTGCCCTGCGCGGGCGCTCCCGGCTCAGCGCCATCGTCCCCGCAGAGCAGGTAGTCGGTGGTGACGCCGAAGAGTTTGGCCAGGGCGACGACGTTCTTAGTGTCGGGCAGGGCGGAGCTGGCCTCCCATTTGCTCAGCGCCTGGCGGGTCACGCCTATTTTATCTGCAAGTTCCTCCTGCGTCCAGCCGCGCGCGCGGCGGAGGTTCAGGAGCTTTTCGCCGAAAGTCATATTACCCCTCCTGTCGTATACAGCTTAGCATAAACCGGGCGGGGAAGCCTACAAATTCCGCGTGGAAATCGCGCAACTGGAGTTTACATTGAGGGGTCCGGGCGGGGACGGATGGGTTTATACAAAGGCTTTTGAATTATGTCAACCGATATTCTACGCGGCAAAGCGTCGAAATCAGTCGGGACTAATTGACTATTGCGGCTAAAAAATATATTATAATATCTGCCGGGAGCGGCCCGGCTGGAGGTAGCGGATATGTATTTGAAGGACGTTGAAACAGGAGGAACCTGCGTGGTTGAGAGCATGACACTGCCGTTCGAGCTCGAGAGGCGGCTGGAGGCCCTGGGCATGACCACGGGCACGCCGGTGAGCGTGCTTAACCGCAAGGGGAAGGGCATAATGATAATCAAGCTGCGCGGGACGCGCTTTGCGCTGGGCTATAACATAACCCGCAATATTGAGGTGAAGGGCGGCGAGAGCGATGGCGAGTGACATGACCATAGGGTTCATAGGCAACCCCAACTGCGGCAAGACCACGCTCTTCAACGCCTACACCGGCGCCAACCTGAAGGTGGCCAACTGGCCGGGGGTCACGGTGGAGAAGGTCGAGGGTGAGATACAGTCGCACGGCATGGACATCCACCTGGTGGACCTGCCGGGGACATACTCGCTGACCAGCTACACGATGGAGGAGACGGTCTCGCGCAGCTTCATCCTCTCGGACGAGGTGGACGTCATCATAAACGTTGTGGACGCGAGCGCGCTGGAGAGGAGCCTCTACCTGACCTTGCAGCTGCTGGAGCTGGGCAAGCCGGTGGTGATGGCGCTGAACATGATGGACATCGTGGAAAAGCGCGGCATGGAGATAGACCTGCACCGGCTGCCGGAGATGCTGGGCATACCGGTGGTGCCGGTTTCGGCGCGCAAGCGGCGCGGGCTGGACATACTCATGCACGCGGCCGAGCACCACAGGGACCAGACGCACCCGGACAGGCTCATCCACGAGCACACGGAGGTAACGCACCACGCGCACAACCACCACAGCGAGTACACCATGGTGTACTCCGACGCCATTGAGGACAAGATAGACCAGATCATCCCCGAGCTGCAGAGGCGCTACCCGGACCTGAAGAATTACCGCTGGCACGCCATCAAGCTGCTCGAGAGCGACAAGGAGGTCTGCGATAAGTATCCCGTGAACCTGCCGCAGGTGCTCGACCGCAGCTATGAGTCCGACATAATAAACCAGAAGTATGACTTCATCGGCGAGATAATCGGCGAGGTGCTGCTGCACAAGCAGAGGCAGGACGTGCTGACGGAAAAGGCGGACGCTGTCCTGACGAGCAGGATCTGGGGCATACCCGTCTTCCTCGGCATAATGGCGCTGACCTTCCTGCTGACGTTTACGGTGGGCGACTGGCTCAAGGGCTGGCTGGAGCTGGCCATAGACTGGCTCAGCGGCGTGGTGTCGAACGGCCTGACAGCGGTGAACGCGAGCGCGGTCATCACCTCCCTGGTGGTGGACGGCATCATAGCGGGCGTGGGCACGATAGTGACCTTCCTGCCCAACATACTCATCCTCTTCCTCTGCCTGGCGCTGCTGGAGGACAGCGGATATATGGCCCGCGTGGCCTACGTCATGGAGGGCATAATGTCGCACCTGGGCCTCTCCGGCAAGGCGTTCATACCCATGCTGCTGGGCTTCGGCTGTACGGTGCCGGCCATCATGGCCTCCAGGGCGCTGGAGAACAAGCGGGACCGCTACAAGGTAATGCTGGTCACCCCGTTCATGAGCTGCAACGCGCGCCTGACGATATACATACTCTTCGCGGAGATGTTCTTCGGCGACAACGCCATGGTCGTGGCCTACTCAATGTACCTCATCGGCATTGTTGTGGCCATAGTGGTTTCCGCCATTATCCATCTGCTGGACAGGAAAAAGAGCGTAAACTATCTCATGATAGAGCTGCCGGAGTACAAGCTGCCGGATTCCCGCACGGTGGCCATCTACGTATGGGAGAAGATAAAGGACTATCTGGGCAAGGCGGGTACCACCATATTCCTGGCCACCATAATAATCTGGGTGCTGATGAATTTCGGCACCGGCGGCTACGTGACGGACATGTCGCAGAGCTTCGGCGCCGTCATCGGGCGCTGGATAACGCCGTTCTTCGCGCCGATAGGGCTCGGCTTCTGGCAGATCGCCGTGGCGCTCATCGCGGGCATCTCCGCCAAGGAGGTAGTCGTCTCCAGCTGCGCGGTGCTCTTCGGCATAGTCAACGCCAGCTCGCCGGAGGGTATGAGCGCCTTCTCCGCGGCGCTGGGCTCGATAGGTTTCGGCAGCCTCAACGCACTGTGCCTGATGGTGTTCTGCCTGCTCTACATACCCTGCACGGCCACACTGGCCACCATCCGCCGCGAGTCGAGCACCCGCTACATGCTGGTCACGGCGGCATTCCAGCTGGCGGTGGCCTGGGTCGTGACGCTGCTGGTATATCAGGTGGGGAGGCTGATTATCTGAGATGTGGATAGATATTCTCATTATCGCCGCAGTCGCGGCGGCCTATTTCGCCGTGCGCTACCTGGGGCGGCCGCGCCGCCGCGGCTGCAGCAGGGACTGCACCAAGTGCGGGCAATGCCGCCAGGGCGTGTGGTCCGAAGAGAAGAACAGGCGCGACGCTGAATGAGCGGAGCAGAAAAAACCACCCGTTAAGCGGGTGGTTTTTTTATGCCGTTTGTGCTGGATATATTGTACGCATCCGGCCGGGGAACTGCGGGGGGAGGGGATGGGGGGCAATTGTATGGGTGGAGTGATTTTGTACATTTGTACAAAGCGGTGGCATTATGCACAAAAATACGGCAGAGAAGCGCGCCGAAAAGAACGGTTATTTGTGCAACGTGCAGATTATGGGGTAAAAATAAAAAATATTGTAATTTACTATAGACAAACGTTCAAAAACAAGTATAATTAGGACTCGGAGGTGAGAAAATGGGCCGGTCAAAGACCCAGAGGGCGGCGGTAATGCGCGGAGAGATAGACAGGTATTTCGCGCAGAGACGGGCCGAGGGGCGCTTCCCCACGGAGGCGGGTATGCTGCTGGCGCTGGATTTGAGCGAGGAAGAGTACAAAAAACTAAGCGAAGCGCGTCTGTTCAAAAAAGAGTTCGACAGGGCGAGGCTGGCGCGGAACGACTGGCTGGAGAACCAGATGGTGACGGAGAGCGGCAGGGCCTCGGGCTGCATGAACGCGCTCAAGCAGGAGAAAAACGGCGGCTATGCGGACAAGGGCGCCGGGCCGCGCGAACAGAAGCTGGTTATCTGCCTGAGCGGCGTGGGAAGCGGGGCGGCGGATTGAGCGAGGTGCTGCGGTGGGACCCAGGGGAGGCAAACCCAAAACAGAAGCTGTTTTTTGCCTCGCGCAAGCTGTACACCGGCTACGGCGGGGCCAAGGGCGGCGGCAAGACCTGGGCGGTACGCACCAAGGCCCTGCTGGGCGCCTACAACTACCCCGGGATACGCATACTGGTGATGCGGCGCACGTACCCGGAGCTGCAGTCCAACCACATCGAGCCGATGATAAAGCTGATCAGGCCCGAGCTGGCCAGCTACAACGGCACGCTGCACACGATCTATTTCGTGAACGGCAGCGTGATCCACTTCGGGCACTGGGCCGGGGAGGAGAGCGAGCTGGAGTACAACGGCCAGGAGTACGACTGGGTCTTCCTGGACGAGGCGACGCAGTTCACCTGGAGGGCATTCCAGTTCCTGGGCGGGCTGCTGCGCGGCGTCAACGACTTCCCCAAGCGTATGTATGTGACCTGCAACCCGGGAGGGGTGGGGCACCGCTGGGTGAAGCGCCTGTTTATCGACCGCGAGTTCATCACCGGCCGGGACAACCCGGAGGAGAACGAGAACCCGGACGACTATGTGTTCATACCGGCCACCGTGGAGGACAACGCCGCGCTGCTGAAGTCCTCGCCGGGTTATCTGAGGATGCTGTCCGCTATGCCGGAGAACCTGAGAAGGGCCTACAGGTACGGCGACTGGGACTCGCTGGGCGGGAATTACTTCCCGGAGCTGAGCGAGGCCGTGCACGTCTCGCCGGTGTTCAGCATACCGAGGCACTGGAAGCGCTACCGCGCCTTCGATTACGGGCTGGACATGTTCGCCTGCGCCTGGTTCGCAGTGGATGAGCAGGGGCGCAGCTGGATGTACCGCGAGTTCTCGCAGAGCGGGCTCATTGTCCACGAGGCGGCGCGGGCCATGCTCGAGCGCACGCTGCCGGGGGAGAGAATAGAGGTGACCTTTGCGCCGCCGGACATGTGGTCCCGGCAGAAGGACTCCGGACGCACGATGGCGGAGATCTTCCTGGAGTGCGGCGTGCCCATAGTGCGGGCGGGGAACAACCGTGTGCAGGGGCACATGATGATAAAGGACATGCTGGCCAGGCGCCCGGACGGGCGGCCGTCGCTGATGTTCTTCGAGTCGTGCAGGCAGACCCTGGACGACCTGCGGGACATACAGGCGGACGAGCTCAACCCCAACGACTGCGCAAGGGAGCCGCATGAGGTCACGCACCGCGTGGACGCGGTGAGATATTACTGCGTCTCACGCGTGGAGAGCGCGGGGCGGGATGAGCGGCGCGAGCGGGACGGCGGGGAGGGGATGGACTACGGCGAATTCATGACCGGCAGGGGGGCGGATGCCTCGTACCTGGGGTACGCATAGCCACCGGCGTGGGGCAGCGCAGGCGGTGCCGGAAGAGATTAGGAAAAAGCATAGTGAGGAGGAACGGAGATGTTGGAAGTTGTTACCGTAGTATTCCTGGCGCTGGGGTGCGCCGGGGTGTTCGGGGTGGGGAGGCTGTGCTCGCGGATGCTTGCGGCGCTCGAGAGGCTGGAGGTGTCAATCCGGGCGCTCGTCCCGGCCGCGGAGGCGCCGGGGGGACGCGCCGACGCTGAGCAGGCGCGGTATGAGCAGGGGGTGGCCAACATCCTCGCCTACGGCACACGCGAGATGGTGAGAAGGCGGGGTGATGTGCAGTGAGGAAGCCGGGGGATATCACGGCGGAGAGCATCTGGCGCGAGTACGAGAAGATGCTTGCCTACAACGAGAGCATACAGCTCGACGACACGGTGAGAGTGAACGAGAACTTCTTTGTCGGCAAGCAGTGGGAGGGTGTGGAGTCCAACGGCCTGCCCACGCCGGTTTTCAACTTCCTCAAGCGCGTGACGCTCTTCACCGTGGCGAGCATCACCAGCGAGAGGGTCAAGCTGCTGGCCTCGCCGGTGGACTCCAGCAGCGGGGACGGCCGGGTGGTGCGTGCGGTGGACGTGGTGAACGCTCAGTTCGACGCGCTGTTTGAACACAACCGGCTGCCCTCGCTGATACAGGAGTTCATGCGCAACGCCGCTGTGGACGGCGATGCGGCCACGTACACGTACTGGGACCCGGATGCGCCGGGCTGCGGCGGGGGTAACGGCGCCGTGGTGACCGAGATAGTGCCGAACACGCGGGTGGGGTTCGGAAACTGTGCGGACAGGCGTGTGCAGAGCCAGCCATACATACTCATAAAGCGGCGCGAGCTGACCGAAAGGCTCAGGAAGCGCGCAAAGGAGCTCGGCTGCCGGGAGTGGGAGGACATACGTCCCGACACGGACGAGCAGCAGATAGACTGCTACAAGGACACCGGGGACAAGACGACCGTCATCCTCCGGCTATGGAAGGACGAGGGGACGGGGACGGTATGGGCGGCGGAATGCGTGCGCGGCATGCTCATACGCCGGCCCTGGGACCTGGGACTGAGTCTCTATCCGGTGACGTGGCTGTGCTGGGATTACGTGCAGGACAGCTACCACGGCCAGGCCATGCTCACGGGGCTGATACCGAACCAGATATACATCAACAAGCTCTTCGCCATGACGATGATCTCCCTGATGACCACCGCCTATCCCAAGGTGGTCTACGACCGCACGCGGGTGCCGAGGTGGGACAACGGCATCGGCAAGGCTATCGGCGTCAACGGCGGGGACGTCACGGGCGTGGCCCGCATCCTGGACCCGGCGCAGGTGTCGCCGCAGATCGCGCAGTTCATCGAGCTGACGCAGGAGATGACGCAGGGCAACCTGGGCGCGACGAGCGTGGCGCTGGGCGACGCCAGGCCGGACAACACCAGCGCCATCATAGCGCTGCAGCGCGCGGCGAGCACGCCGAACGAGCTCACGAGGCAGAACCTCTACCGCAGCATAGAGGAACTGGGGCGCATTTACCTGGACTTTATGGCCGGGTACTACGGCGTGAGGCTGGTGGAGATAGACCCGGCCGCGGAGGTGCCGGGGGAGGTACTGGAGTTCGCCGCCGGGGCGCTGCCGCTGAACGCGGGAGGCAGGCTGGTGGTGCCGTACGACTTCGCCGGGCTGAGGGATATACCCATGCAGCTCAAGCTCGACGTGGGCGCGAGCGCCTACTGGAGCGAGATAGCCGCCGCGCAGACGCTGGACAACCTGCTCGCCGGAGGGCACATATCGCTGGTTGAGTATCTGGAGCGCGTGCCGGACGAGTACATCACCGACCGCGAGGGGCTCATCGAGGCGGTGAAGGAGAGAAATTCTAATTCCACCGGGGATTAGTTCCCTCCGGCTGCGCCGGAGGGTCTCCTGGGGGATTTATTTTTGTGCTTGCCAAAAATAAACCCCTCAGACTCCGAGTCTCCGCGGACTGCGTATCCTTCGCTTCCCCGCGGGCGGGAAAGCTCAGTCACTTCGTCGCTCCTACTTCCAAAACCGAACCCGCTGCGCTGGGCTTCGGTTTTGTAGAAGGGAGAGCGCACATTGTCTTCGTGTGCACTCCGTCCACGGCGGGACGTCGGGGACGCTGTTCCCTGTAAAGTGCTGACGGAACGTTCCGGCAACCATCACAGCAGCCCAAGCTTACAACCCGTAAGCGGCCGCGAAGCGAAACCCGCGGTTTTGGAGGCTTGTGCGTGTCCCTGCCAGGGATACGCGGCCGGAATGAAGTCAAACGCGGGTAACAACGCACCCTTTCGTGCGTATCGCGCCAAAAGCGCTTTTCCTTTCGGGGGTACGGGGACGCTTTCTTTGTGCAAGCAACAAAGAAAGCGCCCCCTGAATAAGAAAAGGAAGTTAGATTTTTACGAAAAAGGAGTCATCTATGGACGATAACACCAACATCGCCGGAAGTGAGCCCGTTATAAATGGCGGGGAGTGGGTCGTGGACGCTCTGGAGATTATGGACGGCGTCCGCGATGAGGACGAGGCCGCCGCTGAGGCTGTGACCATGCAGCCGGAGGGCGGCAGGGACGGGGAGTTCAGGCTCAAGCACCTCGACGAGGTGCGCACGGTGGACAGGGACAAGGTCATAGAGCTGGCGCAGAAGGGCCTGGACTACGACCGCGTGCGCGCCAAGCTCGACTCCGCGAGGGATGAGCTGGAGGAGCTCAAAAGCTGGATGGGGGAGGTCTCCGGCGGAAAGGACGCCGGGGAGTTCCGCGACGAGCTCTCGGCCAGGGCCCTGTCAGAGAGGGAGGGCGTTGATTACGCCGCCGCGCTGGAGCGCGTAAAGAGCGCGCGTGCCGCCCGGACCGGGGTGGGAGAAGGCGCGCGGCGCAGGAAGGAGGCGCGGGAGTTTGTCGCCGCCTATCCAGAGGTGGCGGCCAGGCTGCTGCATGACCGCGGCGCCATACCGGACGAGGTGTGGCAGCGCGTGCGCGGCGGGGAGAGCCTGAGCGCGGCGTACGAATCGGTGCGCCTGCGCAGTGAGGCCAAGGAGAACGGCGAGAGGGTCCGCGAGCTGGAGCGCGAGCTTGCCGAGACCAGGCAGGCAAAGCGCAACGCGGAGCGGGCCACCGGCAGCGCGGCCAGCGCCGGGGGCGACGTGGAGCGCGACATGGCCGCAATCGGCTGGAACGAGGTGTGAGCGCGCGGCGGACAGCCGCCGAAATCAGAAATCTGAGGAGGTAAACAGATGGCAATAAACCTTGCAGGCAAATTCAGCAAATACGTGGACGACGCCTTCGAGCACGAGTGCCTGCTCGCGGGCGCTACCAGCAACCGGGTGGACTTCACCGGCGTGAACGAGGTCAGCGTCTACAGTGTGGACAAGATGGAGATGAACGACTATAACCCCTCCGGCACTTCCCGCTACGGCAATGTCGAGGAGATAGGCGACAGGGTGCAGACCTTCAAGATCGACCGCGACCGCTCGTTCACCGGCTCCATCGACGAGGGCAACGCCCAGGACCAGTACAACGTCAAGGACGCCTCCGCCAGGCTGCACGTGCAGATACGCGACGTGGTCATACCCGAGGTGGAGAACTACGTCTTCGGCAAGTGGGCCTACGGCGCGGGTAAGGTCGTGGGCGGCTCGGCCCCCACGGCCGACACCCTGCTGGGCCTCATCCAGGCGGGCGCCAGCTACATGAACAACCACCACGTGCCCAGGCGCGGGCGCAGCATGTTCATAGCCGAGACCTATGCCGCCATGCTGTCCAACCTGAGTAACCTCACCTACCTGGAACGCCTGGGCAGCGAGGCCCTGAGCGAGAACCGCCTGCCGCGCGTGGCCGGGTTTGACGTGCGCGTGGTGCCGGACGGGGACATGCTCGAGGGCGTGTACTTCATACTCCAGCACAAGGACGCCTGCCCCTTTGTGCAGAAGCTGGCCAAGTACAAGATCCAGAAGGACCCCATGGGCATAGACGGCAACGTTATTGAAGGACGCGTGCGCTACTGGGCGGGCGTGCTGGCCGAGAAGTGCGACGGCGTGTACGTCTACGCGGCGACGGACAGCGTGCAGGCCGCGCCAACCTTCGGCGGGAGCGGCAACGCCGTCACGGTTACCGCCGCTGGGGCGACGATCTACTACACCGTGGACGGCACCGACCCGCGCTACAGTGCCACGCGCGAGCTGGTGGCCTCGGGCGGTACGGTTAACATAACTTCGGGGCAGGTGCTCAGGGCTTACGCGTATACGGATACTAAGTACCCGAGCGGCGTGGCAGAGAAGGCGGCGGTATAAGCCGGTGAGGCGCAGCCCCCTCACAAAGGGGGCTGCATGAGAAGCCAGGGACAGGGAGCAGGAGGTGTGCTTATGGCTTATGTTGAGGATGTTTTCGACGCTGCGATGGGGATCATGGACGAGCTCGCCGCGGGCGGCCAGGCGCTCACGCCGGACACGGAGGAGTACGCGCAGAGGACGCCGGCTATTATCAACGCGCTGGTCTCGGAGCTGAAGATACTCACCGGCGAGCGGGAGGAGTGGCTGCCTGTGGAGTCGTTGGAGGAGCGGGTGCCGGTGGGGGACACCAGCTATGCGCTGGGGGCGCTGCCGTACGGATTGGCGGCCAACCTGCTCATAGACGAGAACCCGTCGGCGGCGAGCTTTTACCAGCAGCGCTACGAGGAGCTGCGGGCCTGGTATCTGGCGCGGGTGCAGGCGTTGAGCGGGGATATCGCCAATTTGTACGGCGGTATTGAGTACGGGGAATTCTCGGCCTGGTAAAGGGGTGGTCTGATGGCGAGAGTGACGACTAATATTGCGGAATCCGTCTACCAGATAAAGCGGTGGCGGGGGGTTAACGAGGCGCAGGAGGGCGAGGCCTCGCTGGAGATGGGCGAGGCGGCGGTGATGCGCAACTTCAAGGTCACGGCGGGCGGCGCGCTGCAGAAGCGGGGCGGCTCGGTCAACGTGGCGGGCCTGCTCAGCAGCTACACGGCGGAGGTGGACGAGGACAGCCCGCAGGTGCTCTTCACCGAGGACGGGGCGAGCACGCTGTCGCTGACGCTGTACCCGGGCGTGTCGGTGGACGGCATGGGGGTGCTGAGCCTGACGGGGACGCCGGTCACGGTCACCGAGGACAACGCCGACGATTACGAGGGGTATTATTACAGGCAGCCGGACGGGGGCGTCTACCGTTTCGAGGGCCTGGAGAGGTCGCGGCAATGAGGGAGCTGCCGAAGATCACGTCGGCCATGCTGGTGGTGACGCACGAGTGCAACCTGCGCTGCCGGTACTGCTTTGTACACAAGGAGCCGCAGCGGATGACGCTCTCCACGGCGAGGGATGCCGCCCGCTTCCTCATTGATAACGCCCGCGCTGCCGGCGCGGGGACGCCGGAGATAAACTTCTTCGGCGGCGAGCCGATGCTGGAGTTTGACACGGTCATAAAACCGCTGGTTGAATGGGTGCACGACAGGCTGGGAGAGCCGTTCAGGTTTTCCGTCACCACCAACGGGACGCTGCTGACGGACGAGCGGATACGCTTTATGAAACGGCACGGGTTCGGGCTGCTGCTGAGCATGGACGGGACGGGGCCGGTGCAGGACTGGAACCGGCCCTTTGCCGGCGGCGGGGGCAGCTTTGCGGCGCTCAGGCCCATTGTGCCCAAAGTGCTGGCGGCGTGGCCGGGGGTCACGTTCCGCATGACGGCGATACCCGAGACCTGCGGACGTACCTTTGAGAGCATTATGTGGGCGGCGGCCCAGGGGTTCAGGAGCTTTTATATTACTCCCAATGTCTTTGAGGAGTGGGGCGCGGAGGCAAGGGACGCACTGGCCGGGGAGATGCGCAGATACACCGGCTACTATGCCGGCTGCAAGAGGAGCGGCGTGAGGCCGATCGTGTTCTCGTCGTTTGAACAGGCGCGCGAGGACCTCAGGCAGATACGGCTGGCGGAGGAGCGGGGGACTTACCGCTCCCTGCCGAAGTGCCGCGCGGAGGGCAAGTGCGGGCTGGGAGCGTCGCGCTTTGCCTCCATACACCCGAACGGCGGCCTGTACGCCTGCCAGGAGATGACGTCGAGCGAGGGGCCGGAGAGCCCGTTTTACATAGGTTCCATTTACGGCGGCGTGGACAACAGCCGCAGGCGCTCGCTCATGGAGAGCTTTGACGCGCACCCGGTAAGGGGGCCTTACTGCGGCGAGTGCGGGTATGACCGCATCTGCGACGGCGGCTGCGCGGCCAACAACTATCTGGCCACAGGCTCGGTGAACGGGCCGCCGGAGGTCTTCTGCTGGTGGCGCAGGCTGCTGCTGGCGGAGGCCGGAAAAACAGAGGAGGTGGGGTAAATGCCGTCGGCAAGCATAAGCGGCTTTAAAAACTGGTCGAACGGGGCGGCGCTCAACGGCTCCGCCTGGTCGAGCAGGAACACCATAGCCTGCGGCGCGACGGGGTATGTGGGCGCGCTGAGATTCACGCTGGGGCAGGCGGCGTCCAGCATCACGGTCAGCGCCACGGCGTACCGGCGGCTTGCGGCCGGTGCGATGTACGCGGAGATACGCACGAGCGAGCTGAACAGCCCCACGCCGGGCGCGGTGGGGGCGGACGCGTCGTTCACGGCGCCGGCGGTGAACTCGGCGGCGGAGATAACCTTTACGGGCTCGTACCCGGCGGGGACGTACTACGTTTACATCACGAGCGCGTCGGCATATGTGGATTTTTACGCCTCCAACACCTACCCGATGAGCGTGAGCTATGAGGCCGGGGGCGGGTGCACGCTGCTGTGCGAGAGCTCATGCCAGGAGTGCGAGGGCTACTGCGAGAGCGGCTGCCAGGTATACTGCCAGAGCTGCGAGGGCTCGGCCTGCCAGAGCTGTGAGAGCTGCGAGAACTACTGCGAGACCTATTGCCAGAACTGTCAGGGGGCCGTCTGCCAGGCCTGCCAGACGTCGTGCGAGGGCGCGTGCCAGGACACGTGCGAGAGCGCCTGTCAGAGCTCGTGCCAGCTGGGCTGCCAGGCCTCGTGCGAGCTGGCGGCGCAGAGTGCCAACCACTACGAGTGGAGCTTCTGCGCGGTGACGGCGTCGTCCAACAGCAGCGACACGATTGTGCGCGGGCTCTGGTCGGGCTTCGTGGCCGGGCAGGAGGTGCTTTGCGCGGCCTGCAACGGCTACCTGTGGCAGCTCTCGCTGGGCGATGACGGCACGTGGAGCAAGACGGCCTGCGGCACGATAGACACAGATGAGGACGTTTTCATGTTTGGCTTCTCGGGCAACCTCTATCTGCTCAACGGCTCGCAGTACCGCGTCTGGAACGGCACGGCGCTCACGGATGTGGGAGGTTACAGGCCGCTGGTGGCGGTGTCTGTTCCGCCGGAGGGCGGCGGCACAACGCTTGAACAGGTGAACAAAATGACCGGCGCGCGGCGTGTGCGCGTGTCGCCGGACGGCACGGCCACGGTGTTCCATCTGCCGGAGCAAAACCTTGCAAGCGTGGACTATGTGCAGTATGTGGCTTCCGGCACGGATATAACCAGCTACGACGTAGACCTGACGGCGGGCACGGTGACCATTGCACCGGCTCCCGCAGAGGGCACAAACAGCATAGAGATAGGCTATTCGGCGGCTGAAGACACGGCCTCGGAGATACGTGCCATGCGCTATGCCGAGCTCTATAACGGCTCGCAGGACACGAGGGTGTTCGTCTATGGGGACGGGACGAACAGGTGTTTCTACTCCGGCGTGGATTACGACGGCCTGCCGCGTGCGGACTACTTCCCGGACTTGAACGTGGCGCACGTGGGCGACGAGAACACGGCCATAACCGCCATGATAAGGCACTACGACCGGCTGCTGTGCTTCAAGCTGGACAGCGCCTGGGCTATTGGCTACTCGCAGGTGACGCTGGCGGACGGCACAATCACAGCCGGGTTCTATGTGGCCCCAATCAACCGCAGCGTGGGCAACTGCGCGCCGGGGCAGGCGGTGCTGGTGGAAAACCGGCCGCGCACGCTCGACGGGCGCAGCGTGGTGGAGTGGAAATCCACTTCCTCCAGCGGCAACATAAACGGCGATGAGAGGAACGCCGAGCGCGTTTCGCAGCGCGTGGACGAGACGATACGCACCTTCGACCTCGCGACGGCCAAGACCTTTTACGACAAGTACGCGCACGAGTACTACGTCATCGGCGCGGACGGCACGGCGCTGGTGCACGGCATCGACGCGGACGCCTGGTATGTGTACACCAATTTCGCCGCCAAGTGCCTCATCAACTACATGGACGAGCTCTACTTTGGCACGGCGGACGGGTATCTCAGGCACTTCTCAACGGCGTATTTCTCCGACGAGGGCGAGGCGATAGACGCCTACTGGGAGAGCGGCTCCATGCCCTTTGCGGCGGACTTTCAGCGGAAGTACTCGGCCATGCTCTGGGTGGGCATCAGGCCGGACGACAACGGGTATCTGGAGGTCAGCGCGAAGACGGACAGGAAGACGGACTTCGCCGTGTACAGCTTTGCGACCGCGGACGCGGCCCAGGTTCCGGAGATGAACCGCATAAAGCTCAAGGCGAAGAAGTTTACTTACTACAATCTCATACTGGCGAACAACACCTCGGACAGGACGGCGACGGTGGTCAGCGTGGACATCCGGGTTCGCGGTACGGGGTACGTGAGATAAGGGAGGACGGATATGGCGATAAGGATCAAGCAGGGCGACGCCTACAGCGTGCCGGTGCTCATCCGGCTCAACGGCGAGCCGGTGGATATTGACGAGGTGGCCGAGGTGGAGTTCACCTTCGGGGACGGCATGCGCAAGCTGTTCCCGCAGGAGGTGCAGTACAACAGCGCGGACGGCTGCTTTTATCTGCCGCTGACGCAGGATGAGACGTTCGCGTTCCCGGCCAACGGCTCGGTGACGCTGGACATCCGCGTTAAATTCGTGGGCGGGGACGTCGTGGGCGTGCAGCGCATGGAGAGCCTGGCCGTGGCGGATGCGTCGAGCGAGGTGGTGCTGTGATGGATATCCTCACCGTTGAGCTCCGCGCGGTGGAGCGGGTCGAGGCCGAGGCGGGGACGGCGAAGCTCATACAGGGCCCCAGGGGCGAGCCCGGCGCGGTGTATGTGCCGGCCGTGACGGACGGCGTGCTCTCCTGGAGCAATGACGCCGGGCTGGAAAACCCGGCCCCGGCGGACATAAGAGGGCCCCGGGGCGAAAAGGGCGACGAGGGAGAGCGCGGGCCTCAGGGCAGCGCGGGCCCGGAGGGGACCGTCTACGTGCCGAGCGTGGACGGGCAGGGGAACATCTCCTGGTCCAACGACGGCGGGCTGGCAAACCCGCAGACGGTGAACATACGCGGCCCCAAGGGCGATACCGGCGCTGCGGGGGCCGCGGGCGCACAGGGCGCCCCGGGCGCTGACGGCGGCTATTACTCCCCGGGCGTGGACAGCGCCGGAAACCTGAGCTGGACGCCGAGCAAGTCCGGCATGGCGGCCGTGGCGGGGGCCAATATCAAAGGGCCGAAGGGCGACACCGGAGACACCGGGCCGATGGGCCCGGCGGGGCCCAAGGGGGACACAGGCTCAGGGCTGGACATCCTCGGCCAGTACGCCTCCGTTGCCGAGCTGCAGGAGGCGGTGACCCAGCCGCAGCTGGGCGACAACTACTACGTGGGCGAGGCCGCGCCGTACAATATTTACACCTGGGCGGCTGCGGACGGCGTGCCGCAGTGGGTGGACGGCGGCAAGCTGCAGGGGGCCAGGGGCGAGCCCGGCCCGGCGGGCGGCTACTATACCCCGGCCGTGGACGGTCTCGGCAACCTCAGCTGGACGGCGAGCGGGGAGGATATGCCCGCCGTGCAGGGCGCGAACATACGCGGACCGCAGGGCGCGGCCGGGGCGGTGTTCACCCCCGGCGTGGACAGTGACGGCGAGCTGAGCTGGACCAACGACGGGGGGCTCGCAAACCCCGCGGCGGTGAACATCAGGGGCCCCAAGGGCGACGACGGCGCCACAGGCGCCGCGGGCGCTCCGGGAGAGGACGGAGGGTACTATACGCCCGAAGTGAACGGGGATACGGGCGCCCTCTCCTGGACGGCGAGCCGGGCGGGGATGCCCGGCGTGCCGGGGGCGAATATCAAGGGGCCCAAGGGCGACACAGGCGCTTCGGGCGCCGACGGCGGCTACTACACTCCCGGCGTGGACAGCTCCGGGAACCTGAGCTGGACGCCCAGTAAGGACGGTATGGAGGACGTGCCGGGCGCGAACATCAAGGGCCCCAAGGGCGACGACGGCCTGCCCGGCGCGGCGGCCACCGTCAACGGCGTCAGCGTCCTGAACATAGTGGCGGGCGAAAACGTGGACATAGTACAGAGCGGCTCCACCCTGACCATAAGCGCGGCGGGCGCCAACGCGCTGGTAGTCAGCATCACGGACAACGCAGGGGAGCTGAGCTCGGACAAGACAAACGCCCAGATCTGGGCGGCATACCAGGCGGGGACGCCGATGTACGCGGCCTGGGACGGATATGTGCTGATGCCGGCCGTGATAGAAGAGACGTCGGCGTATTTCACCTATACCATGAACGTGAGCAACGGCAGCCTGCTCATAGAGGAGAGCGGCGGGCAGACAGTTGTTTACGCCGAGAGCGGGGCCATGACGGCCTCCTCCGTGAGCTTCAACCCGGGCGGGACGGGGCTCACTGCCACCAACGTGCAGGCCGCCATTGTGGAGCTGATGGAGTACCTGGGGCTCACCTGAGTTGGTGCGGCCGCATATGCTGGATAGGCGGGAACGCCGAAGGAGGGAGAGAATGTACAAAAAGGGAATTGACGTCTCCAGATGGCAGGGGACAATCGACTGGGAAAAGGTCAAGGCCGACGGCGTGGAGTTCGCCATGCTGCGCGCGGGCTACGGACAGGGGAACATCGACGCGCAGTTTGAGCGCAACGCGGGCGAGTGCACGCGGCTGGGCATACCCTTTGGGGTCTACTGGTTCTCCTACGCCTACACGCCGGCCATGGCGCGCCGGGAGGCGCAGTGCTGCGCCGAGGTCGCGTCAAAGTACACGCTGAGTTACCCGATGGCCTTTGACTTTGAGTATGACAGTGTGGACTACGCCTCCAAAAAGGGCGTGGCAGTGACGAAGGCGCTGGCGTCCAGCCTGGTGAGGGCCTTCTGCGACGAGGTCAGGGAGCTGGGGTACTACCCCATGGTCTATGCCAACCCCAACTACCTGTCGGCGTACTTCGACAGCGAGATACCGGAGGAGTTCGACATCTGGCTGGCCAAGTGGCCGCGGGACCCGGACCTGAACGAGGAGCCGGCCCAGGCGGGCGGCATGTGGCAGTACAGTTCCGGCGGGTCTGTAAGCGGGATAAACGGCCGCGTGGACATGAACGCGGCGTACAAGGACTACCCGCAGATCATAAAAGGGGGTGAGGATGTGGACGGCGGCAGCTATGAGCAGGAGGCCGAAAAGGCCAGGCAGTGGGTGATGGAACGCGGCATATCCGACGGCACGGAGCCGCAGAAAGCCGCGACCAGGCAGGAGGTCTGGGTGATGCTTTACAGACTGGAGGGTAACGAATGATAAACTGGACCGTCAGGTTCAAGAACAAGAGCTTTTGGCTGAGCTTTGTGCCGGCAGTGCTGATACTGGTACAGGTCACGGCTGCGCTCCTCGGCTTCGAGCTGGAGCTGGAGGGTGCGGCGGGGCGGATGCTGGACGTGGTAAACGCGCTGTTTGCCGTGCTGGCGCTGCTGGGCATAGTGAACGACCCCACTACCGCCGGGGTCGCCGACAGCACACAGGCGCTCGGTTATGTCTCGCCCAAGAAGAGCGGCGAGCCCTGACCGGGGGCCTGGGAGGTACATATGAACGAGTGGAGTGTCGTGGTGGTGCTCATAGCCGTTGCGGGGCTGGTGGCGACTCTGGCCACGCCGATGATACGGCTAAACACGACTATGACGCGGCTTGTCGTGCTGGTGGAGGAGCTCTCGGACAAGCTGGGCGCGCTCGAGCGGGAGAACGACGGCGCGCATGAGCGCCTGGCGGGACGGGTGGATGCCCTGCTCGGCGAGGTGCACGGCCACGAGACGAGATTAACGGTTTTGGAGATGGGAGGAAAAAAGGGTGGCGACGTATGACCCGGGCATAGATTACTCCGACCTCATAGCGCAGGAGGCGGCCAAGGGCGTAAACGCCGACAGGCAGCTGCTGGCGCAGTATGAGGCGCAGAGGAACGCGAAAATAGCCGGTGAGAGGCTTCCGTATGCCCAGACGGCGGTGTACACAAGCGAGCTGGGCAGGCCGCTGGGCTATTACGGTGCCGAGGACCGCTCGGACTACATAAATGAGATCTACGACCAGGCGCGCGAGCTCTCCGTCGCGGCGCTGGAGAGCGCGTATGAGCGCGAGATGGCCGGCTATGACTACGCCGCTGCACAGATACCGGACCGTTACCGCGCGGCGAAGAACGCCCTGGACGCAGACGCGGCCCGGGCCAGGCAGAGCATCAACGAGCAGTTTGCGGCCTCCGGGCTCAACACCGGCGCGGCCGGACAGGCCCGGCTGAGCATGGCCGTGGCCGGTCAGGGGGCGCTCGCGCAGCTTGACGCGGACAGGGCGTCGGCCCTCAGCGAGCTGGAGCTGCAGCGCGCCGGGGCGATGTCGGAGTACCGCAGCGCGGTGGCGGAGGCCATAGCCGCCAGCGAGCTCGAACGCGCCCAGGCACTCTACGACGAGGCGGTGAGGGTGGAGGCCAGCTACCGCACGTACTCGGAAGAGCTGCTGGCCGCCTGGGGGCTCACCCTCTCGGGCGCGCCCCTGGCTGCGGAGAGCACAGCGGCCGGCGGGACGGGCACCGGGCGGAGTGCCGCCAGGGTGCAGGAGGCCGCGGAGGGCTTGCCCTCCGCGGCCGCGGACGACGCCGCGCTGCTCAGGCAGCAGCTGAGCCGTATTCCAGGCCTCACGCGCGAGAACAGGGCAGCCATCATCCGCGACTACTACGATAACGGCCGCATAAGCCGCGATGCCATGGCAGAGCTGCTGCGGGAGGTATAAAGACAGCACGGCGCCGGGACAGAAATGAAAGCAGCATGGATTCAGCCGCGTTTGGGTAAACGCGGCTGAATTTTTTTCTCCGGTACTTTTGACCCGGATGCAGGTGGCTGTCTGTGAGAAGGCCGCCTCATTATTTCCCCAGCGTTATGCACTTGCCTATCACTTCGCCGGTGCGGAGGTATTCGTAGGTCGGCATCTCAAAGAGCACGGGCTTGAGCTTGCCGTAGTCAATTTTGCCGTCGATGTTCAGCACGTCCTCGTCGGCATAGGTGTTGTCTATGGTGCAGATGAAGCTCTCGAAGCCGGGCGTCTCGTAGATGTCCTCCACGCTGCACTCCATAACGACCGGGGACTGGGACACCATCGGCGTGCCGCTCTCGCTGACCGTGAGGTCAAAAAGACAGCTTTTGTCCTCTTTCGCACCACTGACGCAGCCGGCGCGGTCGGCGAGAGGCAGAAAGTCCTCGGTGACGATGTTTATTGAGAGCTTCTTCGTCTCTTTGATGCCCCTGTTCGTGTAGTGCGGCCTGGCGAGGCTGACCATTACGTGGTCGTGGCCTATGATGCCGACATGCCCGGCGATGAGCCAGTTGGGCTTGCCGTCCACCATCGCGCCGATGACGACGAGCGGGGTGGGATAGAGCGCGAGCGCGTTTCCGATGTTCTTTTTCACGGTGTTACCTCCTGGAAGATAAGGTTGGTTATGAGCCCCGTTGCGAGGGCAAAAAGTATGATATACGCTATGTAAACTGCAAAGTTCCGCGCGCCGAGCACTATTTTCAGCGCGCCGAGGTTGGTAATCTTCGTCGCGGGGCCGGCTATCATGAAGGCCGCGGCCGCGCCGAGGCTCATACCGTCGCAGAGCCACTGCTGCAGCAGCGGTATCGTCCCGCCGCCGCAGGCGTAGAGCGGCACGCCTATCGTCGCCGCCATGAGCACTCCGAAGCCCTCGTTTCCGGCAAAGAGCGAGGCGAAGGCGTCAGACGGCACACAGCGCTGAAAGAGCGCCGAGAGAAGCACGCCGAGCAGGAACATCGGTCCCGTGGCCTTCCCGTTGCGGGCGAGGTTCTTCAGATAGCGCAGAGCCATATTTGGGTCGGTGTCGCGGTTCGCCGCCTCGCCGTTGAAGCGCTCGAAGCGGAAAAACGCGCGTCCCCGGCAGCAAAAGCGCACCAGCAGCCCGGCAATAATCCCGCAGAGCACGCAGGACACTACACGCACCGCCAGCACGGCGGGGCCGAGCGCGGCGCTGTAGGCAATCAGCTGGGGGTTGAGCAGTATGGAGCTCATCATGAAGGCAGCAAGCAGCTCGTCGCGCACGCCGCCGCGGGAAAAGCCCGCGGCGATGGGTATGGTGCCGTACATGCACAGCGGCGAGCATATGCCCAGCAGCGCGGCGGGGACAATGGCGAGCGTCCCAGCACGCGACGCACCCAGCCGCTCAAAGGCGGCGTTTATCCTGCCCTTGGCGAAGACGCTTACCGCCGAGCCTATCAGCATGCCCAGCACCCACCAGAGGGCTATCTGCTCAAGCTGGACGCTGAAGTAGTACCAGAGATAGATAAACTCCCGGCGCAGTACGTCCATCAGTCTATGCTCACGAGCTCGTACGTCCTGCTGCCGAGGCCTATCGCCTCCGCGTGCTCAAGGGTGTGCAGGCCGTTGCGGCTCTCTATGCGGTTTATGAGGCTCACTCCGTCCTCCGCGGCGTAGACGAGGTCGATGCAGGCCTGGTCGAGCGCCACGGGGTCGAAGCTCGCGAGTATGCCGATGTCGTGCATGTCCGGCTCAGCGGGGCTGGAGTCGCAGTCGCAGTCCACGGAGAGGCGGTTCATGACGTTGATGTAGAGTATGTTCCCGTCGAGCGCGTCAACCACGCTCTTGCCCGCCTCGGCCCTCCAGGAAAGCGTCCTGGTCGGCGCCCCACATGCTGCCGCCGCGCCCGCCGGTGTGGATGTGCGACTTGCCCTCCGCGCTGGCGATGCCGATGGAGATGTTCTTAATCGCGCCGCCGTAGCCCGCCATCGCGTGGCCCTTGAAGTGCGAGAGCACGACGAAGTAGTCGTAATTTGCGAAGTGCGAGCCGACGTAGTTCTCGGTGAGGTTCGTCCCGCCGGTCACGGGCAGGGTCATGGAGCCGTCCTCGTCCATGATGTCCACATCTGCGAGCGCGGTGTAGCCGTGATCCTCAGCCACCTGGTAGTGCATGGCCGTGTTGGTGCGCGAGCCGCCGTAGGCGGTGTTGCACTCGACTATCGTCGGGTCGTCGAAGCTCTGCACCAGTTCGCCTATCAGCTCGGGGCGCAGGTAGTTGCTGCCCGGCTCACCGGTGGAGAGCTTTACGGCTATGCGCCCCGATGGGGCCGCATTCAGCGCTTCGTACACGGCGACGAGGCCGTCTGCGCTGATGTCCGTGGTCATGTAGACGACCGGGGCAGCGCTTGTGCTCTCCGGCGCGGCGGACGCGGACGCTGTGGGCGTCGGGGACGGCGTTGAAACGGCGCTGTCCGGCGTTGCGGCCGGCGACGGCGAAGTACCTCCGCAGGCTGAGAATGTGCCCAGCAGCATGGCCGAGGCGAGCAGGGCGGACAGTCTTTTCTTCATGGTTCAAGCCTCCTTCAGCTTGCGCTTGCCGCCGTATTTTCGCAGCAGCCTTGAGATATGGTGGGATGCGAAGATGAAAAGCCCCATCATCGTAAGGTAGTCTATATAAAAGAGCGTTATGGGCTCCGAGAAGTCCAGAAATGCGAACTCCACGCGCAGGAACATGTAGTCCAGAAGGCTCCTGTCGATGAACTCGTACAGGCCGTAGCAGGCGACGAGCGCGCCGAGAGAATTCCACACGCGGGGATGTATCAGCTTCAGCCGCGAGGTGACCATACCCCAGTGCAGGCCGAGGTGCAGCGCCATGAGCACAAAGCTCCAGTGCGAGGCCGCGAGGTGGGCCAGCCGCGCAAAGGACGCGCCGAAGTCTATGCCGAGAAAGCCGAACACATGGTTCGAGAGCATGATGCCGCTGACCATCAGGAAGAGCATAGCGCCGAGCAGCAGGACGTTCACAGCGAGCTGAAACACGCGGTATGGCGTATACCGGCCCCGGAACGCGGCTTTGTACCACCCGGCGTTGAGCGCGTGGTGGGCGATGAACAGAGCGAACATGCCTGCGCCGACCCACTCGTGCGCCGTCTCGGCGTAGAGCTGGTAGCCCATCTGGAAGAGCAGCCCCAGCGTCATGAGCGCGTCTAGCGCCGCCTTAATACGCCGTTTTGCCGCCATCAGGCAAGACCCAGCCCGGCGAGCCACGCGGATACGTCGGCCTGAGCACCGTCAAGGCTGCCTGCGCGCACGGTGAAGCCCTCGAGTATATTTGCGCTCGGGGCGCTTTCGGCGATTCCGTCCAGGCTCCTGCCGAAGCCGCCGCTGGAGCTGGTGTTGAAGGGCACCAGAGTCTTGCCCGTCCAGTCGTAGCTCTCGAGGAAGGTGTACACCGCCATGGGAGCATCGCTCCACCAGTTGGGGTAGCCGACGAATACGACGTCGTAGCCGTCCCAGTTGTCCACCGCATCTGCGAGCGCGGGGCGCGCGCCGCTGCTCTGCTCGTCGCGGGCGATGTCCAGCAGAGCGTCGTAGTCCTCTGTGTAGGCTTCTGCGGGCGCTATCTCAAAGAGTTCGCCGCCGGTTTCGGACTGTATCATCCCGGCCAGCGCTTCGGTGTTGCCCGACCAGGAGAAATAAGCGATGAGGATGCTGCTTGCCCCGGCTGTTTCGGGCGCCTCCGTCGCTGTGACCTCTTCCGTCACGTTTGGCGTCGCGGCCGGCGTTGCCGCCGGTTCGGGCGTCGCGGCGCTCTGCGCGTCCCCGCAGGCCGCGAGTGTGAAAACGATGAGCGCGGCGAGGGCGAGCGTGAGTATACGTTTCATGTTTCTTCTCTCCATATCCTTCAGTTGTGGTTATTCAACCGCTTCCACGTTTATCTCGCCGGAAAAGCCGCTCACCAGCTCGCCGCCGGAGACGATGCGCCCCAGCTCGTAGAGCGAGGGATTGCCGCTGTACTCATCGTAGAACAGCACCACGTCGCCCCAGGGCGCGTAATACGCCAGCGTCCCGGCCCCGCCGGAGGCCAGCGGAGTATCCGAGGTGTCCAGCGCATCCGGAGGGTAGAACACCTTCTCGTTGGTGCTGAAGTCCTCAACGGGCAGCGTGAGCGGCAGCTGTGCATACAGCGCGTCCGCCGCCGCGCTGTCGTTCAGCTCATAGACGGCCTCGGCGCCGTCACATGTCACGCGGATCTGCCTTGTCTCCGGCTGCACCGGGTTCATGTAGCCCAATTCTTCAATCCAGGCCTTTATCTCGCTTTCACTCATTGCAGCGTCCTCCTCATAGCAGTCGAAAATGTTGTCGCTTATCTGCGCCGTGGGTATGGCCTCGCCTATTATTTCCACGCTGCGGGCCAGTCCTCCAGTGCCGTGCGAGCAGAACAGGTACACCTGCTTGGCGCTGAAGTCCTGGCTCTCCAGGAAGCTCAGCAGCGCCATCGGTACGCCGTACCACCAGTTGGGGTAGCCCAGAAATATGGTGTAGTAACCGTCCAGACTGCCCAGGTTTTCAGCCAGCTCCGGCCTCGCGTCCTCGCCGCGCTCCGAGTTTGCCCGCGCGAGGCACTCGTCCCAATCGCTAGGGTACGGCTCGGTCACGCGGATACTGAACAAATCCCCGCCTGTGGCCTCCTGTACCCAGCCGGCGAGCTGCTGCACGTTCCCGGGCGGCACCACGCTCGGCGAGGCCACGGCGTCCACGTCCTCGGCCAGTATGGCGTTGTCAGCCCATGAGAAGTACGCGACGAGGATGTTTGACTCACCCTCGGGCAGTGCCGTCGCCGCGGCCACTTCCGTCTCGTTTGGGGTCGCGTCCGGCGTAACTGTCGGCGTCGGCACCGCGGCCTGCATATCCCCGCAGGCCGTGAGCGACAGCAGCACGGCACAGGCAATAAACAGCAGTAATGTGCGTTTCATGTTTCACTTCCTTACATATTTTGCTTGCAGATATGTCCCATATCCTGACGCAAAACATTATAGCGCTGCCGGGTGATTACGTAAAATGCTTATATTTTATCGCTTATCATACGCAAAAACTATAATTAGGCCGGGCAGCCTGAAAATTCCTGCTCAAATAACTCGCGCATTGACCGGCTGAAGCGCCGGCCGGACCGCACGGACACAAGATGGCCCGGATGCCTTTGCATCCGGGCCATGCGCGCACATATATGAGAATAATATATTGAAGTATCCCGCGGCGCAGGTCTGCACTGGATGGCTCGTGTAGAAGCTGCCTCGCTTGCCTGGGAATTCAGGACTTTCCGGCGCATTCCCAGCCGATTTGCACCACACTTACACCAAAATCAACCACATGGAGCCCTGACAACAAGTCCCAGGTCGGGCCGGTACTGCCGGTCTGACCTGGGGCTTTTCTGCGTTGCGCTATATCATATTTTGTATTCTGCCTTTTAAGTCTAAAATGTTCCGGTGAATCGCCTGAATGGTTTCTGCAAACACGTCATCACCGTGTCCTGTCGGATCGTCAAGCCCCCAATCCTCCCGGTGCTTGCAGGGCAGGTAGGGGCAGGCCACATTGCACCCCATTGTTATGACAATATCTACGGGCGGAAGTTCGTTCAGCAATTTGCTATATTGCGTCTGCTCCATGTCAATGCCATAGAGTTGTTTTATCAGCCGAACTGCGTCCTGGTTGATTTGCGGCACAGTCTCCGTGCCAGCGGAGTAACTTTCAAATACATCGGAGGCCAGATACGTTCCGAGTGCCTCGGCGATTTGGCTCCGGCAGGAATTGTGGACGCAGATAAACGCCACCTTGGGTTTTTGACCCATACGTCATCCCCTGACCTTCTGAATGAGGGCTTTTACCTCATCTTTGTTTAAAACCTTACCATAGGACACGACCTTGCCATCTACCACAAGGGCAGGGGTGGTCATCACGCCATAGGCGGCGATCTGCGAGAAGTCTGTTACATGGTCTATGGTCGTGTCCATATTCAGTTCCGCGAGCGCCGCTTTGGTGGCATCTTCCAACGCATGACACTTCGCGCAGCCAGCCCCCAGCACTTTGACCCCGGCAGTTGTTTTTGCGGCTTCTGCCTGCGCCATCTTTTCAGGTGTGCAACTATCGCCACAGCAACAACTTTTTTCCTCTTTCTTCTTACCAAACAATCCCATTGTGAATGACCTCCTTAAATTAAATCAAAATGAATTGAAACGCATTGAACAGATAGCCGACCAAAATAATGCCAACCGCACAAACGCCAATGAACAGCGCCAGCAGTTTGGGTTTCACAGCCTTGCGGAGCATGATAAGGGACGGCAGGGACAAGGTAGTGACGGCCATCATAAAGGATAGCACAGTGCCAAGTTGCGCCCCCTTGGAAAGTAAAGCCTCTGCAACAGGAATGGTGCCAAAAATATCTGCGTACATGGGAATGCCAACGATAGTTGCGAGGATCACGCCAAAAGGATTGTTGCTGCCGAGTACGGTTTCAATCCAACTTTCTGGTATCCAGTTGTGGATCAGTGCGCCGATCCCGACACCAACCAGAATATAGGGGAACACTTTCTTGAAGGTGCCCA